>ERZ869909.538-NODE-538-length-42755-cov-5.362669_pt1 | contig 42755 bp, 30 predicted proteins | sample MGYA00520892_ERZ869909 | MGnify/ENA primary metagenome ERZ869909 (study PRJEB32215, sample SAMEA104723947) | bioreactor metagenome | biome: bioreactor; feature: anaerobic bioreactor; material: water | place: China | collected 2015-03-12 ... | reverse complement strand
CGGGCAGGCGTGCGGTGCAACGGCGAGGGCGGGCAGCGGTCCATGGAGCGAACAATCGGCCTGATTCTGGTCACCGTTCTGGTGCTGGGCGCAGCGCTCACCGCATGGCTCTGGTGGCAAAAGCGCGCCGATCTGCCGCCGCTGGCCGGGGTGCCCGCCGATACTCCGGTGCTGGCGCCGCCGGCGCAGGGACTGCGGGTCTTTCATCTGGGGCACAGCCTGGTCGGGCGCGACATGCCCGCCATGCTGCAACAGCTTGCCCATGCCGCCGGCTTTGGCGGGCATGACCACGCCAGCCAATTGGGCTGGGGCACGCCGCTACGCGCGCATTGGGAGCCGGATATCCAGATCACCGGCTTTGACGAGGAGAACGCCCATACGCATTTCCGCCCCGCCCATGAGGCCATCGCCAGCGGCGCGTATGACGCGGTGATCCTGACCGAGATGGTGGAGCTGCGCGACGCTTTGCGCTGGCACGATGGCGCGGCCTATTTTCACCGCTGGGCACAGGCGGCGCGGCGGGCCCGGCCGGACGTGCGGCTCTATCTCTATGAAAGCTGGCATGATCTGGAGCATCCCGATGGCTGGCTGCACCGGCTGGAAAACGACCCGGCCGAGCTGTGGGAGGGGCGGCTGCTGGCGCCCAGCTGGGCTGATGCCGGGCTGGGCGGTGTGCATGTCATTCCGGCCGGGCGGGTGCTGGCGGCGCTGACCCGCGCTCTGAACGAGCGCGGTGGCCTGCCCGGGCTGACCAGCGAGCGCGATCTGTTCGCCCGCAACGATGACGGCACGCTCGATACCATTCATTTCAACGATCAGGGGCAGTATCTGGTGGCGCTGGTGCATCTGGCGGTGCTCTATCAGCGCCCGGTAGCGGGGCTGCCGCATGCGCTGCTGCGCGCCGATGGCAGCCCGGCCACACCACCCTCGCGCGAGGCAGCAGCCCTGATGCAGGATATCGTCTGGCAGGTGGTGCGGTCCCTGCCGGTGACCGGAATCGCCGCGGAGTAAGCCGATGATCCGAATCCTCCTTGCCCTCTGCCTGGCCTGTTTCGCCGGCGCCGCGCTGGCCGAACGGGCGGTGATCAGCGTCGAGGCGCGCGAGGGGCGGCGCGATCTGGCCTTCAACCTGGCCGATGTGAATGACTGGAGCACCCAGCAACCCTTCATCGACCTGATGCGCACCGCCCGGCCCTGGCTGGGCCACCTGCCCGGCCAATGGGGCGGCATCGACGAGGAGGAGCTGCGCGAGGGCGGCTATCTGGACGAACATGGCTGGGTGCTGCGGGTGCCGCATCGGGCGCGGCGGCTGACCACGCTGATCCTGACCGATCTGCCGGCTGAGATGACCTCGGCGGCGGGGCGCTATCATGCCCGATGGGAAGGCTCGGCGCCTTTGGGCTTCAGCGGCGCGGCGCGCAATCTGCGCTATGACGGGCAAAGCGCCAGCTTCGATTTCACCCCCGGCGAGGGGGCGGTCACCATCGAATTCCGCCGCGGCGATCTGCGCAATCTGACCGTGGTGCACGAGCGCCATCTGGAAGCTTTCGAGAATGACGAGATCTTCAACCCCGACTGGCTGGCGCTGATCGGCGATGCCGAGAACCTGCGCTTTCTGGACTGGATGCGCGGCAACGTCACCACCTCCGCGAAATGGCATCAGCGCCCGCGCCTTGCCGATTACACCTGGGCGCGCGATGGCGTGCCGCTGGAGGTGATGATCGCGCTCGCCAACCAGACCGGCGCCGAACCCTGGTTCACCCTGCCACATCTGGCCGATGACGACTATGTGCGCCGCTTCGCCGAAACCCTGCGCGAAGGGCTGCGCCCGGAACTGCGCGCCTGGATCGAGTTTTCCAACGAGGTCTGGAACTGGTCCTTCATTCAGGCCGACTGGGCCGAGCAGAACGCCCGCGCGCGCTGGGGGCAGGAATGGGCCTGGGTGCAATTCTACGCCATGCGCGCCGCCGAGGTCATGGATATCGCCGCCGAGGTCTTTGCCGAGGAGCCCGAACGGCTGGTGCGGGTGCTGGGCATCTTCACCGCCTGGCTGGGGCTGGAACAGGATGTGCTGCACGCGCCGCTCTGGCAGGCCGAGGCCCCGGGCAACCGCCCGCCCTATCAGGCTTTCGATGCCTATGCGGTGACCGGCTATTTCAGCGCCGAACTCCATGCCGAGGAGCGCCAGGCGATGCTGCGCACCTGGCTGGAGGACAGCCTGCACGATGCCCGCACCCGCGCCGAGGCCGAGGGGCTTTCGGGCAGGCAGGCCGAGGAATTCATCACCCGCCACCGTTTCGATCTGGCGCTGGCCCGCGCCGGGCAGGAACTGCTGGATGGCAGCGTCTCGGGCCAGCCCGAGAACTCGGTGCGCCATCTGCTGGAACACACGCTGACCCATCACGCCCGCGAGGCCGCCGCCCATGGGCTGGCGATGGTGATGTATGAGGGCGGCACGCATGTGGTGGTGGAGCCCGCCAGCCATGATGATGCCGAAATGGTCGCCTTCTTCACCGCGCTCAATTACAGCCCCGAGATGGGCACCGCCTATCGCGCGCTGATCGAGGGTTGGCGGGCGCTGACCCCGGCGCCGTTCAATGCCTACAAGGATATCCAGATGCCGAATATCTGGGGAAGCTGGGGCGCGCTGCGGCATCTGGATGATGACAACCCGCGCTGGCAGGCCCTGATGGAAGCCACGGCGCGATGAGCGACGATACCCCGCCAACGCCACCCCTGAGCGTGATCATCCCGGCCTGCAACGAGGCAGGCTATATCGAGGCCTGTTTGCACTCGCTTCTAGCCTCGGAACCCGCCCAATTCGAAGTGCTGGTGGTGGCCAATGGCTGCACCGATGATACCGCCGACCGGGCGCGGCGGCTGATCCCGGCTTTCGCAGCGCGCGGGGTGGAACTGCGGGTGCTGGAGCTGCCGGCGCTGGGCAAGCCCGGGGCGCTCAATGCCGGCGATGCGGCGGTCCGCCATGGCGCGCGGCTCTATCTCGATGCCGATGTCACGCTCAGCCCGGCCTTGCTGCCGCTGCTGGCCCGGGCGCTCGCTGGCGCCGCGCCGCGCTATGCCTCGGGTGAGCCGGAAGTGCGGCGCGCGCGCAGCGCCATCAGCCGCGCCTATGCGCGGTTCTGGGTGCGCCTGCCCTTCGTGGCGCAGGATGTGCCGGGTTTCGGGCTTTTCGCGGTGAATGCCGCCGGGCGGGCGCGCTGGGGTGCTTTCCCGCCGATCATTTCCGACGATACCTTCGTGCGGCTGCAGTTCGCGCCCGCCGAGCGTATCCGCGTGCCGGCTCCCTACCAATGGCCGCTGGTAGAGGGTTTCGCGCCGCTGGTGCGGGTGCGCCGGCGGCAGGATCAGGGCGTGGCCGAGATCGCCCGGCTTTATCCGGCGCTCATGGCGCATGAGGGCAAGCCCCGCCCCGGCGCCGGCTGGCTTCTGGGCCGGTTGCTGCGCGATCCGCTGGCTTTTGTGGTCTATGGCGCGGTCAGCCTGGCGGTGCGGCTGGGCCGGGGCGCTCAGTCGGGCTGGGTGCGCGGGCGCTGAGCAAAGAGCCGCGCCAGAACCTCGGCCTGGGCATCGATGTCATGGCGGGTCAGCGCGCAGGCCCGCGCCGCCTTGGCCATGCGCGCCAGCGTGGTATCGGACGCCATGACCATATCGGTGATCGCCTCGGCCAGCGCCTCGGTATCGCCGGCGGGCACCAGCCAGCCGGTCTTGCCATGGCACATCAGCTCAGGGATGCCGGCGACCCAGGTGGCAATAACCGGGCGCTGGGCGGCCATGGCCTCCATCACCACCATCGGCAAACCCTCGGCGAAAGAGGGCAGCACCAGCCCATGCGCGCCGTCGAGTTCGGCGCGCACCCCGGCCTCGTCCAGCCAGCCGGTCAGCCGCACATGGCGCTCCAGCCCATGGCGGGCGATGGCGCGCTCGATCGCCGGGCGCAGCGGCCCGTCACCGATCAACGCCAGTCGCAGATCGACGCCGCGCGCCACCACCTCGGCCACGGCATCAATGAGCAGCAACTGGCCCTTCTGCTCGGCGAACCGGCCGATATTGACCAGCCGCAGAGGCCGCCCCTGCGGCAGGGGTGCGGGATCGGCAAAGGCGCCGGGTTCGATGCCGCAGCGCACCACCTGCACCCTTGGCCAGACCGCCTGCGGCACCAGGCGCATCATCTGGCTGCGCCCGAAAGCGCTGATCGCCACCGCAAAATCGGCGCGCTCGATCTTTTCGCCCAGAGCGATGGCGCCCGGCCGGTCGAACTCCTCGGGGCCATGCACGGTGAAACTATAGGCCGGCCCGCCCAGCGCCCGAGCCAGCATTGCCACCGCCGCCGGATTGGTGCCGAAATGCGCATGCAGCCGGTCCAGCCCCAGCGCGGCGGCGCGACGGGTGATGAAGGCGGCCTCCAGCAAATAGATCAGATGCCGCGCCACCCCGACCTCCGAGCGCCGGCCGACCCGCCAGGCCAGCGCCAGAGCCGCCATGAACCGCCCCGGCGCGCGCAGCATCACCGCCAGCGCCGCGCCGATCAGCGCCGGCATGCCCTGCGCCAGCACATATTCGGTCCCCAGCGCTTCCTGCGCGTCGGCGGGATCGACCAGCGGGCCGGGATGGCGGCGCATGGCGAAACGCTGGATCGTCAGCCCCCGCCGCTCCAGCGCGCGGATCTCGCGGCGGATGAAACTATGCGAGGGCGAGGGATAGGTATTGACGATATAGCCGATCTTCACGAGGCACCTTCCAGGACAGCCCCTCTGCGCTAGCCGCCGATTGGGGCGATTTCAAGAAAATCGCGCGGTCTTGCCCGGACGCGCCCTCTGGGCCAAACAGGGGCGGGGGCACAAGCCGCCATGGGGCCGGGACGGGGACAAGACTTGGGGTTGCAGGTGATCGAACGAATCGGCGGCAGTTCGCTGCTGGCCCGCATCGCGCGCGGTTCGGCGCTGACCACGCTTGGCTTCATCGCCTCGAACGCGATCCGTCTGGCGGCCAATCTGGTGCTGGCCCGGCTGCTCTTCCCCGAGGCTTTCGGCCTGATCGCGCTGGTCACGGTGCTGCTCGTCGGGTTGACGATGTTTTCCGATATCGGCATCACGCCGGGCATCCAGCGCAGCAAGCGCGGCGATGAGCCCGATTTCCTCAATACCGCCTGGACGTTGCAGATCATCCGCTCGGTGATCCTGTTCGCGGTGGCCTGCGCGCTGGCCTGGCCAATGGCGCAGTTCTATGACGAGCCATCGCTGCTGCAACTGGTGCCGGCGGCGGCGATCAGCCTGCTGATCCTGGCCGCGCAGCCCACGCGCATGGAAACCGCCCAGCGCCATATGCTGCTGGGACGGCTGACCTTGCTGGAGCTGATCAGCCAGATCCTCAGCGTGCTGGTGATGGTGGTGCTGGCCTGGGCCTGGGGCTCGGTCTGGGCGCTGGTGGTGGGCAATCTGGTGGCGGCGGCGCTGCGGGTAGTGCTGGGCTGGACGCTGCTTCCCGGCATCGTCAACCGGCTGCGGCTGGAACGCAGCGCGATCCGCGAGCTGATTACCTTTGGCAAATGGATCTTCCTGAGCACGGTGGCCGGTTTCGCCATGCTGCACGGCGACAAGCTGGTGCTGGGCAGGGTGCTCGATTCCGCCGGGCTGGGGATCTACAATATCGGCTATTTCCTGGCCGGATTTCCGCTGCTGCTGGGGCAGGCGCTGATCGGCCGCATGATGATCCCCATCTACCGCGAGAACCCGCCCGCCGAATCCGCAGCCAATTACAACCGGCTGCGACGGCTGCGCTTCGGGCTCAGCCTGCTGCTGCTCTTCTTTGCCGCGCCGCTGGCGCTGGGCGGATTCTGGCTGGTCGGGCTGCTCTATGATGCGCGCTATGCCGCTTCGGCGGCAGTGCTGGTGGTGATCAGCGTCGCGCTGCTGCCGCAGCTTCTGGTGCTGAGCTATGATCAGGCGGCGCTGGCGGCGGGCGATTCGCAAAGCTTCTTCGTGCTGACCGCGGTACGCGCCAGCCTGTTGATGACGCTGCTGCTGCTGCTGGCGCCCGCGCATGGCGTGGCCGGCGCCGCCCTCGCCATCGGGTTGAGCAGCCTGCTGAGCTATCCGCTGGTGGTGCGGCTGGCGCGCAAGCATGGCGCCTGGGACGGATTGCACGATCTGGCTCTCGGCTCGGCGGCATTGGCTCTGGGCGCGCTGGCGCTCTGGCTGCACGGGCCGGCGCTGGGGGCCCTGCCAGGGTTCGGAGGCATGGCACCGGGCAATTAACCCTGCGCTGACACGGCTTTGCCCTATTTGTGACAGCCTTGCGCGACAAAACCCGCTAGAGTGGGTCAGCCCTGTTCCGCCCGGCGCTTCGTTGCCCGAGGCGATCAGGGCGACGGTTGTCTGGACGAGGTCAATGGTCAATACACGGATTCTGGAACAGCGGCTGGGCTGGCGCCGCCATGATCCGGCGCAGGGCGATGATCCCGCCACGCCCGAAAGCCGCCCGATCCGCCATGAGCCGCTGCTGCAGGGCCGCGTGCGCCCGGTTCCCGGCCTCAACCGGCCCAGCGCGCGCCGCGCCGATTCCGAGGCGCTCTGGCAGGATCTGCCGCTCGCCGCCGAGGGGCTGGATACGCTCAAGGCCCGGCATGGCGCGATGCATTCCATCGACCGCGACAGCGCTGCCGCCATGGCGCTTGATCAGCTGCGCACCCAGCTTGTACGGCTCTTGCGGGCCAACAACTGGCGCCGCATTGGTGTCACCTCGCCCAAACGCGGCGCCGGGCGCAGCTTCGTCGCCGCCGGGCTGGCCGCCAGCCTTTCCCGGCTGGAGGCGCTGCGCGTGCTCCTGGTCGATATGGATCTGACTGCCCCCGATCTGGCCCGGCGGCTGGGCCTGCAACCGCCCGGCCCGCTGGAAGGCCTGCTCAGCGGCGAGGCCGAGATCGACGAACAGCTGCTGCGCATCGGCACCAATCTGGCGCTGGCGCTCAATGCGACACCGGTCGCCCATGCCGCCGAACTGGCGCAAGACCCGGCCACCGGCGCCATGCTGCGCCAGATGCTGGACCAGCTCGCCCCCGATGTCGCGGTGTTCGACCTGCCGCCGCTCCTGGGCAATGCCTTGGGCACCAGCCTGCTGCCGCATCTCGATGCGGTGCTGCTGGTCTCGGACGGCACCGCCACCCAGGCCCCCGATATTCTGGAATGCGAGAGGCTGCTGGAGGGGCAGGTGCCGCTCCTGGGTGTCATTCTCAACAAATCCGAAGACCCCGATCCGCGCGACCGCGCGGCGGCGCGCTAGGGACCGGCCAGCATGGGACCGATCCAGACCCTGCCCGAACTTCTGCGCTGGCTGCGCCGGCGTGCGCGGATGATCGCCCTGATCGGGCTGCTGGGCACCTTGCTTGGCGTCTTCGCCGCGCTCAAGAGCGACCGGATCTACGCCGCCACCGCGGTGATCCAGATCATCACCCCGGCAATCGGCGATGGTTCGTCCGAGGGTTCGGTCACGCGCCGGGTGCAGACCATCGAACAGCAGCTCATGTCGCGCGAGAACCTGCTGGAACTGGCCGCACGTCACGGCATGTTCGAGGACATGCCGCTCACCGCGATGGAGCGCGTGACGCTCATGCGCCAGTCGATCACCATTCAGGCCGTCGCCGCCGCCGCCGAAGCGCCGGGGCGTCCGGGCGGGCTGTCGGCGCTGATCATCACCGCCAGCGCCGACCGGGCCGAAACCGCCGCCGCCATCGCCAATGAGCTGGCCGAAGCGCTTTTGCGCGAAAGCGCCAGCGCGCGGCAGGAACGCACGGAACAGACGCTGCGCTTCTATCAGCAGGACGAGGCCCGGCTGGAGGCCGAGATCGCCGCGCTGGAGGATCGCATCGCCGTCTATCAATCCGAAAACGAGGCGCTGATGCCCGCCGCGCTGACCCTGCGCCGCGACGAGCTGGGCCGGCTGGAGGAAAACCGCCTGAGCATCGAGCGCGAAATCGTGCAGATGCAATCCGAACTGGCCGGGCTCGATGCCACCTCGCAGCGCACCGTCACCCAGCGGCGCATCAGCCAGTTGCAGGATGACATCGCCCGGCGCACTGACGAGGCGGCGCTGATCACCCGGCGGATCGAGACTATTCACGCCCTGATGCTGCGCGCCCCCGAGGTCGAGCGCGAGCTCAACGCCATGGAGCGGCGCATCACCCAGTTGCAGACGCAGCTCACCTCGACCGCCGAGCGCCGCCGCGATGCCGAGATCGGCCAGCGCATCGAAAGCGACCAGCAGGCCGAGCGCTTCGAACTGCTGGAAGCCGCTTTGGTGCCGGAATATCCGGTATCGCGCAGCCGGCGGCAGATCGCCGTTCTGGGCGCGATGGCCGGGCTGTTCCTGGGGCTGGGGCTGGCCTATCTGGCCGAATGGATGCGCCCGGTTCTGCGCACCGCCCAGCAGATGGAGCGCGAATTGCAGCTGCGCCCGGTGATCTCCATTCCTTACGTCACCCCGCCGCAGGAACGCCGGCGGCGGCGGATGATCTGGCTGTTCGGTGCCGGGGTGCTGGGGCTCGGGCTGATGCTGGTGGCGCTGCAACTCATTTGATGCATCTGCCCGCCCCTTCCTTCCGCACCGGCTTTGCGGCATAGAAGCGCCAGAGCCTGGGCCAAGGGATCTGCGCCATGGATACAACCATTCCCTGCTGGATCGACGGCGCGCTGCGCCCGCTCGACAAGCTTGAGGTGCATCGCCGCGGGCTGCATCACCCGGCGGTCTCGGTTTTCGTGCTGCAGGGCGGCAAGCTGCTGCTTCAGCGCCGCGCGCTGGGCAAATATCACACTCCGGGGCTCTGGGCGAATACCTGCTGCACGCATCCGCATTGGGGCGAGACGCCGCTCGATTGCGCGCGGCGCCGGCTGCGCGAGGAACTGGGCATCACCGGGTTGTCGCTCGCGCCGCGCGGGCAGGTCGAATACCGCGCCGAGGTCGGCAAGGGCATGACCGAGCATGAAACCGTCGATCTGTTCCGCGCCGAGGCGCCACTTGATCTGGCGCTCAGCCCCGACCCGGCCGAGGTGATGCAGACCCGGCTTGTCGGCCGCGCCGAACTGCTGGCCGAAATCGACGCGCGGCCTGAAGCCTTCACCCCCTGGCTGAAGATCTATCTGCACAAGCATGGCGCGCAGATTCTTGACGGGCAGGCGGCGTGAGCGCGTCGCGCGTCGATGCGGTGGTGATCGGGCGCAACGAGGGGGCGCGGCTGCGCGCGGCACTGGCTTCGCTTTCCGGGCAGGTGCGGCGCATCGTCTATGTCGATTCCGGCTCCAGCGACGGCAGTATCGAGGCCGCCCGGGCCGCCGGGGCCCAGGTGCTGGCGCTGGATATGGAGCGCCCCTTCACCGCCGCGCGGGCGCGCAATGCGGGCCTTGCGCAACTGGCGGCCGATCCGCCCGAATTCGTGCAGTTCATGGATGGCGATTGCCAGCTGCGCGAGGGCTGGATCGAGACTGCGCTGGCTTTTCTGGATGCCCATCCGCGCGTGGCCGTGGTCTGCGGGCGCCGGCGCGAGCGTTTCCCCGAGGCCTCGGTCTATAACGCGCTCTGCGATCAGGAATGGGATACGCCGGTCGGCCTGGCGCCGGCCTGTGGCGGCGATGCGCTGATGCGCCATGCGCCGCTGGCGGCCGTGCAGGGTTATCGCGAGGATCTGATCGCCGGCGAGGAGCCCGAGCTTTGCCTGCGGCTGCGCGCCGCTGGCTGGCAGATCTGGCGGCTTGATGCCGAGATGACCTGGCATGACGCGGCGATGACCCGCTTTGGCCAGTGGTGGCGGCGCTGCGAACGCGCCGGCTATTCCTTTGCCGAGGCCGCCAGCCGTTTCACCGATGCCGGGCGCCGGTTTCGGGGCCGCGAATACCGCCGCGCGCTGCTTTGGGGGCTGGCGCTGCCGCTTCTGGCGCTGGGCGGGGCGGGGCTTTTGCATGCCGGCGCGCTTGTGCTGTTGCTGGCCTATCCGGCGCAGATGCTACGGCTGGCGCCCCGGATGGGGCTGCGCGCGGCGTTTTTCAACACGCTCGGCAAACTGCCCGAGGGGCAGGGCGCGCTGCGCTTCCACGGGCGCCGCCTGCTGCGGCGCGCGCCCCGGCTGATCGAGTATAAATAGGTGCTAACGACGCCGAATCCGCCAGGCTTCCAGCATCTGCCCCGGCAGCACCATCGCCGCACGCGCATAGCGCGGAGCCAGCCGTGCCGGGTTCGACATCAGCCGCCAGAGCCATTCCAGCGCCAGCACCCGCATCCATTGCGGGGCACGGCGCTGACTGCCGGCCAGAAAATCCAGCCCGGCACCGATCGAGGCGAAACCGACCGCCGGCAGGCGCGCGCGGGCCCGGGCGGCGAAAAGCTCCTGTTTCGGTGCACCGAGCGCCAGAAAGCACAGCCGCGCGCCCGATCGCTCCAGCTCCGCCATCAGCGCCTCGGCCTGCGGGCCGGTGGGGTCAAACCCCATCGGCGGCGCGAGGCGCGCTACGATCGCCAGCCCCGGCACGCGCGCGCCCAAAGCCTCGGCCGCCGCGCTGAGCGCCTGATCGGTGGCACCCAGCAGCGCCACGCCCACCCCGGCATCGGCGGCCGCCCGGGCCAGCGGCACCACCATATCCGAGCCCGGCACCAGTTGCACCGGGCGCCCGGCCAGCCGCGACAGCCAGACCACCGGGTTGCCATCGGCCACCACCAGATCCTGCGCGGCATAGGCAGCGCGAAACGCCGCGTCGCCGCGCAGCTTGGCCAGATGGTCCAGATTGATCGTGGCCAGCGCGAAACCCTCGCCGCGCGTCAGACGGTCGGAGACCTCATCGAGCAGGGCGGCGGCGGTCGCATGGGTGATGCGGATGCGATGCGGCGGGAAGCTGAATTCCAAACTTCGGGCCTTTCGGGCAATAAAGACAGGCAGGTTGCAAGCTGTTATAGTCACCGCGAAGGCGGCGCGGAAACCCCTGAAAGGGCGCAGCAAGCAAACCGCCTCGGCAAGGAGCAGGGCCGCATGATGGGGCAGGGGCATCGCCGCCACGGGGGCATGCGATGATCGGTATGGGCAATTCGCTGGCGCTGCTGGCGCTCTTGGCCTGGCCGCTGGTTACGGTGGTGCTGTTTCGCACCCTGAGCGCCGAGCGCGCGCTCATCTGGGCGGTGCTGGGCGGCTATATGGTGCTGCCGCAGCTCAGCGCCATCAACCTGCCCGGCATTCCGGCCTTCAACAAGGAAACCATCCCCAATCTGGCCGCCTATGCCGCCTGCCTGTTCATTCTGGGCAAACGCCCCGGCATATTGCCCGATTCCCGGCTGGGGCGCGTGTTGCTGCTGGCCTTCGTGCTCAGCCCCTCGGTGACGGTGCTGAGCAATCTTGAGCCGGTGCAGTTTGGCATCGAGCGACTGGGCGGGCTGGTGGTGTTCAACCCCGAGGGGCTGGAGCGGGTGCAGTTGCCCGGCCTGCGGCTCTATGATTCCGTCTCGGCACTGGTCAATCAGCTGCTGGTCATGCTGCCGCTGTTTCTGGCCCGCAGCCTGCTGCGCACCGAAGAGGCAATCCGCGAGATCCATCGCGCGCTGGTCATCGCGGCACTGATCTATGCCGCGCCGATGCTCTTTGAAGCGCGCTTCAGCCCGCAATTGCACAGCTGGGTCTATGGCTTCTTCCAGCACAGTTTCGCCCAGGCCATTCGCGGCGATGGCTTCCGGCCCTTCGTCTTCATGCCGCATGCGCTCTGGGTGGCGTTTTTTGCCTTCATGTGCGCCATGGCGGCGATGACCCTGCTGCTGCTGGCCCCGGCAGGGCGGCGCGCGGGTCAGGTTCTCGCCCTGTTGCTCACCCTGGGTCTGGTGGTGATCTGCCGTTCCTGGGGGCCGATCGGGCTGACGCTGGCCTTCCTGCCGATGCTGGTTCTGCTGCGCCCGCGCCGGCAACTGGGCATCGCCGCGCTGCTGGCGGTGGTGGTGATCGCCTTTCCACTGCTGCGCGGCTCGGGCCTCCTGCCCACGGCGGCGCTGGTCGAACGGATCGCCGAGGTGAATGCGGAACGCGCGCAATCGCTGGAATACCGGTTCGACAACGAGGATGCGGTCATCGCCCATGTGCAGGAGCGGCTGCTGTTCGGCTGGGGTGGCTGGGGGCGGTTCGTGCCGCATGATCCGGAAACCGGCGCCACCCATATCGTGGTCGATGGGCATTGGATCATCACCATCGGCCATTACGGCTGGCTGGGCTATCTGGCGCTGTTCGGGCTGCTGGCACTGCCGCTCCTGTCGCTCTGGTGGCAGGCGCGCAAGCCCGAGGCACCGCCGGTGCCGCTGGCGGTTTCCGCACTGGCGCTGATCCTGGCGGCCAATCTGTTCGACCTGCTGCCCAATGCCACGATCATCCCCTTCACCTGGCTGATGGTCGGTGCACTGCTGGGCCATGCCGAGGAAATGGCCCGCCAGATCGCCGAGACCCGGCGCCGCAATCTGGCCCGCCGGCATGAGGGGCTGGTGCTGGGCGCCACCACAGCGGAGCGCCCGCCGCTTGTGCAACCCAAGGGCAAGCGCACGCTGCTCTAGGCCCGGTTGCCGCGCCATCATGTCGCCCCGTTTTTGAAGAAAATTCGCCGGAAACGGGGTATTGTTTCCAATATATCAATTCCCTGCCGAGCAGATACCGATCCTATGGATTCAAACCAACAAGACCTGTCCCGCGAACATGACATCGCCATCGTCGGCATGGCAGCGCATCTGCCCGGCGCGGCCTCGGTGGGGCAATACTGGGACAATCTGCGCGCCGGGCTGCGCGCCATCCGCCGGCTGAGCGAGGAGGAACTGCTCGGTGCCGGCGAAGACCCGGCGCTGCTGGCCAGGCCCAATTATGTGCCCTTCGCCGCGCCGCTGGACAACTTCGCGCAGTTCGATGCCGAGTTCTTCGGTTTCTCGCCCAAGGAAGCCGCGATCCTTGATCCGCAGCACCGCCAGTTTCTGGAAACCGCCTGGGAAGCGCTGGAGAACGCCGGCCAGATGCCCGAGCACTTCCCCGGCCGGATCGGGGTCTATGCCGGTTGTGGCATGGGGTCGTATTTCTATTTCAACCTCTGCTCGAACCGCGATCTCTTGCGCGATACCGGCCTGTTCCTGCTGCGCCATACCGGCAATGACAAGGATTTTCTTTCGACCCGCGTCAGCCATATCTTCGATCTGCGCGGCCCTTCGGTGAACATCCAGACCGCGTGCTCGACCTCGCTGGTGGCGGTGCATTACGCGGTGCAGGCGCTGCTGTCGGACGAGTGCGACATGGCGCTCGCTGGCGGCGTGACCATCGAGCTGCCGCAGGGGCGCGGCTATCTCTACAAGGAAAACGAGATCCTCTCGCCCGATGGCCAGTGCCACGCCTTTGATCACCGCGCGCAGGGCACGGTGTTTGGCTCGGGCGCCGGTTGTGTGGCGCTGCGCCGGCTCGCCGATGCCCAGCGCGACGGCGATCATGTCTGGGCGGTGATCCGCGCCACGGCGATCAACAATGACGGCGCGCAGAAGGCCGGCTATCTGGCGCCCAGCGTCGAGGGCCAGGCCCGCGCCATCGCCGAGGCGCTGGCCATGGCCGATGTCCCGGCCGAGACCGTCGATTACGTCGAATGCCACGGCACCGGCACCTATCTGGGCGATCCGATCGAGGTTGCCGCGCTGACCCAGGCCTTTCGCGAGAGCACCGATGAAACAGGCTATTGCCGCATCGGTTCGGTGAAAACCAATATCGGCCATCTCGATACTGCCGCCGGGGTGGCCAGCCTGATCAAGGCCACGCTGGCGCTGCATCACCGCGAGATGCCGCCGAGCCTGGGCTATGAGGCGCCCAATCCGGCAATCGATTTCGCCACCAGCCCCTTTGCGGTCAATGACCGGCTGACCCCATGGCGAAGCCGCGGCCATCCGCGCCGCGCCGGGGTCAATTCGCTCGGGGTCGGCGGCACCAATGCCCATGCCATCCTGCAGGAGGCGCCGCCGCGCCCGCCCAGCCCACAAAGCGACTGGCCCTTTCAGATCCTCACACTCTCGGCGCGCAACAATGCCGCGCTCGATGCCGCCGGCGCCAATCTGGCGGCACATCTGCGCACCCGCCCTGACCAGCCGCTGGCCGATATCGCCTGGACCCTGCAGGCCGGGCGTCGCGCCTTCGAGCGTCGCCGCGTGCTGGTGGCCGAGAGCCATGACGACGCCGCCGCATTGCTGGAAAGCGGCGCGCCGGGGCGGGTCTTCACCCATAGCGCGCTCGATGATCCCGAGGTGGTGTTCATGTTCCCCGGCGGCGGGGCGCAATATCCCGGCATGGCGCGCGATCTTTACGAGACCGAGCCGGTCTTTGCCGAATGGATGGATCGCGGGCTGGCGCATCTGCAACCGAAGCTCGATTATGACCTGCGCGCCCTCTGGCTGCCCCAGCCGGGGCAGGAAGCCGCCGCTGCCGAGACGCTGAAGAAACCCTCGGTGCAATTGCCGCTGATCATGATCACCGAATATGCGCTGGCACAGATGCTGATCGGCTGGGGTGTGAAACCCGGCGCGCTGATCGGCCATTCGATGGGCGAGAATACCGCCGCCTGTCTGGCCGGGGTGATCGGGTTCGAGGATTGCATCGACCTGGTGCATCTGCGCGGGCGGCTGTTCGACAGCGTTCCGGCCGGCGGCATGCTCTCGGTGCCGCTGTCGCTGGCGGCCCTGCAACCCTATCTGACCGACGGTCTGGATATCGCCAGCATCAACGCGCCGGAACTGGTGGTGGTGTCCGGCCCCGATGCGGCACTGGCGGATCTGGCGCAACAGCTCGCTGCCGAGGGGGTGGAGAGCCAGCGTATCGCCATCGATATCGCCGCGCATTCAGCCATGTTAGAGCCGATTCTGGCACCGTTCCGGGATTTCCTCGCCGGGTTGAAGCTGAGCCCGCCGCAACTGCCGATCATCTCCAATCGCAGCGGTGCGCTGCTTTCCGACACCGAGGCCACCAACCCGGATTACTGGGTCGGCCATCTGCGCAATACCGTGCGTTTCGCCGATGGCATCGCCAGGCTCGCCGCCAATCCTGACCGCATCTATCTGGAGGTCGGCCCCGGAAAGGCGCTGTCGAGCCTGGTGCGCATGCAGGGTTTGGTGCCTGCCCAGCAGGTTCTGGCCGCGCTGCGCCACCCTGACGAGGCGATCGCCGATGATCTCTATCATCTCGGGCTGTTGGGGCGGCTCTGGGCGCTGGGGGCCAGTTTCGACTGGGCGCAGATCTGGGGCGAGGGCGGACGCCAGCGCGTTCCGCTGCCCGGCTATGCCTTCCAGCGCAGCGAATATTTCATCGCCCCCGCTGCCGCGCAGACCGAGGTCGCGCTGCCCGCGCCCGAACGGCTGGAGCGCATCGAGGATTGGGGCACACGCCTGCATTGGGTGCCGCAATCGGCCCCCTGCGCCGTCGATATCGAGACCGAACTGGCCAGCCTGCCGCCCGAGACCTGGCTCATCTTCGCCGATGCCGAGGGGCTGGCCGCGCCGGTGATCGAGGCTTTGCGCGGCGCCGGGCATCGGGTTATCGAGGTGCAGGCCGGCGATACCTTCCGCCGGCTCGACGAGGGGCGCTACCTGCTGGCGCCCGAACGCGGGCGCGAAGCCTATGATCAGCTCGTTCAGGAACTGGTGGCCCGGGGCGCCTGGCCCGGTCGCATCGCGCATTTCTGGCTGGCCGATAGCGGCCGGCAGGTGCGCGCCGGCTCGGACCTCTTTCAGCGCAATGTCGAGCAGGGCTTCTACAGCCTGCTGTTTCTGACCCAGGCGCTGGGTGCCGAAGGCATTTCCGCGCCGATCCATGCCACGCTGATCACCCGGGGCGCGGTTCAGACCCGCGAGGAGCCTCTGCCCTGGCCGGAAAAGGCGCTGGTCGCCGGCCCGGCCCGCGTTGCCCCGCGCGAGATCCCCGGCCTGAGCATCGCCACGCTGGACCTGCCGGCAGAGCCGGTGGGCAAGGGGCGCGATATGTCTCTGACATGGCGGATTCTGGAAGATCTGCTGGCCGAGCCCGGCAACCGCCGTGCCGCGCTGCGTCAGGGCAGGCGCTATGAGGAACGGCTGCGCCCGCTGCCGCTGCCGGTGCCGGAACAGCCGACAGCCCCGCCGGGTGCCGTCTGGCTGATCACCGGCGGTTTTGGCGGTGTCGGGCTGGCGCTGGCCGAGGCGCTGATCCGCGAAACCGGCGCCCGCGTGGCACTGCTGGGCCGCAGTGCGCTGCCGCCGCGCGCCGACTGGCCGGCCCTGCGCGACGATCCTGCCGATCCGCGTGCGCGCCGCATCCATGCCATCGAACGGCTTGAAGCGCTGGGCGGTGAAATCATGGTGCTTTCCGCCGATAGCTGCAATCTGGAGCAGATGCGCGGCGCTCTCGATGCCCTGCGCGGCGAATGGGGCGCGATCCATGGCATCATCCATGCCGCCGGGCATATCGAGGATGCGCCGCTGCTGGCAAAGACCGGCGCCAGTATCGACGCGGTGCTGGCGCCCAAGGTCTATGGGCTGCGGGTGCTCGATGCGCTGCTGCCCGATGGCGCGGTGCAGGAGCTGGTGCTGCTGGCCTCCAGCTCCACCCAGACGGCGCCGGCCGGGCAGGTCGATTATGTCGCCGCCAATGAATATCTCAACGCCTTCGCCCGCGCCCGCCGGGGTGGCAAGACCCGGGTGCGGGCGCTCAACTGGGGTATCTGGGCCGAGGTCGGCATGGCGGCCGAAGCCATGGCCGCGCGGCTGGGACAGGTGCCGGCGCTGCCGCCGCAGCCGGTCGATCTGCCGCTTCTGGTCGAGGCCGGCCAGGATGCGCGCGGCAACCGCCAGTTCAGCGCGCGCTACGCCACCGATATGTGGGTGCTCGATGAACACCGCACCCGCGACGGCCGCGCCATCCTGCCCGGCACCGGCATCATCGAGATCGCCGCCCAGGCCCTGCGCGCCCAGGGCGAGGCCGGTGCTTTCGAGATCCGCGATCTGGTGTTTCAGCGCGCGCTGGAGGTGGACACCCCGCGCACCATCCGCGCCACGCTGGCGCGCAGCGACGAGGGTTATGCTTTCGAGCTGCGCTCGGAAGTCAGCCTGCGCGGGCGGCGGGGCTATCAGCTGCATGCCCAGGCGCGGCTGGCGCTGACCCGGATGGAGCCGCCAACCGCACTCGATCTGCCTGCCATCGTGGCGCGCTGCCAGCGTGATATCGCCACCGACGATGCCGGGTTGCGCTCGCCGCAGGAGGCGCATCTGGCTTTCGGGCCGCGCTGGCGGGTGCTGCGGCGCATGGCGCTGGGCGCGGGCGAGGGCATCGCGCATCTGGCGCTGCCCGCGGAATTCCGCACCGATCTGAACGAGGGCTATGTGCTGCATCCGGCACTGATGGACCTGGCCACCGGCTGGGCCATGGGGCTGGTGGAAAACTACGGCGGGCAGGCGCTCTGGGTGCCGGTTTCCTATGAGGCGCTGCGGGTTTTCGCGCCGCTGCCGGCGGCGGTGGTCAGTTGGGTGCGCATTGCCCCCGCCGAACCCGGTTTCGCCCGGTTCGACATCACCCTGACCGATGCCGAGGGCAAGGTCTGCGCCGAGGTGACGGGCTTCAGCATCAAGCGGCTCGAACACGGGTTTTCGGCGGCCGCGCCGCTCTTGCCCGCCGAGGTGGAGTTCGAGCCGGACGCGCGCGACAGCAGCAGCCTTTCGCCCGGCGAGGAACGGCTGGCGCGCAATCTGGCGCTGGGCATCACCCCGGGCGAGGGCGGCGAGGCTTTCCTGCGCGCGCTGGCCCTGAGCGAGCCGCAGATCTATGTCTCGTCGCTGCCGCTGCCGGCGCTGATCGCCGAGGCCGCCGCCCCGCTGGAGGCCACGCCCGATCAATCGGCGCGGTTTGAGCGCCCGGATCTGGCCAGCGATTATGTCGCCCCGCGCAACGATATCGAGCGCATGCTGGCCGGTTTCTGGGAGGAGCTGCTGGGCATCGGCGGCGTCGGGGTCGAGGATAATTTCTTCGATCTGGGCGGCCATTCGCTGATCGCCGTTCGGCTCTTTGCCCGGGTGAAGAAAACCTGGCAGGTGGATTTCCCCATTTCGGTGCTGTTCGAGGCGCCGACCATCGCGCGCTGTGCGGCACTGATCGCCGAGCGGCTGGGAATCGAGCCCGGTGCCGGGGACGATACCAGCCCGGCCCCGCGCCCGGCCCGGCGGTTCGAGTTTCTGGTGCCGATGCATGAGGGCGAAGGTGGCGCGGCGCGGCCGTTCTTCCTGGTCGCCGGCATGTTCGGCAATGTGCTCAACCTGCGGCATCTGGCCAATCTGCTGGGCAGCGAGCGGCCGTTCTACGGGCTTCAGGCGCGCGGGCTGCTGGGCGATCAGCCGCCGCATGAAACCCTCGCCGATGCCGCGCGCGATTATCTGGCCGAGCTGCGGCGGGTGCAGCCGGCCGGCCCCTATCTGCTGGGCGGGTTCTCCGGCGGCGGGCTGACGGCGCTGGAAATGGCCCGGGCGCTGCAAGCCGAGGGCGAGGACGTGGCGCTGCTGGTGCTGCTGGATACACCCCTGCCCGAACGCCCGCTGCTCAGCCGCGCCGACCGGGCGCTGATCAAGCTGCATGAGCTGCGCCGCAAGGGGCCCGGCTATCTGCTGGAATGGTGGCGCGCGCGCCGTGCTTGGCAAGACGAGCTGCGCACCCGAGAGAGCCTTGGCACCGCCGCGCCCGAGGCCGGTTTCCACAACCGCGCCATCGAGGCCGCCTTCCGCAATGCGCTGCCGAAGATGCAGCTTGCGCCCTATCCGGGCCGCACCGCGCTGTTCCGACCGCCGCTTGATCTGCGCTGGAATGTCACCGGCGGGCGCTGGGTGAGCGAGGCCAAGGAATATGTGCTGCCCGATAACGACTGGTCACGCTGGATGGCGGCGCTGAGCGTGCATGAGGTGCCCGGCGATCATGATTCGATGGTGCTGGAGCCCAATGTGCGGGTGCTGGCCGCCGAATTGCGCGCCCTGATCCGCGAAGCGGAGGGCCGGGCATGAGCGCGCGGGTTCTGTGCATCATCCTCAACTGGCGCACCGCGCCGATGACACTGAAATCCGCCCGCGCCGCAATGGCCGCCATGGAGGGGATCGAGGGCGCGATCACCATTGTCGATAACGATTCTCAGGATGGCTCGTTCGAGGAACTGCGCGACAGCACCAAGGGTTGGCCACGGGTGCGGGTGCTGCAATCGGGGCGCAATGGCGGCTATGGCGCGGGCAACAATTTCGGTATCCGCGCCGGGCTGCCGGGTGGCGAGCGGCCGGATTTTGTCTATGTGCTCAATTCCGATGCCTTCCCCGCGCCCGATGCCATCGCCCCGCTGCTGACGCATCTGCAAGAAAATCCGCGTGTCGGGCTGGCCGGCAGCCATATCCATGGCAGCGAGGGCGATGTGCATGTGACGGCCTTTCGCTTCCCCTCCATCGCCAGCGAATTCGAGGGCGCCGCCCAGACCGGGCCGATCACCCGTCTGCTGCGCCGCCATGTGGTGCCGCTGCCGCCGCCGCAGATGGTGCAGCGCGTCGATTGGCTGGCCGGCGCCAGCGTGATGATGCGCCAGGACATGCTCGATGAGATCGGCCTCTTCGACGAGGAATTTTTCCTCTATTTCGAGGAAACCGATCTGTGTCTGCGCGCCGCCCGCGCCGGCTGGCAGGCCCGCTACATTCCGCAAAGCCGGGTCGAGCATCTGGGCTCGGTCAGCACCGGCATGAAGACCTGGAACCGTGTGCCGGGCTATTGGTTCGATTCGCGCTGGCGCTATTTCGCCAAGAACCATGGCCGCGCCTATGCAGCCGCTGCCACGCTGGCGCATCTGGCCGGGCTGGGGCTTTACGGGCTGCGGGTGCTGGCGGGGCGGCGAAAACTGCATACGCCGCCTTATTTTGTGCGTGATTTCCTGACACATAGCCTTGGTTTGCGTCCGCCTTCGGAGAATTGACATGACCCCGCTCGCCTGTGTTCTGGTCGGCAATGAATCGCTTCTGGTGCAATGCGCCGGGATCGTGACGCAGCGCGGCCATCGGCTGGATGCGGTGGTCAGCGAAAACCCCGAGATCCTCGCCTGGGCCGCGCGCGAAGGCGTGGCGGTGATCGCGCCGGGGCCGGGGCTGGACACGCGGCTTCAGGCCGAACTGCCGCAGGGGTTCGACTGGCTGTTCAGCATCGCCAATCTCACGCTGCTGCCGCGCGAGGTGCTGGCGCTGGCGCGGGGCGGCGCGGTGAACTTCCATGACGGGCCGCTGCCGCGCTATGCCGGGCTCAACGCGCCGGTCTGGGCGCTGCTGAATCGTGAGGCCAGCCATGGCATCACCTGGCATCTGATCGAGGAAGGTGTCGATACCGGCGCGATCATCGAGCAGGTCAGCTTCGACATCACGCCCGAGGATACCGCCTTCAGCCTCAACGCGCGCTGTTATGCCAGCGCGATCGACAGTTTTCCAAAGGTCATGGCGGCGGTGGAGGCCGGGGTGCCGCATCGCCTTGTGCAGGATGTGTCGCAGCGCAGCCTCTATCGCCGCGATCAGCGCCCCGATGGCGCCCTCCGGCTGGATTTCACCCGGCCGGTCGATGAGCTGCTGCGGCTGGTGCGCGCGCTCGATCATGGCGGCTATTGGAACCCGCTCACCCTGCCGAAGATCGAAAGCGCCGCCGGGGTTTTTGCGCTGGGCGAAGCGCGGGCGGTTGATGGCGCCGGTGCGCCGGGCACGGTGCTGGCCGCCGATGAAGCCGGGCTGACGGTGGCCTGCCGCAGCGGTGCGCTGCGGCTGGAACGGTTGACCTGTCCGGGCGGCATGCCGGTGGCCGGGCAGGATGTTGCCGCGCCCGGCGAGATGCTGCGCTGGGACCGCGCCGCATTGCTGGCGCCGCTCATGGAAAAACTGGTGCCGGGCGAGGGTATCTGGCGGCGGGCGTTGGCCGCTTTCCGGCCCTGCGAGCTGCCCAATGTCATGAAAGCAGAAGCGGTTCAGCCCGTGAAACACAGCCTGCCGCCAATGCCGATGGAACGGGCGGCGGCGATTCTGGCGCTCTTTGGCGACAAGATCGGCGGCGCGCGCGGCATGGCCTATGCCTCGGCCGAGATTGCCGCCCATCACGCCCGCGCGCCGCAGGATCTGGCCGCCTGGGTGCCGATGACGCCACTGGGCGATTGCCTGGCGGCAATGGAGGGCGCGATTTCGGCCAAGGCGGAACTGGCACGGCGCTTTCCCGGCTATCCGCGCGAGATCTTCGCCCGCGATCCGGCCCTAACCTTGCCGAATGTGCCGCATCTGGGCCTTTCGGAAACCGAAGAACCCATCACCGACACGCTGCTGTGCCTGATCCGCGATGGCGAGGGCTGGGCGCTCTGGGGCGATGAAGCGCGGCTTTCCGGCGACGAGATCGCGCTTTTTGCCGAACGGCTGGCGCATCTGGCCAAGGCGCCGGGCGAGGCACCGCTTGAAAGCCTCGATCTGCTGACCGGGCGCGAAACGGCACTGCTGGCCCGGCTCAACGCCACCGATTGCCCCTATGACCCCGAACTGACCATCAGCCGCGCCTTTGAAGCCCAGGTGAAACGCACGCCCGAGGCCACCGCGCTGGTGTTCGAGGATCAGGCGCTGACCTATGCCACACTCAATGCCCGCGCCAACCGTGTGGCGCATGCCCTGCGCGCCATGGGGGTGGGGCCGGATGTGCCGGTGGCGCTCTGCCTGCGCCGCTCGCCTGAATTGCTTGTGGCCGCTTTGGGTATTCTGAAAGCCGGCGGCGCCTATATGCCGATGGACCCGGCCTATCCCGCCGAACGGCTGGCGCATTTTCTGGCCGACAGCGGCGCGCCGGTGGTGATCAGCGAATCCGCCCTGCTCGACAGCCTGCCACCCAGTGACGCGGCGCTGCTGGTGATCGACACCGATATCCGGCTGGATACCATGCCCGAAAGCGACCCCGAGGGCGGCGCCAGCGGGCAAGATCTGGCCTATCTGATCTATACTTCGGGCTCGACCGGCAAACCCAAGGGGGTGATGGTCGAACACCGTAACGTGGCCAATTTCTTTGCCGGGATGGATGCGCGCATCCGCCATGAGCCGCCCGGCGTCTGGTTGGCGATGACCTCGCTGAGCTTCGATATTTCGGTGCTGGAGTTGTTCTGGACCCTGGCGCGCGGCTTCAAGCTGGTGCTGACATCGGATGAGGACCGGCTGCGGATTTCCGGCGGATCAGTGCCTGTTTCGGCGCAGAAGATGGACTTCAGCCTGTTCTACTGGGGCAATGACGATGGCCCCGGGCCGCGCAAATACGAGCTGCTGCTGGAGGGTGCGCGTTTTGCCGACACGCATGGTTTTTGCGCCGTCTGGACGCCCGAGCGCCATTTCCACGCCTTTGGCGGGCCTTACCCCAACCCGGCGGTGACCGGGGCGGCGGTGGCGGCGGTGACGCGCAATATCAGCGTGCGCGCCGGCTCCTGCGTGGCGCCGCTGCACCATCCGCTGCGCATCGCCGAGGATTGGGCGGTGATCGACAATCTGACCAATGGCCGCGCCGCGCTGGGCATCGCCTCGGGCTGGCATCCGGTGGATTTCGTGCTGCGGCCGGAAAACGCTCCGCCGAACAACAAGAAGGCCATGTTCGAGACCATAGACATGCTGCGACGGCTGTGGCGTGGCGAGGCGGTGGAGCTGGATCGCGGCGGCGAGATGGTTGCGGTTCAATCGCTGCCGCGGCCGGTTTCCAAGGAGCTGCCGCTCTGGCTGACCATCGCCGGCAATCCCGATACCTGGCGCGAGGCCGGCGAGATCGGTGCCAATGTGCTGACCCATCTGCTGGGCCAGTCCATCGACGAGGTGGCGGAGAAGATCGGCATTTATCATCGCGCGCTGCGCGGTGCCGGCCATGACCCCAAGGATTTCACCGTCACGCTGATGCTGCATACCTATGTGGCACGCTCACGCGATCTGGCGCGCGAAACCGCCCGTGCCCCGATGAAAAGCTACCTGCTGTCGGCGGCGGGGCTGGTCAAGCAATATGCCTGGTCCTTCCCGGCTTTCAAACGCCCCAAGGGCGCCACGACGCCGATGGATATCGACCTGCGCAGCCTGAGCAAGGATGAGGTCGAGGGTATTCTGGAACATGCCTTCAACCGCTATTTCGAGGAATCGGGTCTGTTCGGCACGGTTGAGGATTGTCTGGCGCGGATCGAGCAGCTCAAGGCCATCGGCGTGGGCGAGGTGGCCTGCCTGATTGATTACGGCATCCAGCCGGAGAAGGTGCTGGAGGGGCTCTATCCGCTGGCCGAGGTGCTGCGCCGCACCAATACCGCCGCCGAGCTTGCCGAGGATGACCATTCCATCGCGGCGCAGATCCGCCGGCACGGGGTGACGCATCTGCAATGCACCCCCTCGATGGCGCGGCTGCTGGTGGCCGATCCGGAGGCCCGTGCCGCGCTGGGCCAGGTGAAGAACCTGATGATCGGGGGCGAGGCGCTGCCCGGCGCCCTGGCTGAGGCGCTGGTTCAGGCCAGCGACTCTCTGGTGCAGAACATGTATGGGCCCACGGAAACCACCATCTGGTCCACCACGGCGATGACCGGCGGCGAGCAGCCGGTGGCGCCGATCGGCGATCCCATCGCCAATACGCAACTGCATCTGCTCGATACCGGCGGCAGGCCGGTGCCGGTTGGCGCGGCGGGCGAACTGTGGATCGGCGGCGACGGGGTGACGCGCGGCTACTGGCGGCGCGAGGATCTGACCGCCGAACGTTTCCGGCCGGCGCCTTCGGGTGGCGGGAGGATCTATGGTACCGGTGATCTGGTGCGGCTGGGCATGGATGGCGTGTTGCAGTTTCTGGGTCGCGCCGATCACCAGATCAAGGTTCGTGGCCATCGTATCGAGCCTGCCGAGATCGAAGCCGCGCTGGAGGCGCTGCCCGGGATTGACCAGGCCGTGGTGATCGCGCGCGAGGACAGTCCTGGCGATCTGCGGCTGGTGGCCTATCTGGTGGGGCCGGAGGCGGCGCATGGCAATGAGCTGCGAAACCGGCTTTCCGGGCTGCTGCCGGCACATATGGTTCCGGCACATTTCGTGGCGCTGCCGGCCCTGCCGCTGACCCCGAACCGCAAGATCGACCGCAAGGCGCTGCCGGCTCCGCAACGCGCCACGCCCGGCCCGGTGCAACCCGCGAGCCAGCCGGCGAACGATCTGCAGGCAAAGCTGGCAGCGATCTGGTCGGGGATTCTGGGCGTGGCCGAGATCCGCGCGCGGGACAATTTCTTCGCGCTGGGCGGTCATTCGTTGCTGGCGGTGCAGGCGCATCGCGAGATCCGCGAAAAACTCGGCCTGCCCGGCCTGTCGATCACCGATGTCTTCCGCTTTCCGGTGCTGGGCGATCTGGCGGCGCATATCGAAAAACGCTTGGGTGGCGGCGAGAAGCCCGCCCCCACCGGCCCGGCAGCACCGGAACCGGCCGCCGCGGAGGGCCGTCTGGATGCCATGGCGCGGCGCCGTGCAATGCGGGCGCAGCGTATCGGGCAGGGTTGATGGGTGCGGTCTTGCAGACTGAAGCCACGCTGGCCGATGCCATTGGCGGGCTGTTTCCACCCGATGTCAGCGTGGCGGCCATGGCAATCGGCAAGGCGCAGGTTGCGGCATTGTTTCACGTGGAACAGAGGGCGATCGGCGGCGCGGTGTCGCGCCGGCAGCAGGAATTCGCCGCCGGGCGGCTGGCGGCGCATCAGGCACAGCGCGCACTGGGGCTGAAAGCGCAGGCCGTCGCCATGGCTGCCGATCGCGCGCCGATCTGGCCAATGGGCCTTTGTGGTTCAATCAGCCATTCCGGCGGGGTGGCCGCGGCAGCTGTCGGCAAGCGCGATGCCTGGGCGGCGCTGGGACTGGATATCGAAGAAGATACAGACCTGCCGGCGGAGATTGTTGAAACCGTGTTGCTGCCGGCCGAACGCGCCTGGCTGGCGCCGCGGGCCGATGCCGGGCGGCTGGCGCGGGTGATCTTCAGCATCAAGGAAGCGATTTACAAGGCGCAGTTCCCGCTGACGCGGCAGTTGATCGGTTTCGAGGCGTTTCAGGTATCGCTGGACCCGCAGCAGGGCCGGTTCGAGGCGCGCTTTCAGCAAAACTGCCCGCCGTTTACGCAAGACGAGGGCCTTGCCGGGCGTTTTGCGCGCCATGGCGGGCTGATCCTGTCAGCTCTGGCGATCCCCGGCTGAATATTGCGCGGCGGCACACCCCGCCCAGCGCCCGGTGGCCAGACAAGCGGTCAACAGATACCCGCCGGTCGGCGCCTCCCAATCGATCATCTCGCCGGCGACAAACACCCCGGGCAGCGCGCGGATCATCAGGTGCTCATCCAGCGCATCCCAGCGAATGCCACCAGCCACCGAGATTGCCTCATCGAGCGGGCGCGGGCCCTGAATCGGCACCGAAAGCGCCTTCAGCGCCGCCGCCATTCCAGCCGGCGGCGCGTTCCGCGGGCGCATCAATTCCAGCGCCAGCGCCAGCCTTGCACCGCTCAGCCCCAGCCCCTTGCGCAGCCGGTTGGTCAGGCTTTCCTTCAAGGGGCGCTGTTGCAGCCGTTGCACCAGTTCCTCGGCGGTGCGATCAGGGAAAAGGTCAATGCGCAGGTCATGCCCTTCGCGCAGCTTGCGGCTGAGCGCATAGATGCCGCCGCCCTCCAGCCCGTGGCGGCTGATCATCGCCTCGGCCCGCAGGCTGTGCTCCGCGGCAATCAGCGCCACCGCTTTCAGCGGCGCACCAAAATGCGGCGCCATATGCGCTGACCACGCAACATTGAAACCCATATTGGCCGGCTGAAAAGGTGCCATGCCGACACCGGCCTCAGCCAGCGGCCCTGCCCAACGCCCGTCCGAGCCCAGGCGCGCCCAGCTTGCCCCGCCCAGCGCCAGAACCGTCACTGCCGGGCGAACCGATCGCGCACCCTGTGGCGTGGCGAACCGCAAGGCGCCCCGTTCCCATCCCTGCCATTGCCAGCGAAGGCGCAACGCCAGCCCCTGCGCGCGCAGATCACCAAGCCAGGCGCGCAGCAGCGGCGAGGCCTTCATCGCCACCGGAAACACCCGGCGGGAGGACCCGGTGAAAACCGGCTGGCCCAAGGCCTCGGCCCAGGCGATCACCTGTTGCGGGCCGAATTCGCCGATCATCGGCGCCAGATGCGGCGCAGCTTCCGCATAGGCGGCCAGAAAGGCATCGGCGGGTTGATCCTTGGTCAGGTTCAGGCCCGATTTACCCGCCATCAGCAGCTTGCGCCCGACAGAGGGTTTCGCCTCGAACAATTCCACCCGACGCCCGGCATTCAGCAGCATCTGCGCCGCCATCAGCCCGGCGGGCCCAGCGCCAATGACCACCGCATCAAGCGCTTCGGGCTCGCTCACCGATACCGGCTCCAAAGCGCCTTTTCGCCGATCTTTTCCAACAGTTTTTCATGCGCCTGGCGCTCACCCTCGGTCAGACGCGGTGGCAGGGGCGCGGGGCGCGGGACGGGGCGCCACAGCGGCTGGCTGGTTTTGGCGGGTGTGGCGCTTTGAACGCTGAGCGCGAAATCCGGCTGCCGGCCGCCGATCAGCTCCAGATAGACCTCCGCCAGGATCTCACTGTCGAGCAGCGCGCCGTGTTTCTCGCGCGCAGAATTGTCGACCCCAAAGCGCCGGCAGAGCGCATCCAGCGAAGCCGGCGAGCCCGGAAACTTGCGCCGCGCCATGGCCAGCGTGTCCACGGCTGCGTCATTGGGCAGCAAGGGCCGGTTCGCCCAGCCGAGTTCGGCATTGAGGAACTTCATGTCGAAGGCGGCGTTATGAATGATCAGCCTGGCGTCACGCACGAATGCCAGAAACTCGTCGGCAATGGCGGCAAAAACCGGAAAATCGCGCAGATATTCGGTGCTCAGCCCATGCACGGCAAAGGCTTCGGCCGGCACATCGCGTTCGGGGTTGATGTATTGATGATAGCTGCGCCCGGTCGGCATGTGGTTGAGCAGCTCAACCGCACCGATCTCGACGATCCGGTGGCCTTCGCCGGGCTCGAACCCGGTGGTTTCGGTATCCAGAACGATCTCGCGCATTCTCACCCTGCCGTCAGCTTGCTGATCAATGCTTTCACATCGCGCGCCGTCTGTTCAAGGCTTTCGGTGATGATCAGATGATCCGCCAGAGCACGTTTTCGAGCATCGGGCATTTGTTTGGCCAGCAGCGCGTTGAAATGCGCCTCGGTCATGCCGGGCCGGGCCATGACACGCGATCGTTGCACAGCAGGATCGGCGGAGACCACCAGGACCGCATCGCAGAGCCTGTCTGCGCCGGATTCAAGGAGCAGCGGCACATCGAGCACCAGCAGCGGTGTTTTCTCGGCCCGGTGGAGGGCAATGAACTGCTCACGGTCGCGCGCCACCAGCGGATGCACCACGGTTTCGATCTGCTTGAGCGCCGAAGGATCGCGGGCGATCCAGTCTTTCAGCGCCGCCCGCTCGATCCCGCCGTCAACAACCGCCGCCGGGCAAAGCGCGCCAAGCGGCGCCACCGCCGCGCCGCCCGGGGCATAGAGCGCATGCACCGCGGCATCGGCATCCCAGACCGGAATGCCGGCCTCGCGGAAGAACCCCGAAGTGGTCGATTTCCCCATGCCGATGGAGCCGGTCAGGCCAAGAACGAAGGTCATGGTGCCAGCACCGCCGCGCGCAGCGCTTCATCCACTTCTGGCCGCTGACCGAACCAGCGCTCGAACCCCGGCACCGCCTGATGCAGCAACATGCCCAGCCCGTCGATGGCCGGGTTGCCACGGGTCTGCGCGGCGCGCAGCAGATCGGTTTGCAGCGGCGCATAGACCAGATCATTGACCACCGCCGTTTCCGGCAGGGCACCCAGCGCCAGTTCCAGCGGCGGCGCGCCGGTCATGCCAAGCGAAGTGGTGTTGATCAGCGTATCGCAACCCTCCAGCATGGCATCGCGCTCCTGCCAGGGGATGACGCTGACCAGCGGGCCGAAATCGGCCACCACCTGCTCGGCGCGCTCACGGCTGCGGTTGGTCAGGCGGATCTCACCGGCGCCACGTTCGGTCAGCGCAGCAATGACCGCGCGACTGGCACCGCCGGCACCGATCACCGCCGCCACCTTCGGCGCCCAGCCTGGCACATGATCCAGAATGTTCGCCGTGAAACCATAGGCGTCGGTATTGTCGGCCTCGATCAGCCCATCACGAAACACCAGCGTATTCGCCGCACCGATGCGCTGGGCCAAGGGCGAGGCGCTATCGGCCAGCGCCAGCGCGCGCTCCTTGTGCGGCAGCGTGACATTGACGCCCAGAAAACCCATCTGCGGCAGGGTGCGGAGCGCGGTTTCAAACGCCTCGGGGCGTATATGCAGCGGCACATAATGTCCGTTCAGCCCATAGCGCCGCAGCCAGTGCCCGTGCAGCAATGGCGATCGGCTATGCCCGATGGGATCGCCGATAACCCCGGCCAGACCGATGAGTGTCTTCATGCGTCGAGGTCTCCGCGAATGGTCAGGAAATTCAGCAGGTCCAGCAGCGGCAGGCCGAGTATGACGAAATAGTCGCCCTCGATGCGCTCGAACAGGCGAATGCCGGCGTTTTCGAGCTGATAGCAACCGACAGAGTGGCGGATGCTCTGCCAATGCGCGGCGACATAGCGTTGCAGGAAAGCATCGCTGAAGGGCCGCATCAGCAGATCGGCGGTGGCGACGGTGCGCCAGATCGGCTGACCATCGAGAAACAGCACGGCAGCCGAGGACAACCGGTGCCGCTGGCCGCGAAGCCGCGAAAGCTGGGTAACCGCATCTTGCGGCGAGGCGGGTTTGGAAAGGATCTCGCCGCCCAGATCCAGCAGCTGATCGCAGCCGAGCACCAGTTTGCCGGGATGACGCGCTGATGCCCGCTGCGCCTTGAGCGATGCCAGTTCGGCCGCGATCTCGCGCGGGGTGGCGCCCTCATGCTCGAGCGAGGCGCGGATCGCGGCTTCATCGATCGCCGCCGGGCTGATCTCGATGCTGAGCCCGGCATTGGTCAGCAGCTTCGCGCGGATTTCCGATGCCGAGGCAAGAACAAGGACAGACATGGGGATAACCTGCTGTGAGCATGGGGCGGAAAGCCGGCCAGTTCCGCCGCCTGCCCCGGATCACCCGGAACCGCGCATTCTGTCAAGCCTTTGGCGGGGAGTTATCTACAGGGGAGAACTGTTTTCCCGACGCATCGGAGAACCATGAATCCGGTTTCGTACCGGGTAACACTATCAGAGTTAAGCCATTGAATTAACGTACTTAATAACGCTCTTTCGCTGAAATCCGGAAGTCCGTCATCGGTGAACAACTCTGTGGAAAAGATCGAAATTCAGGTTGTCCTTGCCTCTATTACATCATCTATCTCTCTTTATCTTTCTATTCTTATTAGGAGGCAGGAACATGCTTCTGGACTGGTATCTCTGGATCAAGGCGCTGCATATCATGTCGGTGATCGCCTGGATGGCCGGCCTGTTCTACCTGCCGAGATTGTTTGTGTATCACGTTGAGCGGGCTGGCGGGCTTGAGCCGGTTGCCACGCTGGAGATCATGGAAGAAAAGCTGCTGCGCGTGATCATGACGCCGGCGATGATCGCTGCCTGGGTGTTTGGGCTATTGCTGGCCAGTGTGCCGGGGGTGATCACCCTGGGGGCGCCCTGGGTCTGGGCGAAGCTCCTGGGCATTCTTGCCATGAGCGGGTTTCACTTCTGGCTGGCCCGGCAGCGCAGATTGCTGAAAGCGGGCGAGGCCAGGTTGAGCGGGCGGCAGTATCGGCTGGCCAATGAAGTGCCGACGGTGTTGATGGTGGTGATCGTGCTGGCGGTGGTGCTGAAGTTCTGAAGCTGATTGACTTCGCGCGTTTTTGTCGGTAATTGCCTGCGCGGGTGCCGTCCGGCGCTTCTATTTCCCGATGACAGCATCATCTGCAGCAGGTGTCATGGCACACCAGGAGGGCATTCCATGGCCGAGAACCGTTTGAATCTGGCCGATCTGAAGGCACAGACGCCGGCCGCATTGCTGGCCATGGCCGAAGAACTGGAGATCGAGAACGCTCCCTCGATGCGCAAGGGCGAGATGATGTTCTCGATCCTCAAGGAGCGTGCCGAGGAAGGATGGGAAATCTCGGGCGATGGGGTGCTGGAAGTGCTGCAGGATGGTTTCGGCTTCCTGCGCTCGCCGGAGGCCAACTACCTGCCGGGCCCCGATGATATCTATGTCTCGCCCGATATGATCCGCCAGTTTTCGCTGCGCACCGGTGACACCATCGAGGGTGTGATCCAGGCGCCAGCCGAGAATGAGCGCTATTTCTGCATGACCCGGGTGACGAAGATCAATTTCGACGATCCCGAGCGGGCGCGCCACAAGGTGCATTTCGACAACCTGACGCCGCTTTATCCCGATCAGCGCCTGCAGATGGAGATCGAGGACCCGACCATCAAGGACCGTTCGGCGCGCATCATCGACATCGTGGCGCCGGTGGGCAAGGGTCAGCGGGCGCTGATTGTGGCGCCGCCGCGCACCGGCAAGACGGTGCTGCTGCAGAATATCGCCCGCTCGATCGAGGTGAATCACCCCGAGTGTTACCTGATCGTGCTGCTGATCGACGAGCGGCCGGAAGAGGTGACCGACATGCAACGCAGCGTGAAGGGCGAGGTGGTTTCCTCGACTTTCGATGAACCGGCGACGCGGCATGTGGCGGTGGCCGAGATGGTGATCGAGAAGGCGAAGCGGCTGGTTGAGCACAAGCGCGATGTGGTGATCCTGCTCGATTCGATCACCCGTCTGGGCCGGGCTTTCAACACCGTGGTGCCGAGTTCGGGCAAGGTGCTGACCGGCGGTGTCGATGCCAATGCCTTGCAGCGTCCCAAGCGTTTCTTCGGTGCCGCGCGCAATATCGAGGAGGGTGGCTCGCTGACCATCATCGCCACCGCCCTGATCGATACCGGCAGCCGTATGGACGAGGTGATCTTCGAAGAGTTCAAGGGCACCGGCAACAGCGAGATCGTGCTGGACCGCAAGGTGGCGGACAAACGCGTCTTCCCGGCAATGGATATTCTGAAATCCGGCACCCGCAAGGAAGAGCTGCTGGTTGACCGCAACAACCTGCAAAAGACCTTCGTTCTGCGTCGCATTCTGAACCCGATGGGCACCACCGATGCCATCGAGTTCCTGATTTCGAAGCTGAAGCAGACCAAGACCAATTCCGAGTTCTTCGATTCGATGAACTCGTGATCGCACGGGCGCGCCATGGATACGATCGCGGCATTGGCAACGGCCAGCGGGCGGGCAGGTGTGGCGATCGTGCGCGTTTCGGGTCCGCGGGCCTGGGATGTCTGTCAGGCGCTGGTCGGGCGGCTACCTGAGCCGCGCCGTGCCGCGCTTTGCCGCCTGCGGGATGGTGCGGGTGAGCTGATCGACGAGGCACTGGTTTTGCTCTTTGATCAGGGAAATAGCTTTACCGGCGAGCGAGTGGCGGAGTTTCAGGTGCATGGCAGCCCGGCAGTGGTGCGCGCGCTGTTGAATGCGGTGACGGCCCAGTCTGGTGTGCGTCTGGCCGAGGCTGGCGAGTTCACCCGGCGTGCCTTCGAGGCCGGGGTGCTCAACCTGGCAGAGGTTGAAGGGCTGGCAGATCTGCTGACCGCCGAGACCGAGGCCCAGCGCCGGCTTGCCCAGCGGGTTCTGGACGGGACGATCGGCCGCTTCCTGGAGGGGATGAGGCAGGATCTGCTGCATAGCCTGGCGATGATCGAGGCTGCTCTGGATTTTGCCGATGAGGAACTGCCCGACGATCTTGCTCAGCATATCGAGGCACCGCTCCTGCGGGTGATGTCGCGTTTGCAGCAGGAACTGGCGGGCAGGCGGGCGTCCGAGCAGATCCGCGACGGGTTTGAGGTGGCGATCGTCGGCAATGTGAATGTCGGAAAATCGACGTTGCTCAATGCTTTGGCGGGGCGTGAGGCGGCGATAACCTCGGAATGGGCGGGCACCACGCGTGATGTGATCGAGGTGCGCATGGAGATTGGCGGCCTGTCGGTGACGTTGATCGATACCGCCGGCATTCGCGATACCGAGGATCAGATCGAGCGGCTGGGCATTGATCGCGGGCAACGGCGCGCGCAGGCTGCGGATCTGCGGATCTATCTGAAGGCTGACCCTGCGGATGAGGTGGTGGTGCAGGATCCGGAGGATATTGTTTTGTTGTCCAAGGCCGATCTTTGGCAGGCGCCAGGCATTTCTGGCCAAACAGGGCAGGGCATTCCGGCGTTGATTGAGGCGATTGAGGCGCGGCTGATGACGCGGGCGAGTAATTCATCGGTATTCTCGCGGCTTCGGCATTTTTCCAAGCTTCAACTGGCGGTTTCGCATCTGGAAGCGGCATCGGAAGGGTTGCAGCAGCGCGATGCGGGTTGGGAATTGATCGCCGAGGAGATAAGATTGGCGATCAGGAGCCTTGATGGAATCATCGGCCGGGTTGATGTCGAGGATGTGTTGGGTGAGATTTTCTCGGCCTTTTGCATCGGGAAATAGGGGTGTTTCACGTGAAACAATTTGACGTCATTGTTGTTGGTGGCGGTCATGCCGGTGTGGAAGCAGCGCATGCTTCGGCCCGGCGCGGCGCGCAAACGGCGTTGATCACCTTTCGTGCGACCGATCTTGGGGTTATGTCCTGCAACCCGGCAATCGGTGGGTTGGGCAAGGGCCATCTGGTGCGCGAGATCGACGCGCTGGACGGTGTGATGGCGCGCGCTGCGGATTACGCGGGCATCCAGTTCCGCTTGCTCAACCGGTCACGCGGGCCGGCAGTGCAGGGCCCGCGCATTCAGGCGGACCGGACGCGGTACAAGCACTTTGTCCAGCAGTATACCGCGCGCCAGCCGGGTTTGACGGTGATCGAAGCCGAGGTGGTGGATCTGATCGAGGCCGGTGGTCGCGTGCAGGGTATCATGACGGCGGATGGGCAGGAGGTGCGCGCCAAGGCGGTTGTGCTGACCTCCGGAACCTTCCTGCGCGGCGAGATTCATATTGGCGAGAAACGAATTCCAGCTGGCCGGCATGGCGCGAAACCATCCGTGCGGCTGGGCGAGCGGTTGGAGGAGCTGCCCTTTCCGCTTGGCCGGCTGAAAACCGGAACGCCGGCGCGGCTGAACGCGCGGTCAATCGACTGGACAGCCGTTGGCCAGCAGTTCGGCGATGACGAGCCGGTGATGATGTCGTTCATGAACCATGCGCCCGTCGCCCGGCAGATAGCTTGCGGGGTGACGGAGACGAATGAACATACGCATGAAATCATTCATGAAAATCTTCATCGTTCGGCGATGCGATCGGGGAATATTACCGGTGCCGGGCCGCGTTATTGTCCCTCGGTCGAGGATAAGGTGGTGCGCTTTTCCGATAAGCCGAGCCACCAGATCTTTCTGGAACCGGAGGGGCTGGATGATGACACAGTCTATCCCAACGGTATTTCCACCTCGCTGCCGATCGAGGTGCAAGAGGCTTTCATTCGTACGATTCGTGGGCTGGAGCGGGTGGAGATCCTGCAGCATGGCTATGCGATCGAATATGATTATGTCGACCCGCGCTCGCTGAAAAGCACACTGGAATGCCGACCGCTGGCAGGGCTCTTTCTGGCCGGGCAGATCAATGGCACCACTGGCTATGAAGAGGCAGCGGCGCAGGGCATGATTGGCGGGCTGAATGCCGCCGCCCTGGCTCTGGATCTGCCGGAGGCAGTGTTTTCGCGCAGCGACGGCTATCTTGGCGTCATGATTGACGATCTGGTCAATCGCGGTGTCACTGAGCCCTATCGCATGTTTTCGTCGCGGGCCGAGTTTCGCCTGACGATGCGAATCGACAACGCCGACCAACGGCTGACACCGCTTGGTCTTGCCCTGGGCTCTGTATCTGAGGGGCGGCGCGTGGCATTCGAGCGCAAGATGAATCGCCTGCAGGAGCTTCGCGAACGGCTTCGGTCGATTGATTTCACACCCAACCAGTTGCGGCAACACGGAATCCATGTGCGCAACGATGGCGCGCGTCGGTCGCTCTATGATCTGCTGTCGATGAACGAATTCTCCCCTGCGCAGGCGTGTTCGCTAGAGCCTGCTCTGGCCGATGTACCGGCGGCGGACCTCGAACAGGCGAAGATAGAGGCGGGTTATGAACCCTATGTGCGCCGGCAGGAGGCGGATATTGATGCGCTGCGGCGTGATGAGCAGGTGAGGATTCCGGAAGGGTTTGATTTCTCAACACTTCCGGGCCTTTCCGGTGAGTTGAAGGAAAAGCTGATCCTGGCAAGGCCGCGGAGCATCGCGCAGGCCAATCGGATCGAGGGCATGACACCCGCAGCATCGGTTCTGTTGTTGACGCGGCTCAAGGACCGAAGGGCGGGGCGACGTGTCACCAAGGCTGGCTGATTTGCGGGCGATCGGCCTCGATGTTTCACGTGAAACATCCGAACGGTTGGAGCACTATCTGGATCAGCTGATCCGGTGGTCAGCGAGCATCAATCTGATTGCACCGATAGAACGAGATGAGGCCTGGTATCGGCATATCATTGATTCCGCGCAGGTATTCTTGCTGCGTGATCCGCAGCTCCGGCTCTGGGGTGACCTTGGCTCCGGCGGCGGTCTGCCAGGCATCGTGAACGCGATCATTGCCCGGGAATTGGGGCCCGAGGTAGAATTCGTTCTGGTCGAAAGTGACCGGCGCAAAGCAAGTTTCCTGCGCATCATCGCCCGTGATCTTGGCTTGCGGTTGCGCTGCGAATCGGCTCGCATCGAGGATCTGGCTCCGCTCGGGGCCGATCTCATCTCAGCCCGCGCTCTTGCGCCGCTCGACAAGCTTATGGGCCATCTTGTGCGCCATCTCGCGCCTGAAGGATATGCGCTGTTGATGAAAGGCCGCCAATATGAGAATGAAATAGCGGCCGCCCAGCAGATCTGGCGCTTCGATCTGACCCTATTCGAAAGCAGGGTCGAGCCGGATTCGCGCATTCTGCGGGTAAGCAATATTCGTCGTGCCTGAGGGGCTTTGCCTATGAAAATCATTGCGATAGCCAATCAGAAGGGCGGCGTGGCAAAGACAACCACGACCATTAACCTCGCGGCGGGCCTGGCCGAGCTGGGAAAATCGGTACTGGTGATCGACATCGACCCCCAGGGCAACGCATCCACCGGCCTTGGAATTGCTCAGCGTGATCGCCAGCGCACCGTATATGACCTTCTGCTGCGCGAATCCCTGCTGGATGAGGTGTTGTCGCCGACACCGACGCCTGGCATCACCGTGATCCCCTCCACGACCGAGCTGTCATCTTCGGATGTGCATCTCTACAGCGTCAACAAGCGCTCCTTCCTGCTGCGCGATTCGCTTCGGGGCGCTGATGGTGCCGGCGCGCGATTCGACTATATCCTGGTTGATTGCCCGCCATCGCTCAATCTGCTCACCGTCAACGCGCTTGTTGCGGCTGATTCGGTTCTGATTCCGCTGCAGAGCGAGTTTTTCGCGCTAGAGGGGCTCTCGCAATTGATGCTGACCATCCGCGAGATCCGCCAATCCGCCAATCCTGCGCTGCGGGTCGAGGGGGTGCTGTTGACCATGCACGACCAGCGGAACAACCTTGCGCAGCAGGTCGAGGCCGATGCCCGAGAAACCCTGGGAGAACTGGTTTACAAGACCGTAATTCCACGAAATGTTCGCCTCAGCGAAGCACCTTCCTTTGCCATGCCGGTGCTTCAGTATGAATCCGAGTCCAAGGGGGCATTGGCCTATCGTGCCTTGGCGCGCGAATTCCTTGAACAGAATGAAGGTCCGACCAGGGAGGCCCGCCATGGCTGATCGCAAATCCGAGCGCCGCGGTTTGGGGCGCGGGCTGCCGGCGCTGATGGCGGAGCTCGGCATCGAGGACAATGTGCTGCAGGGTGCGCCCGAGACAACGCAGGCACTGTCGCCGGACCGCGGTGTGCGGCGGCTGCCGGTCGAAGCCCTACAGCCAAATCCGGACCAGCCGCGCCGGCAGTTTGACGAGGCGGCGCTGGACGATCTGGCGCAGTCGATCCGCGAAAAGGGCATCATTCAGCCATTGATTGTCCGGCCAATCGCCGCGCAAGACGGACGGTTCGAGATCGTGGCCGGCGAGCGTCGCTGGAGGGCGGCCCAGCGCGCGCAGCTGCATGATGTACCGGTGCTGATTCGTGAGTTCAGCGATTCCGAAGTGCTTGAAGTCGCGATCATCGAGAACATCCAGCGTGCTGAGCTCAACGCCATCGAGGAGGCCCGCGGCTATCAGCAGCTCATCGAGCGGTTCGGCCACACACAAGAGAAGGTCGCCTCGGCGCTGGGAAAAAGCCGAAGCCATATTGCCAATCTGCTGCGCCTGTTGGTTCTGCCGGCTGAGGTGCAGACCATGGTCGTCGAAGGCCAGCTTACTCCCGGGCATGCTCGCGCCCTGGTCACCGCATCGGAGCCGCTTGCGCTTGCACAGAAGATCTTCTCCGGCGGTCTTTCTGTGCGCCAAACGGAGGCTCTGGTGCGTGAAGCCAGCGGCAAATCGGCCCCTCGCTCCGCCGCCCCCAGGCAAACCAGTGCAAAAGATGCCGATACGAGGGTTCTGGAAGAGGATCTATCGGCCAATCTCGGCATGGCGGTGATCATCGACCATCGTGCGGGCGGTGAGGGGCAGGTGACGATCCGTTACCGTACGCTGGATCAGCTGGATCAGCTTTGCCAACTGCTTTCTTCGGTGCGTTGATTCAGCGGCTACAGCAGGTAGCGCAGCACGGCGTTCAGAACGCGGCGCCCGTTCTCGGTCGCACGAAGCCGGCCATCCACGCGCTCGACATGGCCGCTTTCTTCCAGATCGCGGACCTTTTGCTCATTAAGCAGCGTGCCTGAAAACCGACTCAGCCGCGTCAATGAAACACCCTCCCGCAACCGCATGCCCATCATCAGGCACTCGGCAGCTTCGTCCTGGCGTGTCAAGGGCTCGGCACTCTGATCGCCTGTGCCGCGCTCTTCAACGGCTTTCAGCCAGGCGCCCGGATTGGCGATGGCTTGTGTCGCATGGCGGGTGCCGCCAAGCGTCAACCGACCATGCGCACCGGGGCCGACGCCCGCATAATCGCCATAGGCCCAATACACCCTGTTATGGAGCGACTCATGTTCAGTTTTAGCGTGGTTAGAGACTTCATAGGCGCCAAGCCCTGACGCTTCGCAAAGTTCCTGTGTCATATCAAAAAGCTCGGCGCCGGTGTCTTCGTCCGGTAGACCGCGCAGCGTACCGCGACGGTATCGGTCTCCAAACGCGGTGCCTTCTTCGATGGTCAATTGATAGAGCGAAAGATGTGTGGGCGCCAAGGCCAAAGCCTCGCTCAACTCGCTGCGCCAATGCTCCGGGGTTTGGTTTTGTCGTGCATAGATCAGATCGAAGCTGACCCGGGGAAAGATCTTGCGCGCCAACTCATAGGCCTCCAGGCCTTCGCGCGCGCTGTGCAGCCGCCCCAAGGCGCGCAAATGATCGTCACGCAGGGATTGCAACCCAATGGAAACCCTGTTCACCCCGGCGTCACGAAAGCCCGCAAAACGAGCGGCTTCGGATGAGGTCGGGTTGGCCTCCAGTGTGACTTCGAACTGGTTCTCCTGCCGCCACCGCGCACGAATCCGCTCGATGAGCCGCGCCACCAGTTCGGGCGGCATCAGAGAGGGCGTGCCGCCGCCAAAGAACACTGAGCGCAACAACCGCCCCTCGGTCAGCGCGGCGACGCGCTCGATCTCGCTTACCAGTGCCGCCTGCCAGCGATCATGATCGATCTGGCGCGCAACATGGCTGTTGAAATCGCAATAGGGGCATTTTGCCTGACAGAAGGGCCAGTGAATATAGAGGCCAAAGCCACCATTTCGCCAATCCGCGGCAGCCGTTTCCATCTGGGCGCCCGACGATTGTTTCACGTGAAACAGCGCTCCATCAAGGCTTCCACGGCGCGCGCGCGATGGCTGATGCGATTCTTTTCCTGAGCCGACATCTCGGCAAAGGTCCGCTCCTCGCCCGATGGAATGAACATCGGGTCATAGCCATGCCCCTCGGCGCCACGCACCGGCCAGACCAGCCGCCCCTCGGCAATGCCCGAAACCACTTCTTCATGCCCATCGGGCCAGACCAGCACCAATACGCTGCAAAACCGTGCGCGCCAGGGTTCGGCGGCGCCTGCAGCCTGAAGGGCATCATGGGTACGGCGCATCGCCAATCCAAAATCCCGGCCCATCGGTGTTTCTGCCCAATCCGCCGTATGCACGCCCGGTGCGCCACCCAGCGCATCCACCTCGATGCCGCTGTCATCGGCCAGTGCCGGCAGGCCGGTTGCCCGCATCGCCGCCAGCGCCTTGATGCGCGCATTGCCGATGAAGCTGTGTTCGGTTTCTTCCGGCTCGGCCAGGCCCAGCGCCGCGGCGCCGATCACCTCGACCCCGCGCGGTGCCAGAAGCGCCTGCATTTCCTCAAGCTTTCCGGCATTATGCGTCGCAAACAGCAGCTTCTGCCCCTTGAAGCGCCGGCTCATAGCACCGCCTTCTGCGCCGCCGACAGCTGCCCGGCTCCGATCTGCGCCAGATCCATCAGCCGGTCCATCTGCTCGCGCGAGAACACCGCCCCCTCGGCCGACATCTGCACCTCGATCATCCGGCCATCGCCCAGCATGACGAAATTGCCATCCACCGCCGCTTCGCTGTCTTCGGCATAATCAAGATCCAGCACCGCCTGGCCGGCATAGATCCCGCAAGATACCGCCGTGACCGTATCGATGATCGGATCGCTGACCAGAAGCCCGGATTTCAGCAGCCGGTTCACCGCCAGCCGCAGCGCCACCCAACCGCCGGTGACCGCCGCGCAGCGCGTGCCACCATCGGCCTGCAGCACGTCACAATCGACGGTGATCTGTCGCTCTCCCAGCGCCGCACGGTCAATGCCGGCGCGCAGTGAACGACCGATAAGCCTTTGAATTTCAACTGTTCTTCCGGTCTGTTTGCCCTGCGCGGCCTCGCGCCGGTTTCGCGTGGTGGTCGCGCGCGGCAGCATGCCGTATTCTGCCGTCACCCAGCCCAGACCGGTATTCTTCAGAAACGGCGGGGTACGATCCTCCAGCGAAGCGGTGCACAGCACATGCGTATCGCCCACCCGGATCAGGCAAGAGCCCTCGGCATGCCGGGTCACATCGGTTTCGATGGAAACCGGGCGCAGTTCTTCTAGTTGCCTCTTCGACGGGCGCATGATGCAGACCTCTCCTTGCCAAATGCCTCAAATACAGGCCCAATAACGCCGGGTGCAAGCCAGATTGACGCCGCCGCGCCCGCCGACTAACCAGAACATGATCACCAGCAGATGACGATGCCCGACAACCGCCAGCTTCTTCAGGAAATGAACGAGCGCTCGCGCGAGGTTTTCCGCCGCGTGGTGGAATCCTATCTCAGCTCCGGGGCGCCGGTCGGTTCGCGCAGCCTGACGCGCGATTTCAGTGAAAAGGTTTCGGCCGCGACGATCCGCAATGTCATGCAGGATCTGGAATATATGGGCCTGTTGGAAAGCCCGCATGTCTCGGCCGGCCGTGTGCCCACCCAGCAAGGCCTGCGGATCTTTGTTGACGGGCTCCTGGAGGTCAATCCGGTCGCCGTCACCGACCGCGAGATGCTCGATGCCACGCGCAACAGCAACGAGCGCGATGTCGCCACCATGCTGGATCGGGTCAGCGGCGCGCTTTCTACCCTGACGCGCGGTGCCAGCCTGGTTCTGGCGCCCAAACATGAGGCGGCGATCCGGCAGGTGGAATTCGTCTCGCTCTCGCCCGAACGCGCGCTGGTGGTGCTGGTGTTTGCCGATGGCCATGTCGAGAACCGGGTTTTCACCCCGCCGCCGGGCCTCACCCCTTCGGCGATGCGCGAGGCGGCGAATTTCCTCAACGCGATGGCGAATGGTCTGACGGTCAGCCAGCTGCGCCAGCGCATGCAGAGCCAGATCACCACCCGTCGGCAGGAGATCGACGCCCTTGCCGGCGATCTGGTCGAGCGCGGGCTGGCGATCTGGGAGAACGAGGGCGAAGCACAGGAGCGGCTCATCGTGCGCGGCCGCGCCAATCTGCTGGAACAGACCGACGAGGAGAACCTTTCGCGTATCCGCGAGCTCTTCGAGGATCTGGAGCGCAAGCGCGACATCGCCGAGTTCCTCGAACTGACCGAGAAGGGCGAGGGTGTGCGCATCTTTATCGGTTCCGAGAACCGGCTTTTCTCACTTACGGGTTCCACTCTGGTGGTTTCTCCTTATATGAACGCTGATCGCAAGATTGTCGGCGCGGTCGGCGTGATTGGGCCCACGCGGCTCAACTACGGCCGGATCGTGCCGATCGTCGATTACACGGCCCAGCTGGTCGGGCGCATGCTCAACGATCTGGGGTCTGAGTGAACTGAGGAAGACATGGCACAGCCGAACAACGCACAGCCACAACCGACCGATACCCAGGATCAGGCCGAAAACGCGCCCGAATCCGCCACGCCGCAGGACCCGCTTGCCGCGCTGCAAGAGGCCCAGGCCGCTTTCGAGACCGAGCGCGCCGAGATGCGCGACCGCCTGATGCGCGCCCTGGCCGATCTGGAAAATACCCGCAAGCGCGCCGAGAAAGACCGCCGCGAAGCCTCGATCTACGGCGCCTCGCGCCTCGCGCGCGATCTGCTGCCGGTCTATGACAATCTCGCCCGCGCGCTGCATCATGCCGATGAGGAAAGCCGCGCCAAGGCCAAGGGGCTGGTGGAAGGCGTGGAGCTGACCCTGCGCGAGCTGACCAATGTGCTTGGTCGCCACGGGGTGGAGCGCGTGTCGCCTCAGCCCGGTGATGCTTTCGACCCCCATCTGCATGAGGCGATGTTCGAGGCTCCGGTGCCCAATTTCGCCGCCGGGCAGATCATTCAGGTCATGGCCGATGGCTTCCGCCTGCATGACCAGCTGTTGCGCCCGGCGCAGGTCGGGGTGTCGTCAACGCCTGCCAGCTGAATCGGCGGCTGATCCGTCCAGCATTTCGCGCAGCTCATAGAGCAGCGCCAGCGCCTCGCGCGGGGTCATCTGATCGGGGAAGACCTCGCGCAGGCGCTCCTCCACCAGCGATTCGCGCGCAACCGCGGCCGGCGGCGGGGCAGGGCGGGCGAACAGCGGCAATTCGTAGATCAGCCCCCGGCTGCTGCGCTGGGCGCCTTCGCCTTTCTCCAGCAGCGCCAGAACCTCGCGCGCGCGGGTGATCACCGCATCGGGCAGGCCGGCCAGCCGTGCCACCTGCACCCCATAGGAGCGATCCGCCGCGCCGCGCCGCACCTCATGCAGGAAAACCACCTCGCCTTCCCATTCGCGTACCGCGACAGTGGCATTCTCCACCCCGTCCAGCCGCCCGGCCAGCGCGGTCATCTCGTGGTAATGGGTGGCGAACAGCGCCCGGCTGCGATTGACCTCGTGCAGATGTTCCAGCACCGCCCAGGCAATGGACAGCCCGTCATAGGTCGCCGTGCCGCGCCCGATCTCGTCAAGGATCACGAAGGCGCGCTCATCGGCCTGATTGAGGATCGCGGCGGTTTCCACCATCTCGACCATGAAGGTCGAACGCCCGCGCGCCAGATCGTCGGATGCCCCGACCCGGCTGAAGAGTTGCCCCACCAGCCCGATATGTGCGGCTTGCGCCGGCACGAAACTGCCGATCTGCGCCAGCAGCGCGATCAGCGCATTCTGCCGCAGAAAGGTCGATTTACCGGCCATGTTCGGGCCGGTTACCAGCCAGATCGCCGCCCCGTCGCCGGCCGGTGACAGCCCGGCATCATTGGCGACGAAGCTCTGCCCCTGCCGCATCAGCGCCAGCTCCACCACCGGATGGCGGCCGCTCTGAATGTCGAAGGCACGGCTGTCATCCACCCGCGGCCGGCACCAGTTGCGCAGCCGCGCCAGTTCGGCCAGTGCCGCGGCCAGATCGACCTCGGCCAAGGCCCGCGCCGCGCCATGGATCGGCCCGGCATGGTCAATCACCGCATGGCGCAATTCCTCGAACAGCCGTTTTTCGATCTCCAGCGCCTGCCCGCCGGCATTGAGGATGCGGGTTTCCATCTCGGAGAGTTCGAGCGTGGTGAAACGCACCTGATTGGCGGTGGTCTGACGATGGATGAAACGCTCGGAAAACGGCGGCGCCAGCATGCGCGCGGCATGGGTGGCGGTGGTTTCGATGAAATAGCCCAGCACATTGTTATGCTTGATCTTCAGCGAAGGAATGCCGGTTTCGGTGCAGTAATCGGCCTGCATGCCGGCGATCACCCCGCGCCCCTCGTCGCGCAGCCGGCGGGCCTCATCAAGCTCGGGGTCCACGCCGGCGGCGATGAAACCGCCATCGCGCGCCAGCAGCGGCGGTTCGGCGACCAGGGTTTCGCCCAGCCGTGTGGCCAGCACCTCATGCCCGGCCAGATTGGCGGCCGCCTCCTGCAAAAGCGCTGGCGTTTCAGTGGCTTGCAGCCGCGTGGCGATCTGCCCGGCCTGTATCAACCCGCTGCGCAGCATCGCCAGATCGCGCGGCCCGCCGCGTTGCAGTGCCAGCCGCGACAACGCGCGGTCGATATCGGGCACCTGCCGCAACAGCGCGCGCAGATCCTCGCGCAGCGGGTCGTTTTCCACCA
>ERZ869909.537-NODE-537-length-42794-cov-9.075637_pt1 | contig 42794 bp, 40 predicted proteins | sample MGYA00520892_ERZ869909 | MGnify/ENA primary metagenome ERZ869909 (study PRJEB32215, sample SAMEA104723947) | bioreactor metagenome | biome: bioreactor; feature: anaerobic bioreactor; material: water | place: China | collected 2015-03-12 ... | reverse complement strand
TGAAAATTTTTAATTACTCTTGAGTTTGTAATAAACTAAATATTAAACGATTAACTAGATTATATTCGAATGAAAAATATTCTTATAGCAGGAGCAAGCTCCGGAATCGGATATGCTCTGGCCCAGAAACTGAAAGCCGATCATCGGATATTTGCATTAAGTCGTTCGCAGGGGCAGTTGGCAGAAGATGCCAACCTAAGCTGGCATCCCTATGATGCCCTTGCTGAGAGCTACCCGTTCGACTATCTGCCCGCACAACTCGATGGCCTTGTGTATTGTCCGGGGAGTATCAACCTGAAACCTTTCAGAGGGTTGAAGCCACAGGATGTTTTGCAGGAGTTTTCTCTGAATGCCCTTGGAGCATTCCGCCTCACCCAGGAATTGCTTGGGCGGTTGAAGGCTGCTCCGGCAGCTTCTGTTGTATTCTTCAGTACAGTTGCCGTAGGGCAGGGGATGCCCTACCATGCCTCTATCAGCATGGCCAAAGGAGCAGTTGAGGGGCTCACACGATCGCTGGCAGCGGAACTGGCTCCCGGCATAAAGGGTAAATGCGGTAGCTCCTTCGCTTACCGATACCCCTCTGGCAGCTCGTTTGCTCAGCTCCGACGATCGCCGTGAGGCTTCTGCCCAACGACATCCCCTTAAGAGAGTCGGAACTCCGGAAGATATGGCTGCTATGGCTGCTTTCCTGCTCAGTGAGCAGGCATCATGGATTACCGGGCAGATCATCGCTGTAGATGGTGGGATGGGATCGATCAGGATCTGATGATTGTTTTGCTGAAAAATGATTATGTTTGCTGCTCACTAATCAGTATCGTCTCTCAGATAGTACAAAGGATCCTGGTTATCTGAAGCAACCATAAATCCATAGGGGTGTAGTTGAAAACCTTATATCAGCAATCTTTAAACAGCTTTTCAGAATGTACTTCCGTGAATCAATCCTCAAAGGATCTGTTATTTTACTCATGATGTGTTCGTGCTCAGGCAAACCCACAGTCAGGGAAGGACTGATAGATCATTACCCTGATTTTTCGTCAAATTATGTTGTTTCCCGCAACGTTGAAGTTTTTCTCCCTCCCGAGTATAGCCCGGATGAAAAGTATGATGTGCTCTACATGCACGACGGGCAGAATGTTTTTAACCCTCATACTTCCTATGCCGGGGTGGCATGGGAGGCTGACAAGGCCCTGGTAAAACTTCTCAATGAAGGCAAAATACGGCCTGCCATTATCGTTGCAATCTGGAATTCGCCACACCGGTTGGCCGAATATATGCCCAATATGCCTGCTGGCAAGATACAAGAAGCTCTATTAGCACACGGGGCGACCGATGAAATACTTTCAGATCGTTACCTGGCTTTTCTTGTAGAAGAGTTGAAGCCTTTTATTGACAGTACCTATAGCACAAAAGCAGGTCCGGCCCATACTCATATTATGGGCTCCAGTATGGGAGGTCTAATCTCTTTTTATGCTCTTGCCTGCTATCCTGAGGTTTTCGGTAGTGCAGCCTGTGTTTCTACCCACTGGCCTGCGCTGGAGGGAATCTTCGTTGATGAAGTGGAAGGATTGTTGCCGTCTACTGGCAATCATCGCATTTATTTTGATTATGGCACAGCAACCCTCGATTCTCTTTACGAGCCTTTTCAATTAAGGGTGGATAGTATAATGGTGAATGCCGGATATGTTAAAAACGAAAACTGGATAACCCTTCGTTTCGATGGAGCCGAACACAGCGAGGTAGCCTGGAAAGAACGTGTGCATATTCCCCTTGAGTTTTTGCTGAGGAAAGATATAAATGATTGATTATTAGAGTTTTTTGAATGTGATTTATTTAAACCGGGTATAAATAACCCGGTTTTTTTGTTAAACCGTAAATAAATCAATGTGTTTAACAAAATTTTCGATTATTTTAGCCTGCAATATATGTGCAGATATAGTTGTGCACATTAAGGAACGAAATCAAAGGGAAATTAACTCTTTATCAAGGAGGAAACATTTTAACTATAAACATACCAGATACTCATTAAAAAACCAAAACCATGCAATCAAAATTTGCCAGGCTTACCGGGCTTGTAGTACTTTTTATTCTTTCCACTGGCTATCTTAATGCGCAACGTGACCCCATGCGCTTTGGCCGGATCAATCAAGAGGATCTTGAAATGACACGTTTCGAGGCTGACACATCCGCCAAAGCTGTTATTTTGGGAGATTATGGTGTGGTAGAGATTCGTTATCATGCATCCGATGGTTTTCAGTACCATTTTACACGCCATCAACGGATTAAAATTCTGCACCGGGATGCTTTTGATCTGGGCGATTTCAATATTTCTTTGCACTCAAGCCGAGGACAAAGCGAACGTCTCTCCAACCTGAAAGCTAATGTTTTTAATATGGAGAATGGCAGGATGCAACGCACCTCTTTTAGCAGAAGAGATGCGTTTGAGGAGGAAGTCAGCGAATACCTCAAATACGTTAATTTTGCCCTGCCTAATATAAAGGAAGGTTCAGTAATTGAGGTTGAGTATACTATTGTTTCACCTTTCCTTTTTACCCTTCCGACCTGGTTTTTCCAGTATGTGCATCCAACGGTTTTCAGTGAATTCAGAATTTATGCCCCGGAATACTTTTACTACAAACCTTTGATGCAAGGGTTTCTCACACTTAATCAGCACTCTACCACCTCCCGGTCGAGAAATTTTGATGTAGAATGGGAAGAAGAACTTGCAATGGGAAGAAGAAGAAAACATAAAATGCGGGTAGATTATCAGGAGAATTTTCATCTGTTTCGAATTGAAAATGCACCGGCTTTTACCCTTGAGCCTCACATGAATGCTCCTATCAATTATGTTTCGAAAATTGAGCATGAACTGGTGCATTTCCGTTGGCCCTATGGCCCCATGCGCGATTTCTCCAGCACCTGGGAGCAACTTACGACCCGTTTGCTGGAATCCGAATCCTTTGGGCGTTTGCTTAACCGCTCGGGTTTTCTGAGCGAGGAAGCAAAACAAATTGCCTCAACCTACCAGGAACCGCATGAAAGAATGGTAGCCGCTTTTGAACTGGTGCAGTCGCATATGAACTGGAATCAACGTAATGGAATTTATGCCGGCAGAAGTTTGCGCAGGGCCTGGAATGATCAGCAAGGCAATGTTGCCGATATCAACCTTGCGCTGGTGCTTTTGCTGCGTGAACTGGATATACAGGCAGACCCGGTAATACTCAGTACCCGGGCACATGGTATTATCAACCCGGCCCAGATTATGCTCGACAAGTTTAATTATGTGGTTGCTATTGCCAGCATTGATGGTGAAAATTATCTGCTGGATGCCACCAATAAGCACAATCCATGGTACCTGCTTCCCGAAAGATGCCTCAACGGGCAAGGACGACTTATTGTCGCAGGCAGGGGGCGCTGGGTGAACCTGGAAGCTGTTGCCGACAACATTACACATACGCGCTCTCACATCATCATCAGCCCATGTGGTGGCATTGAGGTAAATATGGAGCGCGAAAAGGCCCGTTACGACAGGGCTCGTATGGAAGCACGATACAGAAGCTACAATAAAGTAGAAGACTTTATGGATGCCTTTGAGGCAAGTAACCAGGGAGCCGACCTCAAAGACTTTCAGCTGGCAAATCAGGGCGATTGGTCTCAACCCCTGGTTAGCACCTACCATTTCGAAATCCCTTCGTTGGATGGAACGCCCAGTGATGTATTGTATGTACAACCTCTGTTGAACGATGCTTATACCTCCAATCCCTTCAGATTGGAAACAAGGCAGTTTCCTGTAGATTTTGTATTTCCCTTTAAAAGGACTTATGAGATAACCATACAGGTGCCTGAAGGTTATACCATTGACGAAATGCCCCGCAATTCAAGATTTTCTTTGGCACGACGTGCCGGATCGTACAATTGCACCTATGCCAGAACCGACGATGGAAATGTAACAGTAACCATAGAAATGGACATTCGCAAGGCTCTTTTCCTGGCCGATGAATACCAGGATCTTCGTAACTTCTTCGCCCGCATTGTGGAGGAACAAGCCCGCACTGTGGTACTCAAAAAGCTCTGATGAGTTGAGATCAAAGCACTGAACCAACTCTTAACCATACAATGGGATTATACTCAGGCCTGCCGGCTTCTTCACAGCCCGGGCCTGGGTAGTTTTTTCAAAACTAATACGGTTTTTTATGAACGATGATCTATTAATAGTAAAGGGCGCCAGCATGAAGCTTATATTGGCAGCCATAATGGTTTTTTGCTGCTTCCTGAACTCGCACGCACAATACGCAGTATCTCTTATTCCACCCGAACTGCTCGAAGGTGCCAATGCCGTATATCGTAAAAATGATAAAAGGGTTGTGATCAATGGCCCTGGTAACTATGGTGAAAGATACGAAAGGGTTGTTACCATTCTCAATGAGAACGGTAAAGGGCCTGATGTGTTGGTTCTGCATTACGACATGCACTCAAGGGTTAATTTTATCGGGGGTGAAATCTACGATGCCAGAGGAAACCTTGTACGCCGCATCCGCCGGCGCGATCTTGATGATACCAGTAATTTTCAGAGTTTCTCATTGTATGAAGATAACCGTGTGATGTATTTTACTCCACGTATTTCCGAGTATCCCTATACGGTGCGATATGAGTACGAGACCCTTTACAACCGGGGTATGTTTTATGCCAACCGGTTTTTTCCGCAGGGAGGTTACAACAGGGCTGTCCAACAAGCAAAACTTGTGGTTGAGTACCCTGCCAGTATGGAGTTGATGTACCGGATGGCCAATACAGACTCTCAGCCAACAGTGGTGGATCACGGGCGCAACCGACGGCAGTTGACCTATGCCACAGAGAATGTGCCTGCTCTTACGCGCGAGTTTCGTGCTCCAAACTTTGTAGATGTTGCCCCGGGCATGTTGTTTTCTACCGATCAATTCGAATTTGATGGGTACAAGGGAAACAATAACTCATGGAGTGAGTTCGGACAATGGATCTGGCAGTTGAACCAGGGCCGCAATAATCTTCCGCCAGGCAGGGTGGCGTTTCTGCAGCAACTGGTTAAGGACCTGGAAACCGATCGAGAGAAGGTTAAAGCCATCTATGAGTTTCTGCAGGCCAATACCCGTTATGTGAATATTGCCCTGGGCATTGGTGGATTTCAACCCTTTGATGCAGCTACCGTAGACCGCACCGGATATGGCGATTGTAAAGCGCTTACCAATTTTATGATGGCAATGTTGCAGGCAGTGGGCATACCATCGCTCTATACGCTTGTTTATGCCGGACCGGGCGAATACAATACCGTTAAAGAGGATTTTCCGGTGAGCCAGTTCAATCATGTTATATTGTGTGTGCCTCTGGCAGGCGATACAGTTTGGCTTGAATGTACCAGCTCCGACGCACCCTTCGGTCATCTTGGCGATTTTACGGACGATCGCACCGTGCTTATGATTACCGAAGAGGGTGGATTGCTTGCACGCACACCCGGCTATGCCCGCGAAGATAACCTGTTTTTGACCCTGGCAAACATCAGCCTCGACAACCAGGGGCATGGATCGGCCTCCATCCGCATGGAGGTGGGAGGGGTTTATTTCTCCGACCGCTCCTTTCTTGTAAGATTCAGCCCCGATAATCAGCAAAAATGGCTGCTTGAAAACTTAAGGCTCCCCAACTATACATTGAACCGATACGCCATCGAGAATCTTCTGGACAATAACCCCAGGACCCGGATTGAGATGGATGTGCAATTGCGCTCTCTGGCCAGTGTAAGCGGGCAACGGCTCACGGTACCCCTCAATGTTCTCAGCACTATGCGCAGCACTCCCCCGCGTATTCGCAACCGCAAACAGCCCTTCGAAGTCAAATTCCCCACTACCAGGATTGATACTTTGGTCATCGAAATCCCGGCAGGGTTTGTACCCGAAAATCTCATGACCGCATTTGAACTTGAAACCGAATTCGGTGTATACAGCAGCAAGGTGGATCTTCTCGATCAGAAAATTATTTACATACGTCGATTTGAGACCTATGGTGGGATGTTCGCCGCTGAAAAATATGCAGATTACTTTAGCTTCTACCAAACCATCGTGAGGGCAGACAATCAAAGCCTGGTTTTCAGAAGAGAATAATGGTGTACGGAAAATCAGATAGTTCTGATTTACTCCCGCAGGATCAACACCATTTAGGTGCCCTTATGGATTAGTAACCCTGGCAGGCCAGTTTAAAGAAATACGTTTCTTTTTGTGATCATCCGACTCCATTATAGGGTCGGATGTTCTGCTTAAAGATGTTATGTGCTGATTGAGCAGTTTTATTGCAGATATCCGCCTTGCAGGTATGCGCACGGCCCGGATCTGCACTGAGCTGAAAAAACTTTTGTAACTTTAAATAAGCTTAGCCGGCCAATCTCATATCCCCATTTATGGGGATGCACAAGCCGCTGAGAAATGCTAATTTTGCAAAAAAGTAAGTGTATGCCCGAGATGATTATTTCCAGTGCCATGAAAATGGCCGATATTATCAACCATGACAAAAGGGCCCTGGTGCTTTTGCCCCGGTTTGGCATTGACCTGGGCTTTGGAGACAAAACCATAAAGGAGGTGTGTCGTTCCCGGCAAATCAATACCGACTTCTTCCTTCTGATGGTCAATACCTTCCTCAATAAAAACTATTTCCCTGATCGCCGGCTCAAAAGCCTTGATGTGAGTATGCTTTTGCTTTACCTGGAAAATTCACATCAGTATTATCTGCAGGAAAAGATCCCATATCTTGAAAGGCTCATCGAAGAGTTTAAAGAACGTGTGCATCATCCGGCTACCCTGCAACTGGAAAAGTTTTTCCAGCAATACATTGCAGAGGTTAAGGAGCACCTGGCCTATGAAGATCACACTGCTTTTCCTTACGTGGCAGCACTGGCGCAGCAGGTGAAAAACCAAAGCATTGACATAACTCAAGTCAACTACAATATTGGCGTGTTTGAAGAAAGGCATGATAATATTGAGGAAAAACTTACCGATCTGAAAAGTTTGCTCATCAAATACTTCCCTCCGGCCAACGACCGGTATCTGCGTATTCGTATTCTCAACGAATTGATGGATTTTGAGGATGACCTTATCAATCATGCGCGGATTGAGGATAAAGTGCTTATCCCCATAGTTGCACAGCTGGAACAACAAATCAATTAACACACAATGAGCAAAAGCATTATTATTGCTGAGCAGTCTGAAATTATCCGTAAAGGTCTTTTGCAACTTGCCGAAAACTTTGGCTTGTTTCATACCATTCGCGAGGTGAGTTGCTGCTCTCAGTTGGAGGATCTGCTGGGGCGTTTTAAGCCCGATGCACTGGTAGTAAATCCTTCAATGGTAAGTGCAGAGTTCCTGGAAGAACTCCACGACCAGGGAGAGGGACGTATGAGGGTAGCAGCTGTGGTTTACGCTCTTTTCGATGATGAGCTCATGGAGCTGTTTGATGAGGTGATCATGGTGGGTGATACACGCCAGAAGATCCAGAAAAAATTCAATGCTCTGCTCGATAAAGCCTCCTCTCCAAAACCACGCTCCCCCGAAGATTCTCTTTCTGCACGCGAACTGGATGTGCTTAAGCTTTTGGTGAAAGGCATGAGCAACAAAGAAATATCTGATAAACTCTTTATCTCTACTCATACGGTTATATCTCACCGAAAAAATATTACCCAAAAACTCAATATAAAGTCTGTTGCAGGCCTCACCGTGTATGCCATCCTTAACGAGCTCATTACCATGGAAGAAGTGCAGTAGCATGGGCACTTCACCCCGGATGAATCTCTGCGGGTTTTCTTTGTGTGTTTTGTTTCTGTTGAGCAAGTGCAGGTGTGTATGGGCAATTAGCCTGAGGCGCCGATAGGGTCTGTTTGTTTCTTAAAATTTTTATGATCCTCTCTACAGGCAAATCAATAAATATTTTTAGTTTTGCAGGGTTCAAAACACAAAAAATACTTATGGGGCTTCATAAAGGTTATCCCGAATGTTGGATTTTATTTCCGTCAGATATTCCTGACAAATCCCTCGTATAACTCCTTCAGGGAATCCTCCCAACCTTATTCCCCTTTCTTTTCTTTTAATTCGACAAAATAAACATTTTGCCAGAGTACGATTTTTTTATTTTGTGAACCTATAAAACCTTAAATCCATTTTAATTATGAAGAAATTATCTGTTATCGCTTTCGGTGGAAATGCATTGCTCAGAGGCGACCAGGTCGGAACGATCGACGAGCAGGAGCAGAATGTGTATGATACCTGCCAGCATCTGGTTGGATTGATCAAAAGAGGTTATGATATTGTGATTGGTCATGGCAATGGCCCCCAGGTGGGTAATGTATTGCTTCAACACGATGCCGGACAAAAGGTCTATGGCCTTCCTACGCAACCCATTGACTTTTGTGTAGCGGAAACCCAGGGATCCATCGGCTTTATGATTGAGCAACAAATGCGAAATGTACTGGCAGAGCATGGTATCGAACGCAATATCGTTACCCTGGTAACCCAGGTTGTGGTAGACCGCAACGACCCCGCTTTCCAGAATCCTACCAAGCCAGTTGGCCCTTTCTATACCAAAGAGGAGGCTGATAAACTTATGGCTGAGAAAAACTGGGTGTTTCATGAAGATCCCCGCAAACGCGGCTGGAGAAAAGTGGTGGCATCGCCCAGGCCTTTCGAAATTCCCAACTGGAAAGTGGTAGAAAAACTGGCCCGCGATGGAAATATCGTAATCACCGTAGGTGGTGGGGGTATCCCTGCTTATGTCGATGAAAAAGGAAAAATGGTGGGTATTGATGCCGTTATCGATAAAGATCTTGCGTCTTCTCTGCTGGCCAACAAAATCAAGGCCGACGAGTTTTTTATCCTTACCGATGTGCCCAATGTTTTCATCAATTTCCATAAACCTGGCGAGCAGAAACTGGAGAGAATCTCCGTGCCTGACATTCGCAAGCATCTGGCCGATGGGCAATTTACCGAAGGGAGCATGGCCCCCAAGGTGAGAGCTTGTATCGAGTTTGTGGAGAATGGTGGAAAAGAAGCCATTATTACCGAAGCCACACAGCTGGAAAACGAAAATGCCGGTACCGTTATTTACGGCTGAAATTAAATCTCTGGCAGCAAATCATTTGCTAAACAGCAAAATGCAAAATGGATATTTTAATATTTTTGCGCTGCCAGTATTAAACTTTTAAAATCTTTACATCAATATTTTTCGAACCTTTTAAAAATATAAAACTATGGCCTTCAATCTGAGAAACAGGAGTTTTTTGAAGTTGTTGGATTTCACTCCACAGGAAATCAAATTTTTACTTGATCTTTCATTGGATCTTAAAAAAGCCAAATATGGCGGTTACGAGCAACCCCGTCTTTCAGGTAAAAACATTGCGCTGATTTTTGAAAAAGACAGTACACGCACCCGCTGTGCTTTCGAAGTGGCTGCTTTCGATCAGGGAGCACGCGTAACCTATCTTGGACCCACTGGTAGCCAGATTGGCAAGAAGGAAAGCATGAAGGATACTGCCCGCGTATTGGGCCGTATGTACGATGGTATTGAGTACCGTGGCTATGGCCAGTCAAAAGTAGAAGAACTGGCGGAGTATGCTGGTGTACCGGTATGGAATGGTCTTACCAACGAATTTCACCCCACCCAGATCCTGGCCGACTTCCTCACCATGATGGAGCACTGCGACAAGCCGCTGCATCAGGTTAAGTTTTGCTACCTGGGCGATGCACGCAACAACATGGGCAACTCTCTCATGGTAGGCGCCGCTAAAATGGGTATGGATTTCCGCGCTGCTGCCCCCAAAGCTGTTCAGCCTGCAGAAGAGCTGGTTGCCCAGTGCCGCGAAATTGCAAAGCAAACCGGTGCCAAAATTACTATTACCGAAGATGTAGCTGAGGCAGTAAAAGATTGCGACTTCCTTTATACCGACGTATGGGTTTCTATGGGAGAGCCCGATAGTGTTTGGGAAGAGCGTATCAAGATGCTTAAGCCTTACCAGGTAAATATGGATGTGGTGAAGAAAACAGGCAACCCCAAGGTGAAATTCCTGCACTGTCTGCCTGCTTTCCATAACCGCGAAACCACCATTGGCGAAGAGATCTACCAGAAGTTTGGCCTCGATGGCATGGAGGTAGTAGAAGAGGTTTTTGAATCGGAGCATTCTATCGTGTTCGACCAGGCCGAAAACCGCATGCATACCATCAAAGCCGTTATGGTAGCTACATTGGGAGCTTAATACAAGCACAGGATTATTTTTTGGAAAGAGCCGTTGCGAAAGCAACGGCTCTTTTTTCTTGAACTGAAAAGGGCCAGAATCTACCTTTGTTAATCCAAAGGAAATGATAATTTCCACAAGATGAATCAAACCCCATTAGAGGGGGCTTGTGTCATAAGCCTGCGATAGTATGTGCCAATATGATATGCCAGTGAAAAGTCTAAGGGATGCCGGGGTTTCAGTGTTGCGAGGGTTTTTCCTTTTCCAGTTCCCGGAAGAGTTCTTCCAGGTTTAAGTTTTTAAACAATTCTTCTAATGCCGGGGCTATCATTTCGATGGTTTTTCCTGCCTCTTCCATGGCCTGGTTCACCTCCGATGCAACCCTGGACCAATCAATGTTGTTGAGCTCTTCCATAGCTTTATTGATTTCGCTACCGGCTTGCTGCATCTCAGTTTTGAACTCCTCGCTGTTTAAAAAGCTGTTTGCTTCTTGCAGTGCCTGACGTATTTCCTGGCGTGCCTGGCGCATCTCCTGCCTGAAGGCTTCAGAGTTGAGCTCCTGGTTAACTTCCTCCATAGCTCGTTTGATCTCTTCCCTGGCCTGTTGCAGTTCGCGACGGGTTTCTTCGCTGTTAAGCTCCATCTGCACCTCACGCATGGCTTCCTGTATGGCTATACGTGCTTCCTCCATGGCATTTCTTATTTCGGCTTTGTCGGCCTCTGAGAGTTCTTGCCAGCTGATGGATTCTCCATTTTCAAGTACCACACGCCTGGGCTCGGAAGGAGGTGTTTGCGAATCACCACGGTTCTGTGCGGTTAACAACGGCTGATGATCATCAGCGGTCATAATCTTGTCTTCATGGTTCATGCTGATAAAGGAAGGCGGGCTAAGCCACGCAAGAGATACTGCAGCCAATACCATCACTGCCATGGCTGCAATCTTTTGTCCTGAATTGAATTGTCTTGTTTTCATTTGCATAATGTTTTTAATGCGGGTTATTAATGAATGATGGGATTGGGTGGCCGCTAATACCGGTTGCAGTCGGTTTTGACGGTTTTCTTCAAGGGAGAGGAGTGTTTTTGCATAATTGAGCGGATCGCTGGTTTGCGACACTACCCATTCATCCACCCGTGCCTCACGTTCCAGACGCAAACGTTGCGACATCCACCAGGTGCACGGATGATAAAAAAACAATATCTCAAGGATGCTCTGAAGCATATTGGTGTAATGATCGTAGCATTTCAGGTGGTAATATTCATGAAGCAGTATTTCTTCCACTTCCTGCATCTTCATTGAGGCGGCCACCGCCAGCGGAAACAGCACAATGGGTTTGAACAGCCCGGTAACCATTGGAATACTCACCCTGGTACTTGTAAATACAGGGATGCTTTTTCTTAATCCGGTTTTCGCCCTGGCCTGTTCAATGATGGTATACCAGACATCGGGCACGGCAGTTAGTTCTTTTGTTCTTACTTGCAAAATCCTTGCGTAAGACAAGAAGAAATAGATTGAGCAAAAGCCCATTCCGATCCAGTAAAACCAGAATATATAATTTGCATGAGCTTCCATAAAAAGGGTGAGAGCGTTGCTTTCCACAGGTATCAGGTAAAAATTGTCGATCCTGCTCATAAGTATTTCTGATACCGGAGAATCGAACTCCAGGTGCGAGATCTTTTGTACTGCTGCATAGCGATTGTATTGCACAAAAAATGTATAAAGAAATACAGCAGGTGTTGCAAGTAACGCCAGCAAGGTGAGGTTTTGTCTTACACCCGATGGAGCTTTATGTGCCATGACAAGGGTGATACGCCATAGCAGTGCAATGGCTGCAATCTGCCAGATGGAATGAATCAGGCTCCAGGATAAGGCGTGTATAAAAGGGTCGGGGATATATTCTATTAGTCGCATGGGGTGCTATTTTTCGAATTGGTTCAAAAATGCCCTGATCTCATCAATCTCTTCCGACGATAGGGCCTTGCTGTCGAGAGCGCCAAGTACAAGCCGGCTCTCCGACCCTTTAAAAAGTCCATTGAGCATTTTATTGAGAAAGCTTGCCTGGGTTTGCTCTCTGCTCAAAAGGGGTTTGTAGATGTGGGTGCGCGATTCTGTGTCCCGGTCGAGCATCCCTTTTTCAGTCATAATCTGCATCAGCTTCAGAGTAGTGGTATAGCCGGTTTCTTTATGCTTTTCAAGTTCTTCGTGAACTTCCCTGACTGTAGCGTTTCCCTTTTCCCACAATACATGAAGGATCTCAAGTTCACTCTCTGTGGGTTGAATTTTTTTTTGCTGGCTCATAGTACGAATTGTTTCGTAGCAAATGTAATACGAAAAGTTTCGTAATGCAAATTTTTCTTCAACTTTTTCTCTGGATTTTGGCGAAGTGCCTCAAATGGGCAATCCGGAAGGTTTATCAACACAAAAAAGCCGGATCAGAGTCCGGCTTCAAACGTTAAAGGAAAATGGATTGAGAGGTATTACTGATAAAGTCTGCTGAGCACCTGGTAGCTCTGCAGTCGGTCGCGATCGTCGTAAAATTCGCTTCTTACATTACCAATGCCCTGGGCATAGTATTCAAAACCTTTTGCAGTAACCCTGAAAGGAATGCCCATGGTGCGTGTTTCAGTAAAAGCTTCGTAGCTGATTTTGTAGCATTCAAAAGTACCTGCCGGTGTGGTAATAGTTTCTATGGCTTCCACTTTGCGGTTTCGGGTAATGAATGTTATTTCGCTGATGGTGGTTCCGGCAGAGCGGACCGTCATTTCAACCCTGGCTTCAGGCAGCTGATCGCCGGGCTCCATCCTGGAGGGCAAGCTGATATCTACAGTGGTCATGGTTATCTCCATGTCTTTGAAACCTGCCAGCATTGCCTGGTCGAGCATGGACTGGATATCGATGATCAGTTCATCGCCTTTGCAACGGATGGTGTATTCTGCCTCGTGCTGAAATCGCTCTCTGCTGTCATAGTACTTGGTGCTGATAAGAGCCTCAGTATGATCGCCATGACGGGTTACAGTTTTGATCATAACATCCTGTGTTCCCTCCAGGCGATCGCGCCGATTGAAACTCTGGTATTGCATTCCTTTGTTTTCAATCAGGGGGATGAAAAGATTGCAATCCTGGGCCAGGCCCGCAGAAGCAATGGTAATCAGGAATAGAAAAAGAAGACTTTTGTTCATGGGTTTCGGGTTTTGGTTCGTACATTTGTGTACGTAATATTTCTGCAAAAGTTGCAAGTGATAGAGAGTTAGTGTGTTAACCTTTTTGTAAACCATTACACCCATGATACAACAAACTGAACTTGTATTGCCGTCCTTTCCCCGAGGATACCACATCATTACACAGCATATCCTTTCAGCAGTGAAAGAACTCCCTAATACAGGTCTTCTCAATGTTTTTATTCATCACACCTCCGCAGGTCTTATGATCAATGAAAATGCAGACCCTTCTGTACGGGTAGATCTCGAAAGTTTTTTCAACCATATCGTACCCGAAAATATGCCCTTTCTTGTGCATACCATGGAGGGTGCCGACGATATGCCTGCTCATGTGAAATCTGCTCTTACCGGTGTTTCTCTTACCATCCCCATTTCGCAGGGCAGGCTTTTGCTGGGTACCTGGCAAGGAATATTCCTTTGCGAGTTTCGCAACCATGGTGGAAAACGTAGGATAACTCTTACGATATATTCCTGACTTTTCCTGCCTGTATGTCCTTTGTTCCTTCACAGACAGGCTCCCGCACAGAAATACCAACAGATCTGGTTTTTGCTCAGGAGTTATTTCTTCAAAGAGAAAAAATTCAACAAAAACTTATACATTTGTTCAAGGATTTGGGGTGTCTTTTCGAATGCTTTGTAGTTGCTGGAAGCGATCGCCCCCGATGAATAAACAGTAAAATATATTATTGCTGCTCTTTTTGCCAATGTTTTAAGTGTAAATTGTTTAAACCCAACTCAAATCCTTTTTTCAGTGGAAAATCACATCATCAGTATTTTTAACCAACGGGCTATGCAGTATGGCCAGAAGGAAGCCTTTCGATTTCGCAATTCAGGAAAAAACTACCAGTCCATAACCTGGGAGCAGCTCAAGACAACTGTAGATCAGGTCTTTGAAGCCTTGCAGCATCTGGGATGTGGTAAAGGGGATAAAATCGGAATCTTCAGTGCCAACCGGCCCCAATGGATGATCAGTGATTTGGGTATTATGGCTGCAGGTGGCGTTGTGGTGCCATTATATGCCACTGCATCGCAGGAGCAGATCAAATACATTGCCAACGAAACGCAAATGAAGCTGCTCTTTGCTGGTAATCAGCAACAGCTTGATACGGCTCTGGCCTTGATGGAGCAAGTGCCTTCACTGGAAAAGGTAGTGGTCTTCGAGCCCTTTCAGGGGGACGATCCACGGGTGATTGCCTGGGCGGACTTTCTGGAAATACCCACAGGAAACAAAGCAAAGGTCACGGATGGGCCAAAGAGTATCAATTACGATCCGGAGGATCTAGCTACCATCATTTATACATCCGGAACTACAGGCGAACCCAAAGGGGCAATGCTCAAGCACGATAATTTTGTCTATTGCTTTCAGATACATGATGAGCGGTTAAACGTAAATAATAAGGATGTGTCGCTTTGCTTTCTCCCTCTTAGTCACGTGTTTGAGCGGTTGTGGAGCCATTATCTGTTGTACAAGGGTGCAGTGAATGTATTTCTGGAAAACCCCCGCGAGGTAATCGAGGTACTGCCGGTGGTAAAACCCACCCTGATGTGCACTGTGCCCCGGTTTTTCGACAAAACTTACCAAGGCATCCATGCGGAGCTATCCCGCTGGCCTGCTGTCAAGCAAAAGATATTCAAATGGGCGGTAAAAACAGGGTTGCAGGCCATCGAGTATCGTTGCAGGGCACAAAAATTACCTTTTAGCTTAGGGCTGAAACTCAATCTTGCCGATAAACTGGTGTTGAAAAAGCTCAGGGGCATTTTCGGAGGAAATATCAAAACCATGCCATGTTCGGGTGCAGCTATCAGCACAGAGGTGTTGAAATTTTTCCATGCCGCTGGTGTTTTTATCAATTATGGCTATGGAGCCACTGAAACTACTGCAACCGTTTCCTGTTTTCGCTCCGATCGCTATTTCTATGGAACCTGCGGCACCATTATGCCAGGGGTAGAAGTGAAAATCGGCGAAAAAAATGAGATACTTGTGAAGGGGCGTAGTGTTTTTGCCGGCTACTACAAAAAAGAAGAAGCTACCCGGGAGGTGCTCAAAGAGGGATGGTTCTACACGGGTGATGAAGGATATACCGATGATATGGACAACCTTGTCATGACAGATCGGATCAAAGATCTGATGAAAACTTCTGTAGGTAAATATGTATCACCGCAAAAGCTTGAACTTTTGCTTGCCCAGGATGAGTTGGTAGAGCAGATCATCGTGGTTGGCGACAACCGGCAATATGTAACTGCACTCATCGTGCCCTCAATGCCTAAACTTCAGGCCCTGGCTCAGGAGCACCAGATAAGCGCAATGGATGATCGCGCCCTGACCCAGTCTTACCAGATCCTGGAGATCATGGAAAAAAGGTTTGCTGAATTGCAAAAAGAACTTACCTCTTATGAACGTGTTGTTAGGTTCACCTTATTGCCCGAACCTTTTTCCATTGAATCGGGTACCATGACCAGTACACTGAAGCTTCGCCGCAGGTCTATCGAAAAGGCCTATAAGAGCATCATTGATGAAATGTATATCTAGAAACTGTGCTTCCATCGCTTATGCGACCAAAGCCACTGTGATGGGTTTTTGCGAATGAACGCCTCCAGTTTTTGTGCATAAAGTTGTGTGATCTCTCCATCGGAATAGGATTTCGGGTCTTCCACCAGAACCGACAAGGTTAATTCGTAGTATCCTCTCTTTACCCTTTCAATTTCGGCAAAAACAACCGGAAACTGATTGATTTTAGCATGTTTCTCCGGCCCATGCAGGAAAGCTGTATCGCGCCCAAGAAACCAAACCTTGTGGGCCAGCGCTTTTTTGGTTGGGTTTTGGTCGGCAGCCATTAAAAAAAGAGTGGGGATACCCGATTGCCGTTGAAAACTCAAACTTGTTTCACGGATCGAGGCCAGTGTAGTGCCAAACCGCGACCGGCTCCAACGCAGGAAGCTGTCAACAAAAGGGTTTTTGATTTTTTTGTAAAAACCAAGGATGTGATAGGGCGTTTGCAGACCTGCTGACAGACTTCCCCATTCCCAGTTTCCAATATGTCCGGTAACCAGAATGATGCTTTGCTGTTTTTCAAAATAGGGCTGTGCAATCTCCGGGTTGAGCACTTTGTGGCGTTTGATAATGGATTTTCTTCCCATGGTAAAGCTTTTGAGGCTTTCCAGCAGTATATCGGCCAGGTTTTGGTAAATGCCGGTAATAAGTTTTTTCTTTTCGGAATCATTGATGTTGAGGTCTGATTTTGAGAGATTCTCTTCAATCACAGATAACCTGTATTTGAAAATTCTCCTCAGCACCCAGGCCACGAAGTCCGAAAGTTTGTAAATGAAACCAAAGGGCAGCAGCCCAAACAAAAGAATGAAGAAAATCAGAAAGGTAGCGGTGATCGCGTTGAGAATTTTGCGCAGCAGCTTCGACATGCTTTGAGTTTTAAGATTGGGTTTTAAAAAGTGTCAGGGGTTGATAAATCCATTTTCTTTGAGCACCTCAAGCAGTTTTTCAACTGCCTGGCCGGGTTCAATATTTTTGATGATGGGCTGCTTGCCTTTGTAAAGGTGTAGTTTACCTGTTGCGGTGCCCACAAAACCAAAGTCTGCATCGGCCATTTCGCCAGGCCCGTTTACAACGCAGCCCATTACAGCAATTTTCAATCCGGGGAAGTTGGAAGTATGTTGCTGCACCTGGTGCAATACTCCCTGCAGGTCGAACGATGTACGTGCACAGGTAGGGCAGGAGATAAATTCGCTGCGGGTAATACGCACCCCTGCGGATTGCAGGAAGCCAAAGGCCAGATCGATGGCATTGTCCTTTAGTCGCGGTGCTTCCAGCCACAACCCCTGGATATTTCGCTCCAGCAATGCACTGCCAAACAAAATGGCTGCATGGCTGATCAGGTCGTCGGTTTCAGAAGTATTAAACTGTTTTCTTACGATTACGGGGACACCACTTCTCTGGCCAAAATCTACCAGATCTTCCAGACTTCCTGTAAAATCACAATTGCCAAGGTCGGCAATAATTGCTGCAGGTTTGGGACTGTTGATAGGATTAAATCTCTGCCGGCTGCTGTCGCAACAAACCTGTAGGAAGACTTTCCCTTGCATTGTGGGGTCCAGTCTGTAGTTCTCAGGTTCGCATAATTGTATGGGGTAAGTGTACATGGCCTGGTCTGGGTTCCATATCTCCGCAGGAAGCAGGTAGGGTTTGTCAGCCTCAGGCGTAATGCCACCAATGGACTTGCTGTAATACAGATCGGGTTCGGTTCTTTTGCTTATGCCTGCACTGGAGTGAGAAGCAGTGTAAGAGGTTGTGGATTGTGGCTCCTCAGACACCACTATGGCTTTGTGTTTGCAAAAGGGTATAGCAATTTCTCTCTCCGACAATGAAAAACGTTTAAGGGAAAATGGCCGGTTATCCTCCTTACCGGTATAAGCCAGCTGGTATACCGAAGAGATTTTGTTGGCAAAAGGGATCTCCTTTTCAGGATCTTCTGTAAGGCTCACCCGTAAGGTATCGCCAATGCCTTTGTTGAGCAGGGTGCATATTCCCAGAGCTGATTTAATGCGGCCGTTTTCACCCTCACCAGCTTCGGTAATGCCAATGTGCAGAGGGTAGCTCATATTGTGCCGGAGCATTTTTTCAACCATTCCCTCATAGGCCTGCACCATGATAAGGGGTTTGCTGGCTTTGAGTGAAATCACTACCTGATCGAAATCCAGCTCCCTGAATAGTTCCAGAAATTCGTAGGTAGCCATTACCATGCCTTCGGGTGTGTTTCCGTATTGGGCAACTATACGGGGAGAAAGCGAACCCATATTGGTGCCGATCCGGATGGCGGTACCATATTGTTTGCAAACTTCCACCAGGGGTTTAAGATTGTCGCGGGCTTTTTCGAGCTCTATAAGGGTTTCGGCATGGCTGAAATGGGTTTGCGTTCGCGATACACCCTTAATGTAGTTGCCCGGATTAATCCTGACTTTTTCCACTTGGCGGGCAGCTTCCAGCGCTACCTCTGCCTGGAAATGGATATCTGCCACCAGGGGTTGGTTAAACCCTGCCGCGCGTAGCTCTTTGCGTATGGCTGCCAGCTTTTGCACCGACTCCCTGTTGGGTGTGGAGATACGCACATAATCAGCTCCTGCCTCAAAAATCCGGATGCTTTGTGCCACAGTGGCTTTTACATCCATTGTGTTGGTGTTGGTCATAGACTGCAACCGGATGGGCTGCCTGCCGCCCAGAGGATAAGCTCCTACATGTACTTCGTGGCTGGGAAAACGGACGATGTCGAATATTGAAGGTGTACCCATAGAAATGGTTTCTGAGATCTGTAAAAGAGGGCACAAAGGTACAAATTCATACCTGATCCCTCAAAATCTTCATGAAGTGCGTTGGTCAATCTGGTTTATTCATTTATCTTTAGTTGCGAAAACTACAAACAAAAGACAAATATCAAAACACATGGACTATCAATTTCTGAACCTTGAAATCCAGGACAGTATAGCTATTCTGCGAATCAATCGCCCTGAGGCACTCAATGCCTTAAACAACCAGGTTTTGGAAAATCTGAACAAATTGCTCAGAGACCTGTCGCGCAATAAGAGTCTTCGCGCTATGGTACTTACAGGCGAGGGCAAAGCCTTTATTGCTGGTGCCGACATCAAAGAGCTGGCAGCCATGAGCCCCAGCCAGGCTTACAGCTTCTCACGATTGGGGCAACAAGCTTTTCTGCGCCTCGAACAACTGGATTTTCCTGTTATTGCTGCTGTAAATGGATTTGCATTAGGGGGCGGATGCGAGCTTGCTCTTGCCTGCGATATGCGACTGGCTTCCTCCAATGCCCGCTTTGGACTACCTGAGGTTAGCCTGGGTCTGATACCCGGTTTTGCAGGAACACAACGTATTTGCAGCAGGGTAGGGTATTCCAATGGCATGTACCTGATGTCTACTGCCGAGATCATCGATGCACAAGAGGCTTATCGCATGGGTCTGGTGCAACGTATTTGTGAGCCTTCTCAGCTTTTGGATCAGGCCATTGAGATCGGGAAAAAGATGGCAGCCAATGGTCGCTATGCCATTAGGGCGGTAAAAGAACTGGCACTGAAAAGTTTTGAAGCCGATTTTTTCAATGCTGCTGAGCTGGAATCGGAAAGCTTTGCCGGGCTCTTTGGAAAACCTGAAGCCACCGAAGGGATGAATGCCTTTATAGAAAAGAGAAAACCGAAATGGCAATAGGGTTGTTCGACAACCCTTACTGCCTTATTTCCCGGAGATCTGTTGCCACAGTATATCAACCGGATGAAGAGCCTTGCGTGCGGTGCCATCCCATATCTGGTGCCGGCAGCTCGTGCCCGGGGCTGCAATGATGGCCTCAGGCTCCGCTGCACGTACAGCCGGAAAAAGCTTCAGCTCACCAATGGCCATGCTAAGGTCATAGTGTTCTTTCTCGTATCCGAAAGAGCCTGCCATACCGCAGCACCCGCACTCTATCTCGCTGATCTCATTGCCCTTCACAAGGCTTAGCATCCGGGTGGTAAAATTTACCGATGATAGTGCCTTCTGATGGCAATGTCCGTGCAGATAGATCTTTTGGGGTGTGCCCGAAAATTGCTCCTTTGAGATATGGCCCTGGTCAGCCTCACGACACAGGAACTCATCTATTGTATAGCAATGCACAGCAAGGGATGCAGCCTGCTCTGCCAGCTCTTCGCTGCACAGGTCTTTGTACTCGTCGCGAAGACTCAGCAATGCCGAAGGTTCAATACCCACTACAGGTATTTGCTTTTGGGCATAGGGGCTGAGCAATTCAATGTTGAAATCGGCAAAACGACGGGCTTTCTTAAGCAATCCTTTCGACAGGCTTGCCCTCCCGCTTTCTTTTACGGGAGGCATAATAAGGGTATAGCCGAGCTTGTTGAGCAACCTGCATGCATTAATGCCGGTTGGAGTATCATTGAAATTGGTAAACTCATCGCAAAACACAACCACCTGTTTGTTAGGGTCTGCCGTTGCATTGAGCTTGTTGATGTTTTTTGCGGCCCATTTTTTCCAGGTTTCAGGGTGCAGTACAGGGAGGCTTCTGCGAGTGGCAAAACCTGCTGCCTTTTTGGTAATGGGTGAGAGTAGTGAGGAGCGGGCAAATGTATTGAAAAGGGCGGGAACCAGGCTTCCCATCTGGCTTAACTTGCTGTAATTGCCAATGAGCCAGGCCCTGAAGGGTACGCCATTGCTGTCGTAATAGTGTTGCAGGAATTCAGCTTTATACTTACCCATGTCAACATTGGAAGGGCATTCGGATTTGCATCCTTTGCACGAAAGACACAAATCCAGAACCTCTTTGATCTCAACGTGATCAAAGGGGTTTTTCTTTTCAGAATGTGTAATGAATTCCCTGAGGATATTGGCCCTTGCGCGTGTGGTATCTGGTTCGTCGGTGGTAGCCTGGTAGGAGGGGCACATTACCCCTTTCTGGGTGTGTAGCTTCCGACAATCGCCCGATCCGTTGCATTTTTCTACTGCACGCAAAAAACCACCTGCCTCCGGATACCGGAAATAGGTTTTGAGTTTGGGTGGGAGGTCTCCAGGCGTGTAACGCAGTGAAGACTTCATGGAGGGAGTATCTACAATCTTTTCCGGGTTGAAGATATGGCCTGGGTCCCAGGTGTTTTTCACTTCTCTGAGAAGGTTATAAATTTTTTCACCCAGCATTAAGGGGATAAATTCGCCCCTCAGTCGTCCGTCGCCATGCTCACCGCTGAGAGAGCCTTTGTACTTCTTTACCAGCAGAGCGGTTTCCCTGGCAATCTGGTAAAATCTTTCAACATCTGCTTTCTGTTTCAGATCGAGGATCGGTCGCAGGTGTATTTCGCCAGTGCCAATGTGGGCATAGTATACACATGGCAGGTTCATTCTGTGAAGTACCTGTTTAAGTTCCCCAACAAAATCGGGAAGCTGTTCCACATGAATGGCAGTATCTTCGATCACTGCCACAGGTTTGGCATCTCCAGGTACATTGCTCAGCAGCCCCAGACCTGCTTTGCGCAAAGCCCAGACCCGTCCGATATCTTTCCCTTTCAGCACCGGGTAATGATAGCCCATCTGTTTCTGCTGCATCTCTTCAATCATCATGGCAGCTTTGCGGTCGATATCGTTCTGGGAGTGCTCTGCAAATTCCACCACCAGGATGGCATCCGGATCTCCCTGGATGAAAAACCGGTTTTGTGCCTGCGTGATGTTGGTTTTGGTGCAATCGAGCACGATGCGGTCGATGAGTTCAACAGCCATGGGCTCATGCTTCAGAGCAATCAGATTGGCTTGCAAGGCTTCTTCAATGGAGCTTACATGCACACATACCAGTGCTGTGTGTAAAGGAGGTAGTTCTACCAGGTTGAGTTTGATCTCGGTAAAGAATGCCAGGCTTCCTTCACTGCCGGCCAGCAGTTTGCAGAAGTTGAAATCTTCTCCCTGTTCTGTAAAGAGATTGCTCTCCAGCAACAGATCGAGAGCGTAGCCCGTATTGCGACGATGAATCCGGGCATCGGGATATTGAGCCCTGATCTCATCCTGGGTATCCTTGTCGGACAGAATGCTGTGAATATTCTGGTATATTTTGTTCTCCAGGGTGTTGCCGATGCATTTCCGTCGAAATTCATCCTTGGTTACAGGGCCAAAAACGGCCTCACTGCCATCGCTAAGCAGGGCTTTGACCTCAAGGGTATGGTCGCGGGTGCTGCCATAAACAAGAGAATGGGCACCGCACGAATTATTGGCCACCATCCCACCCATCATACAACGATTGGAGGTAGAGGTTTCGGGTCCGAAAAACAAACCATGGGGTTTGAGAAATGCATTGAGCTCATCCAGTATCACTCCCGGCTCAACCCTTACCCAGCGTTCCTGTGGGTTGAAATCCAGAATCCGGGTCATGTATTTGGAGAAATCAACCACCAGTCCATGACCTACCACCTGCCCGGCAAGGGAAGTGCCTGCTGTACGCGGAATCAAAGGCGTGCCGTTTTCCTGCGCAAAGCCTATAATCTTTTTCAGATCGGCAACCGTACGCGGGCGCGCCACACCCACCGGAATCTCGCGATAAACCGAAGCATCGGTGGCATACAGCAACCGTGTTTTAATGTCGGTAAAAAGATCGCCATCCATTTGACGCTTCAGACTTTCCAGATTTCGCACACCGGCAGAAACTTCTGTTTTTTGCATAGGAGAGGGGGAGTAGGGGTTTTAGAGCTCAGAGATGAGGATTGGGGTTCGGGGTTTGGGGTGTAAGGAGGGAGATCAAGTCCTTATCAACCATCACTCATGACCTATCACCCTGTCATCCCACCACTCCATTCCTTACATCATATCCGCTTGTTTCTTATAATAGTTGGTGCTTTCAAAGATTTTGTCGGCATTGGCTGCAATGAATCCGGAGTATTGTTTGCCCTTTTCATCATTGTACCTGAGAGTGAACTCGTAAAAGCAGGCCGGGATCTCGAATATGCCATCCGTAAACTCGAAAGGTAGTATTTCTGATTTGGTGGCAGATTGTTCTAGCAATTCTTCAGGAGTGCCGTAAATCTCCCCGGCAGCAGTATTCATCAAATAGCCATGGCTTTTTACAAAAGCATTTACCTCCTGCAGGGTTTTGAAGTTCTTCAGCTCGTTTACTTTTATGGCAAAGTGATTGGCTCTGAAACCATACACCAGCAACCAGGCTGCGTATTCCGATTCTTCTCTAAGCTTATTGTAGGTGTCAAAAGGGATTTGCCCCCAAATGCTGCCGTTGTAAACCAGGTCCGGGTCGCGGTATATGCTGTCGCTAAGCCCGTTGATATAAGTCTTGATGGTTTCCTGCAAATACTCGCTGCATTGTTCAAGAATCAATTCGCTGATGAATACTTTGGGAGCAGCCGGATCGGTGGTGTGCTCGTAGTGGCGCCCCACTACCTTTTTGGCTTTGAATTCGTAATTGCCACGAGCTTCATATCCGTTGTCGGTAAAAACTTTCGCTATTACATCCATATTCATGCGCGGATCATTGAACGTACGCAGGGCAATATGGTCGTGTATTACGGTTTCTCCCTCCCGGGTGAACAGATCAAAAATGCGTTTGGCGTTAGGATTCTGGGTGGAATAAGGTACCCAGAAGCGATTAAAAATTTCATGAACTTCCATATGTGTGTAAGGTTTGAATTTGCAAAGGGTGAGAATGCGTGTGGATTAATTATTCACCTTCCAAAAGTCGGAAAAAAAACGCAATCATTACAGTGGAATGATTTTAAATTGCGCGAAAAAAACAGATGGTAAAGGCTATTGTAAGCTTATTGCCGTAGATGGATCCGGCCCTTTGTTCTTCACTACACCTTCTGGCTGTCTGTATCAGTGTCTTCCTTTTCTTTGAAAGGGAATATCATAAGGTTGCGGAGCATGGAAAGACTTAATATGGGAAAAACCACCGTGAAAAGTAGTTTGAGCCAGGTGGGCTGGTACAATCCGCTTAAGATCATCCACCAGATAAACCCGAGAAATACAGTGTCAATAAAAACTACCACGGAGTTTCCCGGGTTTTTCTGCATCCATGCAGGAAAGGGCAGATAAACATTTTCTCTGGCCTTGTGCAGCACAAAACGATAGGTGAGCACAATCCATAAAACAGGCATGCCAAAGCCCAGTGCCAGCCCTATCAGCCAGTGATCGAAATACCCGAACGAATACAGTGAACCCAGGATAAGTTGCCCCCAGAAGCTCAGCTGGTATTGTTTGTAGCTTCCAACAGTAGCTTGCAGGAGAAGGTGGAGCATCCCTTTTGGAGTTGTGTTTTCCATACAATGATGAAGAGTATCGCAAGTTATTATTTATTTGGTAAACATTCAACTACCGACCGCAAAATTCTCAGAACTTTTTACCTTTGCCGGCATAAGATAATCTTAGGTTCTGCATGGAAAATTTCTTCTCTTCTCCCACCCTTAAAATTGGTATCCTGGGTGGAGGTCAGCTGGGCAAAATGTTGCTCGATGTTGCCCGTCGATACGATCTGTACACCAAAGTGCTTGACCCGGCAGCAGACGCCCCCTGCTCGGTAGGGAGCAAAGAATTTGTAGAGGGAAGCTTCAACGACTATGAAACGGTAATGAATTTTGGGGCCGATTGCCAGGTGATAACCATCGAGATCGAAAATGTAAACACCCAGGCTTTGAAAGACCTGCAGGCTATGGGCAAAAAGGTATTTCCGCAACCCGAAACAGTTGAACTGATCCAGAATAAGGTGTTGCAGAAACAATTCTATACCGATCATTCTCTCCCGACGGCTCCCTGGTTTGGGTTTAAAAACAAGGCTGAGATGTTGCGCAAGATCGATAAACTGGCCTGGCAACTGCCTTTTGTATGGAAAGCAGCAGTGGGTGGCTACGATGGCAGGGGAGTGGTGATTGTGAGAGGAAAGGAGGATATGGAAAAAATTCCGGATGTGCCTGGTTTGGTGGAAGAGCTTGCCGATATGGACCATGAGATAGCCATCGTGGCGGCCCGCAATGAAGCCGGACAAATCAGCACCTTCCCTCCTGTTGAGATGGCTTTCCATCCGGTGGCTAACCTGGTGGAATATGTGTTTTGCCCGGCATCCCTTTCAGAGGATGTTTTGCAGAAGGCCGGCATGATTGCCGGGCAACTGGTGGAAAAGCTGGGTATTACCGGACTGTTGGCAGTGGAAATGTTTGTAACCCGCAGCGGTGCCATCTGGATCAACGAATGTGCCCCCCGAGTGCACAACTCAGGACATCTTACCATCGAAGCATGCGTTACCTCGCAGTTTGAGCAACATCTTCGGGCTATCCTGGGGTTCCCCCTGGGAAGCACTGAGCTCATCCGGCCTGCCGTTATGGTAAACCTTACAGGCGAAGAGAATTACACAGGACCCGTTTGGTACGAAGGGGCTGAGCAGATGCTGTCTGTTGAAGGAGCCTATATGCATCTGTATGGGAAGACCGAAACACGTCCCTACAGGAAAATGGGACATGTTACCATTACAGCCCCAACGCTCCAGCAGGCGCGCAGCAACGCAATGAAAGTGAAAGAACTACTCAAAGTTAAATCCCTTGACATATGAACATAGAGGTAGCAATTGTAATGGGCAGTGCCTCCGATCTGAAGGTAATGGAAGAGGCTGCAAAAGCATTGGAAGAACTGGGAATTGGGGTTGAAGTGGATATCGTTTCGGCCCACCGTACTCCTGAAAAGATGTTTGATTTTGCGCGCCAGGCGCATCAGCGCGGAATAAAAGTGATCATTGCCGGTGCCGGTGGTGCAGCCCATTTGCCTGGCATGATAGCATCCCTTACTCCACTTCCGGTTATCGGAGTGCCTGTTAAATCGTCCAACAGTATCGATGGATGGGATTCGGTGCTCTCTATTCTGCAAATGCCCTCCGGAGTGCCGGTGGCTACAGTGGCACTGGATGGCGCACGCAATGCAGGAATTCTTGCGGCACAGATACTGGGGGCTCAAAACCCTGAAATATTGCAACGCATTATCGGTTTCAAAAAAGGGCTGGAGGAGAAAGTCCATCAGATGAGCCACCAAACCCGTCAGAAATTTTCATAAACCCGGAGCCTGGCTCCCCAAACACAAATAGCATGAATGAAACCCTGAAAGCCCTGCAGGAGGCATCTGTAATTGCCCTGCGCGATTGTATGGGGTTAAAACCCGAAGAAACATTGCTCATCGTTACCGATGAGGTGAAACGCGAAATCGGATTGGCTTTGCACGAGGCCGGAAAAGAGTTGTGTAAAGAATCGATGCTGGTAGAGATCCAGTCACGTGAAATCAATGGGCAGGAACCCCCGAAAGCGGTGGCCGAAATGATGAAAAGCGTGGATGTGGTGGTGTGCCCTACGGCCAAATCCCTCACCCATACCGATGCCCGGCGCGATGCAGTTAAGCTGGGCGTAAGGGTAGGAACCATGCCCGGTATCACCATCGATGCCATGGCCCGGTGCCTGAGCGCCGATTACGATAAGATCATTGATCTTACCATGTTTATTGCCCGCAAGCTGGAAGGGGTAGCCAACATCAGGGTCGTTACCGAAAAAGGTACCAATATTACCATGCCTGTAAAAGGCCGCAATATATTGCCCAGCACAGGCGTATTGAAAAACAAGGGAGAGAGTGGCAACCTGCCCTCGGGTGAAGTATATCTGGCTCCCTGGGAAGATCAGTCCAATGGTGTGGTGGTAATCGATGGTTCCATGGCGGGTGTTGGTATGATTGAAGAACCCATTGTAATTGAGGTGGTAAACGGATACGCGGAAAAGGTAACCGGTGGTAAAGAAGCCTCACGGCTGGTAGAACTGTTTGAAAAGGCCGGTCGCGAATCGCGTGCCGTGGCCGAGTTCGGCATGGGCACCAACTACAAGGCTATGCTTACGGGTATGATCCTCGAAGATGAGAAGGTTTTCGGTACCATTCATATCGCTTTCGGAAACAACATCACCATGGGCGGACGTATCGCCGTAAACAGCCATATGGATGGATTGGTAACAGCACCCGATGTGTATTTCGATGATGAACTGATTATGAAGAGAGGAAAGATGGTGGGGTATGAGATGTGAGAAGACGGAAGACCGAAGACGGAAGACCGAAGACGGGAGACGGGAGACGGAAGATGGAAAACGGGAGATGGGAGACGGAAGATCGAAGACCGAAGACGGGAGACCGAAGACGGAAGACGGGAGACGGGAGACGGAAGACCGAAGGCCGAAGACGGGAGACCGAAGACGGGTAACGGGAGATGGGAGACGGGAGACGGGAGACGGAAACTTGTGATTTCAGATTTTTTTGGGTGAAGAATAAAACTTTTTCCCAATAATCTCATAGCTCATAAGTTTAGAAATCCGAAATTCGAACCGACGCTAAGAAGAGCTCAGCGAAGCTGAATTCGAGAAAATAATCTGCAAGCGCAGCGCCACTGCGTCTTCGCGGTGAACACATCAAATAAAAAATCCTAAAACATATATCAAATATCCGCCATGCAACAACCCCAAAAGCGAATGACCAAAAAGGCCCGGTTTGAGTTTGTGCTGAACTATTTCAAAACAAATCAGCCGGTGGCAGAAACGGAACTTCACTATGGCAATCCCTACGAATTACTTGTGGCAGTAATATTATCGGCCCAGTGTACCGATAAGCGGGTGAATATGATTACCCCGCCGTTTTTTGAGCGGTTTCCAACAGCAGAAACTCTTGCTCAGGCAGAGGTGGAGGAGATTTTCGAATACATAAGGAGTTGCTCTTATCCCAACAGCAAATCGAAAAACCTGCTGGGAATGGCCCAAATGCTCACTACAGAGTTTGAGGGTGTGGTGCCGGATGATGTGGATCTGTTGCAAAAACTTCCGGGAGTAGGCCGTAAGACTGCCAATGTAATAGCTTCTGTGGTATTCAACAAGCCAGCGCTTGCTGTAGATACACATGTGTTCAGGGTTGCCGCCCGTATTGGCCTCACTACCCAAGCCAAAACCCCCCTGGAAACCGAACGGCAGCTGGTAAAATACATCCCTGAAGATTTGCTGGCCATTGCCCACCATTGGCTGATTCTGCATGGACGTTATGTTTGTATTGCCCGCAAACCTAAATGTGAGCAGTGTCCTTTGAAAGAAGTATGCCGTTATTATCAGAAAGAGTCCCAGGGAAAAGCATAACCCAAGCCATGGGTTTTCTCTTGTTTGTGGTCGTAAGCTTGTTTTCAGCATTGCCGGCAAACATTACTTCAATAGCATTGTTATGATGGGTAATTAATAGTTAAAGAAAAATCTGAAAAATCAAATGCACTATGACTACATTAAAACCTGGCGATAAAGCTCCTGATTTTAAAGGGAATGATCAGAATGGAAACCCCCTTTCGCTCAGCGATTTCAAAGGGAGCAAGCTTATAATCTATTTCTATCCCAAGGATAGTACCCCCGGTTGTACTGCCCAGGCCTGCAACCTGCGCGACAACTATACCCTGCTCATGGAAAAAGGCTATAAGGTGATTGGTGTAAGTGCCGACAGTGAAAAATCTCATCAGAAATTCATTGAAAAGTATGAGCTGCCATTCCCCCTGATTGCCGATACAGGCAAAGAGATGCTGCAGGCCTATGGTGTATGGGGACCCAAAAAATTTATGGGTAAGACCTACGATGGCATCCACCGTACCACTTTCGTAATTGACGAAGAAGGAACCATCGCTGAAGTAATCACCAAGGTCGATACCAAGAACCACACAACCCAGATCATTCCTGCCTGAGCCTCAGGAAACAGAATTCCATCACCACAAAAAGAACCGCAGATCTCCCTCAGACCTGCGGTTTTTTCTTGTCCAATTCTCACATCATTACTTCCATTCTCCACATCCCACACTATTCATTCTTCATTCTTGATTCTTGATTCTTCATTCCACATTCCTCACCCCATCAAACCCCGGTTTTTTTGTCCCACAATTCAATATGCTCTCGAGAGCAATAGCGCACTGTTTCTCTAACTGAAATTCCCACCACTTTTTCGCGGATGGTGTGCAATTCCTCCCGGCTGGCAGCCAGGGGCATAAGTATAATCTGGTTTCTTTTTATGAGATCGGGTTTCAGAAACCACTGCTCTATCTCCTGCCAATCCTCCTCTTTGGAAACCACAAATTTAAACCATGCGTTGGGGAGCTGCGACATATGTTTGAGGATACGGGGCTGGTAGCGCAGCTTCTCAGGGTTGCCGCTATGGCTGAGCTTAGGGCTGTTGTTCCACACATCAACCAGCTGGCTGAATGCCTCAGTGGGCAGCAGTGTGCATTCATTCTCAACTTCAATAAAAGGTTTGAAGCCATACCGATGGCCGAAGGCTTGCAAAAATGCGGTAAGTCTCTTTTGTTGTTTCAGCGGGCTGCCACCCGTAAGGATCAGGTGCTGCCCCTGCTTGAGCTTATGTACAAGATCAGTAGTGTCGATGAGCGCAAACAACTCTTCGAAGGTGTAGGGGTTGCCTGTACGCCATACTTCACGCGTATCGCACCACCAGCAATTCTGCGTGCAATGTTGTACACGCAGGAAGGCAGCTGGCTGCCCCAGGTTGATCCCTTCGCCCTGGATGGTATTGTAAAAAAATTCCGAAATCTCCAGAAAATCATCGCCCTGGGGTAAAGGTTTTTTGTTTTGGGGAAAAGAAGCAATGAGGGTTGTAATAAAATCCATGAAAAGTCTCTGTTGAAGGGTTTGGGTGTTTTACAACCCTATATAACATTTCAGAAGGTTGATTTGTTGAGGGAAGTTGCAAACAAAACCTGTGATAAACCTCAGGCTTTCTGGAAATCCATTTTGGTTGATATGTTTTTGTTTTTTGTTGACCCCACTTCTGATTTATATGGTAATTTTGTTAACACAGGTTAGTTTTTGTATATTTAGTTCGCAAAACAGGATAACTTTCAAACATTGAAGAATTTATGAGTAAAGAGAAAGAAAAAGAAAAAGACAAGAATGTAAATGCTGAGAAGCTCAAGGCATTGCAGCTTACCCTTGATAAGATTGAGAAATCTTATGGTAAAGGTACAGTGATGAAGTTGGGCGATTCTCCTGTGGAGGCCATAGGTAGCATTTCATCGGGCAGTATCTCCCTCGATCATGCTCTGGGCATTGGGGGTTTTCCGCGAGGAAGAATTGTAGAGATCTACGGGCCGGAGTCCTCAGGTAAAACCACCCTGGCAATTCATGCCATTGCCCAGGCTCAAAAAGCCGGAGGTATTGCTGCTTTTATAGATGCCGAGCATGCTTTCGACAGCAGCTATGCCCGCAAGCTGGGAGTAGATATCGATAACCTGCTGGTGTCGCAACCCGATAATGGAGAACAAGCCCTTGAGATTGCCGAAAACCTTATCCGTTCGGGTGCCATTGATATCATTATCATTGACTCTGTGGCCGCTCTTACACCCAAAAGTGAGATTGAAGGCGAAATGGGCGACAGCAAAATGGGCCTTCAGGCACGTCTTATGTCGCAGGCACTCCGCAAACTGGCGGGTACCATCAACAAAACAGGTTGTTGCTGCGTCTTTATCAACCAGCTGCGTGAGAAGATTGGAGTAATGTTTGGCAACCCGGAAACCACCACAGGGGGTAATGCCCTTAAATTTTATGCATCGGTAAGGCTCGATATTCGTCGTATCTCTCAGATCAAAGATGGCGACAACGTTACCGGAAACCGTGCTCGCGTTAAGGTGGTCAAGAACAAACTGGCACCTCCCTTCCGCCAGGCTGAGTTCGACATTGTATACGGCGAAGGGATTTCCAAAACAGGCGAGATCATCGATCTTTCGGTCGATTACAACATTGTAAAAAAGGCCGGTTCGTGGTTCAGTTATGGCGATACCAAACTGGGGCAGGGTAGGGATGCAGTGAAAAACCTGCTCATCGATAACCCGGAGTTGGCTGAAGAAATCGAAAAGAAGATTATCGAAGCACTTGCGGAAAAAAAATAAAAAACCTCAAAGTTCCCCAAAAAGAGGCTGACTTAAAATGGCAGTGGGTTGTTGAGCCTGTCGAAACGACATCAGATCATCGTTGGTCAGACACCCACTTTTCAGACGTTGCAATGAGTTAATTCAATGGCTCAGTGTCCATGTGAAGCCTGAATTTAAGTCAGCCTTTTTTAAAAAAATATCTCTGCGCCTCACCGCCTCTGCGGTTAATATATCATATTTTCTCCAGCAGCACTACACTCTCCACATGCTGTGTATGAGGAAACATGTCTACGGCCTGCACCCTGCAAACACGATACTTTTCCGACAGCAATTCTATGTCGCGAGCCTGTGTAGCCGGATTACAGCTTACATACACAACCCTTTGAGCGCCCGATTCAGCTATACGCTGGGTTACATCGGGGTGCATACCTGCACGGGGCGGATCGGTAATGATTACATCGGGTTTGCCATGTCGCTCCAGAAATTCCTCAGTAAGCACCCTGGCCATATCCCCAGCTTCGAACACAAGGTTGGAAAGCCCATTCATACTGGCATTTTCGCGGGCATGTTCCACCGCTTCTTCCACATATTCGACCCCTATTACCTGCGATGCCTGTCGCGCCACAAAATTAGCGATGGTACCCGTGCCTGTATACAGGTCGTATACCCGCTCATGGCCTGTGAGGGCTGCAAAATCGCGGGCAATTCTGTACAAGCCATAGGCCTGGCGGCTGTTGGTCTGGTAAAAGGATTTGGGTCCGATCTTAAACTGTAAACCTTCCATCTCCTCCATCAACCAGGCGCTGCCAGCGTGCAGCACAGGTTGGAGGTCGGTTATGCTGCTGTTTTTTTTGTCGTTGATCATGTAATGCAACGAAACCACAGCCGAAAAATTCTGCCGGATAAAATCAAGCAGCAGATTCCGCTTTTCTTCCTCGCCCGATGAAACCACAACAATAACCATGAACTGGCCCTTTTCGTTGTTTCGGATGATGATATTGCGCAGCAGCCCTTCGTTGGTTTTAAAATCAAAGAAAGAGATCTGGTGTTGCAGGGCAAAAGCTTTTACCGCCAGGCGGATCTCATTGCTGGGGTCGGGCTGCAACCAGCATTTTTTAATATCGAGTACCTTGTCGAAAAAGCCTGGGATATGAAACCCCAATGCCTGGGTGTCGGTGATGGCTTCCTGGCTGCGGATTTCATCCGGTGTGAACCAGCGCCGACTGGCAAAAGTATACTCCAGTTTGTTGCGGTAGTGTTGAGTTTGCTCCGAACCCAATATGGGGATAAGCTCGTAGGGGTAGTTTACCTTGCCGATTCGCTCCAGGCTATCGGTTACCTGTTTTTGCTTGTTGCTGAGTTGTTCGTCGTAGCTCAGATGCTGCCATTTGCAGCCTCCACAAATACCAAAATGTTCACAAAAAGGCTCGGCTCGCAAGGCTGATTTTTCATGGAAACGGATAATTTCACCCTCCATATGCCTGCGGCGGGTCTTTTTGATCTGAATGTCCACCACATCGCCCGGGGCACCGTAGTTTACAAAAATCACCATGTTGTCGTGCCGGGCAATGGCTTTGCCCTCGGCAGCCACACCCTGTATGGTTACGTTCTCGAAAATCTGGTTGTAGAGGTTTCTCTTGTTGCTTCTGCTCATGTAGAAAAATTTGGGCAAAGATAAGAAGAGTTTACACAGCAAAACCTGATTTATTCCATGGTAGAACCCAGGCAAAAGATATCCTGGAGTGATGTTCTGCGATCGCGTTGTGTAAACGGATAAGGTGCTGGCATAGAGGCTTTATGTGTGCTTTTATGGGCTTTGGGTGAGAGGTTTGTAAAAAAAATTATTTTTTTGATTTCGTCGCTTTAAACTCCTGTTAGCCACCTTTCCCCACGGGTTAATCTAATGTTTTAATTTTCAGAAAAATGTAGGGTGTGAGTTTTCCTTTTTTATCAAATCCTTTTTCCTATATTTGCCCAAAATTTACCCATATTGTAGTAAAATCAAAACATAAAGCTAACTATTTAAAAAGGAGATTTACTTATGAATAATGTAATGACTGAGAAATTAAGCTCGCAACAGCTTATGGATCTGGAAGACAAGTACGGTGCTCATAACTACCACCCCCTACCGGTTGTACTGTCCCGCGGGGAAGGCGTTTTCGTTTGGGATGTTGAAGGCAAGCGTTACTACGACTTCCTGTCAGCATATTCTGCTGTGAACCAGGGTCATTGCCATCCGAAAATTCTTGATGCATTGGTTGAGCAGTCCAAAACACTGGCTCTTACTTCCAGGGCATTTCACAATGATGTATTAGGTCGCTACGAAAAATACGTGACCGAATATTTTGGTTTCGACAAGGTGCTGCCCATGAATACCGGTGCAGAAGCTGTGGAAACCGCCATCAAGCTTACCCGTAAGTGGGCTTACAAGAAGAAGGGTATTCCTGAGAACATGGCCAAGATTGTGGTGTGCGAAAACAACTTCCACGGACGTACAACTACTATCGTGTCCTTCTCCAACGACCCTGATGGGTATGGCGATTACGGTCCGTTTACGCCTGGTTTTATCCGCATCCCCTACAACGATGCCGATGCGCTGGCCGAAGCTTTGAAAGATCCGCATGTAGCTGGTTTCCTGGTTGAGCCCATCCAGGGCGAAGCGGGTGTGTATGTGCCCTGCGATTCTTACCTGCCCAAATGTAAAGAGTTGTGCGAGAAGCATAACGTACTTTTCATCGCCGACGAGGTGCAAACAGGTATTGCCCGTACCGGTAAACTGCTTGCCTGCGACCATGTAAATGTAAAACCCGACATCCTGATCCTGGGCAAAGCCATCAGTGGCGGTATGTATCCCGTTTCAGCCGTGTTGGCCAACGACGATGTTATGCTGGTAATTAAGCCCGGACAGCACGGTTCTACCTTTGGAGGAAACCCCGTGGCGGCCCGCGTTGCCTATGCAGCACTTGAAGTTGTTAAAGATGAAAAACTTGCCGAAAGAGCTCAGAAACTGGGAGAGATCCTTCGCCGTGAGCTGAAAGCCATCAAATCTGATATGATTACTGTGGTTAGGGGTAAAGGATTGCTCAATGCCATTATCATCAAGCCCAAAAATGGCAAGGAGGCCTGGGATGTATGCGTGAAGATGGCTGAAAATGGTCTGCTGGCCAAACCCACCCATGGCGATATCATTCGTTTTGCTCCTCCGCTGGTTATTACAGAAGAGCAGCTGATGGAGTGTGTTGAGATTATCCGTAAGTCGGTACTTTCTTTCGAGTAATCATCTGATCGACATTCATACCATAAAGCAACTCCTCAGGGAGATGCCAATACGAAAAAAGCCGGGGCAATCGCCCCGGCTTTTCCATTATAATCACCCTTACAACTTAATTAATGAACGAGTCCCTCGTATCTTTTTTCAACTTCTGCCCAGTTTACCACATTCCAGAATGCGTTGATAAAGTCGACACGACGGTTCTGATAATGCAGGTAGTAGGCATGTTCCCATACATCGAGGCCCAGAATGGGAGTACCCTTCACCTCGGCCACATCCATAAGAGGGTTGTCCTGGTTGGGGGTGCTGGTTACCTGCAATTGACCCTGGGCATCCACAATAAGCCAGGCCCAACCACTTCCAAAACGGGTAGCACCGGCTTTATTAAACTCTTCTTTGAACTTGTCGAAAGACTCAAACCTTTGCTCAATGGCCGAAAGGAGTTTGCCTGAGGGTTTGCCACCGCCGTTGGGCGACATTACTTCCCAGAAAAGATTATGGTTCCAGTGTCCGCCACCGTTGTTGCGAACAGCCATAGAATGTTTGCTCATTTCGGCAAAGATCGCTTCAAGGCTCATATTGGCCAGTTCGGTGCCTTCAATAGCGTTGTTGAGATTAGTGATATAGGCCTGATGGTGCTTGGTATGATGGATTTCCATGGTGCGGGCATCCATGTGAGGTTCAAGTGCATCATAGGCATAAGGCAATGCAGGTAAGGTGTGCTTTCCGTTTGTCATAGCAATTTCTGTTTTTTGTTGTTGTTCGTTATTACTTGTTTGTTGTTCTGTTCTTTGTTCTGCCGACTGGCAGGATGCAAAAAGCAATCCCGCGATCAACATACCACTTAAAAGGATAGATTTTCTTGCCATTACCCAAGTGTTTTAAGATTTCCTGTTTGTGTTTTATTTCTAATTCTTATTTAGTCTCATTCTACACAACAATATTTTTGGGGTTTTGTTTAAGATGCTCCCATTTTAATTGTGAAAAAAACCTAAGAAGGAAGTAAGAGAGATTTGCTGGTGCTGCACAAAGCTGTTTTCCCTCCGCATTGGGTATTGCCTGATTTCGCCAGATCAATGTGCTGATTTGTAATCAAAGCTTGTGTGCAGTGAATTAGGGGGTTAAACCATGACCTGTACCAGTTATCCGATGGAAATATAAAAGCAGCCCTGAAAATTCAGAACTGCTTTAACGGTTCCGGAAAGTGGAAACGCTGCCCGAAAGGGAAAAATCGGTACTACCGGAAATTATCGGTGCCTATATCAGGGACTTTAAAACTAAGCAGGCGTATGTGGTGTGATATTAAAATTTCTGTCAGTTCTTGACTTTAAGAATTTTATTCTCTTATTCTTAATATGGTATCGAAGCGGATAGAATTTCCAAGATAAACTCCATATTCTTCCTTGGTTAATCTTTCTGAATTGACCCAGTCAAATTCAATCTTATCCTTTAATTTATATATAACTCTTGGGTTATAATAAGCACTGTCACAGTTCTTGCAGGGTACTTCAATCATTTCTGAACCGCCAACTTCAATAAACCCATCATTGTCGATATCTTCAAAAATGCCACTTATAACTTCCCTACTATCAAATAGTTTCCCATCAAGAATTGATAATAAAATAAGTTTATCGCTTTCGATTGGGTTAGGTTTTTCTAGAGATACATAAAAGTGATTTTGCCCTAAAACTATTACTTTGGTTCTTTCACTTCCCAAATCATAGCTTGAAGGAACAGTGTCCCTATATATTTGTCTATCCCCCCAGAATAAATTTAAATTTGAGTAAAAATCAATGTCGATTTTCTCAGCAAGAATATAAACATTAATACCATCCACCGTGCCTACTACAATTCGATTGTCATCAGAATTGCTACTTGTGTTACTTGCGCATGAAGCGATATGCATACAAATAACAAATAAAGTTATCAGTCTGTTTTTCATGTTGTTAAGTTTTTAATATCCGAATGCACCGACAATTTCACCTAATGTTTTAACGATAGGAACCCTATTACTCTGTAATCTTTCACTTAATTTTAAATCTGGAGATTGAGAAATAACAGCATTGTTCTGGTTGGGTGTTGTTTGCATACTATTGTTTTGTAATGTATGTAAATCTGAATTTAATATGAAAAGTCCAACTTCTACTGTGCCAAATGCATATCCTAAACCCATCTCACCATTATTTTTACCAACATTAAATACGTTGACCACATACTCCTTTCTACTACCTGAATATGTTAATTCATCACCAGGTGCGACAATAGCAACATGACCACTCCCACTAGTGCTTAATGAACTCGCAATAACAGTAACACCTTGATTTGCATAATCTAACGCTTCTTGCTGAGTGAGTAGTGTTGCAAACTCAGTGTCTCGTAATTTTTGCCCCATATCATTTGCAAGCCCTAATAAAGTTTCATCTCCTGCCGCTTTCATAATTGCCTGTTCCCCATAATTACAATAGGTTTGCCATTTATTCTCTGATACAATATAAGTGCGTTGATATTGTGAATTACTTGTAACCTGCTGCCCAGCTTTTCTCAGTTCTTCCTGAGAAGGAAATACTCCCCTGCCATCCGGGTCAATATAGAAGATGGGGTTATTTGCCACATAGTTATAAGGACTGAGTGAATAGTATTTCTCGGCCCAGGGGTCCACACTATGCCACCTGCCAATCTGCGCATCATAAAACCTTGCGCCGTAATCATACCAATTATCTAAACTATTTTGAACTGTATATTTTATTGAAAATTACCCAGTCGTTCCAAAATTTATCACAGTACTTATATGAATACGCAACAAATCCAGAGTCTTTTAATATATAATCCCATTCATAATCTCTATCATCTAACATGGAAACAAGTTTACCGGGATCAATGTAGTTTTCATTAGTTATTTCATTGGTTCTTTCAAAATATCTATTTAAATAATCACCTTGATAATAAAACCTAAATCCATAATGATCAAAGAATGCATTATGATTAGAAAAGTCATGCAGGTGCATACTTATAGTTCTTACTTTAACCAAAGTATATCCGTTTCTTTGTGAAACACTAAAAGATAGAGCCATCTTTCCACCATTTACCAACGCTAAATCATTCTTTCTTGGATTGGAACAATTCCTGACAACCTGAACAATAGAATCCAGAAGAGGAAATAATTCATAATTAGGCACATATACCTCCATTGGTATTATCAAAGAATCCTCAATAAAATAGCTTCTGATGAGATAATCTTCTGGTTCTTCTGGTATTTCATGAAAAGGACTTTTTATTTCCAAAAATGGCTCTTTATCATTAGATGTACGCCCATTACAACTTAAGAACAGATGTAACAGCAAGACAATATATATAATCAGAATTGTTCTCATGTAGCACATTTAAAGTTAAGGAGTGTATGATCGGTATTCCCCTTTAGAAAATATCCTAAATATTGCATTAGGAAAATATTTTAGATGATCTGAAGCGAATTTTCTATCTTCATCTGATGCATTTAAGTTGCCATTTGGGTGGTTATGATCGTGTCTAATAAGCCTATAATCCTGACCATAATAAAAAGATAGTCTCTGGGTGCTTTCGGTTACTGTATTTCCCTGATGACTTGTCATGAGAAAATTAATTTCAATACCATCTTTGCTTTCCATTAAGATATTTGCCCATTCAACATCAGTGTTCATATCCATAAATTTTAATAACCTATCTGCTGTGACGTAGAAACTGATAAAAAATAATGTATTTGTGCCTGAGCCTGTAATATAACCTTCGTTATCCTGTCTTGGAACTATTCTTTCTCGTTTACTTTCAATAATGCCTTTTGGTATTCTTATGCCACTTTTATCTCCTGTTCGATCATAGTCTCTTCTTCCCTCCTTATAATCTGCTTTGTTGAAAATCACATCATAATCATCATTTGTCTCCTTTTCTAATCGAATCACTACATCTCTACCAACAGAATAATGATCTAGTCTCATTCCATCTGGATCTATATAAATTATAGGGTTATTCGCCACATACGCATAGGGGCTTATGGGAGCGTACTTCTCCGCCAACGGGTCCACACTATGCCACCTAGCAATCTGCGCATCATAAAACCTTGCCCCGTAATCATACAAGTTATAATATTACATCGACATTCTCTATCTTATTGGTGATATTAAACCATCTTGAAAAATACCATCAATTAATTGGCTGATTAAGATGAATTTTTCCAAAGAGCCTTCTTTGACCAATATACGGTCAAGAATACTGAAATTCTGCCCATGAAATTTAATCATGATAACTTTATAATATTCAGTATAATAAATCTCAATTGCTGAGTTTAGCCATTGATTATCGGAAACTAAATAACGTGATACAATATAATTAGTATCAAGATAATCAATTGAACTTGCCCCAAGAAAAAAGCCATAAAACCCATCTATTTCAAACAATCGATCAACTTGTTCAAATTTCGCTATTTCACTTAATGTTTTATAGGAAATAAGAAAAGTTCTTGCATTAAAATATTCATCATATACATAAAGGGTGTCTGTTTCGATAACTGGGAACTGATTTTTTTCAAAGTTATTTATCCAAAACTGAACAGTATAATTATTATATGTTACTGATTGCTTAATAGAACATGCAGAAGCCAAAAGACTAAACATTAAGATAAGTCTGATAAATTGATTACATCCCATAGCGTAACATTTGCCTGATTTCATCTGGTGATTTCGGATTTGCGAGATCATTGATAACTCTATTATAATTACGATTGGTGCCATTGATCCTAAACAAAATACTATTAGCATCATATGAATGAATTAATCCTTGTGCTTCTCTCAACACCCTAAAACCTACTCTTCCGAATTGCGTCGTATTAACATTGATTTGATGGTTGTAATTTTCAAACGTCCAAAGGTTATTGTGGGTGAGATTTATTTTACCACTTTTATAATCCATAAATCTTTTCGTATATATGTCTCCATGATAAAACACTTCATGGGCAATATTCCTGACATTAGAAAGAATCCCGAATGGTGTGTTACCATCAGTCAGGTTCTGACCATTATGCAACACATAGTTTAGTGATAATCTTCCATTCTCGGTCAATTCATGTCGTGTTTCAGCATCATTAGCAATTAATCTTTGAGCTGAAAACTCAATATCTACGCCTTTACTATGCATTTCCCCATCAGAATCTGCATTTATATTCAGCCCTTCAACATAAACTCCTTTGAGTTCAAATCCTTTTTGAGCATGAGCTAATATATAACTACGACCATCATTTGTACTAGCAAATATTTCGAAAGCAATAATTTGCTGTTTATACTTGTAATTACCCTTATCATCTTTATCATATAGTTGTGAATAAGCTACGGATCTTCCATCTGGGTCAATAAAAATTATCGGATTATTCACTACATAAGCATATGGCGAAATCGGATAATACTTCTCCGCCAACGGGTCCACACTATGCCACCTCCCAATCTGCGCATCATAAAACCGTGCTCCGTAATCATACCAGTTTAAACCTAATCATATTGCTAGTTTACCGTTTATTGATTATATATAATGTTATTTTATGTGTATTAATTACGAAAAACACCAGTTTACTATCATCGTAATCAAAATTAATTGAATCATAAAACTTCCACGTTGTCTCAAATAAACCTTCATGATAAAACTGGCCATATTCAGTAGTGATAATGCTGTCATTAACATGAAATACTTTATTGCGTGGTTGATTTATTACGTCGTAAAATGCCGTTTCCGTGCCAATTAATTCTTCATTTTGGCCTAATAATAAAAGTTTCCCACCAGAGTAAATACTCAGGTACCCGTCCTTTTTTCCGATACCATATTTTGGTCCACTGGGAAGAGCAAAAGTTGAAAGTAAGTTAAGATTTTTATCAAGTATGAAGTTTTGATTTAGATCTGCTAAGACATACAATTTGCCATTATGTTCTATTATGTCTCTTAACCATGCCCTTTGCTCTTCTAGTTTAGGCGAACTAATTAATTCTCCATTTAGAAGATTAACCCTTTTAATATTGCTATGGTATGTATCTACAATGAAGGCGAATTTATTATAGATAATTATTGATTTTGGTCCAACACTCTCATCATTTTCTATCAACTCAAACCCAAAAAAAGATGGGTTTGAGTTATCGAAAGAAAACTCATAATATGTCAGCCGGAGGTTTTGTTTTTCTGCCCCAAAATTACTGCAAGCAGATACTAAAAGAATTAATGCTGCGAATTGTAGCATGGAAGCCTTTGTTTTCATGGAAGTGTTGTATTAATATTGATTTTTTACTTCGCGTTCAAGAGTATTATTGTTAGATATATCGCTGTCTGGCAAAGTATCCCATTTTCCGAAAGATTTAATTCTAGAGCCCCAGTATCCTGAACCATCTAAATTTGCAGTAGCAATAGTGGGACCTGTCGAGCTACCAGAATGCATAAATTCTATTGCGATGGGATTTCCATCAGTATCTTTAATTACATCTATAATGAGCCCTATGTGTGAATACTCTCCGAAATAGACTTCATTGCCAGGAACTATTTCTTGAACTTCAACCAAATCTGCAGTTGCTGCAAATTGACTTACTCCATTGGCTTTACCAAATTCATCTAAAGCTTTTTCTATTACTCCACTTCTCCCTATTGGATTTGGTTCTTCCCCTGCAACTCTCCAGTTTCTGGCCATCCCGGAGCAGTCCATCGCCTCTCCAGGATTAATATCTTTAGCTCCAGTTTGCCGATTACCATCAGGATGATATAGTTTTGGGTCTCTATTTGGATTTGCAGCTACTATTGTTCTAGCGTTTTCTACTGCCAAATTCCTTTGTCTAATATCTCTTCCATCCGGATCAATAAATATTATTGGATTATTCGCCACGTAAGCATAAGGACTAATAGGATAATACTTCTCCGCCAACGGATCCACACTATGCCACCGTGCAATCTGCGCATCATAAAACCTTGCGCCGTAGTCATACCAGTTTACGCCAAAAAAATCATGTTCCCCGCCGGCCTTACCTGCTCCAAAACAGGGTATTCAAAGAACGTATAACGCCCAAAAATACTGCTTTTTTTCTTTTAATTGAACACTTTTAACTGAATAATATTTTTCAGTTCTCAGTTATTTTTCAGTTAAAAGAAAAAGGTCATTCACCCATTTGAACGCTTGTAATCATTTTCAACGCTTAGGCAACTTTCAAAACCCGTAGGGCTTGGCCTTGCAGTGGGCTGGCCGGGGGCTTTATCTTGCCTGAGCGGTGAAAATGATATGCACTACCCCCGATAAATACCACACACCCTTGGGGTGGGTGGTCGGGGTCCGTTGGCGGGCTGATAAAATTCATCAAAGGTGCCGGTTTAGTGGTTCTTGGCCCGGCGTTTTCCGCCGGGCTTAGAAACACTTATACCGGCACTTTTGATACCGCTGTCTTTTGGGGGGCAGGCGGCTTCCCGGATGGATGGCTTTGCGGGCAGCCTTGTGCGACCATACGGGATGCCGGCTGCGTGGGTTGGGCGTGGGCGGGAGTGGGGAAGGGGAAAAAGACCGTGCAAGCCCTGAATGAAGCGTTGGCAGTGTGCGTTGGAATGAAGGGCGGGGATTTTTTGCCCTGTGGGTGTGGGTGGATTTCCCGGGCTTATTCTTCCTTGTTTCGTTTAAAACCTATCTGCTGTCGATTCCGGTATTCCAGCTCGTCCTGCTTGGCCTTTTCCAGTTGTTTGAGGTATTCAAAAATGAGCATGATTTTATCGTCCTGCTCTATGTCTTTCTTTTCAAGTTGTTCAAGCTTTTCCAGGATTTCTTTGTGGGTAGTGAGCAGTTCACGCATTTTGGTAAATACCCGTATGATTTGGATGTTTACCTGAATGGCCCTGTCGCTGTTAAGCACACTGGAAAGCATGGCAACACCCTGTTCTGTAAATACCAGCGGGGGTTTTCGCAGTCCCATGTTTTCTTTATTGGATATCACAATTTGTGATTTCCATTCCTGCATTTCTTCTTTGGTCATCTGGAACATGAAGTCATCAGGAAAGCGTTTTTCGTTCCTTTTGACCGCCTGGTTCAGGGCCCTGGTTTCTACATCATACAAAAGGGCAAGGTCTCTGTCTATCATTACTTTTCTGCCACGTATCACGTATATTTTACTGATAATGACTTCATTGCTGATTAGCTGTATTTCTTTTGCCATGGATAATCTTTTTCGTTTAGAGTTACAAAAATAGGGTTAAAATTGACAAACCCAAAACGCTAAAAATCAAGAAACAGGAAATTTAAAAGTGCAACAGGGTAAAAGCAAAAGCAGCCCTAAAAAACTCAGAACTGCTTCAACGTTTTCGGGAAGTGGAAACACTACCCGAAAGGGAAAAATCGGTACTACCGGAAATTATCGGTGCCTATATCAGGGACTTTAAAACTAAGCAGGCGTATGTAAGGTGATTTAAAGCACAAACTTTACACAATTGACGGACGTACCAGGCCAGTGAGTTTAGGAATTTTGCGGCTTTATGAGAAAAAAAGCCTATTAAAAGACACTATCCCACTAAGTGTGTAAGTCACATATGGGCTTGTTAAATAATTAAACGATTTTCGAAGATAATCATAAAT
>ERZ869909.536-NODE-536-length-42858-cov-32.396905_pt1 | contig 42858 bp, 32 predicted proteins | sample MGYA00520892_ERZ869909 | MGnify/ENA primary metagenome ERZ869909 (study PRJEB32215, sample SAMEA104723947) | bioreactor metagenome | biome: bioreactor; feature: anaerobic bioreactor; material: water | place: China | collected 2015-03-12 ... | reverse complement strand
TTGAGCTCGGAATCGTCCACCTGCTCGTTCTTCGCGGCCTTCTCCCACTGCTCCTTGGAGTAGACGGCAGCCTTGAGACCCGGCGGGATCGCCATGCCGAGCGGAACCATGATCATGAGGTGCTCGTGCTCCGAGCCCTCGACCTGGCGGATCGCGGCCGAGACGAGCACCATGCCCGAGTTGCCGTCGAGGCGCTCATGGTGGGTGAGGCAGATGTCTTTCTCCTCCTTCACCTCTTTCACCTCGTCGCCTTCCTTCTCGCGGCGAACGAGCGGAGACTTTTCGCACAGCTTGACCCAGGCGCTCTGGCGGCCTTCCGGCGCGGCCGCCTCCGCCTTCTTCGCATCGTCCGCGATCGCGAGACCGCCCTGCGCGGTCATGCCAAGGATGAGCGCGAGAGCAACGCCGCCTGCCGCCGCACTGCGCCTCAAGCCCGTTGCAATGCCATCTCTATGAGACATAGGAAAATCGACCTTTCGTTATGAGCCAGTCCCGGAGCCGCCAGCAAACCCCGCCTCGCGGCTCGACCCCACTCCGCGGCACTCGGTCGGCAATTCCAGGGCGCGCGCGTCCTGACGCGTCACGGCGTCATCCGGCCCGGCACTAAAGCCTCGAATACGGCAATCCCGTGGCCACGCAATCGCGGCCGCAATCGTACACAGAGCAAAAGCCGGCGCCAGTGGCAAACCCGCAACGGGGGCAAATTCCCGCTTCCGCCATGCCCCCGCCGCGGAGGTGTGCTACCGACTGCTTCGGCTGCCAGCAATTCCAACGCGTTGCGTCGCCCCCGCGAGAGAGGACATCCGTGAAGAGACCGATCTTCGTCTGGCTGATGAGCCTGGCGACGCTCCTGGCGCCAGGCGCGGCGCGGCCCGAGCCCGCCCCAGCGCCGGCTCCCGCCGCGGCCCAAGCCGCGCCCGCGCACGCGATCGCGATGCACGGCGAGCCCGATCTTCCGCCGGGCTTTTCGGCGTTCCCCTACGTCGTCCCCGACGCCCCGAAGGGCGGGCGCATCACGCTCGGCTCGTCCGGCTCCTTCGACAACCTGAACCCGATGATCATCCGCGGCGAAACCGTCCAGGGGATCCGCGAGTTCGTCATCGAGCCCCTGATGGCGAGAAGCCTCGACGAGCCGTTCACGCTCTACGGCCTGATCGCCCGCGAGATCACGGTCCCGGAGAACCGCAGCGAGGTGACGTTCCACCTCGACGAGCGCGCGAAGTTCTCGGACGGCACGCCGATCACGGCGAAGGACGTGCTCTTCTCCCACCAGATCCTGCGCGACAAGGGCCGCCCGAACTTCCGCACCTACTATCGGAAAGTCGCCAAGGCCGAAGCCCTCGACGACCACACCGTGCGCTTCGTCTTCGCCGACGCGGAAGACCGCGAGCTGCCACTGATCCTCGGCCTGATGCCGATCCTGCCGAGCCACCTGATCGACCCGGACCGCTTCGAGGAGACGACGCTCTCGCCCGTAATCGGGTCCGGCCCCTATCGCATCGCCAACGTGAGCCCCGGCCGCTCGATCACCTATGTCAGGAACCCCGACTATTGGGGCCGCGACCTGCCGGTCAACCGCGGGCGCTTCAACTTCGACGAGATCCGCTTCGACTACTACCGCGACGGCTCGGCCCAGTTCGAAGCCTTCCGCACCGGCGCCATCGACCTCAGGAACGAGGACGACCCCGCGCTCTGGGCCAAGGGTTACGACTTCCCCGCCGCCCGCGACGACCGCATCCAGCGCGAGGAGATTCCCATCGCGCTGCCGGCCGGCATGACCGGGCTCGTCTTCAACACGCGCCGCTCCGTGTTCGCCGATCCCCGCGTGCGCGAAGCGTTGCTCCACCTCTTCAACTTCGAATGGGTGAACAAGAGCTTCTTCCACGGCCTTTACAAGCGCACCGAGAGCTACTTCGAGCGCTCGATGCTGTCCTCGGCCCGAAAGCCGGCCGACGCGCGCGAGCGTACGCTGCTCGCGCCCTTCCCCGACGCCGTGCTCCCGGAGATCCTGGACGGCACCTACCGCGTGCCCGAGAGCGACGGGACACCCCACAACCGCACCAACGCCCGCAGCGCCTACCAGATGCTGGAGGCGGCCGGATACGAGCTGAAGAACCGCCGCCTCGTCCATACTCAAACGGGCCGCCCGCTCACGTTCGAGATCCTCGCCGCCAACATCAGCCAGGAGCGCCTGCTCGGCGCCTTCGTGAGCGACCTCGCGAAGATCGGCATCGCAGCCCGCATCCGCGTCGTGGACAGCGCGCAGTATCAGCAGCGCCTGCGCAACTACGACTTCGACATGATCCAGTTCACCTGGCCCGCCTCGCTCTCGCCCGGCAACGAGCAGCTCTTCCGCTGGTCGTCCGGCGTCGCCGACGATCCGGGCTCGTTCAACTACGCAGGCGTCAAGAACCCGGCAGCCGATGCGATGATCGCCGCCATGCTCGCCGCCAAGGACGACGAGGATTTCGTCTCGGCCGTCCGCGCCCTCGATCGCGTGCTGCTGTCGGGGCACTACGTGATCCCGCTGTTCCATCCGCCCGCCCAGTGGGTCGCCTCGTGGAAGCGCCTCGGCCATCCCGAGAAGACGCCGCTTTCGGGCTTCAATCTCGACAGCTGGTGGGTGCGCCCGCAGAATTAACGGTGACGCCGAGAGCGGCAGTGTGCGCGAAGACGCACACGGCATTTTCGGCTAGAACGCGGCCATGATCACGCCGCTCTACACCCCCGCCGAGAACCCGCCCTTCAACATGGCCCGCTACTGCCTCGCGGGAGCCGTGGCCGCCACGCCGACCAAGCCGGCGCTGATCGTCATCGCGGGGCCGGAAGCCCCACCCGCCGAGATCTGGACCTACGCCGGTCTCGAGGACGCCGTGCTGCGCACCGCGGGCGCCCTGCGCCAGGCCGGCCTCAAGCCCGGCGACCGCGTGATGATCCGCCTCGACAATACGAGCGCTTACGCAATCCTCTTCTTCGCCGCCATCGCGGCCGGCCTCGTCGCACTTCCCGCATCCAACCAGCTCACCGACCCGGAAGCCCTCTTCCTGCTGGAAGACAGCGGCGCGGCCGCCCTCGCCTGCAGTTCTCCTCCCCCGACATGGCGAAGCCATGCTCCGCATGGACGTGGGAAGGAGTCAGGGGTGGCGGGAACCCCGACGGGAGAGGGTCCGTGCTCCCCTCCTCCCTGGTCCTTCCCCACAAGGGCGGAGGGAAACACGCCCCTCGTCCTTTCACCCGACGACGTCCTGCGCATGATGCGCGAAGGCCCGCGGATCGACTACGCGCCCACCCGCGCCGAAGACCCGGCGTTCCTGATCTACACCTCCGGCACCACGGCCCGCCCGAAAGGCGTGCTCCACGCCCACCGCTCCGCCATTGGCCGCCGCCCCATGTACCAGGGCTGGTACGGCCTCGGAGCGGACGACCGCGTGCTGCACGCGGGCGCCTTCAACTGGACGTTCACGCTCGGCGTCGGCCTCACAGATCCGTGGGCAAACGGCGCCACCGCCATCGTCTACACCGGCGAGAAGGATCCGGGCCTCTGGCCGCGCCTGATCCGCAACACGGAGGCGACGCTCTTCGCCGGCGTCCCCGGCGTCTTCCGCCAGATGCTGAAATACGCCGACGTCGCGCCCGCTGCGATCCCGACGCTCCGTCACGGACTGATGGCCGGCGAAGCGCCCCCTCCCGGTCTGTTCGAGGAGTGGGCGGCCCGCTCGGGACGCGAGATCTACGAAGGGCTCGGCATGAGCGAGCTCTCGACCTACATCTCGACCAGCCCCACCGTGCCGCGCAGGGCCGGCACCGTCGGCAAGGCCCAGCCCGGCCGCCGCGTCGCCATCCTCCCCGTCGACGGCCCCGACGAGCCGCTGCCGCCCGACACCGAAGGCCTCATCGCCGTCCATCGCTCGGACCCGGGCCTGATGCTCGGCTACTGGAACCGCCCCGCCGAGCAGGCCGAAGTCACGCGCGGGGAGTGGTTCGTCGGCGGCGATCTCGGCACCATGGATGCGGACGGCTACATCACCCACACCGGGCGCAACAACGAGGTGATGAAGGCGCTCGGCTACCGCGTGTCGCCGCTCGAGGTGGAGGCCGTCCTCGCCGCGCACCCCGATATCGCCGAGGTCGCCTGCGCGGAGCTCGCGGTGCGCGCGGACGTGCACATCGTCGGCGCCTTCATCGTGTTGCATGAGAACGCCCCGCGCGACGCCGGCGCGATCCTCGCCTTCGCGGCCGAGCGGCTCGCCGCCTACAAGTGTCCGCGCGAAATCCGATTCGTCGACGCGCTCCCGCGCACCGCCAACGGCAAAGTACGACGCGCAGGCCTCGCGAAAACCGTGAGCAACTCGTAAAAAAGGGGTGTCCTCCCGGCGCTCCGCGACGCAGAATGAATACCCATAGTCGTGGAGCAACCGATGCCTTTAGGGGTCACAGTTGCGGAGGTGTTTGCCGCGGCAAACCTCACTCCATGCGGGCCGTTGCACTGGGGCACCGCCATCGAAGAGACGCGGCCGGGCGTCTACGTCGTCTCGGTCGCGAGCGATCCCGACTCCTGCTTCGGCCTGTTCGATACCCCCGATTTGCCGCAGAATCTGATGCCGAAGTGGCTCGACGAGGAGCCGGTGGTCTACATCGGCAGAACACGCCGCGCCCTACGCAAACGCCTGCGCGAATTCTACCGGCATGAATACGGACGAAAATCGCCTCACCGCGGAGGTCAGGCCGTCCTCCTGCTCAAGCCCGTGCTGCTCGCATACTGGGCGGCGACCGACGATCCCGTCACTGCTGAGCGGAATATGATCGAGGCCTTTCGCCGTCGCACCGGCGCCCTTCCGTTCGCCAATCGCTGCCGCGGCTCGGTTCCCCTCATCGACGGGATCGTCTCTCCGCCCGAGCCCGCCTACCTCGAGCCGGCGCACGCGTGAGCCGGCCCGCGGAACGAACACCGCCGCAGCAAAGTTGATCACGGCAAAGCCTGGAGTGCCGCGATGCCAGACGCCGGTCCCATCGAGCCGCCCCGCATCTTCCCAACCTTCCGCTACAAGAACGCCGCCGCCATCATCGACTGGCTCGTCGACACCGTGGGTTTTACCGTCCACGCCCGCTACGACGGCGAGGACGGAACGGTCGGCCACGCCGAGCTCGCGTTCGGCTCGTCGATGATCATGATCGGCGACGAGAAGCAGGACGCCTATGGCCGCCTGATCGGCACGTCGGGCGAGCCGGGCGGCAAGTCGCTCTACATCGTCGTGGACGACGTGGACGCGCTCTTCGCGAAGGTCGAAGCCTCCGGCGCAAAGATCGAAGAGGGCCTCACGAACCGCGACTACGGCAGCCGCGAATTCATCTGCCGCGATGCGGAAGGCAACCTCTGGTGCTTCGGCACCTACTGGCCGAAAGCACACGAAAAGCCCAAGGGCTGAAGGGCCGAGCGCAGACGTGCGCGATGGCGGCCGATAGCCCTCGGCGGCGTGCACCCGCATGAAAAGCTTGGACGCTAATATTTAGAAATCAGGCCTTACGCTTCTTCCGCGCGGCGTAACGCAGATCGCGCTGCGCCTTCTGGTCTGCAAGCAGCGCGACCGCCATATCGGCCTCTTCGCGGGCCTTGCGCTCCTTGAGCGCTGCCTGCTCGGCTAGTTCTGCCGCTTGCTTGGCTGCAAGCTCGACGGCCGCTTGCGCCTTCGCCTCGCTCCGGGCTTCGCGAGCCGCAACGATCGCCTGGCGCTCAGCCTTCCGCTGCAGAACCATTGGATCGTCGGCTGCGGGCCTTTGTGCGCGCCGGAGCATCGCTTGCTTGGCTTCTGACGCTTTGAGGAGACGGCTGTTAAAATTGCTGTCGTGAGAGTGTCTCATGAAGGTCCATCTGATTGGCAATTGAGGGAGAAGGCGATCCATGGGATCGCTGCGGGTGGCCGCGAACCGCGCCTTCCGTGGGAAGGTGCCTCGCCGCGCATATCACTCCGGCACGATCACGGTGTGACCGGTCGTGGCGTGAAGCTCGGCGAACGGCTCTAGGTCAGGTGCGGCCGATAGACGGCGGCGCGCGGCTTGGCAGCCTGGAATGCCTGGCGGATGTGGTGGTCGCAGTAAGGACTGCCGTCCCTCTTCCGCTCGCCGCAAAAGTAGAAATCTCCCACCAACGGGTCGCCAAAGGGCCAGCGACAATCATCCGGGAGCAGCGTTTCGACGGTTTTTCTCTCGGCGGGCGGGATCTTGTTCAGATTATTGCTCATGTATCCTTATAGCATAGAAATGCGCCGATGGCGTGCGACGCTTGAACACTGCCCATTCACGCCGCTTCCGTGCCCTTCGCGGCGATGTTGGCGAGCGCCGAGACGAGCTGGCGCACGCCCTTGAAGCGCACGTCCGCCTGATCCCAGGCGCCCTTGAACACCAGCTTGTGGTCCGGCTGCAATCGCGCTTGGCCCCGCGAGAGCTGAAGAAACGTCGCGAGCCCCTGCGCATTGGCGAACAGATTGCGATGGAACGTGACGACGGCGCCCTTCGGCCCCGCGTCCACGCGCGCAATTCCCGCAGCCCGGCACAGCCCCTTGATCTCCATCACGTCGAGCAGGTGATCCACCTCCGCCGGCAGCTCGCCGAAGCGGTCCACCAATTCCGCAGCGAAGGCGTCGATCTCGGCGCGCGTCTCGAGCGAGGAGAGCCGCCGGTAGAGCCCGAGCCTGAGTTGTAGATCCGTGACGTAGCTCTCGGGGATCAGCACCGAAACGCCGATCGCGATCTCCGGGCTCCACGTGTCGGCATCTTCCAAGTCGCCGCCCTTCATCGCGGCGACCGCCTCCTCCAGCATCGACTGGTAGAGCTCGAAGCCGACCTCGCGGATGTGCCCGCTCTGCTCCTCGCCGAGCAGGTTGCCCGCGCCGCGGATGTCGAGGTCATGCGAGGCGAGCGAGAAGCCCGCGCCCAGCGTATCGAGCGACTGGAGAACCTTGAGCCGCTTCTCCGCGCCTTCCGTCAGCGCCTTCCCGGGCGGCGTCGTGAAGTAGGCATAGGCACGCCGCTTCGAGCGGCCCACGCGGCCGCGCAATTGATAGAGCGCCGCGAGCCCGAACATGTCGGCCCGGTGCACGACCAGCGTGTTCGCGTTCGGCACGTCGAGCCCGCTCTCGACGATCGCCGTCGACAGCAGCACGTCGTACTTTCCCTCGTAGAACGCCGTCATCACGTCCTCGAGCTCACCCGGCGAGAGCTGGCCGTGCGCGCGCGCCACCTTGAGATGCGGCACGGCTTCGGCCAGGAACTCGGCCACGCTGTCGAGGTCGGAAATATGCGGCGCCACGTAGTACGTCTGCCCGCCGCGGTCGCGCTCGCGCTTCAGCGCATCCGTCAGCACCACCGGATCGAACGGCGAGATGTAGGTGCGCACGGCAAGCCGGTCCACCGGCGGCGTGGTGATCAGCGACAGCTCCCGCACACCCGTCAGCGCGAGTTGCAGCGTCCGCGGGATTGGTGTCGCCGAAAGCGTCAGCACGTGCACGTCCTCGCGCAGTTGCTTCAGCCGCTCCTTGTGCGTCACGCCGAAGTGCTGCTCCTCGTCGATCACGATGAGCCCGAGCCGCTGGAACTCGATCTGCTTGCCGAGCAGCGCGTGCGTGCCGATCACGATGTCGACGGTGCCGTTCTTGATCCCCTCCTTGACCTCGCTGAGCTCCTTCGGCGACACGAACCGCGAGGCCTGCGCAATTCTGAGCGGCAACCCCTTGAAGCGCTCGCGCACCGTCTGCGTATGCTGGCGCGCAAGCAGCGTCGTCGGCACCACGATGGCGACCTGCAGCCCGTTCATCGCCGCCACGAACGCAGCGCGCAGCGCCACCTCCGTCTTGCCGAAGCCGACGTCGCCGCACACCAGCCGGTCCATCGGGCGGCCCGCCTGGAGATCTTCGAGCACCGCCTCGATGCTCGCCGCCTGGTCCTCCGTCTCCTCGTAGGGAAACTCCGCCACGAACTCGTCGTACGCGCCCGCCGGCGGCGCCAGAACCGGCGCCTCGCGGAGCTGGCGCAGCGCCGCGATCTTGATCAGCTCGCCGGCCATCTCGCGCAGCCGCTTCTTGAGCTTCGCCTTGCGCGACTGCCACGCGACGCCGCCGAGCCGGTCGAGCTGCGTCGAGCCGTCGTCGGACCCGAACCGCGAGAGAAGCTCGATGTTCTCCACCGGCAGATAGAGCGTATCGCCGCCCGCATACTTGAGCTCGAGGCAGTCGTGCGGCGCCCCCAGCGCCGTGATGGTCTTGAGACCCGCAAACCGCCCGATACCGTGGTCCGCGTGCACGACGAGATCGCCGACCGAGAGGCTCGTCGCCTCCGTCAGCACGTCGGCGGCGCGCTTCGCCTTGCGCCGCGGCCGGACGAGCCGGTCGCCAAGAATGTCCTGCTCGGCGATGACCGCGAGCTCTGGCGTCTCGAACCCCTGCTCGATGCCGAGCACGGCAAGGCCCGTGACGCCCGGTTCCAGCGCCAGCGCCTCCGCATAGCCCTCGACCTTCGCCACCGCCTTGAGACCGTGATCCGCGAGCAGCGACGACAGCCGCTCCCGCGCGCCCGGCGTCCACGCCGCAATGAGTGCGCGGCGATGGTTCGCCTGGATCTGCTTCACGTGCGCGACGACCGCATCGAACACGTTGGCGTCCGGGTTCTGCCGCTCGGGCGCGAACGAGCGTCCGCCCTTCCCGCGCCACGGCCGCACGCCGTCGCCCTCCGTCACCTCGAACGGCGTCAGCCGCACGATCTTGCGCCCTTGAAGCGCTTTGCCCCACTCAGCCTTGTCGAGGAACATGCGGTCCGGCGGCACGGGCTTGTAGGGCGGCGCGCCGAAACGCTCGGCTTCGAGACCTTCGGTGCGCGCCAGATAATGCTCGTTGATCTGATCGAAGCGATGCGCCACGGCCTCGTCGGCCAGATGATCGAAGCTCACCGGCGCGTCGCCCACATAGTCGAACAGCGTCTCGAGCGTTTCATGGAACAGCGGCAGCCAGTGCTCCTCGCCCGCATAGCGATGCCCCGCGCTGATGGCTTCGTAGAGCGGATCATCGCCCGTCGCCCCTCCGAACAGCTCCACATAGCGCGAGCGGAACAACGCGACTGCGGCGTCTCCGAACGCCACCTCCGAAACCGGCATCAGGACCAGCTTCTTGACCGCCTTCGAGGTGCGCTGCGTCTCGGCATCGAACGTCTTGATGCTCTCGAGCGTATCGCCGAAGAAGTCGAGCCGGATCGGATTGACCCGCCCGGGCGGAAAGAGATCGACGATGCCGCCCCGCACCGCCATCTCGCCCTGCTCCATCACGGTGCCGGTGCGCGTATAGCCCGCAAGCGACAGGCTTTGAACGAGGCGGTCGAGATCCACCCGCTGGCCGGGCGTCAAGCTCTTCATCGCATTGCGGATGTAGGTTTTCGGCGGCACGCGCTGCAGCACGGCGTTCACCGTCGTGAGCACGACGATCGGCTCCTTCACGCCGAGCGCGAACCGCGACAGCGCCGTGATGCGCTTGGCCACGATCTCCGCATTCGGCCCCACGCGGTCGTACGGCACCGTATCCCATGCGGGGAACGGCACCACGCGCAGCTTCGGCGCAAAGAAGCGGAGCTGCCCTTCGAGCGCTTCGAGCCGTCGGTCGTCGCGCGCGACATGCACGAGAACGCCGGGGGCATCCGCTCGCGTCGCCTCCTCGACCAGGCGTGCGAGCACGAGCGCGTCCAGTCCCTCCGGCACGCCCGTGAAAATCAGATCTGCCCGCTCGCTCATGTCCGTGCCTTAAACTTTTCCGTCGTGCAGGCCGCGTCCCCTCACGCGAGCCCGTGAAACCTGCGGATCTCCGCCACCACTTGGGCAAACTCGCTCTCCGCCGCGCCGCCTTCGGGCCCCAGCAGCCAATGCTGGATCTCGGGTTCCGTCGCGGCCAGAAACCGCTCGAAGCGGTCGAGGTCGTCCGCCGTCATCGCACCGAGACGCGCCTCCGCAAACCGCCCGACCAGAAGGTCCAGCTCCTTGGTTCCCCGGTGCCCCGCGCGCCAAAGCGCCCGGCGGCGCCGAACCGTGAGGTCGTCGCTCATACCCAGAAATCCGCCTAGACCATGATCGCTTCGGACTTCGTCGCTCCGATCGCCGCGCCACCTACCCGGCGCGGCGTGAAGCGGCAGCGCGGAGAAAGTCCGAAGCGTAAATCATCGGTCTCATCAAAGATCTATAGCGTCCGGTCCGATCCGAGTGGGATCGGACCGGACGCTATAGGAGCAGGCTTCACTTTGCGCCCGCGCTTCCGGGGTGTCATATAACGCCGTCTCCGGGACCTGTCAGCCCATGGGATTTCTACACAGCACGCCCCTTTCCTCCCCCCTTGTGGGGGAGGTTAGGAGGGGGGATCCCAGAACGTCTGCTGTCGGGCTTCCCCCCACCCCTAACCCCTCCCCACAAGGGTGAGGGGAACGCAGGTCCTAATCGGATAATCATGCGCCCGGATGAGCTTTCACCGCTGTTTGCCGAAGCCAACGTCCTGAAGGGCGTGGGCCCGCACGTGTTGACGCTTCTGAAAAAGGCGCTTCGGCTGCCGCCCGGCGTCACGCGCCCCCGCGTCGTCGACCTGCTCTGGCACCTGCCGACGGGCGTCATCGACCGGCGCGCCGAACCGACGGTGGCCGCCGCCGTGCCCGGCACCATCGCGACCCTCAAGGTCCGCGTCCTGAAGCACAAGGCCCCGCCGCGCGGCAACACGAAGGCTCCCTACAAGATCGCGACCGAGGACGAGACCGGCCGCCTCGACCTCGTCTTCTTCCGCGCCGAGCGCTCCTTCATCGAGCGCCAGCTCCCTGTCGGCGCCGAGCGCTACGTCTCGGGCCGCGTCGAGCGCTACGGCGACACGCTGCAGATGGCGCATCCCGATTACATCGTGGCCCCCGAAGCCCGGGGCGAGCTCCCCCTGCTGGAGCCCGTCTACCCGCTCACCGCCGGCCTTTCCGGCAAGGCGCTGCTCAAGGCGAGCCGCCAGGCCCTCGAGCGTGCGCCGGCGCTTGCCGAATGGCAGGATCCGAGCTGGCTCAAGCAGCAGGGCTGGCCCGCGTTCGCGGATGCGCTCCGCCGCCTTCACACTCCGGACGATGCCGCCGACGTCTCACCGATGAGCGCGCCCTTGCAGCGCCTCGCCTACGACGAGCTGCTCGCCAACCAGCTTGCGCTCGCCATCGTGCGCGAAAGTTTCAAGGCCCAGAGCGGCCGTCCCGTCCGCGGCAACGGCCGCCTGCGCGCAAAGATCGTGGACGCGCTCCCCTTCGCGCTCACCGGCTCGCAGGCGTCCGCGCTCGCCGAGATCGAAGCCGACATGGCCGCCCCGCGCCGCATGCTGCGCTTGCTCCAGGGCGATGTCGGCTCGGGCAAAACGGTGGTCGCCCTTCTTGCCATGGCGATTGCGGTCGAAGCCGGCGGCCAGGCCGCGCTGATGGCGCCCACCGAGGTGCTCGCCCGCCAGCACGCCGAGACCATCGCCCCGCTCGCCGACGCAGCCGGCCTCACCATTGGCCTCTTGACCGGCCGCGAGAAAGGCCGCGCACGCGCCGAGCTTCTCTCCCGCCTCGCATCCGGTGAGATCAACATCCTGATCGGCACCCACGCGCTGTTCCAGGACGACGTCGCCTTCCGCGACCTCGCCTTCGCCGTCATCGACGAGCAGCACCGCTTCGGCGTGCACCAGCGCCTCGCGCTGCAAAGCAAGGGCAACGGCGGCGCCAACATGCTGGTGATGACGGCGACGCCCATTCCCCGCACGCTTCTGATGACGCACTACGGCGACCTCGAAGTCTCGCGCCTCACCGAGAAGCCCGCGGGCCGCAAGCCGATCACCACCCGCAAGATCCCCGACGCCAGCCTCGAAAAACTGATCGCCCGCGTCCGCGCGCAACTCGCCGAGGGCGCACAGGTCTATTGGGTCTGCCCCTTGATCGAAAGCTCGGACGTCTCGGACCTCGCCGCCGCCGAGGAGCGCCACGCCCATCTGACGCAGGCGCTCGGCGAGGGCATCGGCCTGCTCCACGGCGGCATGAACGGGACGATCAAGGACGCGACTATGGCCGCCTTCGCGGACGGCAACCTCAAGGTCCTCGTCGCGACCACCGTCATCGAGGTCGGCGTCAACGTGCCGAACGCCAACATCATGGTGATCGAGCACGCCGAGCGCTTCGGCCTCGCCCAGCTTCACCAGCTCCGCGGCCGCGTCGGGCGCGGCAGCCGCGAGAGCTTCTGCATGCTGCTCTATCAGGAGCCGCTGACCAAGACCGCCGAGCAGCGCCTCGCCATGATGGAAGAGACGGAGGACGGCTTCCTGATCGCCGAGAAGGATCTCGAATTGCGCGGCGGCGGCGAGGTGCTCGGCGCGCGCCAGAGCGGCGAAGCCGAGTTCCGCATCGCGGGCGTTCCGACCTTCACCGAGCTTCTCTCCGCCGCGCATGACGACGCGCGCATGATCCTTGCGAGCGATCCGGCGCTCACGAGCCCGCGCGGCGAAGCGCTCCGCCGCCTGCTCTATCTCTTCGAATGCGACGAAGCCATCCGCCTCTTCCGCGCGGCATAGCCCCACTGTCATTCAAAGCTTATGTCCGAAGAAAAAACAGCGCTTCAGCGCTCGGCGCGCGACTGCCCGCCCTGGCGAAGCCATGCTCCGATGGATTGGCGCGGCCGTCCACAAACCACGACACCTCTTGAACGAAGCTTCTCTCAGCTTGTCACCAAAAACTCAAGACTTCGGCGGCACCGCGATCGGGTCCGGCACCGCAACGCCCGTCTTGCGCGCCTGCTCGGCAAGCTGCTTCAGGCGCGCCTCGTAATCCGGCACCACCATGCCCGCCGAGATCACGATCTTCGCCGCATCCTCGACCGACATCTTGAGCAGCGTCACGTTGCGCCGGGGCACGAAACAGATGAAGCCCGTCGGCGGCACGATGCCCGTCGGCATGAAGACGGTCAGCATGTCCTCCTCGCCGCCGGGCTGCGTGATCTTGATCTCGCCCTTCGTCTCGCCCGTCACGAACACGATCGACCACAGCCCCTTGGAGGGGAACTCGATCATGCCGACCTTCTGGAACGCCTGCTGCTGCATGCCCGTCGCCGAGACGACGGATTCGAAGATCTGTTTCAGCGCGCGGTAGACGTTGCGCACGATCGGCATCCGGTCGAGCGCCATCTCGCCGAACGAGATCAGCGAGCGCCCGAGCAGGTTGGCCGCGAGCGCGCCGGTGAGCGTGAGGAAGAAGATGCCGAACAGAAGCCCGATGCCCGGCACCGAGAACGGCAGGTAGGTGTCCGGCGAATAGACGGCCGGCACGAACGGCTTCAGCCATGCGTCGGTGACGTTGATCACCCACCAGATGAAATAGATGGTGAGCGTCACCGGACCGACGATGATCAGGCCCGTCAGAAAATAGTTTCTGAGCCGCGCGCCGATGCGCAGCGGCGCGCCCTCGTCGGTCGCGAGATGGCGAAGGCCGGTGGCGAGACCGTCGTCGTCGCCGCGCGGCGGCCCGCCCTTACCTTGAGGAGATTGCGTCATCGCCAACCATGGTGGGGTCTCGGAGTGCGGCTCGTCAACTCCCGCCGAGAGCGGCCTATGGCCCTGTGCGGGGCCGGTGCGTCGAGCGTTACTGTGTCACGACCAGGCAGTCGAAGCCCTGCGGCTTCAAGGTCTGGCAAAGCTCGCCCGGCTCCTTGGCGTTCGCATAGGGGCCGAGCCGCACACGGTAGAACGTGCCCATGCTGCCGATGACGGCCTCGTCCACTTCCGTCCGCACCGCACCCGAGCGCACCGCCGGGTAGCCCTGGAGCGTCTGCGCCAGCTTGTCGGCTTCCTCGCGCGAGCGCACGGAGGCGACCTGCAGCTTGAAGTTTCCGCCCGCCGCCTTGGCCGCAACCTTCTTGGCCGGCGCCTTCCGGGCCGGAGCCGAGCCGGCGGCGTCGGCGCTCGCTCCTCCGGCCGTCGCCCAGGGCAGCGACGACGGGCTGTCCGGCCCGCGCTGCACCATGGACGATGTCTGCGCGTTCACGACCGTCGTCTCCGAACCCCAGGCGCTGCCGCCTGGCGTCGAGCCCGTGGTGACGGCCGCGTCGGAAGCCGCGCTCGAAGACGAGCCGAATATGTTGCTGAAGAAGCCGCCGACCGCCGCACCCGTGCCGGCCAGCGGGTTGCTCCATGTGGAGCCCCCGCCGATCGCGCCTTCGCCGGCCGGCGAGGCGCCCGGCATGGCGTTGAGCCCGGTTGAAACCGGAGCCGCCTCGGGCGCAAAGCCGGTCGAAATCTGTTGCGGAGCCGTAGCGGCGGAGGCCGGCGCCGTCTCCGTGGTCCAGGCCGACGTCTGGGCGCCCGCGGTCGGGGCCGACGTCTGGGCGCCCGCGGTCGGGGCCGGCGCGGAGGACGGCGCGCTGGCGGCCGGAGGTGCGGCCTGGGCTGCCTCGGCGGCAGGCGCTGCGGGCGGCGTTGCCGGCGCTTGAGCCGCAGCCGCGGGCTGAGCCGGCGTCGACGACGACATGCCCGGGATCGAAATCGAAGGCAGCGACGGCATCGACATGTTGTTCCAGAACGAGCTGGGACCGACCACGGCCACCTGCGTGCCGGGCTTGGCCTGCGGCGCAGCACCCGGCTTCGGCGTACTCGGGCTTTGATCGAGCGGCGCGGCTCCGATCGGCGGCGGCGTATCGCCGAGACCCGCCTCGCGGTAGGCGAGCTGCCGCTCTTCCGTGGCCTTGGCCCGCTCGGCGTCCGAGAGGCCGCCCTTGAGCCACACGGCCGTCGTGAGATCGGAAATGGCCTGCGCGGGCTTGCCGAGCCGGCGGGAGGCCGATCCGCGGAAATAAAGGGCGCGCGCCATCTGCGCGCTCGGGAGACCGCCGCCCGAGAGCGCGGTCGTCAGCTGCTTCTCGGCGGCGGCCATATCGCCGGATTCGAACGCGCGAATGCCGGCCGAATAGGCACGCTGGTTGGCCGCGCCGCCTTTGGCTTCAGCCTCTTCGCCCTTGCCTTTGGCCTGGGCCAGCGCGGGCGTCACGGCCGGCGCGCCTGCGAGGCCGGCCGCCAAGACGATGGCCGCGCCGATCCGCGCCAGATCCCTGATGTCAAGCCTCGGCAATAGCTCTACCCGCCCCTTCGACATGCGCAATTCCCTGCCGCTGTGGCAAACGCAGCACCCCGCCATCGTTTATGTCAAGCAAAGGGAAGAGGCAAATCGAGGGCAGCACGCCTGCGGCCCTTTTCCCCGTCATTCACCCTTCGCAGGCTTACTCCACGGTCACCGATTTCGCCAGGTTCCGCGGCTGGTCCACGTCCGTCCCCATCAGGACGGCCGTATGGTAGGCCAGAAGTTGCACGGGCACCGCGGAAATCAGCGGATAGGTAAGCGGGTGCGCATCCGGGATCGTGATATGGGCGGCCAGTTCGCAGCCGATCTTCTCCGGGTCCGCGTTGGAGATCAGCACGATCTGCCCGCCGCGCGCCGCCACCTCCTGGACGTTGGACACCGTCTTTTCGAGAAGGTCATCCTCCGGCGCCACCACGATCACCGGCACCGTCTCGTCGATCAGCGCGATCGGCCCGTGCTTCAGCTCGCCCGCCGCATAGCCCTCGGCATGGATGTAGGAGATCTCCTTGAGCTTGAGCGCCCCTTCGAGCGCCAATGGATAGGAGAGCCCCCGGCCGAGGTAGAGCACGTCGCGCGCCTTCGAGAGCAGATGCGCAAGCTCCACATAGGGCGTCTCGTCGACGAGCATGGTCGAGATCAGCCGCGGCACCTCGATCAGCGCCGAAACGAGCTCCTGCTCCTGCTCTTCGGAGATCGCCCCGCGAGCCCGGCCGAGCGCGATCGCAAGACAGGCGAGCGCCGAAAGCTGGCACGTGAACGCCTTGGTGGAGGCAACGCCGATCTCGGGCCCCGCCAGCGTCGGCAGCACCGCATCCGATTCGCGCGCGATCGTCGACGTGCGCACGTTGACGATGGAGGCGATGCGCTGCCCGTTGGCCCGCGCATAGCGCAGCGTCGCGAGCGTATCGGCCGTCTCGCCCGACTGCGAGACGAAGAGCGCAAGGCCCCCCTCCGGCAGCGGCGCCTCGCGGTAGCGCAGCTCGGACGCGATGTCGATCTCGACCGGGACCCGCGCGTAGCGCTCGATCCAGTACTTCCCGACCAGCCCCGCGTAATAGGCCGTCCCGCATGCGGAGATGGTGACGCGCGGCACCGTCGCGAGATCGATCCCGAGATCCGGGATCGAAACGCGCCCGGTCGCCATGTCGAGATAATTGGACAGCGTATGGCTGATCACCTCGGGCTGCTCGTGGATCTCCTTCGCCATGAAGTGGCGATGGTTGCCCTTGTCGACGAGCAGCGAGCTCGCGACCGACTTCACGAGCGGACGCGTCACCCGCGCCCCCGTGCGGTCGAACACCTCGGCGCCGGCCCGGCGCAGCACCGCCCAGTCGCCCTCCTCGAGATACGTGATCGCATCCGTGAACGGCGCGAGGGCGATCGCATCGCTCCCGAGATACATCTCGCCCCGTCCATGCCCGATGGCGAGCGGGCTGCCCTGCCGGGCCGCGATCATGAGATCGTCCTCGCCCGCAAAGATGATCCCGAGCGCGAACGCGCCCTTGAGCTGGTCGAGCGCCGCGCGCACCGCCGAGATGGAATCGAGGCCGTTCTGCATCCCGTCGGTGATGAGATGCACCACCGCTTCCGTGTCGGTGTCCGTCTCGAACACGTGGCCCTTCCGCGTCAGCTGCTCCTTGAGCTCGCGGAAGTTCTCGATGATGCCGTTGTGCACGACCGAGACCTTGGCGCTCATGTGCGGATGCGCGTTGCGCTCGATTGGCCGCCCGTGCGTAGCCCAGCGCGTATGCCCGATTCCGGTGCGGCCCGAGAGCGGCTCCGCAATGAGCCGCGTCTCGAGGTTTCTGAGCTTACCCTCGGCCCGGCGCCGGTCGAGATGCCCGTTCTCGACCGTCGCGATCCCCGCGCTGTCGTATCCGCGGTATTCCAGCCGCCTCAGCGCATCGACCAGATCGGTCGCGACGGGTTTGCCGCCGAGAATGCCAACGATGCCGCACATGAAGAGCCCTCGCTAAAATGAAGTCTCGCGCCCCACCCGAACCAAGATGCGAAATTAGATGCGAGATCTATGCCGTACGGGAGCCTGTACGCCCTTTCAAATCAAAGAATATGTCCATTCTTAACGTTTATGACGCCCCCGCCGCCGCCTTCCGGCGGGCCATGAGCATACGGAACTTCGCGGCCCACCCCGGCCGCTCCTCCTGCTCGCTGCGCTCGAGCGCGAGCGCACCCTCGGCCACGTCCTTGGTGATCACGCTGCCCGAGCCCACGTAGGCTCCGGCCCCGATCTTCACCGGCGCCACCAGCGCCGAGTTGGAGCCGACGAACGCACCGTCCCCGATCTCGGTCTTGTGCTTGAAGAAGCCGTCGTAGTTGCAGAAGATCGTGCCCGCGCCGATGTTGGCGCCCGCTCCCACCGCGCCGTCGCCGAGATACGAGAGGTGGTTGGCCTTCGCGCCGTCGCCCATCGTGGTGTTCTTCACCTCGACGAAGTTGCCGACGTGCACCTTTTGCCCAAGCACCGCCCCGGGCCTGAGGCGCGCATAGGGCCCGATCCGCGCACCGGCCCCCACCTCGGCGCCTTCGAGATACGAATTCGCCTTGATCTCGGCCCCTGGAGCAACCGTCACCTTGGGGCCGAAAAACACGTTCGGTTCGAGCACGACATCGCGCCCGAGCTGGGTGTCGAACGAAAGCCAGACCGTCTCCGGCGCGATCATCGTGACGCCGTCGGCCATCGCGGCCGCGCGGGCCCGCCGCTGCCAGATCGCCTCCGCCTGCGCGAGTTCCGCGCGCGCGTTGACGCCGAGCACCTCATCCTCCTCGCACGCGACCGCAGCCGCGCGCCCCCCGCGCGAGCGCACGATCTCGACAGCGTCCGTCAGATAGTATTCGCCCTTCGCGTTGGCGTTGCCGATCGCGTCCAGCACGTCGAGCGGCGCATCGAGCCGGAACGCCATCACGCCCGAATTGCAGAGCCGGATCGCGCGCTCGGCCTCCGTCGCATCCTTTGCTTCGCGGATCGCGATCAGCTCCCCGTCCGCCGAGGTGACGAGCCGCCCGTAGCTCCCGGGCTCCCGCGCCTCGAAGCCGAGCACCGCAACGGACGCACCCCCGTCGAGCGCCCCGAGCAACGCGCGCACCGTCTCCGGCCTAACGAGCGGCGTATCGGCAAACAGCACCAGGACGTCGCCCTGATGCGCCGCGATCGCCTCGCGCGCGGCGAGCACGGCGTCCGCCGTCCCCTGCTGGCGCTCCTGCACGAACACCTCAGCGCCCGGCGCGGCAGCCACGGCCTCGTCGCGGACACGCTCCATGTCGGGCCCCACCACGACCGCAAGCGCCTCGCCGCCGACCGCCTTGGCCAGCGCCAGCACGTGCCCCAGCAGGGAGCGCCCGGCGATGCGGTGCAGCACCTTCGGCAGGTCGGAACGCATGCGCGTTCCCTTGCCGGCAGCCAGCACGACGGTCAGCAGCGGACGGCTCATGAAACACCCCGGATTGTATCGACCCCAGACTCGCGCCAGACGCTATCGCCAGCGGCGCGTATCCGCAATCGGCAGCGCGGACGCGGGCAGAAATGCGCGGCCATTCGGCCCCTCGCGACGGCTATCCCCAAACCGTCCACAGTTGCATCGCCCCATCGCGTTGACCCTTAAGGCCCGACTCAGACACCAACTTTCCAGATCAGAGGTGCGCCTCGCCCGATGCCGGCGGGGGCCCCTGGCCCGTATCGGGGCGAGGGAGGCGAGGCGCCGAGAGGTTCGGAAAGCAAGGTCATGACAGAAAAAAGCCTGCCACAGCCAAGTTCGCCCGAGACCGGGCGCCGGACGTTCACGCCCTACGTTGCGGTCTGGACGATCCTCGCGGCCCTGTCGGCGCTCTACCTCGGCCTGCTCCTGGCCCAGCCCGCCATGGTCGCGGGCGTCCTCGGAGCGGCCGACCGGACGGCCAACGGCCAGGCGGGCGAAGACACCCTCGCCGAAACCGCCGCCGAGGTCCGCACCCTGCGCGACACCATCGACATGTTCCGCAACGAGCTCATCGAGATGCGCGCGCAGGTCTCGAACCAGACCGACGTCACGAGCGAGCTCTTGAGCCGCGTCGCCAGCCTCGAAGCCTCGCCGGACGCAGGCGCGCACGTTGCCGAAGCCAACGGCCAGCGCGGCGAAGCGAACGCCAGCGGCCGGGAGGCGCCGACCGAGACGGCGGCCCTGCCGGCCCCGATCCGCAAGAACGCGGGCGAGAGCCCGAAGTCTGCGCGGCAGGCGGAAGCGGGCACGAAATCTCGCGTCGAGACGGGCAGCGTCGCCGCCCCGGCCACCGGCGCGGGCTCCGAGATCACCTTCGGCGCGCCGGTCGTCAAGCAGGCAGCGACGCCGCCCTCCGATCCGCCGCCCGGCACCCGCAACATGATCGGCGTCCAGATCGCGACCGGCCCCTCGGTCGACAGCCTGCGCCTTTCCTGGACGCTTCTCTCGGAGCGTCATGCCGACAGCTTCCGCGCGCTCGCGCCCCGCTATGTCGCCTCGGGCTCGGGGCCGAACGAAAGCTACGACCTGATCGTCGGCCCCATGCCGACCGTCGACGAGGCCCGCCGCCTCTGCGAGGACCTGGCTCTCAAGGCCACGCCGTGCCGTGTGAGCCACTTCACCGGCGACGCGCTGTAAGCGCCGCCCTGTCTGTCATCCCGGGCGGTGCGCGAGCACCGACCCGGGACCCAGGGCCACACTCCCGAAGCCTCACGAATCCTAGGTCGCGAACCCATCAATCCAGCGCGTGAGCGCACGTTCATTTCAAGTGAACTCAACGCAGTCCCTCCCCCATCATGCCGGAGGCATGCTCCGCATACTGCGCCGGACATCCACACTCCAACCGCCCCCTTATCCGAAGCTTCCCGCCACTTGCCTACGCACACTAAAGACTATCCGCGTTGAACGTATCGCAGCTCTTCATCTCGCCCGACTTGAACCCGCGCGTGAACCATTCCTTCCGCTGCGCGGACGAGCCGTGCGTAAAGGAATCCGGCACGACATATCCCTGCTGCCGCTTCTGGATCATGTCGTCGCCGATCTGCTTTGCCGCGTTGAGGCCTTCCTCGATGTCGCCGTCCTCGAGTCGATTGTTGAGCTGGTGATTGAGGTTGGCCCACACCCCCGCAAGGCAGTCGGCCTGCAGCTCCATCATCACCTGGATTCGATTGGCTTCCGTCCGGCTCACGCGCTGCTTCGTGCGCTGCACCTGCTCCGAAATGCCGAGCAGCGTCTGCACGTGATGGCCGACTTCATGCGCGATCACGTACGCCTGCGCGAAGTCGCCCGGCGCGTTGAAGCGCCGCTCGAGCTCGTCAAAGAAAGCGAGGTCGATGTAGACTTTCTGATCGAGCGGACAGTAGAACGGCCCCATGGCCGACTGGCCGGTGCCGCATGCGGTCCGCGTCGCGCCCGTGAACATCACGAGTTGCGGCTCCTTGTACTGCCGCCCTGCACTCTTGAACACGTCGTTCCAGACGTCTTCGGTATCGGCCAGCACACGGCCGATGAAGGTCCGCATCTCGTCCTGCGCCTTGGGGGCGCCCGGCGTCTCCTGCTGGGTCTCTCGCGAGCCCGGCAGCCCCGGAATGTCGAACGGGTTGCGCTCGGCCGTGCGGCGCGGCGCCTGCTGCGTCTGCTCGGGCATGCGCGAGATGTCGGGGAAGTTGCCCTGCCCGCCGCCCAGCAGCACCTCGAGCGGATTGATGCCGAACAGCAGCATGATGGCACCGAGGATCAGCAGCGTCGTGAGGCTCATGCCCCCCTTTCCGCCGACCGGGATCCGCACGCCCGGCCCGCCGCTGCCCGGAAACCGGAAACCACCGTCGCGCTGCCCGCGCCGGTCGTCGATGTTTTTGCTTTCCCTGTCGTTTTCGTCGTAGCGCATTGCGGAATCCTACCTGGATCGTTTCCTGCGCCCGACCATAGCGCGCGAGACACGGCGAGGGCCAGATTTCTACGCCTCATCGCAGCACGGACGGCCGTGCCGGCGGATTGGGCGGTGCGCCCGCGTCCGCGGCACGAGCGGGCGCACAATACAGGCCCTCTCCCGCGGTGTGCCGCGTCAGTTCTTTGATTCGCCGCGCATTTTTCTGTCACACATGGACTGGCATGTGGATTGCTGAAGCTGGAGAACCGGCATCGGGCGGGCTGCGCGAAAACGCTTGTGGGCAGCGCATCCGGGTCGATTGCCGCCGTCCGGCCGCCGGGATAGACCGGCCGCCTTGCGGAGACGCATCTCGCCCCGCAGCAACGACACCATGGAGGCCATCTTGCTCGTGCAGCCGCTCCCGCCGTTTCGCGCCAAGCCCTCGCGCCGCCCGCTAAGGCCGAAGCGGCTCGGCACCGACGTCGCCCAGGACGCATCGCCGATCTCGGTGAAGGCCCGCCGTCACCCGATCAAGGTCGCCCGCCTTCAGGCCGCGCCCGCCCTCAAGGTCCTGCGCGGCGGCGAAGCCGTCGCCTGAAACCGCGGCACCCACGCTTTACAGACCTGCCGTCATGCCGCCGTCCACGACGAGCTCGGCACCCGACACATAGGCCGCGTCGTCGCTTGCGAGAAAGAGCGCGGCCCGCGCGATGTCCTCGGCCGTGCCGAACCGGCGCATCGGCGTCTTGTCGAGCAGCGCCTTGCTCACGAACGGGTTCTTGAGGAAGCGCTCGGTCAGCGCCGTATCGATGTACCCCGGCGCCAGCGTGTTCACGCGGATGCCGTAGGGCGCGTATTCGACGGCCAGCGCCTTCGTCAGCGCCGTCACCGCGCCCTTGGTGGCCGAATAGGCTGCGAGCTGACGCAGCCCGCGCTGCCCCATGATCGACGACACGTTGATCAGCGAGCCCGCGCCCGACGCCTTGAGCAGAGAGAACGTATCGCGCGCAACGCGCACCACGCCGTCGAGGTTGACCTCGCGGATCTTCACCCAGTCCGCATCCGACAGATGGCGGAAATCGCTCCGCACGTTGAGCCCGGCATTGTTGACGACGATGTCCGCGCGGCCCGATCCCTTCTCGACCTCGCGCACGAGCGCGCTCACGTCCTGCCCGCGCGACACGTCGACGGTGAGCGCCGTCGCGGAAAGCCCGCGCCCGCGGAGCGCGTCCGCCGCGGCCGCAGCGCTCTCCCCGTTCACGTCGGTCACGTAGACCGTTGCCCCCTCCTCCGCGAACAGCCGCGCGATGGCGAGCCCGATGCCCGCCCCCGCGCCCGTCACGACGGCAACCTTGTCTTTCAATCGGCTCATGCGTGTTTCTCTAATTCCACCGCTGCGTAGGTCCTCAACACCATTCCTCCCCACTTTTGTGGGGGAGGTCAGGAGGGGGGATTGCAGAACGTCCGCTGTCGAGGTTCCCCCCACCCCTAACCCCTCCCCACGAGCGGGAGGGGAACTATCGCCCGGTTTGCTGAATCAGCTGGCGGGCGGCACCCATTTGTCGCGCATCGTCACGAGTTCCTCGGCCGCGGACGGATGCAGCGCGATCGTCGCGTCGAAATCGGCCTTGGTCGCCTTCATCGTCAGCGCCACGCCCGCCATCTGGACGATCTCCGCAGCGTCCGGTCCCAGCACATGGCAGCCCAGCACGCGATCCGTCTTCGCATCCACGACGAGCTTCATCAGCGTCCGCTCGTCGCGCCCCGACACGATATTCCGCAGCGGCCGGAAGCGCGCCTTGTAGAGGTCGATCTCGTGACCTTTCGCGCGCGCCGCCTCCTCGGTGAGCCCCACGGTCCCGATCTCGGGCGTCGTAAACACCCCCGTCGGGATGATCGAATGATCCACAGCGACGGGACGGTTGCCGAACACGGTGTCGGCAAACGCATGGCCCTCGCGGATCGCAACCGGCGTGAGGTTCACCCGGTCCGTCACGTCGCCCACCGCGTAGATCCCGGGCACCGACGTTTCCGAATACGCGTTGACGGGAATCTCGCCTCTGGCGCCCGTCTCGATGCCCACCGTCTCGAGCCCGAGGTCATCCGTGCACGGCGCGCGCCCGATCGCGGACAGCACGAGGTCCGTCTCCATCGTCTCGCCGCTCTTGAGCGCGAGATTGAACCCGCCCGGACACGCCGCAAGGCCGATCAGCTCCGTGCTCATCATCAGGCGAATTCCGCGCGCCGCCATCGCCTCCATCAGCCCGTCGCGCAGCTCCTCGTCGAATCCGCGCAGCACCTTCTCGCCCCGGTGCATCAGCGTCGTCTCGACGCCGAGCCCCGCGAAGATCGACGCGAACTCCACCGCGATATAGCCGCCCCCGCACACGACGATCCGCCGCGGCAGCTCCTTGAGCTCGAAGATGTCGTCGGAGACCGACACGTTGTCGACTCCCGGAATATCGGCGTATCGCACGGGCCGTCCGCCGGTCGCGATCAGGATCGTCTTCGCCGTGATGCGCGTGCCGTCGGCGAGCTTCACGCGCCCCGGCCCGTCGAGCCTGGCGCGGGCCTTGATCGTCTTGACGCCCTTGAGCGTCAGGTTCCCCTCGTACACGCCCTCGATGCGCGTGATCTCGCGGTCCTTGTTGGCAACCAGCGTTGCCCAGTCGAACGACCGGTCGCCGACCGTCCAGCCGAACCCGCGCGCGTCTTCGAAGTCGTCGGCGAACCGCGAGGCGTAGACGAAGAGCTTCTTCGGCACGCACCCGCGAATGACGCACGTGCCGCCGAAACGGTCGCGCTCGGCGATCGCAACCTTCGCGCCGTAGCCCGCCGCAATCCGCGCAGCCCTGACGCCGCCCGAGCCGCCGCCGATGACGAAGAGATCGAAGTCCGTCTCACTCATGAGGAAAAGCATCCAGCCCGTTTGGAGAAGCGGGCGTCAACCTGACGGAACTCCGCACCCCGCGCAAGCCTGAGGGTCGCCGCAGCACGGCGCATCGCTGACGCAGGTCAGCCCGTGCGGTGGCGCGCCAGCAGCCAAAGCAGCACCAGCACGCCGAACAGCTCCACGACCGACTGCAGCACGATCACCATGGCCGCGGCGCCCCATTCGGGAGGCAAAGCGAGCGCGAGCGGCAGCACGACGAACGAATTGCGCGTCGCGAAGCTGAACATGAGCGTGCGCGCTTGCGCAGCGGGCAAGCGGAGCAGGCGCCCGGCGCCGAAACCCAGCAGCACCGCGCCGACGAAAAACAAGAGAAACACCGCCGCAACATCGCCCGCGAGCGGGATCGCGCGCGCCACCGCCACCGCCTCCGCCTGCGACGCGCCGAGGAAGAACAGCACGAGCGCGAGCAGCGGCACCGGCCACCATCCGAGCCGGCGGATCAGCGTCTTGCGGCCTGCATCCCGCGCCACCCAGCGCTCGGTCGCATAGGCGGCCACGAGCGGCGCCGCGATGACGAGCAGAAACACCGTCGTCATCCTGGATGCCGAAACCACGTCGCCGAGCCCGTCGCCCATGAAGGCCCATAGATAGAGCGGCAACACCGCCATCTGCGCGATCAGCACCACCGGCGTGACCGCAATCGCGCGCCCCGTGTCGCCGCCGGCCTGATGCGTGAACGTGATGAACCAGTCCGTGCAGGGCACGAGCAGCACCAGCAGCACGCCGAGCCGCACCGCCGGATCGTCCGGGACCAGCACCAGCAACGCCGCAACGAGGAGCGGCACCGCGATGAAGTTGCCGATCATGACAGCCGCCACGAAGCGCCCATCGCGCAGCGCGGCCGGAAGCGCGACCAACGGCACCTGCGTGAACGTGGCGAAGAGAAGAAGCGCGAGGCAGGGCCACAGCAATGCTTCGAAGAGAGACGCGGCCTGAGGAACGCCCGTCCCCACCGCCACTCCGGCGGCAAGGGCCGCGACGTAGACCCAGACCTGCCGGCGCTCGAGCGTATCGCGTGTCATGGTCCCCGGCGCGCGCGCCCGGAGGCGCGGACGCCTAAACGGCCTCCTGGCTTTCGCCGTACTGCGCCTCGATCACGGCGACGCCATCGGGCCCGCCGATGATGGCCGCATCCGCGATGCCGAGGAAGAGGCCGTTCTCCACCACGCCGGGAATGAACTTCAGCGCTTCGTCGAGCGCTTCCGGATCTTCGATCGGCCCGAAGGCGCAGTCGAAGATGTAGTTGCCGCTGTCGGTCACGAACGGGGCTCCGTCGGCGAGCAGCCGCTGCGTGATCTCGCCGTGACACCCGGCATCCGCCGCCAGCATCTCGATCATGTTGCGCGTCGCCGTCATGCCGAAGCGCACCACCTCGACGGGCAGCGGAAAGCTGCCGAGCTTCTCCACCTGCTTGGCACTGTCCGCGATCACGATCATGCGGTCGGAGGCCGTCGCCACGATCTTCTCCCGCAGAAGCGCGCCGCCCCCGCCCTTGATGAGCCGCAGCTCGCCGTCGATCTCGTCCGCGCCGTCGATCGTGAGGTCCAGCAGCGGTGTCTCGCACAGCGTCGTCAGCGGAATGCCGTGCTGGGTGGCGAGCCGCTCCGTCTCTTCCGAGGTCGGCACGCACAGCACCTGAAGCCCCGCGCGCACCTCCCCGGCCAGGAGTTCGACGAACTTGGAGGCGGTGGACCCTGTTCCGAGCCCGAGCCGCATCCCCGGCTCCACGAACTGGAGGGCACGCCGCGCCGCGGCCAGCTTGTAGCTCTCAACCGACATGTCGTGTCCTTCTGCCGTTTGTCTTTGTCTGCCAGCCGAGGCGGTGAAGAGCAAGCCTCAACCTCCGTGTGCAACGGCCAAATCCGTCGCCCCGAAATGCTTAAGATCGCGAGAGCGACCCTTCCCCGCAGTCTGCCGCGGTTGCCTTGCGGCGCGCGATTGAAGCGCGTAGACGATGCCCATGCACAACGCGACCCTCGTTTTCGACCTCGACGGCACCCTGGTCGACACCGCACCGGATCTCGTGGCGGCGACCAACCACGCCCTCGCCGACCTCGCGCTCCCGCCGGTCCCGGCCGAAACGCTCCGCCGCGCGATCGGGTTCGGCGCGCGCCGCATGATCGAGGTGGGGCTCAGGGAAACCGGCATCACGCTGGACGATCCGGAGGTGGACCGCCTGCTCGCCCGTTTTCTCGCCTATTATGAGCCCAACATCGCCCGCGAGAGCCGCCCGTTCGAGGGTGCCATCGCCGTGCTCGAACAGTTCCGCACCGAGGGCGCGCGGCTCGCCGTCTGCACCAATAAACGGCACGCGCTCGCCGAGCAGCTTCTGAGCCAGCTTGGCGTGCGCGACCTCTTCGCGGCGGTTGCGGGGCGCGACAGCTTCCCCGTCCACAAGCCGCACCCCGACCACCTGGTCGGCACCATTGCCCTTGCGGGTGGCGACAGGGCGGTCGCCGTCATGGTCGGAGACACCGGGATCGACATCGAGACGGCCCGCGCCGCCGGTATCCCCTCCGTCGGCTGCACCTTCGGCTATTCCGACGTCCCCGTCGCGACCTACGATCCCGAAGCGATCATCGACACGTACGCGGAATTGGACGGCGCGATCCGCGCGCTCCTCGCCCGCCCCGTCGCCTCCGCCTGAAACCGCAAGCGCCCATAAAAAAACGCCCCCGACCGGTGGCCGGGGGCGCGTTTGCAGCTCGCTCCTGGAACCGGCCCCGGCTCAGGCCGCACGCACCGTCGCCAGGAACTTCTCGACCTCCACGTTGAGGTTCCGGCTCTCGCCGGAGAGCTGTCGCGCCGAGACGAGCAGTTGCGAGGACGCCGCGCCCGTATGCGAGGCGCCCGCACTCACGTCCGTGATGCTGCTCGCCACCTCCTGCGTGCCCTTGGCCGCCTCGATGACGTTGCGGCTGATCTCCTTCGTCGTCGCGTCCTGCTGCTCGACGGCCGCGGCAATAGTGCCGGAGATGTCCGAGATCTGGTTGATCGTCGACGTGATCTCGCGGATGGCGTCGACCGCCTCGTTGGTCGCCGCCTGCATGCCGGCGATCTGCGACGCGATCTCGTGCGTCGCCTTGGCGGTCTGCGAGGCCAGCGCCTTCACCTCCTGCGCCACGACCGCGAAGCCCTTCCCCGCATCGCCCGCACGCGCCGCCTCGATGGTGGCGTTGAGGGCGAGCAGGTTGGTCTGCCCGGCAATGGTGCTGATCAGGTTGATCACATCGCCGATCCGGTCGGCCGACTGCGAGAGCACCGCGACCTGCTCGTTGGTCCGCGCCGCCTGCTGAACGGCCTGGCCCGCGATCACGCTGCTCTCGTGCACCTGCCGGCTGATCTCGGAGACCGTCGTCGCGAGTTGCTCGGACGCCGCGGCCACGCCTTCGACGTTGGCCGAGGTCTGCTCCGAAGCCGAGGCCGCGCTGCCCGAAAGCTCCTGCGTCCTGTCGGCCGTCTTGGTCAGCGAATCCGCCGCCGTCTCGAGCTGGCTCGCCGCAGACGAGACCGTGCCGACAATGCCGCCGATGGCCTGCTGGAAGGCATCCGCCATGCGGCGCATCTCGCTCCGCCGCTCGGCCGCCGCAGCCGCGTCCCGGCTCGCCTTCTCCTCCGCCTCGCGGCGCGCCTTCTCCTGCAGGCTGTCGCGCAGACGTAGCACCGCCTTGCCGATGTCGCCCACTTCGTCCGAGCGCTCGGCGCCCGGAACCTGCGTGTCGAGGTCGCCGCCGGCCATGCGGTCGAACGAGAGCCCGAGCGCCGCGAGCGGCCGCCCGACGAGCACCCTGAGCGCCAGGAACAGGAGCCCCGCGACGATCACGATGCTGGCCGCCGAGAGCGCATACATCGACGCCTTCGTCTGCGAGATCGTTGCTTCGAGCGTCGCAATCGGCACGGCCACCACCAGCGCCCAGGAATCGGCGGTGTTGCCGGCCGCGATCGGCGTCGCGTGGAAGCGCCACATCGCTCCGTCGCTCCCCGTCGTATCGACCGAGACCACGCCCTTGCCGTCGATGGCCTGCCGGGCGGCAGCCGCGGACGGCGCGTCGAAATCGGAAAGCGTCTTGCCGATGGACGCTCCGTTCGGATGCGTCACCGCCACGCCTTCGCGCGAGACCAGCGACACGAAACCGGTCCCGAACGGCTTGATCTGTTGCATCGTCTCGTTGAGGCTCTGGAGATTGATGTCGACGCCGCCGATACCGACCGTCTTGCCGCCAACCACGATCGGCACGCTGAACGAGGTGATCACCACCTCCTTGCCCCCGACCGGATAGAGATAAGGCTCGATGGCGACGGGACGATTGGCCTTGAGCGGCACCTGATAGTAGGTCCCCGTCTCCGGCTTGTCGTAATCGACCAGCGGCTCGCGCACGATCTTGTCGCCCGGTCGGTTCCAATAGGGAATGAACCGGCCCGTCGCGTCATGCCCGGGCGTGTTGACGAACTCGTCGTCCCGCCCGTCGAGCGCCTGCGGCTCCCATCCGGTCCAGACGCCGAGCAAATCGGTATTCCTTTCGAGGATGCCCTTCAGGATCTCGTCCAGCACCGCCCGGTCGACCATGCCCTTGGATTTGAGCGCGGCACTCGTCGTGGCGATGTTCTCCGCGACGCGCGCGGCCAGATCGAGCTTCTTGCTCACGTCCAGCGCCTGGCTGAAGGCGATGGTGTCCTGGATCTCCGCGTTCTGGCTGTCGATCACGGAGCCCGCGCTGCGCGCCAGGAAGTAGGTTCCAATCCCAAAAACGGTTGCAATCGCAACCGCGGCAACGAGCGCAATTTTCACAGGAAGCGAATGGAGGTGCATGGTACGGGTTCCACATGGATAACAAATGGATAAATCGTCCAGCGCATAATCAGCTTGAATATTTAACTATCGGTCACCTTGGGATCGCTCTCAGCATAATTTCCTTCGTCCCTAAAACGGCTTGCCGAAGCCTGCTGACAAACTGCTGAAGGAAGGGATCGAGCGCCCGCTTGCCACCTCCCATATAAGGGGCACCGGCCAGCGGGATCGGGAACCGGCTCGCAGGCCCCGGCCCCCTCGCCGGGTCCGAATCCGGCCCTCTCCGTTCTGAATTTACTGAAAATTTCCCACCCACACGGCACTGAGGCCGCACGTCGTTTGACACACGCCCGATCCTCTCCCATGTTCCCGGGCCCTGGTTTCAGGCAATGTTTCAGGCAAAGCACCGTCCCGCGCAGCGCATCGCGTTGGGCAACCTCAAGTAGAGCGAAGCGGGCGGGCGTTCCCCGTGCGCCCGAGCGGTCAGGGGCGAGAAGGCACAAGATGAACGTCGTCATCGTGGAATCGGCCGCCAAGGCCAAGACGATCAACAAGTACCTCGGCAGCAACTATAAAGTGCTGGCCTCCTTCGGCCACGTGCGCGACCTGCCGTCGAAGGACGGCTCCGTCGATCCGGAGCAGGACTTCTCCATGACCTGGGAGATCGACCAGGGCTCCAAGAAGATCATCAGCGAGATTGCGGAGGCCGTGAAAAAGGCAGACAAGCTCATCCTCGCGACCGACCCCGATCGCGAAGGCGAGGCCATCTCCTGGCACCTGCTCGACATCCTGGAAAAGAAAAAGGCCCTCAAAAAGGGCCTTTCTGTCGAGCGCGTCGCCTTCAACGCCGTCACCAAGGACGCGATCCTGGCCGCCCTCGCCGCGCCCCGCCAGATCGACGAGCCCTTGGTCGACGCCTATCTTGCCCGCCGCGCCCTCGACTATCTCGTCGGCTTTACGCTCTCGCCCGTGCTCTGGCGCAAGCTCCCGGGCGCGCGCTCGGCAGGGCGCGTGCAGTCGGTGGCGCTCCGCCTCGTCTGCGACCGCGAGGCCGAGATCGAGGCCTTCCGGACCGACGAATACTGGACCGTCGAAGCCACCCTTGCGACCGCGAAGGGCGAGGAATTCCCCGCGCGCCTCCACGCCGTCGACGGCACCACGCTGAAGAAGCTCGACATCAAGGACGAGGCGACCGCAACCGACATCAAGCGTGCACTCGAAAAGGGCGCCTTCCGCGTCGTCTCCGTCGAGAGCCGCGACGTGAAGCGCAACCCCTATGCGCCCTTTGCCACCTCGACGCTCCAGATGGACGCCTCCCGCAAGCTCGGGTTCTCCGCCAAGCAGACCATGCAGGTGGCCCAGCGCCTCTATGAAGGCGTCGATGTCGGCGGCGAGACCGTCGGCCTCATCACCTATATGCGAACCGATGGCGTGACGATCATCCCCGAGGCCATCAACGCCATCCGCGGCCTCATCGCGCGCGACTATGCGCAGAAGTACGTCGCCCCGTTCGTGCGCGAGTACAAGACCAAGGCCAAGAACGCTCAGGAAGCCCACGAAGCCATCCGCCCGACCGACGTCAAGCGCACACCCGCCTCCGTCGCCCGCTACCTCGACAAGGACCAGGCCCGTCTCTACGAGCTGATCTGGAAGCGCGCCGTCGCAAGCCAGATGGCGTCCGCCGAGTTCAAGCAGACGACCGCCGACATCGAGGTCAAGGGCCGCGACGGCAAGACCTACACGCTGCGCGCCACCGGCTCGGTCGAGAAGTTCGACGGCTTCCTCAAGGTCTACGACGAAGGCCGCGACGACCGCGTGCGCACCATCGACAAGGGGAAGGACGACGCCGCCGACGACGAGGACGCGAACCGCCGCCTGCCCGCGCTCGCCGAGGGCGACGCGCTCACCGATCGCGGCATCGAGGCCGAGCAGCATTTCACGCAGCCGCCGCCGCGCTACTCGGAAGCCACCCTCGTCAAGAAGATGGAAGAGCTCGGCATCGGCCGGCCGTCGACCTATGCGTCGACCCTCGCCGTGCTGCAGGAGCGCGACTACGTCCGCATCGACAAGAAGCGGCTGATCCCCGAGGACAAGGGCCGCCTCGTCATCGCCTTCCTCGAAAGCTTCTTCAAGAAATACGTCGAGTTCGACTTCACCGCCGACCTCGAGGAGAAGCTCGACCTCATCTCAGCCGGCGACCTGGAATATAAAGACGTGCTGCGCGACTTCTGGCGCGACTTCACCGCCGCCGTGAACGAGATCAAGGACCTGCGCGTCGGCGACGTGCTCGAAGCGTTGAACGAGCTTCTGGGGCCGCACGTCTTCCCCGCGAAGGAGGACGGCTCGGACGCCCGCCTCTGCCCCAAGTGCGGCACGGGCCGCCTCTCGCTCAAGATCTCCGGCAAGTCCGGCGCCTTCATCGGCTGCGGCAACTACCCGGACTGCAAGTACACGCGCCAGCTTTCGGGCGAAGCGTCCGGCATGGACGGCGACCGCGAGCTCGGCTTCGACCCCGACACGGGCCTGCCGATCCTCGTCAAGTCCGGCCGCTTCGGCCCCTACCTTCAGCTCGGCGAGGGCGAAGGCGACGAGAAGCCGAAGCGCGCCTCGATCCCCAAAGGCATCGACGCGGCCAACATCGACTTCGAGAAGGCCCTGCAGCTTCTCTCGCTCCCGCGCGAGGTCGGCATCCATCCCGAGACCGGCACGCCGATCACCGCGGGCCTCGGCCGCTACGGCCCCTTCGTGCAGCACGACGGCACCTACGCCAACGTCGACAGCATCGAGGACGTCTTCACCATCGGCTTGAACCGCGCCGTCACGCTGCTCGCCGAGAAGCGCGCCGGCAAGGGCGGCCGCTTCGGCCGCGCAGCCGCAAAGACTGTCCTCAAGGATCTCGGCGAGCATCCGGGCGGCGGCGGCAAGATCCAGGTTCTCGACGGCAAGTACGGCCCCTACGTGAGCCACGACAAGGTCAACGCCACCGTGCCGAAGGGCATGGACCCGGCAACGCTCACCGTCGACGACGCGATCCGCCTGCTGCAGGAGCGCATCGCCAAGGGCGGCGGCAAAAAGAAACCCGCGCGCGGTAAGGCCGCCGCCAAGCCGAAGGCCGAGAAGAAAACCGGCGACGGCGCAGCCAAGCCAAAGGCGAAAGCGAAGGCCCCTGCCAAGAAGGCTCCCGCCAAGAAAGCTGCGGCGAAGGCGAAGAAGCCCGCGGCAAAAGCCAAAGCCACGGCCGGCGGCTGACAGCGTTGGCACCGCTCACCGCTGCGCGCTCGAATCGCTTGATTTGACGGAGCCCGGGTGCCACTAAAGGCCATGGGTGTTCGCCGCGTGGGGCGGTGAACAGGTCAAGCGATGGTCGGGCCGCCACGCGGAAAGAGCGTGCCCATGGACCATGAGCTTCCACCCCGCGTCCCCTCGCGATCTCAGTTGCTGGCCGAGCGGACCCGTTTATCCGTCGAACGGTTTCTCCACTTGGAAGCGGCAAGCGGCGTCGTGCTCCTCCTCGCCGCAGCCGTCGCGCTCGTCTGGGCGAACTCGCCCTTCGCGGACAGCTATCATGACCTCTGGCACCTGCCCCTGACGCTCGGGATAGGCGATTTCTCGATCTCCCGATCGCTTCATTTCTTCGTCAACGACGGGTTGATGACGATTTTCTTCCTCGTCGTCGGGATGGAGATCCGACGCGAGATCCACGACGGCGCGCTGAGCCGCTTCGACCAGGCCCTGTTGCCCGTTGCCGCCGCCGCGGGGGGCGTACTTGTCCCTGCGTTGATCTATCTGAGCTTCAACGCCGACCCTCTGCGGGGCAACGGCTGGGCCGTACCCGTCGCAACCGATATCGCCTTCGCCGTCGGCGTCCTCGCGCTCCTGGGCCGGTCGATACCGGGCAACATCCGCATATTCCTTCTCGCGCTGGCGATCATCGACGACGTCATCGCCGTGCTGATCATCGCGCTTTTCTATTCGGGAGGGCTCGATGTCGGCGGCTTCCTCATCGCAGCCGTCGGCATCCTCATGATCCTCGGCATGCAGCGGGTCGGCATCGGTTCGGCTTACGCGTATATCCTCCCAGGCGCGATCGTCTGGTACGGCTTGCTTGTGACCGGCGCACACCCGACGCTTGCCGGCGTCGTGCTCGGCCTGATGACGCCCGTCTTGCCGACACCGACGCGGGACGCGCCGCTGAACGTCCTCTCCGCCATTGCCAAGGAATTGCAGGAGAGCGATGCGGTCGCGGCTAAGGACGCTCACCGTCTGGAGCGCCCGCTTCGTATGCTTCGCCTCGCCCGCCGCGAGATGCTGCCGCCCGTCGTGCGTGTACGCTTCGCACTTCATCCGTGGGTCGCCTTCGCCATCATGCCGATCTTCGCACTGGCGAATGCCGGCGTCTCTCTCGGCAGCGTCGATCTTGCGACCGAGGGCGCGCTCAACGTCATGCTCGGCGTGGGCATGGGCCTCGTACTCGGCAAGCCCCTCGGCGTCGTGGCCACGACGTGGCTGATGGTCCGTCTCGGATGGTGTCGGCTCCCGCCCGGCGTGACATGGCGCGGCGTCTGGCTCGTGGGTTTCCTTGCCGGCATCGGGTTCACCATGTCCATTTTCATCGCGATGCTCGCGTTCGAGACTGAGAGCCTTCTCAATGCAGCGAAGCTCGGTGTGCTGGTCGGCTCGACGATCGCCGCGGCCATCGGCCTTGCGTGGGGCGCCGACATGCGGCGGATGCAAAGCGTGCCGACAAGCGCGTGACGACGCCTGCTGCCGTCCCCGGGTTGCCAAAGCACGGGCTTCCTTAACCCACACAGCACTGGCCGCGCCGCGTGTCTGGCCCCGAACCCGCAAAGCGCCTAGAGTGAGAGGGATCGGGGGAGCGTAGAAGGAGGAGCCATGCTCCGTCACCCCTCGGCTGTCGTGTCGCTCGTCTGCATCTTCCACGCGGCCGCCGCCGCCGAACAGCCCGCCCCTGCGCCGCCCGCCGTCACCCTCTTCGAGAACGTCCGCGTCTTCGACGGCAGAAGCGACACCCTCAGCGCCGCCCTGAACGTGCTCGTGCGCGGCAGCACCATCGAGAAGATCGCCGCCGATCCCATCCCCGTCGACCGCCGCGCCACGACCAGGATCATCGACGGCGGCGGACGCACGCTGATGCCGGGCCTCATCGACGCGCATTGGCACGCGATGCTCATCCGCCCCGATCCCGCACAGGCCATCACGGGCGACGTCGGCTACAACAACCTCGCCGCCGGGGACGAAGCCCGCGACACGCTCCTGCGCGGCTTCACGAGCGTGCGCGATGTGGGCGGTCCCGCATTCGGCCTCAAGCAGGCCATCGACGAGGGCATCGTCGAGGGCCCGCGCATCTTCCCGTCCGGCGCGATGATCACGATCACGAGCGGTCACGGCGATTTCCGCCAACGGTCCGATCTCCCGCGTCAGGTCGGCGGACCGCTCGCCCGCATGGAGCAGGTCGGCGGTGCCATGCTCGCCGACAGTCCGGACGAGGTGCGCCTGCGCGTCCGCGAGCAGCTGATGCAGGGCGCGTCCCAGATCAAGCTCACCGCAGGCGGCGGCGTATCCTCGCCCTTCAGCCCGGTCGACGTCTCGACATTCACGGAAGCCGAGCTGCGCGCCGCCGTCGAGGCCGCGGAGAATTGGGGAACCTACGTCGCAGCCCACGCCTTCACGCCGGCGGCCATCCGGCGCTCGATTTCCGCCGGCGTCAAATGCATCGAGCACGGCTTCCTGATGGACGAGGACACCGCAAAGCTCATCGCCGAGAAGGACCTGTGGCTGAGCCTGCAGCCGCTTCCCGACGAGATGCGCCTCGGCTTCCCGGAAGGATCGATCCAGCGCATCAAGGCCGATCAGGTCTGGGACGGCATCGCCAAGACCTACGAGCTCGCGAAGAAGCACAGGATCAAAACCGCGTGGGGCACCGACGTGCTGTTCTCCCGCGCGCTCGCCCGGCGCCAGGGCGCGATCCTGGCAAGCCTCACGCGCTGGCTCACGCCCGCCGAAGCGCTCGCGACGGCAACCGGCACCAACGGCCAGCTGCTGGCCATGTCCGGCGAGCGCAATCCCTATCCCGGCAAACTCGGCATCATCGAGGAGGGCGCGCTGGCCGACATCCTGCTCGTGGACGGAAACCCGCTGGAGACCATCGACCTGATCGCCGACCCCGACAAAAACTTCGTCGTGATCATGAAGGACGGCCGCATCTACAAGAACACGCTGTAACGGCGCTTACGCTGAAACCCCGTTCAGCGCCCCGCGAAGCCGCTCGGCATCCCGAACCGGCGGCGCCCCGAACATGCGCCGATACTCGCGGCTGAACTGCGAGGGGCTGTCATAGCCCACCGCATGCCCCGCCGTCGCCGCATCGACGCTCTGCGACAGCAGAAGATTGCGCGCCTCGTGCAGGCGAAGCTGCTTCTGATACTGCAGCGGGCTCATCCCCGTCACCGTCTTGAAATGCTGATGCAGAGCGGAGGCGCTCATGCCTGCCGCGCCCGTCAGCTCGTCCATGCGGAACGGCTCGCGGTAATTGCGCTTGATCCAGCCGATGGCGCGGTTCACCTGCTGCAGCTTGCTTTCCGCAAACGCGATTTCGGAAAGCCGCGCCGTCTGCTCGCCGCGCAGCAGACGGTAGAGGATTTCGCGGATCGCGAGCGGCGCCAGGATGGAAATGTCCTGCGGAGACGCGAGCAGCCTGAGCAGACGCACGGCCGCGTCGATCAACTCGCCCGGGAGATCGCTGACGCCGAGCGACGGCCCCGGCCGCGCCGCCGCTGCGCGCGCGAGATCGCTCTCCATCATCAGCGCGCCGATCGCAGCCGGATCGAGATCGAGGCGCAGGCCGAGAAACGGCGCGGCCGGGCTCGCGTCCATGATGTGCGAGACGATCGGCACATCGACCGAGACGATCAGATACTTGGACGTGTCGTAGCGATAAAGCTGCGGGCCCACCAGCACCTGCTTGCTGCCCTGGGCGATGATGCAGAACGCCGGTTCGTAAACGGTATGAATGCCCGCCAACGGCTGCGACAGCCGATGCAGGAAAAGGTTTGGGATGGCCGTCGCATGAGCGCCGTCCGTCTTGGCAAATCGTTCAATCAGCCCGGCGAGTTCGCGGATATCGCCCATCGATGATCCTCGGAATCCTTGGCGTTTTCGAGCCCCACCATAGCGCTGCGAACAACCTGTGGCGACGCCCGCACGCCAGCTTCGGAGCATTGTGCAAGAAGTCCAGAGGATCGGTCTACCGCCGGTGCTGCCTCCCGCCCCATGTACTTGCTCACCGGCGGCCCCCCGCCGCACCCCCTGAACACGGAGAGCGATCATGAACGGGATAAAAGACAAGGTCGTGCTGATCACCGGCGCGTCGAGCGGTATCGGCGAGGCGGCGGCCCGGCTTCTCGCCGAGCAGGGCGCAAAGGTCGTCGTCGGCGCACGGCGCGTCGACCGGCTGGAAAAGCTCGTGGCCGACATCACGGCGAAGGGCGGCACCGCGCGCCACAGGGCCGTCGACGTCACGAAGCGCGCCGAGGTCGAGGCGTTCGCCGATTTCGCGCGCGAGACGTTCGGCCGCGTGGACGTCATCGTCAACAATTCCGGCGTCATGCCGCTGGCTCCCGTTGCCGCCCTGAAGATCGACGAATGGGAGCGCATGATCGACGTCAACATCCGCGGCGTGCTCTACGGCGTCGCCGCCGTGCTGCCGGAGATGAAGGCGCAGGGCTCCGGCCAGATCGTCAACGTCGCGTCCATCGCAGCCCACCTGGTAATGCCGACGGCCGCCGTCTACTGCGCGACCAAGCACGCGGTCTGGGCGTTCTCGGAAGGCCTGCGCCAGGAGAACCCGGATCTGCGCATCACGACGATCTCACCCGGCGTCGTCGCGACCGAGCTCGGCGACGACATCTCGGATCCCGCGACGCGTGACATGCTCGCCGGCTTGCGCAACGCAGCTCTGACGCCGGATGCCATCGCCCGCGCGATCTCGTACGCGATCGCCCAACCCGACGATGTCGAGGTGAACGAGGTCATCGTCCGCCCCACAGCGAGCCCGCTATAGAAGCGAAGCAACGCGGGCCGGCGTGAACCGGCCCGCGTTATCCTGGTCTCGCCTCACGCAGGAAGCCGCGTTGCGGCCGCGTCAGGCGGAGGCGGCGCCTCGGCGGCCGCAGGGCTCACGTCCTCAATCCGCGCGAACAGCCCATCCACGCGTTGGCGCTCCTCGTCCGTCTGCGGAATGAGATAGGCCGCCGCCACGTAGATCGCGAGGTTGGCGGCCAGCGCGATCAGCCCCGAGGTCAGCCCATACGCCCACGGCAGCGACATCGGATAGAAATATTCGAGCACGATCACGAGCGCGAAGCCGACGCTCATGCCGGCAATCGCGCCCACCGCGTTGCCCCGCTTCCAGAACAGCCCAAGGAACTGCGGCACCGCGAGTTGGATCACGCCCTGGTAGGCCAGGATCGCGATCGCGAACAGCGCCGGCAGATCGAGCGTCGCGAGCCACGCGGAGAAGAGCGTCAGCACCACCATGCCGCCCTTCGCCACCACGATGAGCTGCCGGTGGTCGAGCGTCCAATAGGTGCCGACGAGATCGTTCGCGAGCTGCGCGCCCGTCGCCTGGATATGCCCGTCGATATTGCCCATCGAGGCCGCCATCACGACGACGCCCGCGAGCGCGAGCAGCCACAGCCCGCCGGCTTCGAGGCTCACGATGAAGATCACCTCGTCCGGCTTCTCGGCCACGCCCAGGATTTGCGATCCGAGCATCCCGAACACGAGCAGCGCGGTCGCGAACACCAGCGCGAGCGGCACCGCGAGCGCCGCCGACTTCTTCAGGCTGCGCACGCCGTCGGCGGTGTAGAGCCGCACGAAGATCGCGGGCCAGCACCACCCGCCGATGGTCCCCGTGAGCAGCAGGCTGAACACGAACAGCGGCCCCTCCGCCGAGCCGAGCCCGGGGATCGACAGCATCTTGGGATCGAGAGAAGCGAACGTGATGCCTTTCGCCGTCACCATCCAGGCGATCATGCCGACCAGGATCGCCGACCCGCCGACATAGGCGACGAGCCCCTGCGCCATGTCAGAGATGACGACGCCGCGCATGCCCATCCACACCGTCCAGATCTGCCGGAACGCGATCACGACCACGCCGACGATCACCGCGTTCTCGAATGACAGTGACTGAAGGGAGAGATGCTGGAACAGGAAGCCGAGCGACAGCATGCCCATGATCAGCCACGGCAGGCCCGTGACGATCCCGAGCACCGCGCTGATGGGCCGGATGTGGCGCGAGCCGAACCGCAGGGCCAGCAAGTCCGATTGCGTCCTGAGATCGAACGCCTTCCCCCACACCCACACCGGCTTCGCCATCAGGTACATGAGCACCACGGTCAGCATCGTGTACGTCACGAAGTAGAACGAGAGAGCGCCCACGCTCGCGGCCATGCCGCCGAACGCGGTGATGACCGCGCCGGGGAAGTAGGTGTTGAGAAACGACATCGCCTGGAAGCGCGCGTCGAACGAGCGCCCGCCGACCGCATAATCCGAGAAGGTACGGTCCCGGATCCAGCTCAGCATGAGAATGACGACGATGGAGAGGAAGAAGACTGCGAGCGCGCCGAACGTGATGATCATGGCTCGAAGCTCCCGGCGGAAACCTCGGCCAGATAGGCGGCCACCAGGCTTGCGCAGACGACGAGCGCGACGGCGACGAAATAGAACACCGCAGCCGGGATGCCGAGCACCGTCGTGTCTCCCGTCACCGCCCAGTGAAGCGGCGGCGTCAGCACGAGCAGTGCGTCGAGAACGAACCAGGCGTAGATCCACAGCGGCGTGCCGTGGAAGCTCCTCCGTAACGTGGTCATGTCTTCCCCCCTCTTGGACCTGCCGCCGAGACGCGGGCGCGAACGCCGCGCGCCGCAGGGCTGGCCGCCCTTTTTTGTAAGCCTGAGCGTTGCCTGCTTATCGCGGCCGGGAGGGCGGTACTTGTAAGAACGTGCTGTCCGCAATGGAGAGCCGCAGCCGGACCCAACGCCCGCCGGCCGACACCGGCCCTCTGCGCACGAAAACCACCCCACGAAAAAAGCGTCCACGACACCGCGCACCCGCTTCATTCCCGGGCGGAACGCCTCTAAGGTCCCGCCGATGGCAAAGAAACCACCCAAAAAGCGACCCGCTCGAAAAAGCGCCCCAAACGGCTTCCGACAGCCCCCGGCCAGGCGGCGCGCCGCAGGCGACGACACGCTTCCTACCCGCGAGCAGATCCTCACCTTCCTGCGCGAGAGCGAAAGCACGGCGGGGAAGCGCGACATCGCCCGCGCCTTCAACGTGAAGGGCCCCGCCCGCACGGGCCTCAAGCGCCTTCTTGCCGAGATGGCGGACGAAGGGCTCCTCGCCGGTACGAAGAAATCGTTCCACGAGAAGGGCACACTGCCGCCCGTCACCGTGATCGAGGTCACCGGGCGCGACGACGACGGCGACCTCATCGCGCGTCCCGCCGTCTGGAAGGAGGTCCACGGCGATCCCCCGACCATTCTACTTCTCGCGCACACGCCGCGCTCCGCCACGCAATCGGCCGCGATCGCCATCGGCGACCGCGTGCTCGCCCGCATCACGCGGCTCGACCAGCCGGATGTCGAGGGCATCTCCTACGAAGCCGAACCGATCCGCGTGCTCCCGCGCGAGCGCCGCCGCCTGCTCGGCATCTTCCGCACCCGCAAGGGCGGCGGCGGCACCATCGAGCCGATCGACCGCCGCGAGCTGCGCGCATGGACCGTCCGCCCCGGCAACGACGAGAAAGCTTCCGACGGCGATCTCGTCCGCTTCGACCTTTCCGCCCGCGACCGCCGCTCGATTGCCGAAGCCCGCGTCCTCGAAAGCCTCGGCAATCCCGACGACCAGCAGAAGATCAGCCTGATCGCGATCCACGCGCACGGGCTTCCCGACGATTTCCCGGCCCCCGTGATCGCCGAGAGCGAAACGCTCGAGGCCTTCACCGATGACGGCCGCACGGATCTGCGCAACATCCCGCTGATCACCATCGACCCGACCGACGCGCGCGACCACGACGACGCCGTCCACGCCGAAGCCGATCCCGATCCGAAGAACCCGGGCGGCCACATCGTGACCGTCGCCATCGCCGACGTCGCCCATTACGTTCGCCCAGGCAGCCGGCTCGACAAAGAGGCGCGGCTGCGCGGCAACTCGGTCTATTTCCCCGATCGCGTCGTGCCGATGCTGCCCGAGCGCATCTCGAACAACCTCTGCTCGCTGCGCGAAGCCGAGGAGCGCCCGACGCTCGCCGTCCGCATGGTCTTCGACGTTCACGGCAAGAAGCGCCGCCACACCTTCCTGCGGGCCGTGATGAAGAGCGCGGCGAAGCTCAGCTACCAGGAGGCACAGGCCGCCATCGACGGGCACATCAGCGAGAAGTGCGAGCCGTTGATGGACCGCGCCCTGCTGCCGCTCTGGAACGCCTATGCCGCTCTCTCCCGCGCCCGCGATGCGCGCGCCCCCCTCGACCTCGATCTCCCCGAGCGCAAGATCGTGCTCGACGAGGCGGGCCGCGTCGCGCGCGTCGTCGTCCCGGAAAGGCTCGACGCCCACCGCCTCATCGAAGAGTTCATGATCCAGGCCAACGTCGCCGCCGCCGAAACGCTGGAGCAGGCGAAAACGCCGCTCATCTACCGCGTGCACGATCAGCCGTCGAAAGAGAAGCTGAAGGCGCTGCGCGATTTCCTCGACACGCTCGACATGAAGTTCGCGGCCTCGACCGGCCTCAAGCCCGAGGCCTTCAACGCCGTCCTCGCACGCGCCAAATCTCTGCCCGTGCCGGAGCTCGTCAACGAGATCGTGCTGCGCTCGCAGGCGCAGGCCGAGTACACGCCGCAGAACATCGGCCACTTCGGCCTCAACCTCGCCCGCTACGCGCACTTTACGTCGCCCATTCGCCGCTATGCGGACCTTGTGGTGCATCGCGCGCTCATCCGCGCCCTGAAGCTCGGGCCCGATGGCCTGACCGATGCCGAGCTTCCGCACCTCGCCGATATGGCCAAGGAGATTTCCGAGGCCGAGCGCCGCGCCATGGCTGCCGAGCGCGAGACGATCGACCGTCTCATCGCCGCCCACCTGGCGGACCGCATCGGCGCCACCTTCGAAGGCCGCATCGCGGGCGTCACGCGCTCGGGGCTGTTCGTGAAGCTCAAGGACACCGGCGCCGACGGCTTCGTGCCGGTCTCGACCCTCGGCCAGGACTATTTCGCACACGTGGAAGAGGCCCACGCCCTCGTCAGCACGCGAAGCGGCGAGACCTACCAGCTCGGAGATGCGGCCACCGTCCGCCTCGTCGAAGCGGTGCCGACAGCCGGCGCGTTGCGCTTCGAAATGCTCTCGCCCGGAAAAACGGGCAGCTCCGCGCATCGCCTGAAGGGCGTTCGCACGCGCCATCGCCCCCGCCCCCGGCGATAACCGCTGTCCCAGACGATACGTCACGGTTGAGCAACCTGCTCCTACGGCCTAATTAAGCCCTGCGGTCCTTTGTCCGGCGGGGCCCGCTTGAGAGGATCTCAATCCATGATCGAATACGACGCGACCTCGCACGCCGCCGCGCCCAAGCGGGAGGTGTGGCCTGCCGTATCGCTCGGATTGCGGATGCTGTGCCCGGCCTGCGGCCAAGGCCGCCTGTTCCGCAGGTACCTCAAGGTCGCCGACACATGTCCGTCGTGCACCGAGGAGTTGCACCACCAGCGCGCCGACGACGCGCCGCCCTATTTCACGATGAGCATCGTCGCCCACATCGTCGTCGCCGGCGTCCTCATCCTCGAACGCCTCTACGCGCCGCCGAGCTGGGTCCATATGACCATCTGGCTGCCGCTCACCGTGCTCCTCAGCCTTTGGATCCTGCCGCGCGTCAAGGGCGGATTGATCGGGCTCCAGTGGGCGCTTCGCATGCACGGCTTCGGCGGCGCCGACGACAAGCCGGAAGAGCCGCCCACCGCCGGCTCGGGCCCCGCTTAAGGACACGGGGCGTGAAGCCGCCACCGTCCACACCGCAGCGAAACGCGCGATCCCGCGCCACTCTGCAAACTGCGAAAGCCTTGCGGCCGCGCGATGCCGCAACCCTCGTCATCGTCGACCGCACATCCCCAGCGCCGCGCGTCCTCATGGGCCGTCGCCATCCGGGGCAGATCTTCCTGCCCGACACCTTCGTCTTCCCCGGCGGCCGCGTCGAGCCCGGCGACCGCGCACTCGCACGCCGCCTCGCCCTCCCTGCGCGGGAAGCCGAGCGCCTCAGCTATGCCGTCCACGGACGCCCGACGGACGCGCGCGCCACCGCCCTCGCGCTTGCCGCCATCCGCGAGACGTTCGAGGAGACCGGCTTCCTGGTCGGCACGCCAACGCCGGCCGCACCACCCGCGCCCGCATCCGCCCCCGCGTCCTGGCTCGAATTCCTCGACGGCGGCCATCACCCGCACCTCGACGGCCTCACCTTCTTCGCCCGCGCGATCACGCCGCCCGGCCGTCCCCGCCGCTACGACACCCGCTTCTTCCTCACCGACGCCGCAACCGTCACGCATTGCCCCGGCAGCCTGGACGGCGAGTTGCTCGACATCGATTGGTTTACGTTGGATGAAGCCCGGCGCCTCAAGCTGCCGTCCATCACGCAGCACGTCCTCGAGGACATCGCCAAGCTGCTCGCCCGGCCGGCCAAGCGCCTCACCGTGCGCGACGTTCCCTTCTACAGGCACCGCTACGGCCGCTTCGAGCGCACGCTGTTGAGGCCGCCGGAGAGAGACGGGCGATAAGCCGCGGCGTCGTCTTTCGACCAAAGGCGAATTCACCCCCGCGCCAGCTTGACACCAAAAGCGCGGTCAGTATGGTGCCCAATCCGAATTACAGACTGGCTCCAGTTCGAGACCTGAGATCAATGGCCAAGCAGATCGTCCAGAAAATCAAGCTGCTCTCCACGGCAGGCACCGGCTTCTTCTACGTGACGAAGAAGAACCCGCGCACCTCCACCGAGAAGCTGAGCTTCCGCCGCTACGACCCGGTCGTGCGCAAGCATGTCGAGTTCAAGGAAACGAAGATCAAA
>ERZ869909.535-NODE-535-length-42867-cov-4.906006_pt1 | contig 42867 bp, 32 predicted proteins | sample MGYA00520892_ERZ869909 | MGnify/ENA primary metagenome ERZ869909 (study PRJEB32215, sample SAMEA104723947) | bioreactor metagenome | biome: bioreactor; feature: anaerobic bioreactor; material: water | place: China | collected 2015-03-12 ... | reverse complement strand
AACATCGCGCTGCGCGCGGCGGCGTCAAGCGCGGATCGGCGCGGGGCCGGGGGTGGTCAGGCGCCGGGCGCCTCGCCGGCGGCGCCGCCCGGCTCGGGGTCCTGATCCGGCCCGGGGTCCTCGTCCGGCGCGTCGATCGGTGGGGGCTCGATCCGCCAGGTCGAGCCGTCGTCACCGTCCATCACGACGATGTGCAGCGCGGTGAGCTGCTCGCGCAGCGCGTCGGCGCGCGCCCAGTCGCGCTCGTCCCGCGCCTGGCGGCGCTCCTGCAGCAGCGCCTCGATGTGCGCGCTGTCGATGCCCAGCGTGCGCGCGAGCAGGTCGCGGATGTCCGTCAGGACGACGCTGGGGTCTCCGCCCAGCACGCCGGTGAACGCGGCGGTGCGGCAGAAGAACGCGTCGATCGCCGCGAGGCGGGCGAGGGTCGCCGGCTGGCGCTGCAGCTTCTTCGTGCGCAGCAGCTCACGCGCTTCACGCGCGGCCTCGCTGAGCACGGCCAGCAGGATCGGCGTGTTGAAGTCGTCGTCCATGCCCTGGTGCACCCGGTCGAGCAGCCCGCTCAGCGTCGTCGCGTCCGCCTCCGGGCGCGCGTCAGGTGGCAGGGCCGCCAGCGCTGCGACGATCAGCTCGCGGGTCCCGTAGAGGTACTGGACCCGCTCCCTCGCGATCTCCAGGTTCACCGGGCTGTAGTTGACCTGCTTGCGGTAGTGCGCCGTCATCATGAAGTAGCGCAGCACCTCCGGGTGGTGCTGCTCCAGCACGTCCCGGATCGTCCAGAAGTTCCCCAGCGACTTGGACATCTTTTCGCCGTCGATGTTGAGCATCGCGACGTGCATCCAGTAGTTCGCGAACGTGCAGTCGTGCGCGCCCTCGGACTGCGCGATCTCGTTCTCGTGGTGGGGGAACTTGAGATCCGAGCCGCCGCCGTGGATGTCGAAGGTGCGGCCCAGGAAGTGCGAGCTCATCGCAGAGCACTCGATGTGCCAGCCCGGGCGCCCCTGCCCCCATGGGCTGGGCCACGAGGGCTCGTCGGGGCGCGCGGACTTCCACAGCGCGAAGTCGAACGGGTTGCGCTTGCGCTCGTCGATCGCCACGCGCTCGCCGGCCCGCATGTCGTCCAGCGTACGTCGGGACAGGCGGCCGTAGTCCGCGAAGGACGTCACGTCGTAGTAGACGTCGCCGTCGATCGCGTACGCGTGGCCACGCTCGATGAGCGTCTCGACCATCGCGATGATGTCGTCGAGGTGCTCGGAGACGCGCGGGGCGTGCGTGGGCGGGTGGCAGCCCAGGCGGGCCATGTCCTCGTCGAGCGCCTGGATGAACCGGGCCGCCAGCGCGAGCGCGTCCTCGCCGTTGGCGTTCGCGCGCTTGATGATCTTGTCGTCGATATCCGTGTGGTTGCGCACGAACATCACGTCGTACCCGCGGTAGCGCAGGTAGCGGACGATGACGTCGAAGGTGATGAACGTGCGCCCGTGCCCGATGTGCGCGTAGTCGTAGACCGTGACCCCGCAGACGTACATGCCCACGCGTCCGGGGTGGATCGGCTCCAGCGCGCGCCGCGCGCTGGACAGGGTGTCGAACAGGGTGATCGTGGGCAGGCTCATGCCTTCTTTCGCCGGGTTGCGGGCAGGGGATGCTGGAGCGTCCATGCCTGCCCGAAAGCCGCGAAAGATGCAACGGCGCGCCCGGCAGGGAGCGCGGTCAGGGGGCGCCCCTCAGAGAGCCGATTCAGAGAGCCCGGTCAGCGGGCAAGAGACCCCGATCGCTCGCGGCTCAAGGCGTCGCCGCCTCGTCGTCAGCCGCGGCGCCCTCGCCCTCCGGCGCGGCGCCAGTGCGCGGCGCAGGCAGCGCGAGCGCCTCGAGGTCAACGGTGGGCAGGTCGCCTTCAAGGGCGCCCAGGAACGCGACGATGGAGCCGATGCGCTCGTCGTCGAGCGACTCGCCCAGCTGGTAGTGCGCCATCACGCGCACAACCTCGGCCAGGTCGTCGATCGAGCCGTCGTGGAGGTACGGCGCGGTCATCGTCACGTTGCGCAGCAGCGGGACCTTGAACTGGTGGCGGTGCGCCTCGTTGCCGGTGGCGTTCATGCGGCCCATGTCCGCGTCGGTCAGCTCGCGCTCCTGATCGGCGAACCAGTCGTGCACGAGGCCCATGCGCTGGAACATCGTGCCGCCCAGGCCCGGTCCGATGTGGCAGGTGGTGCAGCCCACGTCCATGAAGGCCTCGAGGCCGGCGAGCTGCTCGTCGGTCATCGCCCCGTCCTCGCCCTGGAGCCAGCGGTCGAACGGTCCGTTCGGGGTCACGAGGGTGCGCTCGTACTCGGCGAGCGCGGTCGCGATCGTGTCCGGGGTGATCGCGCCGTCGAAGGCCTCGGCGAACTGCTCGGTGTAGGACGGCTCGCTCTGCAGGTACGCCACGACCGCGTCGAGGTTGTGGGCCATCTCGAGCGGGTTCTCGATGGGCCCCAGCGCCTGCTCCTCGAGGGTGCGGGCGCGGCCGTCCCAGAACTGGACGAAGTTGAGGTGCGAGTTGAGCGTCGTGGGCGAGTTGATCGGGCCGATGGCGCCGCCGACGCCGGGCGAGGTGCGCAGGCCGTCGTCGCCGCCGTCGGGGATCGCGTGGCAGCTGGCGCACGAGATCGTGCCGTCCGCCGACAGGTTCGTGTCGTGGTACAGGCGCGCGCCGATCGCCACGCGGGCCTCGTCGACCTCCGGCGCGGTGATGACGTCGAAGTAGCCCTGCGCGCGGGTGCGCAGGTCCTGGGGCTCCTCCTGCGGAGCGGGCTCCGCCTTCTTGCGGCAGCCGGTCGTGCCGGCAGCGAGCAGCAGCGCGGCGGCTGCGGCGACATGGAGCGTGCGCATCGTTCCCTCTCGTGATGTCTGTCTGCGGGGGCGCGTCACCGATCGGCGGACCGGCCCCGGCGAAGGATGCCGGGAGCACGGGCGGAGACACGCGAGTGACGCACCTGCAGGTGGTGAATGCCCCCGGTTGTAGAGCGCGCCGCGTCGATCGTAAAGTGGCAGCCGCGCGCTGCGGCGCGCTGACGGGCGCGGTCGTCGCATCGGACCAACCGGTGCGCCGGGACCAACCGGTGCGCCGGGGCCAACCGATGCACCGGGGCCAACCGGCGCGCCTGGGCCGCCACGGACGCGCAACCGGCCCTCGACAGCGTGGCCTCCGGCCGCTACGCTGAACACGAGTTCAGGCAACGGGCCGGCGGCTCACCGGCGCGGCCCCCCGCACCCCGACACGGCAGGTTCACGATGTTCCGGTTGCAGTCCAGCTTCCAGCCGACCGGCGACCAGCCGCAGGCCATCCGCGAGCTCGTCGAGGGCCTCCAGCGAGGCGACCGGCACCAGGTGCTGCTCGGCGTCACCGGCTCCGGCAAGACCTTCACCGTCGCCAACGTCGTCCAGCAGGTCCAGCGGCCGACGCTGGTCATGGCCCACAACAAGACCCTCGCCGCGCAGCTGTACCAGGAGTTCAAGGAGTTCTTCCCCGACAACGCCGTCGAGTACTTCGTCTCCTACTACGACTACTACCAGCCGGAGGCGTACATCCCCAGCACGGACACGTTCATCGAGAAGGACGCCATCATCAACCGCATGATCGAGCGCATGCGGTTGAGCACCACCCGCAGCCTGTTCGAGCGACGCGACGTGCTCATCGTCGCCTCTGTCTCCTGCATCTACGGCCTGGGTGACGAGGACGCCTACTACCGCATGGTCCAGGTGCTGGAGCGCGGCCAGCAGCTCAACCGTGACACCCTGCTGCGCCGCCTGCTCGAGATCCACTACGAGCGCAACGACGTCGACTTCGACAGCGGCCGCTTCCGCGTGCGCGGCGACACCGTCGAGATCTTCCCGGCGTACGAGGAGGACCTCGCGATCCGCGTCGAGTTCTTTGGCGACGAGATCGAGGCGATCAGCGAGTTCGATCCGTTCCGTGGCGTGACGAAGCGGGCGATCGACCAGATCGCCATCTTCCCGGCCAGCCACTACGTGGCGCTGCCGGAGTCTCGCGAGCGGGCGATCGTGGGCATCGAGCAGGAGCTCCGCGAGCGGCTCGCGGAGCTGCGCGGCGAGGGTCGCGTGCTGGAGGCGCACCGGCTCGAGGAGCGCACGAACCTGGACCTCGCGAACCTGCGGCTGCTGGGCTGGTGCCACGGCATCGAGAACTACTCGCGCCACTTCACTGGCCGGGCGCCGGACTCACCACCCCCTTGCCTGATGGACTACTTCCCCGACGACTGGCTGCTCGTCGTCGACGAGTCCCACGTGACCATCCCGCAGGTCGGCGCGATGTTCCGCGGGGACCGCGCGCGCAAGAGCAACCTCGTCGAGCACGGGTTCCGCCTGCCCAGCGCGCTCGACAACCGGCCGCTGCGCTTCGAGGAGTTCGACGCCCTGATCCCCCAGGCGATCCACGTCTCCGCCACACCCGCCGACTGGGAGCTCGACCGCTCCGGCGGCGTCGTCACCGAGCAGCTGATCCGCCCCACCGGGCTGCTCGACCCGTTCATCGAGGTCCGGCCCGCGACCACCCAGGTCGACGACCTGATCGGCGAGATCCGGCGGCACGTCGACGGGCTGGGGGACCGCGTGCTGGTCACGACCCTCACCAAACGCATGGCCGAGGACCTCACCGACTACCTCCAGCAGATGCACATCAACGTGCGCTACCTGCACAGCGACGTCGACACCATCGAGCGCGTCGAGCTGCTGCGCGGCCTGCGCGCCGGCGACTTCGACGTCCTTGTGGGCATCAACCTGCTGCGCGAGGGCCTCGACCTGCCGGAGGTCTCGCTCGTCGCGATCCTCGACGCAGACAAGGAGGGGTTCCTGCGCTCCGAGCGCAGCCTCATCCAGACCGCCGGCCGAGCCGCGCGCAACGAGCGGGGCCGGGTCATCATGTACGCCGACCGCGTGACCGGGTCGATGCAGACCTGCATCGACGAGACCCTGCGGCGCCGCCGGATCCAGGAGGCGTGGAACACCGAGCACGGCGTCACCCCACGCACGATCAGCAAGGCGGTCCGCCAGCGCATCGACGCGGAGTACAGCGGAGACGACGTCACCGCCAGCGCGAGCCCTGGCCGCCGCCGCGACGCCGCGGACCCGAACGTCTCCCCGCTGCTCCACGACGTCCGCACCTTCCTCGCCGATCCAGGCCTCGACGAGGCCCGGCTGAACCACCCGGACACCGTCACCCGCCTGCGCGACGCCATGAAGGCCGCCGCCCGCGAGCTGGAGTTCGAGCGCGCCGCGGCGATCCGCGACGCCATCATCGCCTGCGAGGGCGCCGGATCCACGACGTCATCCCCGGCTCGCGCGAGCGGCGGCGGCAGCACCAGGCGCCCCGCCGGCACGAACGCCGGTGGCTCACGAAAGGGCCCACGCCGCTGACGCCAGCGCGCGGCCCCGCTGCCGGACGCCGCCGCTTTGCGCCTTGACAGCCTGACTCCACACCCGGTAGCCGGGGCACGCTCACGGTTGACGACCGCCCGTTCACGGGAGGCGTCCGAAGAGGGAAGCCGGTGAAAATCCGGCGCTGCCCCGCAGCGGTGAGATGTCGAGGTCGGCCATATCGGGCACTGGACGGCACGTCCGGGAAGCCAGGTCGACGATTCCCCAGGGAATCACGCATCGAGTCCGAAGACCTGCCTGAGCCCGCGCTACGCGCGGCCCGTTCTGCTGCCGAGGGATCAGCGCCGGGGAAGACATGACCTCATCGCGCCGTGGACGTTCGTCCGCGGCGACGAGGCTACCGTATCCGGCGCGTCAGCCGGATCGGACGTTTCGCCAGCGTGGGCCGGCGAGACCTATCCAACTGCGCCGACAGCATCGCTGGCGGCGCAACGGCACCGTTGCGTCTCGCCGCAGCGGGCCATCAGCGAGGAGAGACAGGATGCCCGATCCAACGACCTTCCGTTCAGGAACAACGCCGAGGCTGCTCCGCACAGCGCTCGCTGTCCTGGCCACCGTGGCGCTGCTCACAGGGTGCTCCGACACCGCCGAGCCTGATGATCCTTGCGCCGACGTCACCTGCGGCGACAACGCGAGCTGTGCGGCTGACTCCGGTGTCTGCGCGTGCGACGAAGGCTACCTGGGTGACGGCCAGACGTGCTCCTTCGTTGCCTGCTCGACAGACAGCGACTGCGACGACGGCAACAGCTGCAATGGCGTGGAGACCTGCTCAGCCGCGACCGGCAGCTGCCAGTCCGGCCAACCCGTCGTGTGCGGCGACAACGCCATCTGCGACACGCCCTCCGGCCAGTGTGCCTGCGCGCCGGCCTTCCACGACGTTGGCGATGGCTGCGTTCCGATCGGCTGCACGTCCGACGTGGACTGCGACGATGGCAACGCCTGCAACGGCCTCGAGCTGTGTGACCAGGACTCTGCAACGTGCGTGCCGGGCGAGCCCGTCGCATGCGCTGGCGACACCACCTGCGATCCAGCAGATGGCGCGTGCCTCTGCGACGACGGCCAGCAGGCGGACGACACTGGCGCGTGCCCGGCATCCGGTTGCACCAACGACGCTGCCTGCGATGACGGACTCGCCTGCAACGGGGCGGAGACCTGCGACCTCGAGACGGGAGCCTGCCTTGCCGGTGAGGCGGTGACCTGCGACGAGGAGAACGAGGTCTGCGGCGAGCCGGACGGAGCGTGCGTCTGCGCCATCGGGTACCGGCCCGGCGCCGATGGCTGCGTCGCGATCGTGTGCAGCGATGACGACGACTGCCAGGACGGCAACGTGTGCAACGGCCGGGAGATCTGCGACGTGGAGCAGAACGCCTGCCGCCCGGCACCGAGCGCCGCGTGCGGCGCCAACCAGATCTGCGACCCGCTGGCGCCTCCGAGCGACCGCTGCAGCTGCTTCGTCGGCTTCCGGCTTGCGGAAGCAGGGGGCTCGTGCGTGCAGATCACCGACTGCACCACGGACGCCGATTGCGATCCGGGCCCCTACTGCCGCGGGGCAGGCCAATGCAACGCGAACGGCCGCTGCGTCACCAGCGGAACCACGCCCACGAACGATGTCCAGTGCGACATCAACGCCCGCTGCGACAACGACCTGATGGGGTGCGTCTGCAACCCCGGGTACGTCGACGTGGGGAACGGTTGCGAGCCGCTCCAGTGTGCTGCAGACGCCGACTGTGACGACGGCATCGTCTGCAACGGGGTCGAGCGCTGCGATACCGGGACCAACGCCTGTGTGCCTGGCGACGCGATCACCTGCGACGGTGACTCCTACTGCTCGGAGAGCGCGGGCGAATGCGTCTGCCCCGCGGGCCTCGCTGCAGGTAGCGCCGGATGCGAGCCGATCGCGTGCACGTCGAGCGACGACTGCACGTCCCCCCTTGCTTGCGGCGGATCATCAACATGCGATGTGGCTTCCGGCGTCTGCACCCCTGGCGCTCCCGTGTCGTGTGGCGAAGGCGCCTGTGCCGAGCACGAGGGCACCGCGTGGTGCCTGTGCCCCGACGGCTTCGTGCTTCACGAGGGGATCTGCGCGCCCGTATGCCCGGTCCCGCACGCACCGCTGCTGCGACTGGTCGCGCGCAGCAAGGTGCTGTCGTTCGTGGCAGGCGGTTCCGTGGCCATCGAGACCGCGGTGATCGGCCTGCACCAGCCAGTGAGCGCGGCGGTCTGGACGTCCGGCCACCAGATCGCGCTCAACGCCATCGCGTACAACCCCGTGCGCGTGCTCGCCCGTGTCCAGTCTTATGACTGCGTCGCCGCTGACATGTTCGACCACGTCTACGAGCTGGTCGATCGCTACCCCTCCCTTCCGATCATCTCCAACCAGCCGAACCCCGGTACGGACGCCATCGCAGGGCGAACGCCGGCGAACGCCAGCGGAGCGGTCAACCCGCTGTTCGTGGGTTGGGCGTCGGGCATCGCGAACGTGACCTGGGGCACCGAGGTCGACTCATCGTGGCGCGTACCGGAGCGAATCTACGGCCCGCCGCGTGGTGGTGCGGGGATCGTCGTCCTGGGCAACGGGGGCCACATCACCGTCACCTTCGACCACCCGATCACCGACGGTCCCGGTCCGGACTTCGCGGTCTTCGAGAACGCCTTCGTCAGCGGTCCGGCTGCAGACGAGGGGGCCTTCCTCGAGCTTGCCGTGGTCGAGGTCTCAAGCGACGGGGTTCACTTCGTCCGGTTCGACACCAGCACCCTCCGCCAGACCCCCGTTGGCGGCTACGGCCACATGAGCCCGCGTGACCTCCATGGCTTCGCAGGGAGGCATCCGGTGTTCTGGGGTGACGGGTTCGATCTCAACGTGCTGCGGCAGCACCCGCTCGTGCGGAAGGGCGTCGTCGACGTCGACCGCATCACCCACGTTCGTGTCGTCGACGTGGTCGGTGACGGCAGCCTGCTCGATTCGTTCGGCAACCCCGTCTACGACGCCACCCCCACCTGGGGCAGCGGCGGCTTCGACATCGACGCGATCGGCGTCATCCACTGGCTCGTGGAGCCGTAGATCGACCCACCGGGATTCCCGCCCCCGGGGCCAACGGCTCCGGGGGCCAACCCGCGACCACGGCGCACAACGGCATGCCGCACCCATCACGCCACGGCATCATGGCCATGACCAGCCTCGCAGCCTTCGCCCTCGTCGGGGCGACGGCCAGCGTCGCGGTCGCGGATGATCCCTACCGTTCCACGACGATCGAGCAGCGGCCGGCCTACCGCGTCGACGCCACGGCAGCCGCAACCGTCGTCGACACCGCGACAGCTCGCGAGGGAACGACGGACACCGCGCAGCTCCTCCGCCAGGAGCCGGACCTCCGCCTGCGGCGCACCGGTGGCCTCAACGGGCCTGCGTTCGTATCGATCCGTGGCTCCGAACCGGATGCCGTACGCTTCGCGCTCGACGGTACGCCGCTCCACGGCGCAGCGACCACGGTCATCGATGTCAACTCGCTGCTCCCCGAGCTCCTCGACAGCCTCCATGTCTACCGGACGACGACGCCGGTGACGCTGGGCCCCCCTGCCCCCGGCGGTGTGATCGACCTGCGCCTGCGTGCGCCTCGCCGTGAGACGACCCACGCATCGCTCGCTGCCGGCAGCTGGGGCACACGCCGCGCGACCGTCTCGTGGTCGCGGCCCGTTCCCGGCGGCGCGCTCACCGTCGCCGCGACCTACCGGGGCGCGGAAGGCGGCTATCGCTTCTACAACACCAACGGGACCGACTCGACACGGGACGACGACGATCCGAGCGCACGACGCCGCAACAACGACAGCAACCATGGCGCGCTGCTCGTCGTCCGCGACCAGCGCATCGACCGTACACAGCTGCGGTTCGTCTCGCTGACCGACGTGAGGGACGCGGGGGCCGCCGGCCTCGACGTGGCACAGAGCCAGACGGCGCGAACGTCCGCGATCGCCCAGCTGTTGCTGCTCGAAGGACGCCACAACCCACCAGGCCGCACGACCGTCACGTGGACCGCCTCTCTGCATGCCTCGCGCTCGCGATTCGACGACCTCAACGGCGAGATCGGTGTCGGGAGACAGCAACGAAGCGACCAGCACACGCTCGCGTTCCTCGCCGCGCGCACGTCCACAACGCTCGACCACGGGTTCAGCCTGCACGCCGGACTCGACTACCAGCTCGAAGCCTACCGACCCGAGGACCGCTTCACCCCCGTCCTCGTCACCCACGCCTCACGAGGAAGGCCCTCCGCCGGTGGTGAGGTCCGCTGGAAGAGCACCAACGAGCGGTTCCACGCGAGCGCAGCGGTGCATGGGACCGTCTACCTCCAGCGCAACGATTCCCTCGATGTCCCTGCCGCGCCCGATGCGCGCGTCAATCAACTGCGCGCGTCCCCCCAGGCCGGCATCACGCTCCGTGCCGTCGACGCCGATGACACCCGCGTCGAGGCCTTCGGCTACGCGTCCCGGACACACCGCCAGCCGGGCTTCGCCGAACTCTACGGGGACAACGGCGGCACCGTCGGCAACCCCGCGCTGCTTGCCGAACAGCAGTCCGCGCTCGAGACCGGACTCCATCTGTCGCGCCGGGCTGGCGACCACACGGTGCACGCACGCCTCGCCCTCTGGCGCCACTGGAGACAGAACGCGATCGAATACGTCGCGCTCCCCACAGGCGTCCGAAAGCCCTTCAACCTCCCGGGGGCTGATGTAGCCGGGCAGGAGCTCGCCGTGAGCTGGCAGCACGCCCGGGCAGGAGCCACCGTGGCCGCTGCCAGAACGACCAGCGCCAACACCAGCCCGGACCCAGCCGTGGACGGGCGGGCGCTGCCGTGGCGATCACCCTGGTCTGCTACCGCTTCCGCACGCGTCTCGCCCGCACAGCCCATCGCGCTCGAGCTGCTCTGGCGCTTCGACGCCCCGTTCTACGCGGACCTGCGCAACCGGCGCCAGTACCCCGACCGCAACGAGCTGGATGTCGCGCTCACCGTCATCGCGCCGTCGCAGACCGGGCTGCGCCTTCGCGTCGACATCTTCAACCTGCTCGACCGCCGCACCGCCGAGCTCCCGGCCCGGGACGGTGGGCGCGACACAACGATGATCAGGCCGATCGCCGACTTCCAGGGCTATCCACGCCCCGGACGAGGGATCCACGTCACCGCCTCATGGACCCAGCCACGCCAATGAACAGAGTCATCACAACCACCGCCGCCGCCGCGGCTGCAACCCTCGCGCTCGCCACGGCCTGCGTCGACACCACCGCCCAACGACCAACGCCACCCGACGCAGGAACCGCGGACGCGGGTGACGCGACCGGCGACGCCAGCTCTGACGCCGGCGCCGACTCCGGCACCGGAACTCCGGAGCCCGTCATGGCAACGTGCCTGCTCGTCCACGGCTCCGACTGGATGAGCGGCGGCAGCCTCTCCGTCGTCGACCTCGACACCGGGGAGCAGCGCGAGGACCTGACGTCGTACCACCAGGATGCCCGCATCCGCGTGATCGGAGAGTCCGTGTACGTGCTGAACCGGATGTACGGAGACAGCGTGATGGAGCTCGACCCGGGGAGCGAACATGCCGTTCTCTGGGAGGCATCCGTGCGCACAAGCGACCGGCCACTGCCCAACCCCCACGACCTCGTCCGCCACGACGACCGCCTGTACATCGCGCTCTACAACGACGGTGTCATCGCCCAGGCCTACCTCCGACCCCAGCCGGATGGCAGATTCCTGACCGGCAGCTCCGTCGCACTCCCAACGCCAGCATGGGACGGCTCCGTCGCTGAGGTCACCGCGCTCCGCGTTGTGGGTGACACGCTGTTCGCGCTGACGCAGGGGCTCGACGACTCGTTCCGATGCTCGAGCGCTGAAGCGCGCGGCAGGGTCCACGCCTACGCGCTGCCCAGCCTCGAACCGGCGCCGATCTTCAGCGGCGCAGCGCACCTCGACCTCGCGACGTGCAACCCCGGCGGCTGGATCGCCCTCGACGCCGATCGCGTCCTCATCCACTCACTGGGCAACTACCGCATCTACACATCGAACCCCACGGACGATGGCGCGCTGGAGATCGTCAACCTCACCGAAGGCACCTCCGAGGGTATCGTCGCGAACGAAACCGCTGCGGGCAACCGCGACATCTTCAAGGTCGTGCGCAGCGAGGACGGAGCGCTGTTCGCCACCACCGTCGCGGACGACTTCGACGACGGCCTGATGCTCGTGCGACTCACGCCGACGGCGTCGGGGATGTGGGAGTTCGGCCCACCCCTGTATGAGGGGAACGTGTGGGACGCCCTCCCCCACGGTGGCCGGCTGTACGTCGCGGAGCGGAGCGTCAGCCGCGCGGCGCTCTACACGATCGACGGACAGACGGGTGCGGAGGTCGTCGCGCCGTGGTCAACCGGTCTGCCACCGGAGCAGCTGGTCCTCTTCCGACGTGACGGCGCATGCTGGTGACAGCCCCCTGCAGCGACCAGCCCCGACCTGGCTCAGTGCACCGCGTCTGACGTCACCGGAACCGGGATCAGCACGGCACGCAGGCGGATGAGCTCTGCCACGACCTCGTCCAGCGCCTCGCGCTGCACCGCGAGCGCGCTGCGCGCGCTCTCCACCGTCAGGCTGTGATCACGTCGCTGCTCCAGCACCCGCTCCAGCGCCTCCGTGACCTGCCGGTACAGGCGATGCCCGCTGTCCTCGACGAACGCCTTCAGACGCTCGGCGAACTCGCGGACCATCCCCTCGATGTGCTGCCCGATCACCTGCCCAGCGAGCTGGATCGCCTCGACCCCCTGCTCCGCCGCCTGATCGCGCACCCGCCCGTCGACGTGGCCCTTGAGCACCACCGCCAGCACCGGCGCAGCCAGCAGCAGCGCCCCGCCCACCAGCACGTTGCTCATCGCCATCACGGTCGCGCCGACCGTCCCCACCGCGACAACACCCACGTCGTAGCCGAACGTGTCGACCGAGAAGTCGAGCTGGCGTGCCCCCAGCTGGCGCTCCAGCGCGCCCATCGTCCCGCGCATGTTCTGGTTCGTGACCGCGATGATCTCCTCCGCGAGCAGCTCCAGCTGCAGCGCCACCTGGGCGCCCTCGTCCTCGAGCCACCCCTTGAGGCGATCCTGAATGAAGTCAGGCAGGTAGCGCTTGACGTCCTCGACCCGGGCGCTGGCGATCTGCCCGGGCAGCGCCTCCGTGAACGCCGCCACGAAGTCCTGCAGGTTGTCCCGGGCGGTCGCCCCGATCTCGAGCGCGCGCCGGTCGATGCGCTGCAGGTTCGACTCGATCAGGCTCCGGCTCTCGTTGAGGCGCGAGCGGACCGACTCCACGCGGCGGCGCAGCTCCTCGTCGCCCAGCTCCAGCGCCCGCTCCTCGATCCCCAGGGCGTGGCCAACGACCGAGCCCAGGCGAAGACCCGCCCGCAGCGCACCCTCGAGCACGATGCGGTCACGCTGCGCCTGCAGCTCGTCGCGCAGCAGCGCGCGAAACGCCGCGAACGCCGCGTCGCCGCCCGGCTGCATCGCGCGACGCGCGCTCAGCGGGTGCACGGTCACCGCGCCCACGACGTCCGTCAGCTTGCGCTCGACGTGCGCGCGCACCTCCTCGAGCTCCTCGCCGGACAGCGAGTCGCTCTTGCCCAGCACGAAGAAGACGCGGTCGAGCTTGTTGCGGATGAGCCGGTCACGGATGAACAGCAGCTCGGACTTCTTGAGCGCCTGCGAGGCGTCCATCACGTAGACGACGACGTCAGCGCGCGGCACGTAGCCGTAGGTGATCTCGGCCTTCTGCTGCGAGATGTCGTTGACGCCCGGGGTGTCGACGATGACGAGCCCGTCGACCAGCGGCTCTGCGCCGGTGTGCACCTCGACGTGCCGCACGGTCTCCGGGGCGTCCTCGGTGAGCAGGCTGCGCAGCGCCTCCGGGTTGACGTCGGTCGTGCCGTCCTCGCGCACGACGCGGCTGGCGCCGGCGCCACCGTGGATGTGGGTGATCACGCTCGTCGTCGGTGTGATGCCGGTGGGCACCACGTCACGCCCGACGAGGGCGTTGATGAAGCTCGACTTGCCGTGGTTGAACTCACCCAGGACGACGAGGGTCAGGGTGCTGCCATCGAGGGCGGGGATGCGCTCGTCGCGCAGCTCGCTGGCGACGCTGCTCATGCCTGCGCCGGCGCTCACGACGGCCAGGCGCTCGAGCGCGTCGCGCACCTGCGCACGGGGATCGCTGGCGGCGTCGTCACGGCTTGTCTCGTCTGCACTCATCAGGTCGCTCCATGCGGGCGCTGGTGAAGGTCCGGGCTCGGGGCCACGGCACTCGGGGCTCGGGTCTTCAGGGCGTGGCCATCAGGTTCAAGGATCGAGGGTCGCGTGGTTCCGGACCGCGGCGTCCGGGGGCGCGGTGTCCGGGGGTGCGGTGTCCGGGGGTGCGGTGCCCGGGGGCGCGTGGGCTCGGGCCAGGACCTGTTCGGACAACGGCTGGTTCGGGTCTGCGCTGGGCCCGGGAGAGCCCGCACGCGCTGCGGCGTCGTGGCGCGGCGGCGTTCGTTCAGAGGACCTTGACGACGCGATCGACCTCCTGGTCGATCTCGTGCAGCGGCCGGCCCCCCTCACCGCCGGTCCGCGACTGGTAGTAGTCGCTCTGGGCGAACAGGTGCAGCGCGCGCACCCGCTTGGGCAGATACGGGTGGGACGACATGTACTCCGAGACGCGGCCCACCCCGCTGCGGATCCCCTCCAGCTGGGCGAGGTACTCGTCGATATCGATGTCCTCCGCCAGCTGCCGCGAGCCCACCGCCAGCCTCACCATCGTGCTCACCGCGACGTCGACGTCGTCAACGCACAGCAGCCCGGCGCGGTCGCACGTGATCTCCGCCGCGCGGCTCCACTGCTGCAGCGCGATGCGCGCCGGCAACGAGATCGAGCGCACGATCATCCCGCCCACGTTCGTCACGAAGTGCAGCGCGGTCATGTACGTGACGTGCGAGTTCTGGATGTGACCGCACTCGTGACCGATCACGAACTTGAGCTCCTGCGGCGTGAGCTTGTCGACCGTCGCGGAGTTGATCAGGATGAAGCTGTCCGCCTCCGTCCCGTACGTCGCCGCGTTGATCGACGCGAAGTTCTGGTAGACGTAGACCGTGGGCACCGGGATCGACAGCCGCTCCGCGCACTCGGCGACGATGTTGTGCAGGTGCGGGAACTGCCGCTGGCTCACCCGGACGGAGTTGCCGAGCAGATCGGACTGCACCCAGGCCTTGAAGGCGCGCACGGTCGCCTCTGCCGCGATCCGCACCGGCCTGGCGTAGCTCAGCGTGCGGAGCACACGCAGGTCCGTGCTGTAGGCGTAGGGCGCGTAGGTGCCCTCGGCCGTTCCCCGCGTGTTCGGGTTCCGGCGCTGATCCACGTAGCGCTGGAAGTCGAAATCGAACTGCATGCTGCTGCTCCGTCGCCGGCTGATCGTTGCTGGTGACCAACCCTAGGTCCGAGGGCGGTAATCCTCAAGCGCACCAGCAGCGCGCGGCACGATGTCCCGGACCGATGTCCCGGACCGGCGTCGCAGCGCCCGCGAGCGCGCGGACCGGAGGCCCGGCCCGACGGCCCAGCGTCAGGGGTTCGCGGCCCTGTACTCCCGGATCCACCGGACGAGCAGCCAGCCGCTCACCGCGATGATCACGACGAACAGCCCCACGAACGCGAGGTGCCGGCGGTGATCTGCGGGGCGGCGGCCCTCCTGCAGCAGCCACACCTGCGTGCACGGCGGCCCTGCGCGATCCGTCAGCTCTGCCTCGGTCGGCGCGCGGCCCAGCTCGAGCTCCAGCTGCATCTCCGCGAGGGACCGGCGCTCGTCGTGGTGTCGCTGCACGGCGGGCTCCGCCGGCACGTCGCAGTACACCTCGCCGAACGAGCGTGAGTACCACGCGAAGATCGCCCGCTGACGGCGCGGCAGCGCAGCCGCTGACACGAGCCGACCCGGCTGCTCCACCACGTGCCGCTCGCTGCCACCCAGCACCAGCTCGCCGAACGTGATGTCGTCCGACGGAGGCGCCAGCACCTCAGCGTCGACCTCGACATAGATGGGCACCCCAACGAGCTTCGCGTAGCCGCGCGTGCCCACCGTCAGGTGCCGCTCCGTGATCCCTGTCAGGCGCACGTAGCGGTTGTCCGGCAGCGCGAGCCGCCCCCTCACCGCGGTGTCCGGCAGCAGCTCTGCCTCACCCAGCCGCACCGCCTCGGACGAAGACAGCGCGTAGCGCGCGTCCGCGACGTACTGCGTCAGCAGGAACGCCGCGAACGCCGCCAGCAGCATCAGCAGCGCGGGCTGCAGCGGGTTGGGCGCGACCGGCAGGCTCGTCAGCTCCGGATCCACGTAGTCATCCGGCAGCGGCGTGCCCTCCCACGCCGACGAACGCGCGAAGAACGCGTCCTCGACGGTCTCGTCGCCGTTGCCGTCCCGACCCTGCTTCACGCTCACTGCTCCTCTCCGCCGTCCACCCGCACATCAACCGCGCCGCCCGCTCGCTCGTCGTTCACACGCGCGCCGAGCAGCTCCTCGAGCCGCGCCAGCTCCATGCGAATCTGGGCGTTGGTCATCGAAGACCCCAGCGAGAACCCGGGGTCAAGCGCCAGCGCGCGAGCCAGCCCGTCGCGCACCTCCGGCAGCACGGCCGAGTCCTGCGCGCTGACCTGCCCCAGGCAGAACGCCAGCGAGAAGTGCGCCGCGGGGTCCTCCGGGCGCTCCTGCACCGCGCGGCGCGCCTGCTGCTCTGCCAGCTCGGGCTGCCCCAGCCGCTGGTACATCATCGCGAGCCGCGGCCGCATGGGCGCGCCCTCACCCTGGCGCTCCACCGCCTCGCGGTAGTACCCGGCCAGCTCCGCGATCCGTCCGGTCTGCAGGAACACCAGCTCCACCTCGTGGATCACATCGTTGGGTGGTGCCGCACGAAAGACGTCCTCGTGCCGCGACGCGATCTCGTTCGCCAGCTGCGCCAGCTGCTCGGTCACCTCACGCTGCGGCGCCTCGGCGACCCGCACCGCGGAGGGATCCAGGCGCGCCACGGGATCCACACCGGCACGGATCGCGCCCGGCCACGAGCCACCCGCCGAAGGCACGTCACAGCCACCCGCCAGCATCGCCAGCCCGGCGCACCACGCCAGCCCCCGCACCGTCTGCACCCAACGACTCACCACGACTCCTCCATCGCCACCACCGTGTCCTCGCTCCCCGCCGGCACCAGCTGCGCCAGCAGCTCACGCGCGCTCCGCCGCAGCACCGGGTGAACCCAGTCCGGTGCCACGTCGCAGAGCGGCGCCAGCACGAACCCCCGCTCCTGCATCCGCGGGTGAGGCAGCGCAAGGCGCTCCGTCGACATCACCACGTCATCGACGGCCACGAGGTCAAGGTCCAGCGACCGCGCCCCGTACCGCTCCACCGCCTGCCGGTCGCGGCCGAACGCGCGCTCGACGTCCAGCAGCAACTCCAGCATCGCGCTCGGCTCCAGGGCGCAGGTAACCGCGAACGCCGCGTTGACGAACTCCGGCTGGTCCTCGATGTACATGGGCGCTGTCCGGAACATGCGCGACGCCGCGACCGGGACCTGCAGGCGCCGCTCGAGCTCCGCCCGCGCGCCACGCACGGCCGCGACGCGGTCGCCCAGGTTGCTCCCCACCGCGATCAGGTGGTGGCGGCCCGCCTCGCGCGTCGTGTCCCGATCAGCTGTCCGTCGCTCCGTCATCCCGCGCTCTCCCTGCATGCCCCGCGCCCACGCGCGCCATACCCCAGGTGCGAGCCGCATGGCGAGCCCCGATCGCGCCCCGCCCGCCACCCGGGGCCTGCAGCCGGAGCGACGACCGGGGATCCGGCGCTGGCGTCTGCGGCTCACGAGCGCTATCACCGTGGGCGATCGTTCACGCCGTGGCCCGGCCAGCCGGCCGCGAGGACGCGCCGCGGACGTGATCCATGGTTTCTGATGACGGGCGGGGCCGATGGGCGCTGGCGACAACCACCGGGACGACACGAAGGGCGGCGACTCGTTGGCGCCAGACGACGCGCGGGCGGCAGCAGGTGAGGCTGCGCCTGTGGTGAACGCGCTGGGCGCGGCGCCGGCGGCGCTGTCCCGGGCGGAGCTCCTGCGCATGGGGCTCGGGCGCGCGAAGCAGTCCGGCGCCATCGTCGCCAGCTACGCGCTCGAGGAGGTGGCTGGTCGGGTGACCGCGCGCGTGCAGCGCCCTCCCGGCGCGCTCCCGGAGCTCGAGTTCCTGATGGCCTGCACGCGGTGCGACGCGTGCATCGACGCCTGCCCGCCGGGCGCGCTGCTGCGCCTGGACACGCGGGCCGGCCTGGCCTCGGGCACGCCGTACCTGGACGTCAACAACCACAAGCCCTGCACCGCCTGCGTCGACACCCCCTGCTCTGCCGCGTGCCCGACCGGCGCGCTGATCGTCGAGCCGATCACCGAGGCATGGATGGGCACCGCGCGCATCGATCGCGAGACCTGCCGCGCGTGGCACGGCCAGAGCTGCCGGTCGTGCTTCCAGATCTGCCCACGGAAGGACCTCGCGGTGCTGATCGACGACGACGGGCGGGTGTTCATCGATCCGCGCGAGTGCATCGGCTGCGGGCTCTGCGTCGTGGTCTGCCCGACGCGGCCGCGGAGCATCGAGGTCGAGCCGCCGTCGATCTTCCGCTGACCACACACGCCTCGCGGGCGCCGCCAGCGAGGCCACCACGGACCACGGACCGCTCACCCATGCCCCACGCCACGATCGCCCAGCTGCTCATCGCCGGCTTCGACGGGACCACGCTCCCGGACCACATCGAGCGCGCGCTCCGCGAGCGGCGCATCGGCGGGACGGTGCTGTTTCGCCGCAACATCGAGCACCCGGAGCAGGTCGCCGAGCTCAACGAGGCGACCTGGCGCGCCGCCGGTGGCGAGCGTCCGTTCATCGCCGTCGACCAGGAGGGCGGCCGCGTCCAGCGGCTGCGCGAGCCGCTCACCGTGCTCCCGCCCATGCGCACCGTGGCCTCGTGCGAGGACGCGGACCTCGTCGCGAAGCTCGGTGAGGCCGTGGGCGACGAGCTCGCGGCGCTGGGGTTCAACCTGAACTTCGCGCCGTGCGCGGACGTCGACTCGAACCCGGACAACCCGATCATCGGCGACCGGGCGTTCAGCGCTGACCCGGACATCGCCGGCCGCTACGCCGGCGCCTTCGCCGCCGGGCTCACCATCGCCGGCGTCATCCCCTGCGCCAAGCACTTCCCGGGCCACGGCGACACCGCGGAGGACAGCCACCTGGCGCTGCCCACCATCGACGCCAGCCCCGCGCTGCTCGCACAGCGCGAGCTCCCGCCGTTCAGAGCCCTGATCCGCGCGCGCGTCCCGATGATCATGACCGCGCACATCATGATCCCGTCCCTCGACCCACAGCACCCGGCCACGCTCTCGGAGCGCATCCTTGGCCAGCTGCTCCGCGTCGAGCTGGGCTACGATGGCGTCGTGGTCAGCGACGACCTCGAGATGAAGGCCGTCGCGGACCACTACGAGGTCCGCGAGATGGTCGAGCTGGGGCTGCGAGCCGGGATCGACATCTTCCTCGTGTGCCGCGAGACCGAGCGCTGGCTGCTCGTCGAGCAGGCGCTCCACGAGCTCTGGGAGCGCAGCTCGATCGACCGGGAGCGCATCGCGCGGGCCTCGAAGCGCGTGCAGACCCTCAAGGAGGGGTGGATTCACCCTTGGAAGCGGCCCGACAACCTGCTTGAACGCCTGGGCACGGATGAGCACCGCGCGCTCGTCGCGCGCATCCTCGCCCGGGCGACCACCCTGAGCTGAGGCCGCTGCGGTCACGTCAGGGAACGATCCGGCGACCAGCACCACCCGACGAGGCGGCACCCGACGAGGCGGCACCCGACGAGGCGGCACCCGACGAGGCGGCACCCGACGAGGCAGCACGGGGACGGACATCCCCTGAACGGGGCGCAGCGCGGCCTGGCCGCCGCAACGGGACCCCAGGCGACGGGGGCAACCATGATCGGCACCACCATGATCGGCACCACGATGAGCGGGACCACGATGAGCGCGGACGACATCCAGCAGCACGACACGGAAGCCGACGTCCCGGTGGCCGAGCGCCTCCGCCGCCGGCGGGCGCTGCGGCAGGGTGGGCCGGCAGACAACATCGCGCGCGACGGCCGCAACGTCTTCGCCACGATGGCGGTCTTCGCCGGGATCTCGTCGTGGGTGCCGCTCGTGATCGTCGTGGCGCTGCCCCTCACCTACGCCGCTGCGCTGCTCGCGCTGCTCACGGGTGTGATGCGCAACCGCCGCAGAGGCCTCAAGGCCGCGTGGGTGGGCGTCGTGCTGGCGACGGCCGCCGCGGTCGTGCACGTGCTGTTCGCGGGGATCGGCGGGTTGATCGGGATCGTGGGCACCTGGCTGTCGGGCGCCTGAGCGGTCCCCACACCGGCCCTCAGGGCGCGGGCCGGTCCGATGGCGCGGTCGTCCGGAACAGGTCCGCGAGGCGGGACCACAGCCGCCGGCGCAGCGCGAGCAGCGACTCGAGGTAGACCAGCACCAGGGCGATGAACAGCAGCACCGGCCAGGTCCGCGTCCGGTTCTCCGGGACGTCAGCGATCGCGCCGCCGCTCCCGGCGCCGGCGCCACGCAGCCAGGCCGCCAGCTCGTCCGGCGGCGCCGGGGTCGTGTCGGACTCGGCTACCGGGTGGTTCGCCGCGACCGACAGCTCGGGCGCAGGCCGCTCGGCGCCACGCACGACGAGCGACGCCGTGTAGATGCCAACGACCGGAGGCACGAAGCGCGCGACGTCGTCCTCCACGCCCATCACGTGGCGGCTGCCGTCCGGCCCGGTGTAGATCAGCTGCTCGGCGCCCAGCCCCTCGAGCGCGATCCGGTTGCGCTCGCCGACCGTCAGCGCGATCCGGCTCTCGCCCGCGCGGCGCGCGAGGTAGCGCAGCGTGCGCGAGACCAGCGGCAGGTACGCCGTGCGGATCGGCAGGTCCGTCCAGTCGAGGTCGATCGTGGTCGTCCACAGCAGCACCCGCCCCCGGCCCACGGCGCGCTCGAGGATCGCCGGGCCGCCGTCCGCGTAGCTCGCGAGGGTCCGCGTGCTGTCGTCCGCGCCGGGGTCGAGCAGCGCGTAGCTGTAGACCCGGCTGTTCTCGAGGCTCTCGCCTCCGGGGAGGACGAACGGGCGAAAGATCGCGTGGCTCGGGTCGAAGACGCTCAGCCGCGTCGCCTTGATGTTCGCGTCCGGATCGTCGGGCTCGCAGAGGCGCACGACGTCCCGGATGCGGCGCGGCAGCAGGGCGCCCAGCGCGGCGTTCCAGCGCGCGGGGTCGAGCTGCTCGCCGGGCGTGAGCCAGAGCCCGCCGCCCTGCTCGACGAACGCGAGCAGCTGCGCCGCCTGTTCGCCGGGCACATGAGCGACGTTCGCCAGGACGACGACGTCCCACGCGTCGAGCTCGGCGCGCGCGAGTCCCTCGATCCCCACGGTCGAAGCCCGGACGTCGCGACGCTCCTCGGGCGAGGCGTTGATGGCCCGCTCGAGGTAGAAGAGCTCGTCGAGGTAGGCCACCGCGTTCGGCGCGCCGTTGACCAGCAGCACGTTGACGCTGCGGCGCTGCTGCAGCGCGAGGTGCCGGGCGTTGTCGCTCGTCAGGCCCGTCTGCTCGTCGATGCGCACGGTGATCTCGTGCACGCCGTCGCCCTCGAGCACGTGCGTGAAGACCGCGAGGCCGCCGCCCTCCGGCTCGACGGGGATCCGCGTCGTCGCGACGACGCTGTCGCGCTCCAGCAGCTCGACGGTCACCTGGGTCGGCTGCTCGAGGCCGTGGCTGCCTATCTCTGCCGTGATCTCGACCATGCCGGGCTCGCTGCCGGCCTCGGCCCACGCGATGTCGCGGACGGCGAGGTTGGGCAGCGCGCGGCCGGCGTAGACGCGCGGGTGCACGCTGACGCGCTCGACATGCGCGAGCCCGTCGAGGGAGACACGCTCGAGCTCCCTGAGGTCCCACGCGCGGCGTGTGTCATCGCCAACGACGACCACCCTCCGCACGGGCTGATCCGCCTCCAGCAGCAACAACCGAGCCTCCTGCAGCGCGGCGGCGAGACCAGCCGAGCCGTAGCGCGGCTCGTGGCCACGCAGCGCCCGCAGCGTCGCCGCGCGGTCGTCAGCGAGGCCGGCCCCGGCGACCAGCGGCTCGTCCGACGCGAAGATGACGGCGACCCGATCCCACGACCGCAGCTCGCGCACGAGCTGCGTCGCGCGCTCGGCGGCCTGGTCGTAGAGGGTCCGTCCGCCGCCCTCTCGCCAGCTCATCGAGCCGGAGTCGTCGACCACGACCACCACGGCAGCGGGCAACCGCTCATCCGCGGTCACGCCGCTCTCGCCGCACAACGCGTAGGGCTGGGCCATGGCGAGGGGGATCAGCAGCAGCACGCCGATCCGGGCGGCGAGCAGCAGCCACTGCCGCAGCTTCAGGTGGCGGGCCGTCTGCTCCTGCGACCGCAGCAGGAAGACCATCGCCGGGAACGGCACGCGGGCTGCCTGCCGGCGGTTGATCAGGTGCACGATGATCGGCACCAGCACGGCCAGCAGACCCAGCAGCATGACGGGGTTGAGGAACCTCATGCTCAGCGCCTCCTGCCCGCGCCGCGGCGGCGGCCGTCGACGAACGAGATCAGCACCGGCTCAAGCGGCTCGTCGGTCAGCACCCGCGCGTACTCGATGTCCGACGCGCGGCACGTCTGCTCGATGCGCTGGAGGTGCTCACGCAGCGCGCGCTGGTACGCCGCCCGGATCCCGTCCGGCTCCACGAGCAGCTCGCCGTCGCCCTCCATGCCCTCGAACAGCGTCATGTCCTCCCACGGCAGCGTCCACTCGGCGCGGTCCATGATGTGGAAGACCGCGACCTCGAGTCCCCGGCGGCGCAGCACGCGGGCGGTCCGCAGCAGCTCGTCCGATCCGTCGAGCAGATCGCTCACCAGGACGATCAGCGACCGCTGGTGCACCCGCTCGGCGAGCCTCGCCATGGCGCGCTCGACCGCCGTGCCACCCTCCGGCTGGAGCTCGTCGAGCAGCCGGCACAGGTCCTCGAGCTGATCACGGCGGCTCGACGGAGGCAGCCACCTCGCCGCGTCCTCGCGGAACGTCACCAACCCGGGGGCGTCGCCCTGGCGCAGCAGCAGCCAGGCGAGCGAAGCCACCAGCGTGCTCGCGTACAGCAGCTTGGTGGGCGCGTCCTCCCAGCTGAACCCCATGCTCCCGGACGAGTCGAGCAGCAGCCAGGCGCGCAGGTTCGTCTCGTCCTCGAACTGCTTGACGTAGTAGCGGTCCACCCGCGCGAACGCCCGCCAGTCGATGTGCCGGACGTCGTCGCCAGGCGCGTACTCCTTGTACTCGGCGAACTCGACGCTCGAGCCCCGGTGCGGGTTCCGGTGGATGCCCGCGATCACGCCCTCGACCACGCCGCGAGCCCGCAGCTGCGTGGAGCCCAGCGAGCGCAGGACGCGCGGATCGATGTAGGTGCTGGTGCTCAACGCGCCGCCTGACGGAGCAGCCCGTCGATCAGCGCGTCGCTCGTCACGCCGTCGGCGTCTGCCTGGAAGTTGACGAGGATCCGGTGCCGGAGCACCGAGTGCGCCAGCGCGTCGACGTCCGCCACGGATGGCGTCTCGTAGCCGTGCAGCACCGCCCGGGCCTTCGCCCCGAGGATCAGGTACTGGACGGCCCGCGGACCGGCGCCGTAGCTCACGTACCGCCGGATCTCCGCGTCAGCGGTCGGGTCTGCCGGGCGCGTCGCGCGCACCAGCCGCACCGCGTGCTCCACGACCGCGTCGGAGACCTCGATGCCCAGGACGAGCTGCTGCAGCGCGCGGATCTCTGCCGCGTCGGTCACCTGCTGCAGCGGCTCCCGCTGGTCGCCGGTCGTCATCCGGGCGATGCGCAGCTCGTCCTCCAGCGCGGGGTAGTCCACCCGGATGTGGAACATGAACCGGTCGAGCTGGGCCTCCGGGAGCGGGTAGGTGCCCTCCTGCTCGATCGGGTTCTGGGTCGCGAAGACGAGGAACGGCGGCGACAGCTCGAACGTCTGACCGCCAGCGGTCACCTGCCGCTCCTGCATCGCCTGCAGCAGCGCCGCCTGCGTCTTGGGCGGTGTGCGGTTGATCTCGTCTGCCAGCAGCAGGTTCGTGAAGATCGGGCCGCGGATGAACCGGAAGTGACGGCGCCCGGTCTCGGGGTCGTCCTCGAGGATATCCGTGCCCGTGATGTCGCTGGGCATCAGGTCCGGCGTGAACTGGATCCGGTTGAAGTCGAGGCCCAGGATCTCGGCGAGCGTGGAGACCAGCAGCGTCTTCGCGAGACCGGGCACGCCCATCATCAGGGTGTGACCGCGGGAGAAGAGCGCGATCAGCAGGTGCTCGATCACGTCCTGCTGCCCGTAGACGCGCTTGTCGATCTCCTTGAGGATGCGCTCCCGCGCGGCGCTCGCGCGCTCCAGCAGGGCGCCGGCGTCCACCTCCGTGGGCGGCGCAGGCGACGATGGCGTCTTGGGGCCGGGGACGGCGGGAGGCGTGCTCATGGTCTACCTGGTCGTGAGGGGCAGCTGTCGTGGCGCTGGCGCGCATCACCGCGCAGGCGCGGCCGGGGTTCGTGGCGCTGGTGCGCATCGCCGCGCGCGCGGCGCGGCTGGAGATCAGCGAGGGTGGCGCGGGTGCTCGGGAGAGGGAGAACCCACCACAGCGGCGGCCGCGTTCCCGGTCGCGGCGTCAGACCGCGCGTGAGGGCGGACACGTGGATCACGGCTCGACCCTCCTCGCGTTGTCGCGCGCGCGCAGCGCGTCGTCCGGGCGCCCCAGCGCATCGAACGCGACCGCGAACTGCTCGTGCACCCGGGGATCGAAGGGGTTGATGCTCACCGCGGCCTCGAGCTCGATGAGCGCGTCGTCGTGTCGCCCGAGGCGGTTGAGCGCGTCAGCCCGGTTCAGGTGGCTCAGGTAGTACGTCGGGTACCAGCGCACGACATCGCGGAGCGCGGCGAGCGCGCGCTCGGGCTCGCCGGTGTCGAGCAGCGCGCGCGCCATCCCGTTCTGCACGACCGGGTGGTGCGCCCCCATGAGCGCCTCTGCCTTGCGGTATTCGCGGATCGCCGCCCGGATCTGGCCCCGCGCGCGCAGCAGCTCACCCAGGTGCATGAAGTCCCGCGCCTGCGGCGAGCGCATGCCGGCGAGCTCGGCGTTCTCCGCCTGCTCGCCGCCGCTCTCGCGGAGCACGATCTCCTCGTCATCGAACGTACCGGGGACCTGAACGCGCGGGCGCTCGTTGCGCAGCCACGCCATCCAGTTGCGCTCGAAGACCGGCCAGTCCTCACCGGCGACGATCGCGAACGCCTCCTCCGGCGTCGCGCCGTCCCGGATCGCCACCAGCAGCTCGCGGATCGCCCCGTGCCCGCGCCGCAGCACGAGGTACTCGATGACGGTGTAGACCTCCGCGTAGGCGAGCGCGGCGTCCTCCTGCGACGGCAGGAGCGCGATCGACGGGCTCATCTCCTCGAAGGTGATGAAGTCGCCCGCATCGAGGCGGCGGCCCAGCAGGTCCTCGCGGCTCGGGTTGAGCGGCGCGTCCCAGGCGCCCGTCCAGCGGCTCTCGAGGTACTTCGCGATGCCCTCGTGCAGCCACACCGGGACCCGGTTCCGGGTCGCGCGGCTGATCACGTAGTGGACGTACTCATGCGCCAGCGTGTCGCGCCACGGGTAGCCGCGCGCCGCCGCTCGCGGTGACGCGAACATGAGCTTGTTGTACTTGCACAGCCCGATCGTCGACGTCGTCTCGACGGCCTCCGCGGGCAGCGACGAGACGACGCTCAGCAGCGACGCCCGCGGGAAGATCTCCACCCGCACCGGGTCCTCCGGCCAGTAGCCCACGCTGTAGCCGATCTGGTACCACGCCGCCTCCAGCGTCGCCGCCGCCCACGGCATCAGCACCGCGTCGCGCGGCTCGTGCAGGATGACGAACAGGCCGTCCGGAGAGACGTACCGCTCGTAGCCGGAGACGGTCTGCGCGGTGTTGGACACCAGCTCGTGCAGCGTGCGCAGCGGCACCTCCCACGGCTGCCCGGCCGCGTCCTGCAGCGCGAGGTTGAGCTGGCGCACGGCCTCCTCGTACTCCCCGAGGTGGTACATCAGCTCGCCGCGCGCCCAGCGCGTGCCGGGGTGATCCGGGAAGCGCCCCGTCGCCTGCTCGACGACCGTCGCTGCCCGCTCGTAGTCCCAGTCGCTGATCGCGCGGCGCGCCTCGGACGACAGGCGCCACGGATCGCTGGCCTGGGCCTGCAGGCTCGCCGGGACGACGAGCAGCCCCAACGCCACGGTCGTCGCGAGCAGCACCGCCCACGCCGGCCCCACGCGATCGCGCCGGTGTGACGCCGGCCCACGCGCACCGCAGGCGCCCCGCCCACGAGACGCCGCCACGCCCGCCATGACGCTACTGCATGAGGCTCTCATAGTACCTCCTGATCACGTCGTCGTAGCCCTCGAGGCCGCCCTCCCGCATGGCGTCCATGACCTGCCTGCGGTAGCCGGCGCGGCCGGCGGCGGCGTCCTCCGGGATCTCGACGCGCTCCTCGCGGGTGCGCCCGCCGGATTCGCGCTCCTGGCGCTCCCGGCGGCGTGCCATGCTCTGTTGCAGCTCCTGGCGCAGCGAGCGCAGGCCGTCGAGCGCCTGCTGCTGCCCGGGCCGCGCGCCGCCCGGCGAGCCCTGCTGCAGCCCATCTCGCGACGACTGCATGCCCTGGCCGGCCTGCTGGAGCGGCTCGTCGAAGCGGCCCTGCATCATCGGGAACCGCTCGCCCAGCGTGCCCATCTGCTGCTGCAGCTGTTCCAGCTGCGAGGCGATCTCACCCTGTCGCTCACCCAGCTGCCTGAGCTGGGCCCGCTGCGCATCGCCGACGCGCGGCTGCGCGAGCTCCTGCAGCTCCCGCAGCGAGCGGGCGACGTCGTCCATCGACCGCCGCGCGCCCTGCGTCGTCCGGCTCGCGTCGCGCACCTGGCGCTCCGCCCGCTGGTTCCCCTCGCTGAACCGCTGCGCGCGCTCGAGCATCGACTGCGCGTTGCCCAGGTCGGCGATCGCCCGATTGGCGGCCTCCTCCGAAGCGACGATATCGCTGGCCTCGAGGCGTCGCTCCAGCGCCTGCATGGCGGCCTCCGCCTCCGCGAGGCGCTCTGCGGTCATCGGGGCGATCGCGTCGCGGTCCAGCGCGGCGAAGCGGTCGAGCTCCGCGCGGACCTGCTCCCGCACGCGGTCCAGCCGGCGCTCGAGCTCGCCGCGGACCTGCTCCTCACGCTCGCGGCGCCAGCGCTCCTCGAGCTCCGCGGTCTCACGCACGAGCTCCTGCTCGCGCGCCTCGATGTCGCCGATGCGGTCCATCAGCTGCGCCATCTCTGCGTCGAACTCGCTCAGCGCGCCCGGGTCCGCGTTGGCGAGGGGGTCGCCGAACTCGCGCATCATGTCGTCGAGCGCACCCGAGAGCTCCTCGAGGGAGCGCAGGGCGCCGTCGATGTCGCCCTGGTCGAGCAGCTCGCGCATCTGCTGCAGCGCGTCGCTCATCGTCTGCGCGCCCTGCATCGCGTCGGACGCCTCGAGCGCCTCTCGGTTCAGGTGCTCCTGCGGCAGGTTCTGGATCTGGTCGGACAGCTGGTCGAGCAGCTCGCGCATGCGGAGCGCGAGGCGATCCATCTCGCGCTGGATCCGGTCACGCAGGTCGGGGTCCTGCGTCTCGCGGTACTGCTCGAGCAGGTCGCGCAGGCGCTCGCGGATGTTCGCCAGCTCCTCGAGGGAGCGGGCGACGCGGTCCGCCTTCTGCGCGGCGATGAGGTCCTCGAGCAGCAGGGTGACACGCTCTGCGTCCGCGGTGTGCGCGGCGTGCTGCGCGGCGAGGCGGGTGATGGACCGCTCGTCCGGCTCGGCGTCGGAGCGGATCGTGACGACGACCGGCTCCAGGGCGGCCATGGTGGCGCGCTGCTGCCGGCTCAGGGCCTGAACGGCGCCGTCGAGCAAGGTGAGCTCACGCGGCGGGGTCGCCTCGTCGGTGGCCATCAGCTCGGCGAGCTGCTGGAAGCGGCTGATCAGCTCCGGCCAGCGCTGCGCGACCTCGTCCTGGTGCAGGACCGCCTCGGCGTACAGGGCGGGCGTGGCGAAGGGCGCGGGGACGGCCACCAGCTCGTCGTCGCGGGAGGTGTAGTCGTTGAGGTCGTGCTCGAGCATGGCGCCCAGCTGCAGCAGGGCCGCCTCGAAGAGCTCCTCCTTGGCGACGAGGAGCTGCTCGCTGAGCGCGAACGGGCTGGCGACGGAGAGGGAGATCGGCCGGGAGCGGCCGATCCCGGGCCCGGTGTCGACGTTGGTGTCGCGCGCCTCGATGACGACGATGACCTCGTCGCCTGGCTGGAGGACGAGCGGCGCGGTGTCGAACGGGGCGACGTCGTCCGCGCTGGTCGTGTCCATGCGGCCCAGCAGCGGCAGGTACTGGACGTCCTGCTCCCTGCCGGCGAAGTGCCAGGCGAGGTTGACCTCGCCGATGCCGTAGTCGTCAGCGACGTTGTAGTCGATGTCGACGATCTCTCCGGGGGTGACCTCGAGGTTCCCGGCGGGCTCGCGGATGGTGACGCGCGGTGGGGTGTCCGGACGCGCGGTGATGCTGCGCGTGCGGACGTCGCGGACGCGCTCGCCGCCGCCGGTCGTGAGCTCCGCGTTCCAGCTCCCGGAGCCCAGGACCGTGAACGAGATCTGCAGCGTGGTCTGGTTGGCGACGTCGATGGCGACGCGGCTGGGCTCGCCGTCCATCGTGAGCACGAGCGTGGCGTCGCGCACGGGCTCGAGCGAGGTCGCCCTGAGCCGGACCTCGCTGCCGATCGGGGCGATGACGTCGCCTCCGGCGCCCACCAGTCGCCGCTCCTGGAGCCCGGTGTAGGCGGGCGGGATGACGACGACCTCGATGTTCGTGAGCAGGGGGCGCTGCGGCAGGCGGCTGCCCCCGCGCTCGTCGTCCTCTGCCGGGGTGTCGCCGATCCAGAACTGGCGCAGGCCGGCGCCCACGTGGCTGGGCGACGCCGCGGCGAAGAGCGCGATGATGATCGCGACTCCGCACAGCAGCGCGAGGGGCTCGGACAGGTCGCGGCGCTCCGGGACGTCCTCCCAGTCGGGGTCCCCGGCCTTGAGCTCGCGGGCGAGGCGCGCGTGGAGGTGGGCGCGCAGCGCCTGATGCTGCGGGGTGGCTGCGACGGGCTCTCGGCGCATGAAGTCGAGCACCGCGCGCACGTCCGTGCGCAGCGCAGGGCGCACGGCCTCCATCCTCGCGGCGACGCGCTCGTCCTCGGCGTACCTGCTCCTCTCGACGATGAGCCGGGTGAACAGCCCGACGGCGAAGGAGATCGCGGTGACGAGCCACGCGAGCCAGCGCGGCAGCAGCGGGCCGTCTGCCGGGCCCAGCAGCAGCGCCATCACGCCGATCGACACCAGCGCGCCGAGCGCCGCCCACAGCAGGCCCTCACGCAGCGCCTGCCGCAGGATCGCACGACGAGCCAGCGTAATCGCTTCGCGGACCGGGCCGGTCGCTGGGGTCACTGACGTGTACTTCATGGGTGCGAGGCGCGATCGTGCGGGTGGCCCCGGACGGTAGGGGTGGGCCCGGAGGATGTCAACCAACGCCCCTGGCCGCCGCGCGGCGACCGGCGCGGGCTCCAGGTACTTGCCCGAAGACGCCGTGGTGTCGATGCTCCTGCGCTCAACCACGGCACAGGTGGCCGCCGCAATGCAGCATCTCGTCATCGGATATCACGGTACGAATCGCGGGATGGCCGAGCGTCTTCGCGACGGCCACTTCGATCCGAGCCTGCCTACGGACGCGTGGCTTGGGCCCGGGCTCTACTTCTGGGAGCAGGATGAAGAGTGCGCGTGGGCTTCGACCGATACTGGGTCGCCGATTTCCGGATGACGCTGACCACCCTGCCCGGAACAACACCGCCGACCACGTTCGACGTCGTTCTGGAACGCCAGGCTGGAGACCGAACCCCGACCGAAGATGGTAACGACGTCGTCGTACTCGTGAGCCTGAGTGTTGCCGTGCGGTGGCCGAACTCGGAACCCGGTCCGTTCGAGCTTTCCGTTGCAACCGTCGGAGAGTTCCGGTTCCCGGCGACCATGCCAGATGCAGACAGTCAGCGTCTGTGCGCGTACCACGCTCCCGCGCTCCTCTACTCGCAGATCCGGCCCCTGGTCAGAATGCACGCCGCAGAGGCTGGTGTCCCCGGGTTCATGCTGCCGCTTCTGAACGTTGCAGCTTCGCTCCAGCAGGCAGAACGCGAGTCCACGCCAGGTCGCTGATCGCTGGTGCACCGAGGTCCGGCGTCGGCCGCCGCACCACGACCGGCGCGGGCTCGCTTGCCCCGCGCGCGCTCAGGAAGTAACAGGGGCGACGCGCGGTTTGGGGTCAAGGCCCCCGTCTGGCCGGAAGGGCGAAGAGCACATGTCCGAGGACAACGAGCATCAACTGGTGGAGCGGGCGCGCGCGGGCGACCGCGCGGCGTTTCAGGAGCTCGTCGAACGCTATCAGCGGCGCGTGTTCAACGTCTGCTACGGCATGGTGCGCAACCGCGACGACGCGATGGATCTCACCCAGGAGACCTTCGTCCGCGTCCACCGCAACCTGTCCGGCTTCCAGGGCAACGCCTCGTTCTACACGTGGATCTACCGGATCGCGAAGAACGTGACGATCGACTGGATCCGCAAGGCGCAGCGCCGACGCGCGGTCGACTACGACGACACCATCCGCCGGGACCCCGACGCGGCGACCGACGACGTCTTCATGGCCTCTCCGCTGGGGATCAGCCCGGCGCGGGTCCTCGGGCGCAAGGAGCTCCTCGAGAGGATCGAGGAGGCCATGTCCACGCTCAGCGACGCCCACCGCGAGGTCATCGTGCTCCGCGAGATCGAGGGCATGTCCTACCAGGACATCGCGGACGCGGCCGGGATCTCGATCGGCACCGTGATGAGCCGCCTGCACCACGCCCGCAAGTACATGCAGCGCTCCCTCCAGGACTACGTCGGCGACGAGCTCCGCGTCGACGGGGACCGGAGCTGACGATGAGCACGACACTGAATAGAACGTGGCCTCGGCCGTCTCTCACCACCAGCATGAACCGCCGAGGCATTCGCGCCGGCAGGCTGAGGGAAGCGACATGACCATGACCACCGAAACCCTGCATCGCCTGATCGAGCTGTACGTTGACGGCGCGATCGACGAGCGCGACCGCGCCATCGTCGAGCGCGCGCTGGAGCACGACGCAGAGGCGAGGCTCGTCCACGAGTCGCTGCTCGAGCTCGGGCTCGCCGCCCGGCTGTCCTTCGACGAGGCCGCGGAGTCCCGCGGCTTCGACGGCCTGTTCGAGCGCGTGATGGCGCAGGTCGATGGCGCCGCAGCGGCCGCAGCGCCGGCTGCCCGGCAGGCCCGCGACGCCGAGCTCGAGCTGCTCGCGATGCAGTACGCCGACGGCGAGCTGCACGACCCGCGGGAGCGGGCACGCGTCGAACGCTACCTCGATGAGGTCCCCGCCGCGCGTGACGGCCTCGACGCGATCCGCGAGCTGGGCCTCGCCGCGCGGGTCACCGCCGAGCACCACGCTGACGCGGTGAACTTCGCGCTGCTCCAGGACCGCATCATGGCCGCCGTCAGCGCGGAGGGCCGCCCGGCCCACGTCTACGACCGCGGCGTCAAGCCCGCCCGGACCGGCTTCTGGGCCAGCCTCGCCGCGGTCTTCGCCGAGCACCGCGCCGCCTTCACCGGCGTCGCCGCCGCCGCGCTCGTCGCAGCGGTCGTGCTCCCGCTCAGCCTCGGGGGCCGCTCGTCCGAACCCGCCGTCATCAACAACTACTACCTGCAGGCGCCGTCCATCGAGTCCGTCAGCTACGACCCGGGCTACTACAGCACCTTCCGGCCCGGGAACGACATGGTCGCCCCGGTCGTCTGGATCGAGGCAGAGGACCTCCCGGCAGACGCCAACGACGACGCACCCAACGGTGACGACCGTGGCATCTGACACCCACTCACCCCACCCCCGCTCGACCCATCATGGTCGGAGGCCACCCATGGCCGTACCTCATCGCCGAGTGATCGACCTGCTCTTCGTGGCGCTGATCGCCCTCGTCGTCGCCTTCGCGGGGACCGACGCGAGCGCCCAGGACCGCGCGAACCTGTCGGTCGACGTCATCATCGCCGGGCACGACGGCGCCGGTGTCGATCCCGCGCTGGCCGCCCACAGCGGCCGCCTCGAGACCCAGTTCTCCCAGTTCAACTCCTTCCGTCGGGCAGACTCCTCCAGCTTCCAGCTGGCGCCCGGCGCGACCCACCAGATCAGCATCCCCGGTGGCCAGACGGTCCGCTTCTCGCTCGTCAGCTCACGGAGCGGGCGCTACCGCATCACGGTCCAGGTCCCGGGCGGCGAGACCACCGTCGAATCCCCGGCAGGCGGCATCTTCTTCGTGGGTGGTCCGCGTGCCCCGGACGGCACCATCATCCTGCTGGTCCGCACCCGCTGACGCGGGACGGCCGGCCCTCGGGCTAGTGGTCCCCAGGTCAGCGGTCCCCAGGTCAGGCGTCCTCAGACCAGGGGTTCTCAGGTCAACGACCAGCCCGCCGCGATCAGCCACAGGTAGAAGGCCGTCTTGGGGATGCGCAGCAGCGACGCGATCAACACCCGATCGAACCGCAGCCCGACCACACCGCCCACCCACATGAACGTCGCGAACGGCAGCGGCAGCAGCGACGCCATGCACAGCCCCAGCGTCCCACGCTCGCGGACCCACTGCACCGTGCCCGGGAACGCCAGCGCGACCCGCTGCCCCAGCGGCGTGAACCGGTCCAGCAGGTAGCCGGACCCGTAGCCGCCGACCGCGGCCGCGACGCTCGCGCTGGCGGCCGCCACGAACAGCGTCAGCGTCGGCATCCCCGCCGTCACACCCAGCAGCAGGATCGGCTCGTTCGTCGTCGGGATCGGGATCCAGTCGATGAAGAACACGGCCAGGAACACGCCCTGCGGCCCGAGGTGCCCCACGAGCCACTCACCGGCGACCACAAGCTCCTCACGAAAGAGCCAGCCGGCCATCACGCCGACCAGCAGGACCGACACGACGCTCCAGATGGTTCGGCGGATGAGGCCCGCCGAATCGTAGGCTGTCGGTTCAGCGCCCTGCTGCGTCATGCCTGACTCTGTCGAGAGGACCGACAATGGCACGCTCCGTGAACGGGTTGCCCATACCTGCGCGATGATCGGCCATGCACCGCCGGGACGCTACCCCGCGGCAAGCGGCCAGATCAAGCGCGGATTCGCGCCCCCGACGGACCGCCGCGCCCGCCAGACAGCCCGGCTTCACCGGCGAAACTGCGTGTCGCGGTGGGCAGAGAGCGTCTCCGCGAGGCGCCTCGCGAGCTCGATGCGCATCGGCTTGCCCGTCGTGGTGTACGGGACCTCGTCACCAAAGACGATGACCTTCGGACACTTGCCAAAGTCCAGGCGCTCGCGGCACCACGCGAGCAGCTCGTCCTCCGTGGGCGCGGCCCCATCCGTCGGCACGACGTACGCCGCGACCTCGTCGCCGTAGTAGCGGTTGGCGAACGGCACCGCGAGCCCGTAGCGGACCGCCGGGTGCGCGTTGAGGACCTCGTCGATCTCGAGCGGGGAGTAGTTCACGCCGCCGCGGATGATGAGCTCCTTGATGCGGCCGGTGATGAAGAAGAACGGACGGCCGCGCTCGTCCTGCAGCGCGAAGCCCTCGTCGCCGGAGCGGAACCAGCCATCGCGGAACGCCTGCTCGTTGGCGTCCGGGCGCTGATGGTAGCCGAGCGACACGCAGGCGCCGCGAATGCAGATCTCGCCGCGCTCGCCGTCGGGGACCGGCGCACCGTCGGGGCCCAGGATGGCCATCTCCTGCAGCGGCAGCGGCACGCCGATCGACGGGAAGCCGTGGTCGCGGTACCAGCCCAGCCGCTGCTCGGTGGTCAGGTCCGGTGGCATGTGGCAATTGTAGCAGGTGGTCTCGCTCAGGCCGTAGCCGTGCGTCAGCGGGACGCCGAAGGCCTGCTCGAAGGCCAGCGCCGTCTCGACGAGCAGCGGGCCCGCGCCGCAGAGCACGGTGCGCAGGACGAGCGGGCATGCCTCGGCGAAGCCCGGTGAGCCCAGGCCCCGGCGGTCTGCGTCGATCAGGAACTCGAGCAGGGTCGGGACGACGGAGACGACGTGCACACCCTCGTCGCGGACGCGCCCCCAGAACGTGCGCGTGTTGAAGCGCGCGTTGAGCACCGTGCGGCCACCCACGAACAGCGGGGTGACGTGCGTGACGACGATGCCGTTGACGTGGTGGATCGGCAGCACGCACATCGCGCAGAGGTCATCGCCCCAGCCGTGCCAGGTCGCCATGCCCCAGGCGTCAGCCATCAGGTTGGTCTGGTCGATGCGCACCCCCTTGGGGGGGCCGGTCGTGCCGGACGTGTAGATGAGCAGCGCCTCCGTGCCGCGGGCCTCGAAGGTCGCGCCGGCCAGGGACAGGGAGGTGACGCGTCGCTCGGCGCCGGGGTAGACGGGGAGGTCGTCGACGCCTGCGGCGTCCTCGGGGCGGGCGGCGACGGCGATGAGGCGCGCGCCGGAGGTGGCGGCGAGCTCGCGGGCCTCGTCGAGGTAGTCGGTGCGGGCGAAGAGGACGCGGGCGCCGGAGTTCTCGAGGATGAAGGCCTTGCGCTCGGTCGGCTCCGAGCTGTTGATGGGCGCGACGCAGGCGCCGAGGGACCAGGCGGCGAGGTAGAGGACGACGGTGTGGTCGAGGTTCCCGATCAGGAACGCGACGCGATCACCTCGCACGACGCCCAGGCTGTTGAGCAGGCCGGCGGTGGTCTGGACGGCGACCCGCATGTCGGCGTAGGTCCAGGTGCGATGGAGGGACAGATCGTCGTCGTGGAAGGAGAGCCAGGTCGCGGTGGGTCGTGCGGCGCTCTGGTGATCGATGAGCGCGGCGATGTTGCGGAACGGGGCGCTCCAGGAGGCGCCCTCCGGCAACCGACGTGCGGCCTCGATGGCTCCCGAGGCTGGGTTCACGGTGGTGTCCGACATCCTGATTCCCCCGTCCGTCCGGCGCGATGGCGCGCTGATGGGTGTCGTGTGAGCCGCCACTCACTAACACGCCACGGCCGGCGGTTCTACTGCCTGTGAGGGAACCGGGCAGCGGAGACGGGGGCAGCGGAGACGGCGGCAGCGGAGACGGAGACGGCGGCAGCGGGGACGAGACTCGGGGAACGGGAACTCAGGTCAGGGGCGCGAGGTCCCACGCCTGGTCCGCGTGCTGGGTGCCGTCGAAGCTGAACAGGCGGCCCTTCCCCTGCCACAGCGACTCGAGGGAGACGGGTCGGCGCCAGACGCGGTGGAGGGACTGGAGCACATCCCGGGCGTGGTTGAGGTCCAGCGGCTGACCGTCGAAGCGGTGGGAGAGCAGCAGCTCACCGCGGTTCCGGAAGTTGCCGTCGCGTACGACGATCCAGGGTTGTCCGAAGTTGGTGAGGGAGTCGAGCAGGGAGCGCTTGATGTCGTCGAACTCGCGGCTGCTGATCTTCCAGCTGCGGGAGCGGTGGTCGTAGCCGAAGGTGTAGAGCCGCTGGCGCTCGACGAAGTCCGGTGTGAGGAACTCGTCGATGAAGGTGATGTCGTTGTAGAGGCGCCGGACCTGAAAGAGCTTGTGCATGCCCTCACCGAGCTGGCGGTCCCAGGTCTCACGCTCGGCGAGGGAGTCGCAGGCGTCCCATTCGGGCCCGAACATGCCGCGGTCCCAGCGCTCCTGGATGTCGCGCCAGAGCTCGAGCCCCAGCTTGTAGGGGTTGAGCTTGCGGGGTGAGGTGGCGACGACGCGGGAGTGGGCGTCGGCGAAGTCGATGATCTCGTCGCCGCGCAGGGTCTTCTCGGTGAGGATGCGCGCGTGCCAGTAGGTCGCCCAGCCTTCGTTCATGATCTTGGTCATGGCCTGGGGGGCGAAGTAGGTGGCTTCGTCGCGCACAATGCCCAGCAGGTCGCGCTCCCATGCGTCGAGGGGTGCGAACTCGAGCAGGAAGCCCAGGACGTCCGCCTGTGGATGGACGGGGAAGGCGCGCCGGCGCTCGGCCTCACGTCGTTGTTGGGCTTCGAGCTCTGCGATGTACTCGGGGGGGTTGATGTAGCGGTCCATGTAGTCCCGCGCGGGGAGCTTCTGGACGCTGACCCGTTCGCCGTCGCTGGTGTCGCGGGCCCTGGCCTCGGGGCGTCTGAGGCCTGGCGCGTTGATGTCGATCAGGTTGTCGAGGCTGAGGCAGGTGTCGAGGAAGGCCTCGACCCGCTCGATGCCCAGCCGGTCGATGTGGCGTCGGACGCGGGTGGCGTGGTTGGCCATCCGGTCGACCATCTTCCGGTCGGTGTGTGAGAAGAAGTAGTTGTTCCTGAAGAAGTCGACGTGCCCGAAGACGTGGGCGACGACGGTGCGCTGCTCGACGAGGCTGTTGCCTTCGAGCAGGTAGGCGTAGGCCGGGTCGTTGTTGATGACCATCTCGTAGATGCGCGACAGCCCGTACTCCGCGCTGCGGGAGAGCTGCTCGTACTCCATGCCGAACCGCCAGTGCGGGTAGCGGGTGGGGAAGCCGCCGAAGGCCGCGATCTCGTTGATGCGCTGGTAGTCGACGACCTCGAAGATGGTCTCGAAGAGCTCGAGCCCGAAGCCGGTCGCGACGGCGCGGGTCTCGTCGACGAGCTCGGCGAGGTGTGGTGGCAGCGGCTTGACGTGTCTCACAGGCCCTTCCCCAGGAAGTCGCGGATCGAGTCGTAGATCCGTTCGCGGGAGGCGATCTCGGAGAGGACGACGCGGTCGGAGGTGGCGAAGTGGTGCTGGAGGTCCTTGATGAACTGTCCGGAGCCGTAGGGGCTCTCCACCTGTCCGTAGCCGAACAGGTTGACGCGCGGGAGGATGCGGTCACGCAGCAGGTGCATGCACTGGACGGTGTCGTCGACGGACCAGTTGTCGCCGTCGGAGAAGTGGAACGGGTAGATGTTCCACTCGGAGTCGGGGTAGTCGGCGTCGATGATCTCGACGCAGCGCCGGTAGGCGCTGGAGATCATGGTGCCGCCGGACTCGCGGGTGTGGAAGAAGGTGTCACGGTCGACCTCACGCGCGGTCGCGTCGTGGATGATGTAGCGGGACTCGAGTCCCTTGTACTGGGTGCGGAGCCAGGTATCGATCCAGAAGGACTCGATGCGGACGATCTCCTTCTGCTCGTCACCCATCGAGCCGGAGACGTCCATCATGTAGATGATGACGGCGTTGGCGACGGGCTGCTCGTCGGTGCGGTAGGAGCGGTAGCGGCGGTCCTCGCGTCGGGGGATGACGATGGGGTCGTGGGGGTTGTACTCGCCGGAGCCGATCATGCGCCGGAGGGCGGTCTTGTAGGTGCGCTTGAAGTTGCGCAGGGACTCCGGGCCGGTCTGCCGGAGGCCGGTGTAGCGTGTGGTGACGGTCTTGATCTGCTTGCTGCCGCGGGGCTCGATGCGTGGCAGCTCGAGCTCCTGGGCCATGATCTCGGCGAGCTCGTCGATGGAGACTTCGAGCTCGAGCTCCTTGCCGCCCTCTGCCTGTCCGGCCTTTCCGGGCTGGTTCCCGTCGCCGGGCTGCGCGCCGGCGGGGTCGCCGGGGTCACCGTCACCCTGCCCGACGCCGCCCTGCTGCTCGCTGCCATGGCGCAGGCGCGGGATGTCGATGCGCGGCAGGGGGATGCGGACGACCTGGTCGCCCTGTTTGCCGAGGAGCTCGCCGTTGGCCATGTGTTTGCGCAGGTCCCGGCGGATGCGGCCCCGGACGATCTCGCGGAAGCGGGCGTGGTCCTGTTCGATCTTCATGGTGGTGCTCCTCAGTCGTCGCCCTTGCTGTCTCCCCGGGCGAAGATGCTGGCGACGTAGTTGAGCACGTCCGTTGCGGACTCCTCGTTGTAGCCGAAGTTGCGGATCATGCGCTGCTTGACGACGTCGATCTTCTCCTGGGTCTCGCGGTCGACGACGTTGGAGACGAGGCTGGTGAGCTTGATGCTGTCCTTCTGGTCCTCGAAGAGCTTCTTCTCGAGGGCGCGCCGGAGCCGGTCGTTGGTGCGGTAGTCGAACTGGCGTCCGTCGAGGGCGAGCGCGCCGATGTAGTTCATGATCTCGCGGCGGAAGTCGTCCTTGCGGGTCTCGGGGATGTCGATCTTGTCCTCGATGGAGCGCATGAGCCGCTCGTCGGGTTCCTCGTACTGGCCGGTGTACTTGTTGCGGACCTTCTCGCGCTGGGTGTAGGCCTTCACGTTGTCGATGTAGTTGGCGCAGAGGTTGGCGATGGCGTCCTCGTCTGCGCTGATGCAGCGCTGGACCTCGTTCTTGACGATGTCCTCGTACTCGCGGCGGACCTCACCGAGCAGCGCGAGGTAGCGCTTGCGCTCCTCCTCGCTGCTGATCAGCGAGTGGTTGCGGAGCCCCCCTTCGAGCTCGTTGAGCACGAGAAACGGGTTGATGGTGTCGCCGGCCTTCTCCGAGACGAGGGCGTTGGAGATCTTGTCCTGGATGTAGCGCGGGGAGATGCCGATCATGCCCTCCGAGGCGGCCTCCTTGCGCAGCTCCTTGACGTGGTCCTGGGTGTAGCCGGTGATCGAGCGGCCGTCGTAGAGCTTGAGCTTCTGCATGCTCGTCAGGTCGTGCTTGCGCGGCGGCTCGAGGCGCGTGAGCACGGCCCACATCGCGGCCATCTCGACCGTGTGTGGCGCCACGTGGCGCCCGACGCGGCCCGACGTGTAGACCCGCTGGTAGATCTTCACCTCCTCCGAGTAGCGGGTGATGTACGGGATATCGATCTTCACCGTCCGGTCGCGCAGCGCCTCCATGAACTCGTTGCTCAGCAGCTTGCGGTACTCCGGCTCGTTGGTGTGGCCGATGATCACCTCGTCGATGTCCGTCTGCGAGAACTTCTTGGGCTTGATGCGGCGCTCCTGCGTCGCGCCGAGCAGGTCGTAGAGGAACGCGACGTCGAGCTTGAGCACCTCGATGAACTCGATGATCCCCCGGTTCGCGATGTTGAACTCGCCGTCGAAGTTGAAGGCGCGCGGGTCCGAGTCCGACCCGAAGATGGCGATCTTCCGGTAGTTGACGTCACCGGTCAGCTCCGTCGAGTCCTGGTTCTTCTCGTCCTTGGGCTGGAACGTGCCGATGCCGACCCGATCCTTCTCGCTGAGCAGCAGGCGCCGCACCCGGACGTGCTCCATCACCCGCGACCAGTCGCCGCTGTAGTGCTGCATCAGCTCCCGGAAGATGTGCCGCGACGCCGGATCCAGGTCACCGCGGATCCGACCCAGCAGCGCCTCCCCGCCCAGCCCGAGCTCCGCGAACGCGCGCGCGCGCCACTCCTCGGGGATCAGCTTCAGCGGCTCCTCGTGCATCGGCGAGGGGAACACCTCCTGTCCGCCCGAGATGTGCTGCAGCGGCTCCGGCAGCACCCAGTCGAACGTGTACAGCCGCCCCCCCTCCGTACGCGAGTAGTGCTCCAGACCCTTCTTGAGCATCCGGACGATCGTCGACTTCGACGACCCCACAGGCCCGTGCAGCAGGATGATCCGGCGCTCCGTGCCGTACTCCTCGGCGGCCGACCGCAGCACGTTCACGAGCCGCATCAGCGGGATGTCCAGGCCAAAGATCGACTCGTCGCCGCGGCCCTCGCCGCCCTCGAAGAAGTGGTAGCGGATGATCCGCTTCTTGTTGTCCACGTACTCCGTCGCCCCGTACGACATCACCATGTCGTACAGGCGCTGGTACGCCGTCCGCACGATCCGCGGATCCTCGCGCACCAGGTCCAGGTACTGCTCGAAGCTGCCCGTCCAGTGCAGCTCGCGGTACTCCTCGATGTCGTGCAGGCGCCCCAGCTTCGCCACCAGGCTGTCCATCATCCAACCTCCGGTCTCGTGCCGACTCGCCGCACCCCCACGCTGGTGGCGTCCCCCCACGACGAACGCGGGAACAGGGACGCCGACACCGAGCGGGTACGAGCCCGGGTCACCCGTACAGTGTAAGGCAAGCACGAACCCGCGCCAGACCGCCCGCGCGACCGGAGCCGTCAAACGCACAAAAACATGCAAACTGAATCATGAATCACGAATCAACACCCGCCGCGGGTGCTCGACCGCGGGTGCTCGACCGCAGCCGCACGGCGGCGCGCGCTCAGCGACGCGGCAGGCGCCGGTACCGCCGGTGCTGGTGCGCCACCACCGCCAGCTCACGGATCGCGAGCACGAAGTGGTGCGGCCGCACCTTGGAGCCGGGCACGTCGCGCCAGGCCTGCAGCGGGAGCTCGTGGATCTGCCCGCCGGCCTCCGATCGCAGGTAGCGCGCGATCAGCTCGACGTCGAAGACCCACGTCACCGCGAACGGCTCCCGGAACAGGGCGACGACGGGCTCCCGGCAGCGCAGCAGCTTCGCGCCGCACTGCGTGTCGTACACCGGTAGCCGCAACGTCCACGACGCGAACGTCGCGAACACCCGGCCCAGCAGGTGCCGGACCGGGTTCCGCTCGATCGAGCGGCCCAGCAGCTTCACCCGGCTGCCCAGCACCAGATCCACGTCGTCAGCGGCCTCGATCAGCGTGAGGAAGTCGTCCACGGCGTCGAGGGGCGTCGCCAGGTCCGCGTCCCAGTATCCGAAGTACCGCGGCCGCAGCGTGGCCGCGCGCAGCATCCCGGCCCGCACCGCCTCTGCCTTGCCCCCGTTGCGCGCGAGGGCCAGCACCTCCACGCGGCCGGCCCCACGCTCGGCGACCGCGTGCAGCACCGCCAGCGTCCCGTCACGGCTCCCGTCATCGACCAGCAGCAGCCGGTCGTCCGGGTGCTCCGCGACGAAGCGCAGCAGCGCGGCCTGGTCCAGGCGCTGCTCCTCGTTGTAGCAGGGCATGACGATCACCGCCCGGCAGCCGCTGGCGGCGACCGGTGGGAGGGCCACGACGGGATCGTGCGGGTTGTCGCTCTGGTCGCTGGACACGTACGCTTCCTGCGGGTTGCCTGAGTCGGGTGTCGGGTCGGGGTCACGCGCACGTCCCGGTGCGCTCCCCGGGTGCTCCCGGGCGCCGGACGTCGACCACCCGGACGCCGGCACTAGCCTCACACCGGAGGAACCTGCAAGGTCGGACCGAGCTCGCCCCAGCGCGCGCCCGTCGCGAGCAGCGCCTCGACCATCGCCAGCGTGCCCAGCTCGAGGCAGCGCTCGTCGACGTCGAAGCGCGGCGTGTGGATCATGTGCGTGATGCCCCGCGCCTCGTTGCGGACTCCGAGGAACAGGTAGCAGCCGGGCACCCGTCGCGAGAACGCCGCGAAGTCCTCAGCGCCCATCTGCGGCTTGAACGGCGTGGCCTCGAGGCCGGGCACGCGGTCCACGATCGTCTCGATGGCGAAGCGCTCCAGCGTCGGGCAGTTCGCCGTCAGCCAGGTGCCGCGCACGGTCTGCAGCTCCGCATCGCAGCCCAGCGCCGCGGCGGTGTGCCGGACGACCTCTGCCATGCGCTGCAGCGCGAGGTCGCGGACCGCGGGGTCGAGCGTGCGGAGCAGGCCCTGCAGGTGGGCCCGCTCGGGGATGATGTTGTACGCGGTGCCGGCGTCGAAGCGGCAGACGCTGAGCACGCAGGCCTCACGCGCGTCGACGGTCCGCGACACGACCGTCTGCAGCGCCTGGACCAGCTGGGCGCCGGCGACGATCGGGTCGATCCCCTCATGGGGGTACGCCCCGTGGGCCATCTTCCCGCGGATGTGGATGTCGAACAGCTCGCTCGCTGCCCAGACCGGCCCGCCCGTGAACCCGATGCGACCGACATCGAGCAGCGGCATGACGTGCAGCGCGAACGCCGCGTCGACCGACGGCGCGTCGAGCACACCCTCCTGGACCATGCGCTCGGCGCCGATCGCCTGACCCGGCGGCGGAGCCGCCTCCTCCGCGGGCTGGAAGACGAAGCGGACCCGGCCGTGGAGCTCGGCGCGGCGAGCGATCAGGTGGGAGGCCACGCCCAGCCCGATCGTCGTGTGCACGTCGTGCCCGCACGCGTGCATCACGCCCTCGTTCCGGCTGGCGTAGTCGTGCTCCGACTCCTCCTGGATCGGCAGGGCGTCGATGTCCGCGCGCATGAGCAACGTCGGCCCCGGGTGCGCGCCCTCCAGGTCGACGACGACGCCGTGCCCGGCGATGCCCGTGCGTGGCTCGTAGCCCAGCTCGCGGAGCACCTCGACGATGCGCGACGCGGTGCGCGACTCGCGGTGCGACAGCTCGGGGTTGCGGTGCAGATCACGACGGATCTCGATCAGGCGGGTCGCATCAAGCGCTGCAGTCATGGCGTCGGGCTCACTCTCCTCAGTCCCTGGACGATGGTCGTCGCCATCCGGATCAGCTCTCGCACGCCCCGCAGCTCGTTCGCAACACGCAACGACAGCACCAGCCGCATGAAGTTCTGCGCCATCTCCGTCAGGCTCAGCAGCAGCCGCAGCCGATCGATCCGCCACGGCTGCTCGCCGGTCTGCCGGTACACCAGGTCCGCCTCCTCGATCGCCGCCTCGAGGGACAGGCGCACCGACTCGATCAGCATCCACTCCCGCTCGCGCAGGATCTCGGTGATCGTCGGCCACACGTCGACGTTCGCGACCCACGGAGCCCGCCGCTCGTCCCCGAGCCGATCGACCAGCCCATACCCCTCCAGATCGGTCATCGCCCCGTGGACCAGCGAGCGGCTCACGCCCAGCAGCTCCGCGACCTCGATCTGCGTCATCGGCTCGCCGCGCAGCGCGAGCAGCGTCCAGACCCGCCCCTGGATCGACTTGAACCCCCACCACTCGATGAACGCGCCCGTCTGGTCGCAGACCTGCAGCACGCGGCGCGTGAGCGCGTCGCGTGGATCCACGACCCCTGTACCTGCCGTTCGCGCCATGCTGCGCTCCACGAGGCTGCATCCGGGTCACTGACCGATGACCCGCGGAGCGATCAACGTAGAGCATGGCGGCCATTTGTTCAATGGTCGCTGAACAACAACGCCGCCCCAGCTCAGGAGAGCCATGGACCAACGCGGTCCATGACGCGCTACAGGCGGCGCAAACCCATGAGATCCATGGCTATTCATCACCACCGCGGCGACGCCCCGGCCGCCCCGCTTGCCGGCCTCGCGTTCGTTCATAAGCTATTGAACGAAGCGCCCCCGGACGCTAGAGCGGTGCCACGGCCCCGCGGAGTTGCCCATGCCCCTGCGCACTGAAGCTGCACAACCGGACGTCACGCCACCCGGAGCGGTGCCCCTGCCGCTGTGGCGAGCCGCAGAGCGCGCGCTCG
>ERZ869909.534-NODE-534-length-42877-cov-4.690537_pt1 | contig 42877 bp, 30 predicted proteins | sample MGYA00520892_ERZ869909 | MGnify/ENA primary metagenome ERZ869909 (study PRJEB32215, sample SAMEA104723947) | bioreactor metagenome | biome: bioreactor; feature: anaerobic bioreactor; material: water | place: China | collected 2015-03-12 ... | reverse complement strand
TGCCGGCGCCGTGGCGACGGGCTCCACGGGGGTCTCGGTGGCGCCGCGGGCCTTGCGCTTGAGCACGGTGGGTTGGGGCTTGTCGTCAGCCTGCGCGCCGGCACGTCGCCGGATGAGCACGGGCGCGGCGGTGGGGACCGTGGGGCTGGACGGCGGGGTCTCGGCGGCGGCGCCGCGCTTGCGGCGTCCGACGACGGCGGCCTGGTTGCGTTCAGCGGCGCGCTGGTCGACGCCGATGGCGCCGCTCAGGATGTCTGCGCCGGGGAGCATGGACGGCAGCGCGGTCGGGGCGGCAGGGGAGCCGCTGATCGCCGGCGCCGCCTTCAGCGCCTGGAACAGCGTCGCGTACGGGCTCTCCTGCTCTTCCTCGGGCTCGTCGCGGCGGTCCTTGCGCGCGTCTGCCTCGTCCTCGCGGAGGTCGCTCTCGATGTCGAAGTCGGGATCGTCGAAGTCCGCGTCGTCGAAGTCTGCGTCGTCGAACTCGCTGTCGTCGGTTGACGTCAGGGCGAAGTTCATCGCCATCGTGGCGGACGCCTCGATGACGGGGCCGAGCAGGTCGGTGATCGGGATGGGGAGCTCCCAGCTGGTGGGGTTGCCCAGCCGCCGCAGGAGCAGGAGGTTGTCCTCCGGCGGACGGATGTAGACGGTGATGTCGCCGCGTGCGTCCGGTGAGCGGTTGAAGCGGTCGGCGCTCATCGGCTGAACGAGCTGACCGCGTTCCTCACGGACCTGGGCGAGGAGCGACTCGTCGACCTCGCTCTCGGCGCCGTCGCCGAACCATGCGCGGTGCAGCAGGTTGAGCAGGCGCTCGCGGTCAGCGCCGCGCAGCGCGAACAGGAGGAACGGGTCGCGGTCGAGGGCCTTTCCGAAGGCGTAGTGCACGGCCGCGATGTGCTTGCACGGCCGCGCCTTGTCCGGGCAGGTGCAGTTGGAGAGCAGCTCGCTGTTGCGGGCGGGGAAGAGGGAGACGTTCAGCGTCTGGAGGTGCTGCTCGATGCCTTCGGGCATCTCGCCGTTGAGCAGCTCTGCGGCGAGTCGGGCCTCGTTGGCCATTGAGGTCGCCAGCTTGACCCAGTCGTCTTCCTTGAACGTGGGCAGCTCGATGGTCGTGTTGTACGGCTTGGAGCGGGAGCCCTGCACGCGCGCGGTGATCTTGCCGGTGCCGACGCTGATCGAGATGACGTGGCCCTTGCTGGCGTAGTCACGGCCGCGGGGCAGCCGGTTCTGCCAGGCGGTGCTCAGGCGTTCGAGGGATTCGATCCAGCGTTTGCCCCACCAGGAGCCGCCAAAGTCCTGTTCGCTCATGCGCGGGCCTCCGCGTCGTCGTCGATCGCGATCGAGGAGCCGAGCGAGAACAGCTCGCGCAGCTCGGTGTCATCGAGTTCGGTGATCCAGCTCTCGCCGTCACCGACGACCTGGTCGGCCAGGTCCCGCTTGGACTCGAGGATCTCGTCGATCTTCTCCTCGACGGTGCCGGTGCAGATCAGCTTGTGGACCTGGACGTTCCGTGTCTGGCCGACGCGGTAGGCGCGGTCCGTGGCCTGGTCCTCGACGGCAGGGTTCCACCAGCGGTCGAAGTGGAAGACGTGGGTCGCCCGCGTCAGGTTGAGGCCCGTACCGCCCGCCTTGAGGGACAGCAGCAGCGCCGGTGGCGCGTCGGGGTCTTCCTGGAAGTCGCGCACGATGCGGTCCCGCTGCTCGGCAGGGACCCCGCCGTGGATGAACGGCATCTCGAAGTCGAACGTGTCGCGGAAGTGGCGCACGAGCAGCTCGCCCATCTCGGTGTACTGGGTGAAGATCAGCGCGTGGTCGTTCTCCGCGATGACCTCCTCCATCATCTCCGTCAGGCGGGTCAGCTTGCCGGAGCGGTTGCGGAGCTTGTGGCCCGGCTCGTCCCAGTCCTTGATGTAGTGCGACGGGTGGTTGCCGATCTGCTTGAGGCCGGTGAGCAGCGCGAGGATGTTGCCGCGTCGCTTGACGCCGCTGCTGCCTTCGATCTTCTCGAGGGCGGCGTCGACGGTGGCCTGGTAGAGCGTGGCCTGCTCGCGTGTGAGCGTGCAGAAGACCCGGTACTCCTGCTTCTCCGGCAGATCCTGGATGACGTTGGGGTCGGTCTTGACCCGGCGCAGGATGAAGGGGTTGACCATGCGGCGGAGGGTGTCAGCGGCCTTGCGGTCGCCGAACCGCTCGACGGGCAGCGCGAAGCGGCGGCGGAAGTCGCTGGCGGACCCGAGCAGCCCCGGGTTCGCGAACTCCAGGATCGACCACAGCTCCATGAGCCGGTTCTCGATCGGGGTGCCGGTCAGCGCGATACGGCGCTGGGCCGGGATCTTGCGGATCGCCACGGCCTGCTGCGCCTGCGGGTTCTTGATGTTCTGGGCCTCGTCGATGATCAGGTGTGACCACTCGGTGCGGCTCAGCGTCTGGATGTCCATGCGCGCGAGCACGTAGGTCGTCAGCACGACGGTGTTGCGCCCCTTGCCCTTCTTCTTGAGCTCGGCGAGCGACGCGTCGCGGTTGCGGCCGTGGTGGCGAATGACCCGCAGCGAGGGCGCGAAGCGCTTGAGCTCGCGCTCCCAGTTGCCGAGCACGGAGGTCGGGCAGACGAGCAGCGCCGGGGTGTCGCCCCAGGTGCCCTGTTCGGCGTGGTGCAGCAGCGCGGCGATCACCTGGATCGTCTTGCCGAGGCCCATGTCGTCCGCGAGACAGACGCCAAAGCCGAGCGCGTTCATGTTGACGAGCCACGTCAGGCCGCGGGCCTGGTAGGGGCGGAGCTCACCCTTGAACGTCGACGGCGCGGCCACGTCCTCGAAGGACTCGGTGTTGCGGAGCGACTCGACGAGGTCGTGGACCTCGCCCTGCGCCACGACCTCGATCGCGCTCGAGCCGTCGACCCCGGTCAGGCTCCCGTTGAGCGCGGCGGCGAGCGCGGCGGTCCGGTCGATCTCGCCGACGGTCTGGGCGTTGTCGAACAGCGTCTCCATCTGCGCCAGCTCGCCCGGGTCGACGGCCAGCCACTGCCCCCGCCATTGGACGAGGGGTTGCTTCAACGCGGCGATCTCCCGGAATTCGTCGGCGGTCAGGTCGACCTCACCCAGCGCCACCTGCCAGCGGAAGTCCGTCAGGCCGCGGATGCCCACCTTCGAGTCGCCAGGCCGGTCCCAGCCACCTTCGTGGCCTACCTGCAGCTTGAGCCGCAGGCGCTGCTGGCCCTCCGCGCGCAGCGCGCGCGGCACGAGCACCGCGATCCCGAACTGGGCCAGGATCGGCGCGACGGTCGAGATGAACTGCCACGCCTCCTCGGTCGACAGCACGACCCCGGCAGGCTTGGACCCGCGCAGCGATCGTCGCACCGGATCGAACAGCCGCGCGGTCTCGGCCAGCGACTGGAGCAGCGACTCGTGCGGGTGCACGAACACACGCGCGCCGTGCTGGTAGGCGCGCGCCGGTGAGGCCCACACCTGGGCGGCGTCGACCATCACGGACGGGTCGTCGTTGGCCTGCAGTTGGTAGCGAAGGAACCACGCGTTGGGCACGTCCGCCGTCTCCGGGGACTGCCCCGGCAGCTCGAGCTGGTAGGCGACCGAGTACGGCGTGCCGCCGAGCGCGCGCGGCCGCACCGGCGCGACCCAGCGCTCGTTCTGCTCGAACAGCGGCTGCTCGATCAGCCCGGCGTACTCGAAGGACGAGTCCGCGGCGGTCAGGGCGTAGCGCCAGCGCAGCTCCCACGGTGCGAGCGAGCGGTTGTCCTTCCGCGGCCGGTCCTTCGAGCTCGAGGGCATCGCCTCGCGGCTGATCGCGTCCGCCACCGCGTCGAGGAACGCCTGGATCAGCGACTCGGCGTTCCAGACGGTCGTGTCCTCGCTCACCAGCTTCCGGCGTCGACGACGTCGGTTCTTCTTGCGGGTCTTCGTCGGCTCCGTGGCCTGGCCCGGCTCCATCACCAGGGCGTGCCCGGCGATCGGCAGCGCGTCGGCGAGCTGGCGGATCCGCTCGCGCGTCTCGCTCGACGCGTTGGCGATCCCCCAGCGCGCGTAGGGGCCTCGTGTCTCGTCGCCCGGGTGGAGCAGCGGCACCAGCTGCTGCGACGCGATCAGCTCCACCGCGAGCTTGGCGGCCATCGCCCACACGCGCACCGAGTCCGAGACCCGCCGCCGTCGCGCCTCGTTGAGGTCGAGGCGGACGAGGCCGCGGACGGTCTCCACCATCGGGAGCCGGATCCCCTTGAGCTCCGCGATCTCCCAGTCCTCGGTCTTGTTCCGGGTTGGTGTCGGGATCACGAGGTTGATCGGGCCCGTCGGCGGGGTCTTCCCGCGGCGCAGGATGCCCAGCGTCGTCAGCGCCTTGCGCGCGTACTCGACGTTCCGGGGGGGCATGCACCAGAAGAACAGGCGGCCGTGCCCCGGCGCGTCGGGGCGGGGCACAAAGGTCGCCTGCAGTGCACGAAAGTCAGTGGCTGATATGGACATGTCCGATCCGCTTGGGGGCGGCTGGGTGGGCTGTCGCGAAACGGGCGCCCCCTGCGCTGCGGCAGGGCGGCGTCGCGGCCGGGCGAACTCACAGGAGAGAAGATAACGTCAAAAGGGACCCGATGGCGGCGCGCAGGCGCCGTGGAGTGCGGTTGTCTGCCCCAACCCTCGAGTCAGGCCCCGACCCGAATTCCGGGTCCCGGCGCGTCGATGACGCGGCCGAGCTGCGGGCGACTCTGGTGCCAGGGGGGGGGGAAATGCCCGAGAGGGGGGCCACACGACATGCAGCCGGGTTACCTGCCCTGGTTGGCGGTGGATGCTGCCGTGCCCCTCGTCATTCCGACCCTCGCATAGAAACCACGAACGCCTGATTGTCAACGCACGAAACGCAGCTCCCGGCGGATTCCGCGTCAGCTCCCCTCCGCGACCGCCACAGTGCTGTCTCACGCGTCGGAGTGGCTCCCCCTCGCGGTCCCCCGTGGGCGATCCCTCGTGGGCGGTCCCGCTACGACGACGTGCTCAGCCTGACGGCGCAGCGCTCGCACCAGCGCGCGACGTCGACGCCCTCACGCAGCACCACCCAGCGCAGCTCGATGACCTCGAGCACGTCCTCGCCGAGCTCCCGGTCGTCGTACGCGCGGCGGGCCCGCTCCTCGGATCCCAGGTCGACGAGCGCGCTGGCGGACACCGTCTGGACCAGCCGGCCCGGAGTCGGCGCCAGCGGCCCTGCGCCTGACTCCGGAGCAGGCGTCACCGCGCGCCCCGACGCGCGCGATGAGCTTCGCCCGGACGCGCCTTCACGCCCGGACGCGCCGCCCGCCATACCCGCGGCGCGCCGCGGGGCCCGCCGCGCCGTCACTGACGGGGCAGGGACCGTCGCCAGCGCCTCACGCGCGGAGTCCATCGCCTCGAGCGCGACCACGGGGCGGTCCGCTGCGCCGATCGTCTCGCTCGTCACCCGGACCAGCAGGCCGCGCTGGCCCGCGGCCCGCGTCCCCAGGCGGACGAGCGGAGGCACCGTCGCAGGGTCCCAGCGCCCCGACAGATCCGGGAGCTCACCCAGCGCCAGCGCCTCGCGGAGCGGCTCCCGCTCCTCCTCGGTCAGCAGCATCAGGCCGTCCCGCCACGTGTCCGGAGACGTCCACGCCGTCGCGATCGCCAGCAGGTAGTCCACGCGCGTGGCCCGCGGGCTCACCCCCAGCGCGCGCGCCATCGGACCGAGGTCCTCCGCTGGGAGCCGTGCGAGCAACGTCGCCGCGTACCCCAGCTCGAGCGACTCGTGCGGCAGCACCGTGAGCGCGAGGTCCAGGTTCACCGCGTACAGCCCATCTCCCGACGGCGCCAGCAGCCCGCACTCGGTCCACGCCTCGAGGTCCTCGACCTCGTCCGCGCCCAGCGCCTCGAACGGGTTGGCGCACAGCGCGGCCAGCTCCGCGCGCTGGCGCCGGCTCCGGTAGCGGCGGTGCAGCTGCTCGACGACCGCGTCGCGGCGCATCGCCTGCACGACGTCGTCCGCGCCACCTTCCACCTGGAGCGCGCGCCGCATGGTCGCCAGCTGCGACGGGCTCGCCGCCGACATCACCTGCTCAGCCCGCATGGCCACCCTCCCGGTCAGCGCGGTCCCGCTCGCCGCGATCGACGTCCTCGTACCCCAACCGCAGCAGCGCCTCACGCAGGCGCACGCGGTCGACACCCGGCAGCACCGCGATCCGGCGCTCGCCCAGGCGACGGGCGGTCAGCGACGCGAACCACGACACGGACAACGCCTCGTCGAGCGCGCGGCGGGACGGGAACGTGAGCAGCGCGCTGACGAGCTCTGCCTCCGGGACCTCCACCGGCTCGAGCGACACCGCGCCCGGACGCAGCCCCTCGACCGGTTCCGCGATGAACGCATGTCCCAGCTGCTCGGCCAGCTCGCGGTGCGTCACCTCGTGAGGCGCGCCTTCGTAGACCAGCGACCACAGGCTGCCGGCCGTCTCGGGCACCACCGCGACGGGACCCAGCCGGTCGACGTCCAGCGGGCAGAGCTCTGCGAGGCGCGCGGCGGCGGCGCGGGCGCGATCGTCCGTCGGGCCTTGGGCCGGCATCGCCCACAGCGCGCGGACGACCTGGTAGGCTCGCGAACCACCGACGGTCACGCCGAGCTCGTCCGTGAGGCCGCGCAGCGCCTGGTCGTCGAGGCGCGCGATCAGCGTCGCGGCGAAGCCGCGCTCGCGACGGACCGCGCCGACCATGCCCACGGCCAGATCCAGCGGCAGCTGCCAGCTGTCCGGACGCTCGAGCATCACGTCCCAGTCGCGCAGCACGGCTGCCTCTGCCTCGAGGCCGTCCTGCCGCGGCACCGGCGCGCCGCCGTGTTCGGCGAGCAGGCGGATCAGGGTCGGGGCGCCGGCCTTCGAGATCCGGCGGAGCAGCCGCTCGGCGGTCTCCGGCATCGTCGCGCGCTCAGCCATGACACGAGGGCCGGACGCCGGGATGCCCCACCGCTGCGCGCACAGCGCCCGTCGCGCGCGGGGGAGCTCGCTCAACAGATCGTAGATCAAGGTGTTTCGTCGGTCGGTCACGGCCCCACCCGGTTGCCTCCACCCACCTGCGCGCGGACGGGTCCGGGACCCCCACGCCGGGATGTTCTCCCCTCTTAGCCATGACGCGTCGCGTCAACAACCGCTTTGTCGCGCCTCGTCGCGCCGCATGGCCAGGACGGCGTCGACGGAGACCGGCGTGGTGACCAGCGGCGTGGCGGCGACCGCGCGAGCGACGCGAGAGCGGGCCGGGCGCGAGCGCAGGCAGGAGCCTCGAGCAGCGAGGACGCAGCAGCAGCGAGGACACAGCAGCAGCGAGGACACAGCAGCAGCGAGGACACAGGAGCAGCGAGGACACAGGAGCAGCGAGGACACAGGAGCAGCGAGGACACAGGAGCAGCGAGGACACAGCAGCAGCGAGGACACAGGAGCAGCGAGGACACAGGAGCAGCGAGGACACAGGAGCAGCGAGGACACAGGAGCAGCGAGGACACAGCAGCAGCGAGGACACAGGAGCAGGAACGGGGGTCGCGCTGTCGCCTGGGCTGCGCTAGCCTCCGGGCGGCCGCGTCCGACGGTCCGACCCGGCGCCCCGCGCCGCACCGGATGGAGCCTTGTGGCATCCCCGGAACGCGCGTCGTGCACGACGGTCCGACTCGCCCGCGTACCCCGGTCCCGCCGCGTGGCGGGCGCACGCTCGACAGCGCGCGTCATGATGCGGCCCCGCCGCGAACACCCACCCCGAACACCAGGAGCTCTCCGATGGCCAACCCGCTGCTCAACGAAGGTGACCGTGCGCCGGCGTTCTCGCTGCCTGCGACGACCGAATCCGGGACCCTGTCCCTCGACGACCTGCGCGGCGACCGCGCGGTGATCTACTTCTACCCCAAGGACGACACCCCCGGCTGCACGACGGAGGCGTGCGACTTCCGCGACAGCCTCGCGCGTCTGACAGCCGCCGGCGTGAGGGTCGTCGGGGTATCGCCGGACGGCGTGGCCAGCCACGAGCGGTTTCGCGGCAAGTACGACCTGCCGTTCCCGCTGGTCGCCGACACGGACAACACGATGGCCCGCGCGTGGGGCGTCTTCCGCATGAAGAAGAACTACGGGCGGGAGTACGAGGGCATCGTCCGGTCGACGTTCCTGATCAGCGCGGATGGGACGATCGAGCGCATCTGGGACAACGTGAAGGCGAAGGGGCACGTCGACCGGATCCTCAAGGACCTGGCCGTCTGAACGCCGGCGCCCTGCGCTCGTTGGCTGCGCTGGCGGTCCGCCGCTGCCGGTTCGCGGCAGACGGTTCGCGGCAGGGGGTGGCCACGCGCGCTGTGCGCCGGGCTGCATGCCGTCGCGCGTTGACCCCCGCTGTCGTCACACGCCAAAACGAAGTGCAGGGGCCGCCCGGTTGGGCTGCCCCTGCGTTCGAGGGTCTGAAGGAGCGGGACGACACGGTGCAGGTGGTTCGCGCCCCGTGTCGGCGCGAGCGCGCCCCAAGCGCTCGACGGAGCACAACGTAGCGACTCCCTCGCTGGATTCCACCCCATGACGTTGCGTCACCCGTATTCAGGAATCATGAACGAACAATCGCGTAACCAACTGGCTCAGCATTACTTTTCCGAGGCCCCGCTGCTCGCCGGGGCGGCCGTCGTGGTCGAGAGGGTCGACGGCGACGAGCTGTCGTTGACCGCGGCGATCGAGCCGTGGATGGTCCAGCAGACCGGGGTGCTGCACGCCGGGATGGTGACCGCGTTCGGCGATCACGCGGCGGCGGTCGCGGCGACCCTCGCTGGCGGTCTGGAGCAGGTGCCGCTGAGTGTCTCGATCCATGTGTCGCTGCTGCGGGGGATCTCCGGCGAGCGGCTGTGGGTTCGCGCGCGCCCGGTGCGCCTGGGGCGCCGTGTGATCGCGGCTGAAGCGGAGATTGGCGGCTTTCGCGACGGCGAGCCGGTCCTGGGGGCTCGGCTCGCGGTGACGCTGGTGCCGGTCGGCTGAGGCCTGCCGGGAGGGTCGGGGCGCGTCGGTTCTGCTGTCCGGGGCCATCATCGTGGGCCGTGGTTGCTCGGCTCAGGTCACGTCAGCGATCCGTCGGGTTCCCACGCGCTGAACGGATCCGGAGGCAGGCTCAGGCGTCGTGGCGGCGTGATGTCCGGGCGCCACGTCCCGACGAGGGCCTCGACCGCCTGGCCCAGACGCAGCTCCAGCCTCCGGATGTCACCGTCGCTGTGCCAGTCGGAGACGGCCTGGTCGATGGCCTCCCAGCGCCGGGCGTGTGGGTCGAGCAGGTCGTCGGGGACGGGCAGCTGTGCGAGGACGGCGGCGCGGTAGCGCCGGAACCCGTTCATCACACGCTCGGCGCGCAGGTCTGCGGCGAGTCGCACGTGGGTGCTGTTGAGCCAGGCTGCCAGCCGACCGGCCGTGCGCGCGTCCGGGACGCCGATCACGTAGGTCGTGTTCAGCGCGACCGGCCCGCCGTCGGTGACGGGCGCCAGCGGCACGGCCTCGAGCCGGCGAGCGATGTCCCGCCAGGCGACACGGTGGCCGAGTACGTCTTCGTGGGTCCGGTAGACCTGCCAGGGGTGGTGGTCGTCGCGGCAGTCTGCGCGCCGGCGCAGCGCGGCTTCGTTGCGGCGCGCCCACTCCGTGACCGATGGCGGCAGGGCGTCCTCCGGGAGAGGAGCGCCGGTGCGGCGGTCGTGTGCGAACAGCAGCCGGTCCGGGCACGCCGCGCGCCACGGCCGGACGCCCGAGCCGCGCAGCGCAGGCACGGTCGCCGCCCCGTCGATCGTTGCGTCCGGGTTGAGGAACAGCTCGTTGCTGCCGGTCTTCACGCCGTAGCGAGGGGTCAGGATCTCACCCAGCCGGCGCTGGTGGCGGTCGGCGAGCTGGGCCGCGACGTGGGCGTGCGGGCCGGGAACCATGGCGAAGGCGCTGCCGGGTCCGTCAACGCTCAGCGCGCGTTGAGGGACCCGGGTCACCTCGCCGTGCTCGAGCACCAGCGTGGTGAGCTGCGTCCGCCCGGGGGGCTCGTTGATCGCGACGAGCGTCGCCGGGCACACAGCGGCGGCGAAGGGGTTCTCGCCGCGGCTCGCGAGCTCGTCGACGTGCAGCAGCCGCGTGTGCTCGACGAGCCGGCGCCGCAGGCGCGCCGCGTAGTCTGCGCGCAGCAGCTTGCCGGGCACCACGAACGCGAGCGCGCCGCCCCGCCGCAGCCAGCCGAGCCCGCGGGCGACGAACGCCACCGAGAGGTCCGGCTGGACCCCGAAGGCTCGCCCTGTGGGGTTCATCTCCGGCCGCAGCCGCTGCAGCGTGCGCCGGAGCTCCGGGTCGACGTCTGCGCCGCGAACCCAGGGCGGGTTGCCGATCACGACGTCGAAGCCGCCGTCCTCGAACACGTCCGGCCAGTGCAGGTGCATGTCGAAGCCCAGCCTCCAGCCGGCGGCGCGCGCGCGGGCGAGCAGCCCCTCGACGGCCTCCAGCTCCGCGCGCGCCGTCGCGACGAGCTCCGTGTGGGCGCGCGCGCGCCGCGCAGGCGCGGCGTCCGGGAGCGACAGCTGCGGCGGGTGCTCGAGCTCGCTCAGCGCGTAGCGCCGCTGCGCGGCGGCGAGCTCGAGCACCCCGCGCAGGGCCTCGGCCTCTGCGGCCTGCAGCGCCGCGAGCGCCGCCGGTCGGTCGTGACCGGCGCTGGCGTGGAGCTGATCAGCGGCGAGCACGAGGGAGCGTCGTGCGGCCTCCGGCACCAGCAGCCGCTCGCTGGTGGCCCGCTCGAACGGGCTCGCGAGGGCGTCGCCGGTGCGCAGCTGGTGGTAGAGCGCCGGGAGGTTGACCTCGAGCGCGCGCCTGCCGGCGCCGTCGAGTGCTGCTCCGCGCGACCGCGGATCGAACGGCGTTGGTTGCAGCGGGCCGGGCGGCGTGTGCGCTGCCGCGCTCCCCGGGCGGTGCGTGCTGTCCCGGTCTGCCGGGCCGCCCCGCTCGACTGGGCCGCTCCGGTCTGCTGGGTGGGCCTCACCGGACACGCGCCCCTCGTCGCCGCGGCCGCCGCAGGCGGACACCATCGCCAGCCACAGCCGCAGCGCAGCGATGGTTGTCGCCATCGGCTGCACATCGACGCCGTAGAGGCACAGCGTCGCGACCGAGCGGACGGCGTCGAACAGCGTCGCGCCCGGCTCCAGCGTCTGCCGCGCGCGGTGGAGCCGCGGGGCGAGGTAGCGCAGGACCCCCAGCAGGAAGGCGCCCGAGCCGCACGCCGGATCGAGCACCCGCAGCTGCTCGATCGTGTTGACCACACGCCGCGCCTGAGCCCGGTCCAGCTCCGCCGTCACCGCGACCCGCGCGGCGAGGTCTGCGCCCAGGTGCTGCTCCAGCACCGGCTCGAGCGCGCGCCGGACCAGCACGTCGACCAGCTCGGGGGGCGTGTAGAACGCGCCGCTCCGCGACCGCTCGCCGGGCTCCATCAGCCGCTCGAACAGGGTGCCGAGCATCGACGGATCGATCGCCGCGGGCTCGTCCGGCGACTCCGAGTGGACGAAGCGGTACCGCTCGAAGACCCGCAGCAGCACCCGCCGGACGACCTCGTCGGGCAGCTCCAGGTCCGGGCGCTCCTGCTCCAGCGGGTCCGGCTCGAAGAGGCCACCGTGCAGCCACGGGACGTCCGGGTAGCGCTGGCGTCGCGTGTCGACGCCATCCAGCACGCCGTCTCGCCGTGCGCGCGCGCGCGCTCCCTCCAGCCAGACGTGATCCCGCAGGGCCGGGTCGGTGCGCAGCGCCTCGAACAGCGGCGCCAGCCGCCGCCCGTACAGCTGCGCCCGCCCCGGCGTCAGCAGCTGATTGGCCACGAACCGCGTGTCGCCACGAAGCCACCCGCGGTGCTGCAGCACGTGCACGAACACGAGCCGAGCGAAGAACAGCACCGCCAGGCGGTGCCGCTCCGACTCGCTCAGCTCACGCGACGCCTGCCACCCCTGCGCGACCTCCCGCACTGCTGACGAGCTGCGCCGGAAGAACGCGTGGTGCAGCTCGCGCCGCTCCAGGTGGTGGTGCAGCCGCAGCGCCGCGCGCGTGGGCTCGCGCACCTCCTCGAACGTCCGCCAGAGGTCCTGCTCCCAGCTGCGCATCTGGCCGAACGACCCGACGTGCACCTTCGTACGGTTCCGGGACCCGATGCTCGTGCCCACCGCCCAGCTGCCGTCGCGACCCACGAAGACCCACGCCAGCGCACGACCCGGCATCAGCCGCCGCAGCCCGTCCAGGTGCTCCGCGCACCCGGTCACCGACGGCGCGCTGCCCCCCGTCTCGACCACGATCGGCAGCCACGCGTCCGGCGTGATCACGCTGGCCGCCGTCCCCTCCAGCGGCGTCACCCGCAGCCGGATCTCACCCCAGCCAAGCCGCTTCAACCAGCCGACGAACTGCTCTGCCGAGCACGAACCGGCCACCTCCAGGTGCTGCACCATCCGCTCCCTCCATGGTCCGGGGAGCGCGCCGCTCGCGCTCCCTCACTCCCATGGTCGGCGTCCAGCGCCGCGTGTCGCACGGCGCGGTTGCATTCATGCGCCGCGGGACCCAAGGTAGGCCCGGGACGTGGACGCACGGCGCACCGCGCCTCGCGCGGCGGAGCATCGCCCGCCGCGCCGGCACACCGTACCGTACGCCCCCGTCATCATTGAATTCGTCAGCATTGAACTCGTCTGCGGGCTGGGCTAGCCCAGCCCGCCCCTGACCCACCACAAGCGACAGGTGCTCCCATGGCATTCTCCCTCCCCGAACTCCCCTACGCACACGACGCGCTCGAGCCCAACATCGACACCCAGACGATGCAGATCCACCACGGCAAGCACCACGCCGGGTACGTCAACAACCTCAACGCGGCCCTCGAAGGCCACGCGGACCTCGCCGGCAAGAGCCTCGAGTGGCTGCTGCAGAACCTCGCCAGCCTGCCCCAGGCCATCCAGGGCGCCGTCCGCAACAACGGCGGCGGCCACTGGAACCACAGCCTCTTCTGGGACGTCATGAGCCCGAAGGGCGGCGGCGCACCCACCGGCGCGGTCGCGACCGCCATCGACGAGGCCTTCGGCTCCTTCGACGAGTTCCGCAAGCAGTTCGCTGCCGCCGCCGCGACCCGGTTCGGCTCCGGCTGGGCGTGGCTCGTCGTCGGCAAGGACGGCAAGCTCGCCGTCACGTCGTCCCCCAACCAGGACAACCCCGTCATGGACGGCCTCAAGCCGATCCTGGGCGTCGACGTGTGGGAACACGCCTACTACCTCAAGTACCAGAACCGTCGCCCTGACTACGTCCAGGCGTTCTTCAACGTCATCAACTGGGACAAGGTCAACGAGCTCCTCGCCGCCGCCCGCGGCTGATCACCCGCCAGGTGGACCGCGGCGCCCCGCACCGGGCGAGCCCCAGCGGGCCGCCCGGGCGCCGGCCCCACCCACACCCTCGCGCGACCTGCGGCGCCACCGTCACGGGCAGCCCAACCTGCCCGCACGTGACGGCCGGCCGCGCGACGAGCACATCGCGGTCAGCACCGTGCCTCAGGATCACACCATCTTCCTCTACGGCACCCTGAGGCCGCGCGGCGTGAACCACCACATGATGCGCGGCGCCCGCCACCTGGGCCCCGCCATCACGGCTGAGCCGCTCGTCGTCTACGACCTGGGCGGCTACCCCGGCGCCCTGCGGCCCGAGCAGCTCGGCGAGCTGGGCTGCCCTGCGGACGCGCCTCGCGCCGTCCACCTTCGCGGCGACCTGTACGCCGTGAGCGCCAACCAGCTCGATGAGCTCGACCGCTTCGAGCAGCACCCCCTGCTCTACCGCCGGCAGCCCGTCCTCATCCAGCACCCGGACGAGCCCTGCCCTCGCCACGTCGACGCCTGGCTCATCGTCCCGCGCGCCTGGTGCGCCACCTGGCTCAGGCCCGTCGATGGCGACTGCTGGATCGCGTGGACCGAGCGCGCGCACGCCACCCGAAGAACCCGCTCGCCGGCCTGAGGCGCCCCCGCGGCCTCACCCGCCCGGCGTCCCGAACCCCGCACCTGCCTGCCATTCCGGGGTTGCACGGCGCCGGGAAGCCAGCTATACGGCGGCCCCCCAGTGCTTGATGGAGCGTGGCGGAACTTGGCAGACGCGCCAGCTAGTCTCGCTGGTGGGACCTCTCTCGGGAGGTCCCGTGGAGGTTCGAATCCTCCCGCTCCAGCCATCAGGGGCGGAACCCCGGGTCGTCGACGACGGCTCGGGGTTCGCTGCTTTTTGCTGTCTGGCTGCCCGGCTGCCCGGCTGCCCGGCCGCCCCGGCTGCCCGCGCTACCTGTGCCGGCGCTACCTCTGCGCGCTCGGTGAAGCCCGGCGCACGTGTGCGCTCAGCGACCGCCGGTGCACGCGCTCCCGTGAGCGTGGCCGTCAGCCGGGCCGTGGTCGTGCTGGTGCTCACCCGCGAGGACGGTCCCGACCCACGCGCGCGGCCCACGTCGCAGCAGCGAGTACAGGAAGATCAACGCCAGCGGGACCAGCGCGATCCAGCCCAGCGTGTGCGACCCATGCTCGTGCTCCCCGAGCCCGGAGAGCAGCACCCCGGGCGGCAGCACCGCGTCCACGACGATGCCGGCGAGCAGCGCGAGCGACAGCACGCTCGCGATGAACACCACCGCGTGACCCCGCCCGTGCAGGCGCGTCAGCACCCCGAACGTCGTCACGTTCGTCGCCGGTCCGGCCAGCAGGAACACCAGCGCCGCGCCCGGCGACACCCCGGCGAAGATCAGCGCCGCCGCGATCGGCGTCGCGCCCGCGGCGCACACGTACATCGGGATCCCGATCAGCCCGAACGCCACCAGCTGCAGGAGTCCCGGGACCCCCTGCAGGAACCACGACAGCGCCTCGGGCTCGATCGCAGCGGCGATCGCCAGGCCCACCAGGATCCACGCCGCCGTGTCGTCGACCACGTTCAGCAACCCATGCCGCAGGCCGTCGCCAAGGCTCGTTCTGGCGGGCGGGGCCCCCGGCGTGATCCGCGCGACCGGACCTGATTCGCCAGCCCCGGCCTCCGACGCTCCGGCTGACCGACGCTGGTAGCGCGCGACGATCACCCCCGTGACGAACGCCACGAACGCCGCCGCCAGCAGCCGCACACCCGTCAGCTCCCACCCCAGCAGCGGCACGGAGAGCACCAGCGCCTCGATCCCGATCTCCGGCGTGGCCACAAGAAACGCCGTCGCGGCGGCCGTACTGGCGCCGCGCTGGGTCAGGCTCTGGTAGACCGGGAGCACGCCGCAGGAGCAGATGGGCAGGGGCGTCCCGAACGCCATGCCGCGGAACGCACGCTGTGCGTCGCCGCCGCGGTTCATCCAGCTCATCGAGCGCGCCGGCAGGAGCGCGTGCACGAGCCCTGCGAGCACGTAGCCCAGCAGGAGCGCGGGCGCCGTCTCCAGCGTCAGCTCCAGCAGCCGCTCGAGCCACGCCGCCACGCCGCTGTGATCGTGGGCGCCGGCGAGCCTCGTGGCGGCCACCTCGATGAGCGCGCTCCCTGTCTCGTGTGCGTGCTCGTGTGCGTGCTCGTGGACGTGCTCGATGACCGCCTCCCGGCCGCCACCGTGCCCATGGCCGTGCCCATGCCCTGCCGCATCACCGGCTCCGTGGGCGTGTCCACCCATGCGCTCGAACCACGTGACCATGATCACGACCGCGACACCCACGAGGCCGCCCACCGTCTCCCAGACGCGGGCACGGACGTCATGCAGCCCCCAGCGCTTCGCGAGGCCATCGCCGGCTCCCGGCGCGTCGCTCGACGGGTCGCAGCACGACGCGATCGTCGTCGCCTCGGTGGCCGGCGCGCGGATCGCCGCGACGACGAAGGGTGCTCCCGCCTGGCGAGCGGCCGGCCGCAGGGCGCCGCTGGTCATGCGCCCATGATCATGCCCGTGCCCATGGTCATGGTCATGGTCATGGTCGTGCCCGTTCATGCCGTGGGCGTGGAACAGCACGTGGACGACGCTGCCGGCGACGAACGCCTGGAACCAGGCGAAGGCGCGGGCGTCGAGCCCGGCCAGCAGGCTCTGGCCGCCGACGAACCCGATGATCGTGCCCACCGCGATCAGCGCCAGCACGCCGTATGCCGCGTTGGCGCCGCGCTCCGGCCGGACGATCACCCAGACGGCGATGCCCACGGGCAGGCGGTGCATCACGACCGCGATCGCTGTGGGCAGCGCGTGCTCGATGTCCGCCTGCACGTTGCCGATCGCGATGCCGTCGACGATCGTGTGGACGACGAGCGCCACGACGGCCAGTCCCAGGGCCACGAGGTGGGTCTGCTCCGCGCCGGCCTTGTGGCTGCCGCGCTCGAGGAGCCCCGGGAGCATGAGCCCGGCGAGCAGCCACAGCGCGGTCAGGACCCCGCCGTCCTCGAAGGCGGTGGGCAGGACGTGGAGGCTCAGCAGACCGCCGACCGACAGGATCACGAACCCGTCGATCGCGCCAAGCATCGCTCGTGACTGGCGGAACCGCAGGTAGAGGAGGGGCCCGGCCAGCAGGGCCACGATGCTCAACACCGCGATGAGCGCGGCCGTGGTCGTGGTCGACATGGGTACAGCGGACGGGCGGCTTGTGGGCCGGCGTGACGAGCCGGCTCAGCCGGGGGAGTGGACAGGCGGCGCCGAGTCGCTCAGGGAGCGTCGGGGCGTTGGCAGAGGCCAAAGCCGGAGCGGCAGTCGCGGGTGCAGACGCCGGGCGCGCCGGTCGCCGGGTCGCAGGAGCAGGTGCCCGCGCGGCAGGCGTCGGTGACGTCCGCGCAGCTCAGCCCGGCCGGGCAGTCAGCGTCGGTCCGGCAGAGCTGGTAGATGAAGTCCGCGCAGAGGTCTGCGGCGACGTCGCCGGGGACGACGGCGTCGTCACCGGCGGCTGCGGCCTCGTCGCCAGCGGCCGCTTCGTCCTGCTCATCGCCTTCAGCCGGCGCCTCGGGCTCGCCGTCGTCGGTGGACGCCGCCTCGCCCTCAGCGGGCGCTTCGGTCTGCGCTTCGGTGGTCTGGCCGACGGCGGCGCCGTTGTCGCTGCGGCTGCAGCCGGTCACTGCCGCGAGCGTCGTCGCGGCGAAGATCGTGCACAGGATGAGGCGAAGCGCGCGGTTCATGGTCGTGGCCTTGGTGTGCGTGGATGGGGCGTCGGCCTGTCCGGCTGCTCGTGGGGCATCCGCCGGATTCTGTCAACGGAGGACGGCCCAGCGCGGCCCGTTCATGATTGATCTTTGGCGGTGAATTCGCCATAGCGCGGGTTCTTCCGTGCGGCAGGTCCGCACTCAAAGCGATTCCGAGAGATGACGACGATGGCGTACTACACGACGAAGGATGCGAACGCGGAGGCCCTTTCCGGACTCAGGATCGGGGTGGTCGGCTACGGCGCCCAGGGTCGCGCCCAGGCGCTGAACCTGCGCGACAGCGGCTGCGACGTCTCCGTCGCGCTCCGCGAGGGCGGCGACAGCTGGGAAGTGGCCCGCCGCGACGGGTTCAGCCCGATCTCCTTCGAAGACGCCGCGAAGACCTGCGACATCGTCCACATGCTGCTTCCGGACGACGTCCAGTGGCGCATCTACGACAAGCAGATCGGCCCGTACCTCAAGCCCGGCCAGTCGCTCACGTTCAGCCACGGCTTCAACATCCACTACGGCTTCATCAAGCCGCCGGAAGGCGTCGACATCTGGCTGGTGGCCCCGAAGTCCCCCGGCAGCGAAGTCCGCAAGACCTACACCGACAACTTCGGCGTCCCGGGCCTGTTCGCCATCCACACCGACGCGACCGGCAAGAGCCGTGAGAACGCTCTCGCGTTCGCACACGCCCTGGGCCTGACCCGCGCCGGCGTCATGGAGTGCACGTTCGCCGAAGAGACGGAAGAAGACCTGTTCGGCGAGCAGGCCGTGCTCTGCGGCGGCACCGCGTCGCTGGTCAAGGCCGGCTTCGAGGTCCTCGTCGAAGCTGGTTACCCGGCAGAGATGGCGTACTTCGAGTGCCTCCACGAGCTCAAGCTCATCGTCGACCTGATGGAGCGCGGCGGCCTCACCGAGATGTGGCACGTCGTCTCCAACATGGCAGAGCTGGGCGGCCGCTGGGTGGGCCCGCGCATCATCACCGAGGACACCAAGGAAGAGATGCGCAAGGTCCTCGCCGAGGTCCGCTCCGGCGACTTCGCGCGCCGGGCGCGCGAGGAGTTCGACTCCGGCTCGCCGAACCTCCAGAAGCTCCGCGAAGAGGAAGCGCAGCACCCGATCGAGGTCGTCGGTCGCCAGGTGCGTGCGATGTTCAAGCGGGGCTGATCGCCACCGCGGCGGGCGCTCGGCCACCGCGCCGCCCTGACCGCTGCGTGCCGGACTACGTCGACCCCGTCGGGCTCCCCGATGGGGTCGACTCGTTCTGGTCGACTGTTCCGGTCGACTCGCTCCGGCCGGTCCGCTCCGGGCATCGGGACCGGTCCCCCTTCGCGCGTTCATCGCGGCTCCGCGCAAACCAGCTGCAGCTTTTGTCCGCGACCCGTGCGAGAGAGAAACGCCGGGGTGAGCGTGCAACTCCCGGCGGCCGGTCGCATCTTCTCTGGGCGCCGGAGACGCGGACGTTCGTCCGACCAGCCAGACCTCGCACCGGGACCATCGACGCGAAAGCGTACGAACTCATGCCTCATGCACCGTTCACCATAGACGACGGCCACCTGGGGAGCCTCGCCATCTTCCCGCTCGAGACCGTCGTGCTGCTGCCGCACGCGATCCTCCCGCTGCACATCTTCGAGCCGCGGTACCGGGTGATGACGGCGCACGCCCTCGAGCGCGGGACGCCGATCGCGATCGCGCGGGTCGTGCCCGGACAACTCGACGGGCATGGCCGCCCCGTCGTCGAGCCGGTGGTGGGGGTGGGCCGCGTCATCCAGCAGGAGCTGCAGCCTGACGGGCGCTACAACCTGCTGCTCGCAGGCGTCGAGCGAGCGACGATCGAGCAGGAGCTCGACGTCGACACGCCGTACCGCCAGGTGCGCGCGCGACGGCTGGAGTCCACGGTCCATGAGCCCGTCGTGGTCGAGCACCAGCACCGTATCCTGCGCGAGCTGATCTTCCGCCTGCGCGCCAGCAAGCCCGCCATCTCCAGCGTGATGCTGCGGCTGCTCGACGAGTCGACGAGCCGCGCTGCGGCGGTCGACCGCGTGTGCAGCGCGCTGACGATGCCGGTCGAACGTCGCTACGAGCTGCTCGCCCAGCCGGTCGTCGACGAACGCTACGACGTGGTCGTCGAGCTGGTAGCGGAGGCGGTGGCCAACGCCGAGGCGCCGGTCGATGACGAGGGCGGACCGCTGCTCAACTGAGCGAAGCGCCGCCAGCGCGAGTCGCTCCGGAGAGGATCTCGTCCGGTTCGGTCTCGCCCAGCCAGGCTTCCCCGATCCCTTCGCCGCCGTGGAGCACCGGGCGCGCCGTCCGCGACACGCCCGCCGCTCCCGTCACGTTCAGCGCCGCGTGCGGCTCCGGCGGCGGCGGCCCTGCATGTGGATGCGGCCGCTCAGCACGTCCTCGATGTCGTCCTGGAACCGGATCTTGCGCTCGGCGACCTCGCGGAGCGCGGTCACGCACTCCTTGTTCTCGCTGCGCACGAGCGGCTCGGCGTCCTTCATCAGCTGCCGGGCACGCTTGACGGCGAGGTGGACCAGGGCGAAGCGGTTGGGGACCTCGTCGAGGCAATCTTCAACGGTTACGCGTGCCATCGGGTTCCTCCAGGCGGGACGTGAACGGCGACGAGTACGTGCAGCACCACGGCGTGTCAACACCTGAGCGGTGGATCCGGAGCCGTCTCCGGTGCCCCGGAGCAGGCGAGCGCACGGCCGAGCGCACGGTTGTCTTTGCGCTCCGGATCCTGCAACGGTACAGACCCACCCGGACCACCCGGGCGCTGGCCTGGCGACGGGGCTTGCAGGCGTATACTGAACGTGTATTCATGTGGGACGCGCGCTGAGCCTCAGCCAGCCCGCATGACCCGCCGCTACCGCATGGCAGAGTGAGCATGACCGAGCTGATCGAAGACGTCGTCCTGCACGAGACCACGCAGCAACGGTACCTGAACTACGCGCTCAGCGTGATCACCTCGCGCGCGCTGCCCGACGTGCGCGACGGCCTCAAGCCCGTCCAGCGGCGCATCCTCTACGCCATGTACCACAACCTCTCGCTGGTGCCCGACAGCAAGCACCGCAAGAGCGCCGCCGTCGTCGGCGAGGTCATGGCGAAGTACCACCCGCACGGCGACCAGTCGATCTACGACGCCATGGTCCGCATGGCGCAGTCGTTCTCGCTCCGCTACCCGCTCGTCGACGGGCAGGGCAACTTCGGCTCCCTGGACGGCGACGGCGCCGCGGCCATGCGCTACACCGAGGCCAAGCTCCGGCACGTCGCCGTCGAGCTGCTCGCCGAGCTCAAGAAGCGCACCGTCGAGGTCCGCCAGAACTACGACGGCACCCTCGACGAGCCCGTCGTCCTGCCCGCACAGCTGCCCAACCTGCTCGTCAACGGCGCCAGCGGCATCGCCGTGGGCATGGCCACCAACATCCCGCCCCACCACCTGGGCGAGGTGATCAGCGCCTGCCTCGCCCTCATCGACAACCCCACGACCTCCATCGAGCAGCTCGTCCGCGACCACATCAAGGGCCCGGACTTCCCGAACAGCCCCAGCATCCTCAACAGTGAAGAGGAGCTGCTCCGCATCTACACCACCGGCAGCGGCCCCATCGAGATGCGGGCCAACTGGGAGCTCGAGCAGGAGGGCAAGCGCCAGGCGATCGTCATCACCTCGATCCCCTACGGCCTCAACAAGGCGACCCTCATCACCGAGATCGCCGGACACATCCAGGCCGGGCGTGTACCCCAGCTCACCGACATCCGCGACGAGTCCACCGACGAGATCCGCATCGTCATGGAGTACCGCAAGGGCGCTGATCCGGAGGCCGCCATGGCCTTCCTCTTCAAGCGCACCCCGCTCCAGTCGCGCTTCAACGTCAACATGACCTGCCTCGTCCCGGTCGACGGCCCCCTCGACGAGCAGACCATCCCGCGACGCCTCGACATCAAGGAGATGCTCGAGTTCTTCCTGGAGTTCCGGTACGCCGTCACCCGCCGCCGCCTGCAGTACGACCTCGAGCTCCTCGAGCGACGCATCCACATCCTGCGCGGCTTCGCCATCATCTTCGACGCGCTCGACGAGGCCATCCGCCTCATCCGCGAGAGCGACGGCAAGAACGACGCCCGCGAGCGGCTCTGCGACCGCTTCGGGCTCGACTACGACCAGGCTGAGGCCGTCCTCGAGACCCGCCTGTACCGCCTCGCGAAGATGGAGATCGACGCCATCCTCGCCGAGCTCGCCGAGAAGGAGGAGCAGGCCGCCGCCATCCGCGCCATCCTCGCCGACGACGGCCGCATGTGGGACCTGATCCGCGCCGAGCTCGAGCAGATCCGCGACGCCTACGCCGACGAGCGACTCTCCCGCGTCACCGGACCCGTCCAGCAACGCGAGTTCTCCGAGGAGGTCTACATCGTCGAGGAGGACTCCTTCTGCATCGTCACCCGCCAGGGCTGGTTCAAGCGCCAGAAGAGCTACACGGACGTCGCCGCCATCCGCGTCCGTGAGGGCGACGCCGTGGGCTGGGTCGTGCCCGCCACCACGCGGCACACCCTCTGCGTCCTCACCTCGCTGGGGCGCGCCTACACCCTGCGCGTCGCCGACATCCCGCAGACCACCGGCTACGGTGAGGCGATCCAGACCCGCTTCGACTTCGCCGACGGCGAGACGATCGTCGGCGTCATCACCAGCGACACCCGCTGCTGGCCACCCGTGAGCCCGAACGTGCTCGCCGGCCTCGCCGACGGCGAGGCGCGACCGCCGTGGATCATCGCGCTCAGCCGCGCCGGCCGCGCCGTCCGCATCGCCTTCGAGCCCTACGCCGAGCCGTCTACCCGCGCCGGCCGCATCTTCATGAAGCTCGACAGCGCCTTCGCCAACGACGCCGTGCTCGGCGTCCACCTCGCCGGCGGCCACGAGATCGTCTCCCTCGCCACCGACAACACGAGCGTCCTGCTCTTCCCCATCCGCGAGATCAACCTCCTGAGCGGACCCGGCAAGGGCGTCATGGCCATCAAGCTGGGCAAGGGCGACCACGTCGTCGGCTTCGAGCTCACCACCGACCGCATGCACGGCCTCCGCGTCCGCACCGACCGCGGCCGCGAAGAGACCGTCCGACCCAACAAGTTCTCGATCACCTCGCGCGGCAACCGCGGCCGACAGCTCTCCCGCACCGGCCGCATCGTCGACGTCATCCGAGACCCCGTCGTGTTCAGCCCCCGACCCGCCGACGCCGTCGCCAACGAGCTCGGCCCCGGACCCGTCGTCCCCGACGACACCGACCAGGGCGAGCTGATCTGAGCCGCTGACTTGCGCCCGCTGTCCCGCGTCCGCTGCCCCGCGTCCGCTGATCTCCGACCACGGCCCCTCGCTCCACGCTCCCTGACCCCTGTGGCCGAGCACGGCTCGCTGCCAACCCCGTGACCCCCGCCGGAACACCTCCCGCCGGAAGACCACCCGCCGGGGCGCCCCCACGAACCCGCACCGACTGCACCGTCTCGCACACGCGGTACCCGACCATGTCCGACTACAGCGCCTCACAGATCCGCGTCCTCAAGGGCCTCGAGCCCGTCCGCAAGCGACCCGCCATGTACATCGGCGGGACCGACGTGCACGGCCTCCACCACCTGCTCTGGGAGGTCGTCGACAACTCCGTCGACGAGGCCATCAACGGCCACGCCACCTTCATCGAGGTGACCCTCCACGAGGACGGCACCTCCGCGAGCGTGCGCGACAACGGGCGCGGCATCCCGGTCGACATCCACCCCGAGGAAGGCCGCAGCGCCCTCGAGCTGATCCTCACCACGCTCCACGCCGGCGGAAAGTTCGACGGCGGCAACTACAAGCGATCCGGCGGCCTCCACGGCGTGGGCAGCTCTGTCGTCAACGCGCTGAGCACCGAGCTCGTCGCCACCATCCGCCGTGGCGGCAACGAATACCGGCAGACCTACTCCTGCGGCAACCCCACCTCCGAGGTCGTCACCGTCGGACCCGCCCAGGGCACCGGCACCGCCGTCTTCTTCCGGCCCGACCCCGAGATCTTCGACGACGTCCGCTTCGACCGCGAGCTCATCGCCGAACGGCTCGAGATCAAGTCCTTCCTCACCGCCGGCCTCCGCGTCGTCTTCAAGGACGAGACCACCGGCAAGCGCACCGAGTTCAAGCACTCCGGCGGCATCGCGGACTACCTCACCACGCTCGCCACCAAGCTCGCCGCCACGCCCATCCACCCTGACCCGATCCGCTTCGACCACGAGGACGACGACCTCAAGGTCGAGGTCATCCTCCAGTGGACCGAGCTGCCCCGCGAGGAGATCCGCTCCTTCGCCAACGGCATCCCGACCGCCGAGGGCGGCACCCACGAGCAGGGCTTCCGCGACGGCGTCGCTGACGCCCTCATGAACTACCTCGAGGCACACGACGCCATCCCACGCGGCGTCGACGTCAAGCGCGGCGACGTCCGCGAAGGCCTCGTCGCCGTCGTCAACGTCTTCCTGTCCGAACCCCAGTTCCAGGGTCAGACCAAGGACAAGCTCAACAACCGCGAGATCCGCTCCTCGATCGCCACCCTCACCCGGCACGTCGTCGAGGACTTCATGCACCGCAACCAGTCGACCGGCAACGCCGTCGCCATGCGGATCATCCAGGCCGCCCGCGCCCGCGCCGCCTCGCGCTCCGCCGTGCAGGAGGTCCGCCGCAAGAAGCCCACCGCGCAGCGCCTCAACCTCCCCGGAAAGCTCGCCGACTGCTCCTCCAACGACCCCGTCGAGACCGAGCTCTTCATCGTCGAAGGTGACTCCGCAGGCGGCTCCGCCAAGCAGGGGCGCGACCGCAAGACCCAGGCCATCCTCCCCCTCCGCGGCAAGGTCCTCAACGTCGAGCAGGCCACCGACTCCAAGGTCAGCGGCAACAACGAGCTGTCGGACATCGTCTCAGCCCTCGGCTGCGGCGTGGGCAAGACGTTCAACATCGACAACCTGCGCTACGGGCGCATCATCCTCCTGATGGACGCCGACTCCGACGGCCACCACATCTCCACCCTGCTGCTCACCTTCTTCTACCGCTACCTGCGACCGCTCATCGACGGCGGACGCGTCTACATCGCCCAGCCACCCCTCTACCGCGTCGACGTCGGCAAGGACACGTGGTGGGCCCTCGACGACCGCGACCGCGACCGCATCATCGCCCGCGCGCGCCGCAGCCGCCCCAACGCGAAGCCCGTCATCCAGCGCTTCAAGGGCCTCGGCGAGATGATGCCCCGCACCCTCTACCAGACCACCCTCGACCCCCGCACACGCCGCCTGCTCAAGGTCGTCATCCCGCCCGAGGAGCAGATCCTCACCGAGAAGACCATCGGCGGCCTGATGGGCAAGGACGCCTCCGTGCGCTACGACTTCATCATGGAGCGCGCTCAGGAAGCCGGCGAGCTCGACGTCTGACCGACCCTGGTCGCGAGCCTCGCGCGACCCCGGCCCGGAGCGACCCCGGCCCGGAGCGACCCCGGCCCGGAGCGACCCCGGCATCCCGCACAGCGCCCCGCCAGCCCGCGCTCACGGACAACGAGCCTGGTCCGCCGTGCGGTCAGCGGCCCATCAGCAGCCAGCTCATCAGGGCGCCACCCAGCACCACGGCGGCGAAGCCCGCGCCGGTGACGAGCACCAGCGGCACCAGCACCCAGCGCTGGATCCGGCGTGTGCGGCGCAACAACGTGCGCTCGAGCCGCACGAGCCCGCCCTCGCTGTGCGCACCCCCGCTGGCCGCGTCCCCGCTGTCCGCGACCTGATCGCCCGCGACGTCATCGCCGTGGACCAGCGTCGCGCCCGACGGCGTCGCTCCGTCGGCGGGACCACCGCGCACGATTCCCCGCGTCTCGCCCACCAGCAGGTCGGGTCTGGCGGGCGGGGCTCCCACGCCTGCGACCGGCTTCGGCAGTCGACCCGCGGAGCCCTTGCCCGGCGCCGCGACGAGGCGGCCCACGCCTCCACGCAGGACCGCGCTGGCGATCCGCCCCAACGCACGGACCTTCAGACGGCGGCGGATCACGATGTCGACCGCCGGCAACACCGCGAGCCAGAGCCCGGCCCGCGCGAGCTCCAGAGACGGCACGGCGCGCAGCGCGGCCGGCGACACGCGACGCAGCTCGGACGAGACCTCGTCCGCGGCCCGGAACCCGAGCACGATGATCTCGTCCACCAGACCCAGCGCCCGCCACGCGACGAACGTCACACCCAGACCGGCACCCACGATCAGACCGCTCAGCACGGCGACCAGCGCCATGAGCTCGACCAGGAGCCCGTCACCGCGCAGCCCGAAGCCCACGTACCAGGTCACAAGCGCGACGAGCAGTCCGCTCAGGAGGCCACCCACGAACGGGATGGCGTGCTCCCATGGGGTGATCAGCGCGCCGGTGCGGTCAGCCAGCTCGCGTTGGTCGAGCCGCGTGAAGTCGACACCCGTGAGCTCCTGCATCCGCTCGGCGAACGCGCGCGCTTCCGGCGCGAGCTCACGGGCGATGGCGAGCAGGTCATCGCCGCCGCCCTGGGCCGGGCCGCCTGGGGCTGACTCGGCGGGTGCGTGCCGGGGGTCACGTGCGGCCGGGTCGCGGTTCGTGTGGTCGTGGTTCACCATCAGCGGTGCTCACGGCGTGGCTCAGCCCAGCCGCCGCTGCGGCGCGCGGCGTCGGAAGGAGCCATCAGCCGCGCTCCCGGCGCAGCCCGGCCCAGGAAGCCGGCGGCTCGGGGAACGCGGCGTCAGGTGCGATCAGGTCGGAGCGAAAGCAGGCCCGTCCGTGCTCGGGGATACGTCGACGGCGAAAGAGCGGGCGCAGCATCAGCTCCCCGTCGCGTCGCGGCGGCCCGGCGTCGATGCCAAAACGGGCCGCAGGGACGAATCCGATCCGGCGCAGCTGCGCCGTCGAGCCCCACGCGAACATCGCGAGCTCCCGGTCCGCCCGCGCCTCCTCTGCCGCGATGACGAGCAGCATGGACCCGATCCCGCGGAGTCGCTGCCCGGGATCGACCGCGACGGCCTTGAGCACCGGAGCAGACCAGGGTCGGTCCGGGCGATCGATGGTGACTCGCTCGACCAGCGCGTGCCCCAGCACCACGCCGGAGACCCGCGCCGTGAAGTGGAGGTCTCCTTCGAGCGGCGCCTCGAGGCGCCGCGCCAGCGCCGCGCACATCGCCTGGTCGAACGAACGCGCGTGGATGGCGGCCAGCGCTTCGTGCTGGTCCCGAGTCGTGAAATCGACGACAACCGTCATGGAAGGGGACTCCAGGGGAACCGAACGGTCGGCTGACACGTTGTGAGCGGACGGAGGTGACCCGGCGCGCCGATGGGGTGCGCGGGCCCGTCCCTACGGAACAGCGGAGGGTGCTCCATGGTGAGTCGTCGTGCATGGTGGTCAAGGGGTCAAGGTCGGCAGGACACCGGCGCCGTTGATGGCCCGCGGACTCGGCGCCCGTCGGGTCGGCCTGGACCGTTCTCGGTGCTCGCCGTCGTCGCTGTGGTGGCGCTGGCTGGTCTCGCGCCGGGATGTGGGTCGTCGGGGCCCGCAGGATCGTCTGCCAGCGAAGGTGGCGACCTGGGCAGCGGCGCCTTGCCCGGTGTGGGCGAGCCGCCGGCTGACGGGCTGGAAGGTGACGAGCAGGCCGCGAGCTGCGCCGCGGTGCTCTGCCTCACCGGTACCCGCTGCGAGGACGGGCGCTGCATCCCCCTGGACGACGCTCCGGGGCAGGCCGCCGGCGCACCCTGTGCGTCAGAGGCCGACTGTCCTGACTGGGCGATGTGCCACGAGGGGACCTGCCACGACCGCTGCATCGTCATGCGCTGCACCGCGGGGACCCGGTGCCACGAGGGGCAGTGCAGGCCGCTCGATCCCCAGCAGGCCTGCGAGCAGGCCGGCGCGACGTGGCGGGAGTTCCCCAACACCTGCGGTGATATCTGCGTGACCGAGCCGCCGATGTGCGGCCAGGCGTTCATGCCTGGCTGCGACTGCGGCCCGGGTCGTTGCTGGACCGGAATGGCGTGCGTCGACGGTCGTGGAGCCGCCGACTGGTAATGCCGTCGTCCCGTGAGCGTCCGTCACGCGGGGGCGGGACGGAAAGCACCATCGTGAGGGAGCCATGAGTGTACGGATGACGAGAGCAGGAGAGGGTGCAGCGCCGCGTCGCCGTCCGTGGGCCGGAGGCGCGTCCACCGTCGCGCTTGCCCTGGCCACGGTCGCAGGGGGGTGCGGATCGGCGACGGTCGCCGACACGCCGGACGACATCACCGAGCTGCCGTTCCTCTGTCTGAACGACGACTTCTGCAGCGAACCGACGGTCTGCGACGAGGGCGTGTGCGCCGACCCCGGGCAGCCGTGCGCGCCCGGAGGTAGCGGCCAGGAGGGCCCGCCATGCCTGACGTGGGAGATCTGTCTCACGGGGACCTGCGTGGACCGGTGCGCGGTCATGGGCGCCTGCCTGGGCGGCGCCCCGTGTGTTCGCGGTGAGTGTGTACCGTTGATCGATGAGCCGATGGACGACACGGCGCCATAACGGTCACCGAGGCGCGCCGTCCGCCACCACCAGCCACGCCCTGCCAGGAGCCGCGCCCTGCCAGGAGCCGACCCTCCAGGAGCTGGCACCGGATGCATCGAGGGCCACGATCGTCACGGCCCGCGCCAGGCGCCCGCGCTCGCGCGGTCCTGTGGTCCGGCGGTCCTGTGTCCGGCGGTCCCGTGTCCGGCGGTCCCGTGATCCGGCGGTCCTGTGACCCGGCAGGCGCGCGCTCGGGATGCCGGTGCCTGCGACGCCGCTGGCCGCCGCCGGCGACCCGGATGATGGGACGCCTCACGATCTTGTGCGACAGCGCTCGCCGGTCGCCGACTACCCGGTCGTGGAGCAGCAACGGCACGACAGGGGAGGTGCGCATGTCCGGGACGATACGGGAGCCGCAGGGGAGCCGCCGTGGGCCGGTGGTGGAGGCCGTGAGGCCGGTCCCGCCGGTGGTGATGCGGGCGGTGATGGGGAGCGAGCAGCGGCGCGCGGGCGCCAACCAGGGCGGGCTCGACGGCGTGGAGCGTCGTTCGCCCGGCAGCGCGGTGGATCCGACGGCGCTGCTCCTGGGTGTCGTTCGAGGCGAGCGTGAGCCGCGCGGTGGGTCGCCACCGGGAGCCGACTTCCGGTACGATGTGCGTCGCGACGTCCGGGTTCCGGTGGGGGGCCTGGCCGCGAGCCGTCCGGGACCCGCGGCGAGCGTGACTGCTGGCGCGGCGACAGCAGGCGTGGCGGGGACCCTGGAGCGCGCGTCGGGCGGCGGCCCGTCGCTGGGTGGGGGCGAGCTCGTCGCGACCACATCGCCGTCGCGGGGGATGATTCCGTTCCTGGGCGGGATGCAGGCGGACGTGGTGGGGGACGCGCTTCGCCTCGTGGATCGCTACGTCGCGGATGTCTCGGACGCCCTGCGCGAGCGCCGGATCGGGGTCGCGCTGCGGCTGACGGGGGAGCTCGTCTTCCGGCTCGCGGAGCGGGTGGTGGGGGCGGTCTTCGACGGCGCGATGCTGGCCGTTGGCGCGATCGCCGAGCGGATGCCTGCGGGTCCAGGGGGCGTGACCCCCCGCCCGCTGTCGCCGGATGAGCGGGCGCTGCTCGAGCGGTCGTACGGATCGGCGTTGGACCTGGACCGGGTGCGCGTGGGCAGCGCCCGCGTGATGACGGTGGGCATGAGGTCCGGCGGGCGGGTCGTCGGCGACACGGTGTACCTGACGCGGGACCACTTCGACGCTGACGGGCGGCTCCGGCCGGAGTCGGTCGACCTGTTCTGTCATGAGGTCGCGCACGTGTACCAGTACCAGCGCGGCGGCGCGGACTACATGCACCGCGCGGTCTTTCCGCGGGTGCGTCTCGACGACGCCGCGATGTACGACTGGCAGGGTCCCCTGCGGTCACGGCCCTCACCCGGCGCGCTCACGCCGGAGCAGCAGGCCGAGCTGATCGGCGGCGTGACGTGGTTCCTGCACCGTCACCCTGGCCGGCCTGCGGACCGCCCCTTCGTCGCCGGGGACATCTTCGCGACGCGAGACCACGGGCCGTCGCTGATGCTTGATGAGCCGATGGCGCAGTGGCTCAACGCGCTCCAGGCTCAGGTGCGGGCGGGTGTGGACCCGCGCTGGATGACGGGGGTCGGCTGAACGGCCGGAGCACGACCCCCAGCACGCTGCCCACGATCAGAGCCGCGCCCAGGATGCTGGTCCAGCTGGGGTATTCGCCGAAGATGAGGATCCCCCACACGAACGCCAGCGCGACCTGCAGGTAGCTCACGGAGGTGGCGCGGCTGGCGGTCTCCTTGTGCAGACCGCGCGTCATGTGGACCTGCGCGAGCTGCACGGTCACGCCGACGCCCAGCAGCAGGAGCCACTCGACCGGCGTGGGCCACACGGCGTTGCCCCACATCGCCGGGATCGCCAGCGGCGTGCCGATCAGCGGGAAGTAGAAGACGACGACCAGGCCCTCATCCGTCTCCCGCAGCTTGCGGATGACCACGTACGTGAAGCCCGAGCCGATCGCGCCGAGCAGGGCGATCGTGACCGCGAACGGGTCCGGAGTGCCGGACGCCGTGCCCACGAGGAAGGTGGGTTGCGCCACGAGCGCCACGCCCGTCAGGGAAGCAGCGGCGGCCGTCAGCTCACGCCAGGTGAGCCGCTCTCGGAGCCAGACCGCGGCCAGCAGCGCGGCGAACAGCGGGTTGGTGAACTGGATCACCATCGCGTCCGCGAGGTCCAGGTGGGTGATCGCGTAGAACCAGCACGACAGCGACGCGAAGCCCAGGGTCCCGCGCAGCAGCAGCAGGCGCTTGTTGTTGCCCCACGGGCGGATGCGGGCGTGGCGCAGCGCGGCGTAGCTCAGGATCAGCGCAACGAAGCTGCGCGCGAAGACGATCTGGTGGCTCGACAGCCGCTCGCCGGCGAGCTTCACGAAGACGCCCATGACGCTGAAGAACAGCGCCGCGATGACCATGTCGCGCATCCCGCTCGAGCCGGCGGACGTGGCGACAGGTGCGCCGGCGGGAGCGGCTGGTGGTGTGCCGGGCGCGGTCAGGGTTGCGTCTCGATGTAGCGGCGCGGGTCAGCCTCGCGGTGCTCCATGAGCTCGACGATGCCGGCTTCGATCGCGGCGCGTGTCTGCTCGCGGATGGACCAGATGACGTCCGGGTCGGTCGAGCCGCGCACGTCCGCGGTGCGGATCGGGTCCATGAACCGGAAGTAGAAGCGCTCGACGCGGTTGAGGCTGCGCACGCGGGGAAGGGCGAGCGGCGGCAGGAAGTCCTCGCGAAGGTTGAGGCGCTTCCAGAGGGAGCCGAGCGGGGAGCGCAGGACGTCGTTGGCGTCAGCGATGATGTCGAACATGTCCTCTGCGCCGACGGCGGCGAACGGGACGATGGTGCAGCCGTGCTCGATGGCGAGGCGGGCGAAGCCTGCGCGCTCGCCCCAGACGAGCTGGTAGTGTTCGCCGCGGCGCTTGGCGACCTCGCGTGCGCCGCCGGGGAAGACGAGGATGCACTGGTTGTCCTGCATCAGCTGGCTGCAGGTGTCCGGGCTGCCCTCGATGGCGCCGAACCGGCTCAGGGTGTGGCCCCAGATCGGGATGCGGAAGTGCATGCGGTCGCCGAGCGATCGGAGGAAGATGCCCTTCCGGAAGTAGAGCGCCATGTACATGAGCGGGGCGTCGAGCACGCCGTAGAGCGTGTGGTTGCCGACGAAGAGCAGGGGGCGGTCGTCGGGGATGCGGTCGAGGCCCAGGAAGACCGGGTCGACGAGCCGTCGCCAGGGCTCCAGTAGGGCGGCTGCTCGGCGCATCGTCGCGTCGTCAGGCGGTTCGAGCCAGGGGCGGTTCATGGGCGGCCTGTCGGTTCGGGCGGTCGGTGCGCCGCGGTGGGTGTACGGGCGATCGACGGCCGGCGGTCGGCGGTCGCACGGGACGCTAGTGCTGCGCGCGCGCGGGCTCAAGAGCCGTCGCGCCGGGAGCGAGCGGAGCGCGCGCCAGGTGCGCCCGGCTGCCCTTCCCGTTCCGCCCGGGAACGAGTACACAGGCTGCGCTTCCGGAGACGCTTCCGATACGCCACAGGGGATGTCGACGATGACACAGGACATGGTCAGGGACGTGCTGGGCGGGTGCCACGACGAGGGCAGCCGCGTGACGGTGAAGGGCTGGGTGCGCACGCGGCGGGACACGAAGGCCGGCGAGGGGCTGTCGTTCGTGAACCTGCACGACGGCTCGTGCTTCGACGCGCTGCAGATCGTCTGCCCCTCGTCGCTGCCCAACTACGCCGCTGAGGTCCTGCGGCTGACGACCGGGTGCTCGCTGGAGGTCGACGGCGTCGTCAGCGCGTCGAAGGGCAAGGGCCAGGCGCGCGAGGTCATCGCCGACGCGGTGCGCGTGGTGGGCTGGGTCGACAACCCGGACACCTACCCGATCCAGCCCAAGCCCCACAGCCTCGAGTTCCTCCGCGAGAACGCGCACCTGCGCCCGCGCACGAACATCATCGGCGCCGTGACGCGGGTGCGGCACACGCTGGCGCAGGCCGTGCACCGGTTCTTCGATCAGGAGGGCTTCTTCTGGATCCACACGCCGATCATCACCGCCAGCGACACCGAGGGCGCCGGCGAGATGTTCCGGGTGTCGACGCTCGATCTGGCGAACCTGCCGCGCACGACGGACGGCAAGGTCGACTTCTCGAAGGACTTCTTCGGGCGGGAGGCGCACCTGACGGTCTCCGGCCAGCTGGCCGTCGAGAACTACTGCCTCGCCATGTCGAAGGTCTACACCTTCGGGCCGACGTTCCGGGCAGAGAACTCCAACACACGCAGGCACCTGGCGGAGTTCTGGATGATCGAGCCCGAGCTCGCGTTCGCCGATCTCGCCGCCGACGCGGACCTCGCCGAGGCGTTCCTCAAGTTCATCTTCCGTGACCTGCTCGAGCGCCGGGCGGACGACATGGCGTTCTTCGCGCAGCGGGTCGACAAGGGCTGCGTCGCGCGGCTGGAGTCGTTCGTGGAGTCGAGCTTCGAGCGCATGGACTACACGGAGGCGATCGAGCGCCTGCAGCGCTCCGGTCAGTCGTTCGAGTTCCCGGTGGAGTGGGGCATGGACCTGCAGTCGGAGCACGAGCGCTACCTGACGGAGACGCTCGTCGGCCGGCCGGTGGTCGTGATGAACTACCCGAAGGATATCAAGGCGTTCTACATGCGGTTGAACGACGACGGGCGGACGGTGGCGGCGATGGACGTGCTGGCGCCCGGGATCGGCGAGATCATCGGCGGGTCACAGCGTGAGGAGCGCCTCGATGTGCTGGACCGTCGCCTCGCGGAGATGGGCCTGAACCAGGACGACTACTGGTGGTACCGGGATCTGCGGCGGTACGGGTCGGTCCCCCACGCCGGGTTCGGGCTGGGGTTCGAGCGGGCGATCCTCTACGCGACGGGCATGGAGAACATCCGGGACGTGATCCCGTTCCCGCGGACGCCGGGTCACGCGGACTTCTGAGCGGCTTGCGGTCAGGCGCCTGCTCGCTGCTTGCGACGTGCCAGCTTGCGACGTGCCAGCTTGCGACGTGCCAGCTTGCGACGTGCCAGCTTGCGACGTGCCAGCTTGTGGGCGTTGTCAGACGTCGCAGACGAGGCGGAAGCCGACGTCCATGGCGTGCCCGTCAGCGGCGAGCCGCTGTCGTGACGCCAGCCGGCAGGTGTCCGTGTGTGAGCACCAGCTGCCGCCACGCGTGATGCGCCACGGGTCGTTGGCGTCGTCGACGTGGACGAGCTCCCGGACGCCGCCGGCGAGGTCGCGGACGTCGAACGGGCTCCGGTCCGTGGCGAAGCTGCCGACCGGCTCCGGGTGGAAGTGGCCCGGCCGCGAGTCCCGCATCTTGCAGAAGGCGGGATCGAACTGGTCGCCCCACGGGAAGTGGCGCCCGTCCGCGCCGCGGGCGGCGCGCTCCCACTCTGCTTCCGTGGGCAGTCGGTAGGGGAGCAGGTCCCGGTCGCTGCGCCAGGCTGCGTAGGCGACGGCGGCGTCGTAGGTGATGCCGACGACCGGGTAGCTCCAGTGGGCGTCTTCGCAGGGGCCGTCGTGGGTGCCCTGGCAGCCCGGCTGGGCGCTCATGACGAGGGCGTCGCCGACGCGCAGCAGCAGGGGCGCGCCGTCGTCATCGCGCGGCATCAGCGCGTCGCGCTGGTCGCGGCTGGTGCTCTCGAGGAACGCCGCGTAGTCGGCGAAGGTGACCGGCAGGCGCATGATGTGGAAGTCGGCCACGTCGACGAAGCGCCAGGCGACGGGGTCGAGCGCCTGCTTGTCACCGCCCACGACGCTGGTGCCCCCGGGGATGAAGCAGAGGTGGTCGAGGCGGGGGTCGTGGTTCCGCAGGCGGACGACGATGCGGTGAGTACCCGGCCGCGAGATGTGGATCGGGTGCCACGCGACGCTGTGGCCTGGTGCCTTGAGGGAGACGAGCCAGGAGCCGTGTTCGACGTCGCTGAGCGAGAGCGGCGTGTGGCCGATGAATCGGGAGTCGTGGACCTGCAGGCGCCGCTCGCTGTCCGCGAGGCGGTGCAGGAAGACCGCGGCGCCGGGTGGTGTCGACTCGACCAGCAGCGTCCCTGGCTGTTCGAGTTGCCGGACGTACTGCCCGGTCTCGTCGTGGAGCCGGATGAGGGCGCGGAAGTACGTGATGCCCACGTGATCGTGGATCTGCTCTGCGTACTGGTAGCGGTGCCAGTACATGCGCGCGAGCCCGGCGAGCGCGCGTCCGTGGCGTGGGTGGCGGGCGAGCGCCTCGTTGTACTGGCGTGTGGCGCGTTCGTAGACGCGGGCGAGGTACTGCTCTGCGCTGCGGACCCGGTCCTCGATCTTCCAGAGGGTGGACTTCGTCTCCGGTGGGTCCCACGAGTGGACCTCGGGTCGCACGGCGCGGCGCTCCTGCTCGACGCGCTCGTACTCGGACCAGGCGCGCTCGTAGACGCGCATCAGGCGGTCGCCCTCGGCGCAGAGCCGGTCTGCGGCGTGTTCACGGTGTCCGTCGAGGAAGCGCTGGACGGCCTCCCGGAGCTCGGCGACGGTCTGGTAGCGCCGCTCCCGTTGCTTCTCGAGGCCGCGCATGACGAGCGCGTCGAGGTCGACGGCGATCTCGCGGTCCGGGGTGACCTTGCTGGGCGGCAGGATCGGGTCGCCCACGACGGCGAGCAGGGTCTCCATGATCGTGGGGCGAGCGGAGGGCTGGCGCAGGGTGAGCAGCTCGTAGAGGACGACGCTCAGGGCGTAGACGTCGCTGCGTTCGTCGAGGTCGGTGCCGGAGCCGGTGGCCTGCTCGGGGGACATGTAGGCAGGGGTGCCGGCGGTGTCGATGTTGACCGTGGGTCGGCCTGGCGAGTCGGGCGTTGGTTCGTTGCGTCGTCGGTTGGTCTGGTCGAGCCGGGCCTCGACGCGACGGGCGAGGCCCCAGTCCATGACGTGGACCTCGCCGTAGTCGCCGAGCATGATGTTGTCGGGCTTGATGTCCCGGTGGATGATGCCGCGGGCGTGCGCGTACTCGATGGCGCGGCAGACCTGGACGAAGACCTGGAGCAGGTGGTTGACGGGGTGCGCGGGTTCGTCGCCCAGCGGTCCCTGCGCCTGCTCCTGCTGCTTGAGCTCCTGGAGCACGGTGCGGAGGGAGCGCCCGCGGACGCGTTTCATGGTGTAGAAGATCTCGCCGGTGCTCAGGATGCCGACGTCGTAGATCGGGACGATGTTCGGGTGTTCGAGGGCGCTGGTGGCGCGTGCCTCGGCGACGAACTGGCGCAGATCGCGGTCCTCGAGAGGCCATCGCGTCGGGAGCTTCATGGCGACGACGCGCCCGAGGTCGCGGTCGAAGGCGCGGACGACGCGCCCGACGCCGCCGCTGCCCAGCTCCTTGCCGATCACGTAGCGTCCGCGTTCCTTGCCGCGGCGGAGGACGTCGACGCCCGACTGGGCGACGGTCTCCTGGCCGGCGCGGGAGTTCCAGCGGTCGTCGATGCTGTCGCTGTGGAACGAGTCGCGGTCCGGTTCGTCGGCGTTGGCGGTGATCAGGACGTCGGCGAGGTCGTCGTCGCCGGCGGAGTCATCGCCCCGGTCGTCGCTCTGGTCGTCGCCGCTGCTGCGCCCGGTGGTCCGGTGGTCGGCGACGGTCGGGTCGATGTCGTGGTGGTCGTCCCGGAGGTCCTGCTCGATGTCGAGGAACTCGGTCGGGTCAACGGGCCCGCGCTTGACCCAGATCGTGTGTGGGTCGTCGTCCGGATGCAGGAGCGCGCGGGCGAGGGTCTCGAGTGTGGGGCCGGCGCCGGCGTGCTGACGCTCGAGGATGAGCCGGGCGATGGCTGTGTGCAAGGCGGTGTGCGCGGAGACCGGTCCGGCCGGCGCGTCGTCTGCGCCGGCCTCGTTGACCGCGTCGTCCGCGTTGTCCTGCCTGGTTCTATCCTCGCGCAAGGTCGTCGACCTCCGGCGCGGGGACGAGGCGCATGACGACTCGGCCGATGCGCAGCTTGTCGCCAACGGACAGGGGCGCGGTGCCGTTTCGGTCGACCGGGCGGTTGTTGATGTAGGCGCCGTTTCGCCCGCCCAGGTCCTGAACGACGATGCGGTCGCCGGCGTCGGAGAAGCGGATGCGGGCGTGCATGCGGTGGACGTAGGACGGGTCCTGGGCGCCCAGGTCGATGTCGGGGCAGCGCCCGGAGCCGGCGTCGTAGCGCCCGATCACGATGTCGCGGTCGGCGAGCAGGAACTGTTCACCGAGGATCTGGCCCTGTTCGACGACGAGCTTGACGCGACCCAGCAGGCGTCCGCCGCCGGGGATGCTGCGCTGGGACTCCAGCTCGCGCAGGGCGGAGCGTGGATCGAGGAACTGGGTCTCGTTGGACGTCCGCGGTCGCTGGACGAGCGGCTCGGAGTGGGCGCGCCCCGGGGGGGGCTGGACGACGGGGTTGGCGGCGGTAGCCCCGCCGCGTGCCGGTTGGTGCGCCGGTGTTGCCGGCGGGGGTGCAGCGGGCGGGTAGGTCTGGGGCGGGTAGGGCGCTGGCGCGGACGGCGGGTAGGGTGCCGGTGTGGGGGCCTGACCCCAGCCACCGCCTTGCGCGGGCGGCGCGGCTTGTGGCGCTGGGCCGGCGCCCGGCAGCACGCGTCCGCAGGTCACGCAGGTCAGGTCGTGGGACTGGTTGGCTTGGCCACAGTACGGACAGAACATGAGCGCTCGCGGCGTGCCGGGTCGTGGGATCGTCTGCCCGTCAGCGTGGCCCGGGACGGCCGACGGCGTGGGACCGGGGTCAGAAGCGGCGCGAGAAGCTCACTCCGGCGCCGTCGGGCAGGAACATCGGGGCGAACGCCTGGCCGCTGTCCGAGGCGGCGTCGCGGCGCGGGTTGATGGCGAGCCAGATCGCGCCACCGATCGCCGCAGCGCCGCCGACCCCGTACATCACGGCCATCGGCACGCGCGCGCTGTCGATGCGGTCAGCGGACCGCTGGGCGGCGTCGAAGAGGTCAGCGCGGCGGGTGTCGCGGTAGTCGGACACGTCGCTCCGGGCGCTGCCCAGTGACAGGTCCCAGGCGACGGCGCCCAGCAGCGTGGCGCTGCCGGCGGCCAGCATCACCACGGCGGCGGTGTTCAGGCGGCCTCGCGGCTCCGCACCTTCGCCGATCGTCAGCCCGGACAGGGCCGCCAGCTCACGCTGCAGCGCCGCCATACGCTGGCGGTCGCCGCCGGCGGCGAGCTCGCGCTCCAGCTCGGCGATGCGGCGCTCGCGCTCCAGGCGCTCTGCCTCTGCCTGCTGTTGCGCGATGCACACCTCCGCCTCTGCCTTCCGGCGCTGCGCGGTCTGGATGAGGATCGGTCGCTCCTGGACGCCGGGGTGCGCGAGCACCTGCTCGAGCTCCGCGAGGCCTTCCTCGCACAGCCCGATCTCCGTCATCAGCGCGCCCACGACCTGGCGCGTCGTCAGCAGCTCGTCGAGCGCGGCGATGCGCTCCTGCGGCGTGATCCCGGTGCGCAGCTGGAGCAGCTCCTCGAGCACCTCCACCAGCCGCTGTCCCTGGCTGATCGCCTGACGGTACACGCGGTTGCCCTGCGTCGTGCGCGGGTCCATCGACTGCGACTGCGTGTAGACGTTCGTGAACCCGTCAGCCGCGCCGTCGTAGCGCTGCCAGATGTCGTCGGCACCCTGCGCCCAGGCGGTAGCGGGGACGACGGCCATCAGGAGGGCGAACAGGAGGAGGAGCGAACGGATCATGTTCGAAGGCCATGCTGGGGTGGATGCTCAGGACACGCCGTGCCACACGCTGCCGCAGTATTCAAGCAACCGGCGGCGCGGTCAACGTCTCCTTGCGGCCACCCCGGCGATTAGCCCTCGCCCGGTTCGACCACCACCAGCACCCGGCCCTCGTCGACCAGGTCACCGGCCGCGACGTGCACCGCGCTCACGACGCCGCCCTCCGGCGCCGTCACCCGGTGCTCCATCTTCATCGCCTCCATGATCACCAGCAGCGCGCCCGCCTCGACCGTCTGCCCCGGTTCGACCTGCACCTGCAGCACCGTCCCGGTCATCGGGGCGACGCAGCTGCCGGCGGCCAGCTCGGAGCCCGGTACCGGGAAGCGCGGCGCCTCCTCCAGGGCGACCGTCACGCCGCCGCACTGCACCCAGCAGCGCGCGCCGTTGGAGATGACGTCGACCCGCACGCGGTGGCCTGTCGCTTCTTCCCACCACCAGCGACCGTCACCGCTCGCCGCCAGGCGCACCTCGTGCTCCTCGTCACCGCGCACCACCGTGAACTGGCCCGGCCCGCGGTTCCAGTAGGCGGCTCGCAGGCGCGCGCCGGTCTCGTCGACGAACTCGGCCCATTGTGGGCCGACCGGGTTGTTCCGGAAGCCCGAGGGCAGCTGCCGCAGGCGTGGCAGCGCCGCGCGACGCGCCTCGTGGCCCACCAGCGCGGCGATCTCGGCCGCTCGCTGGCGGGTCGCCTCGGTCACCGACCGCCGCCAGCCGCCGGGGTAGTGGCGATCGATGAAGTGCGTGTCGATCGCGCCGGAGATGTACGCCGGATGCTCGAGCAGCTCGATCAGGAACTCCCGGTTCGTGCGTAGCCCGACGACGACCAGCTCCCGCAGCGCGGCCACCATGCGGCGGCGTGCCTGCTCACGGTCGCGCCCACGCGTGATCACCTTCGCCAGCATCGGGTCGTAGTGGACACCGACCTCGCTGCCGCTGACCACCCCGCCGTCGACGCGCAGCCCCTCGCGCGCCGGCAGCGACCAGCGCACAACCGGGCCGCTGGCAGGCAGGAAGCCGCCCTCGGGGTCCTCCGCGTAGATTCGGCACTCCAGCGCCGCGCCGCGTTGCGCGAGATCTGCCTGGCTGTAGCCGAGCGGTTCGCCAGCCGCGACGCGGAGCTGCTCGGCGACCAGATCGAGGCCGGTGACCTCCTCGGTCACCGGGTGCTCGACCTGGAGGCGTGTGTTGACCTCGAGGAAGTAGAAGGCGCCGTCTGCGCCCAGGATGAACTCGACGGTGCCGGCGTTGCGGTAGCCGATGGCCTTGCCCAGCGCGACGGCAGCCTCACCCATGCGGGCGCGCAGCGTCGGGTCCAGCGCGGGGGACGGGCTCTCCTCGATGATCTTCTGGTGGCGCCGCTGGATCGAGCACTCGCGCTCGAACAGGTGGACCACCTCGCCGTGGGCGTCGCCGAGGATCTGGATCTCGACGTGGCGCGGGTTCTCGACGTAGCGTTCGATGAGCAGCGTGTCGTCGCCAAAGGCGCTGCGCGCCTCGCGCCGCGCGGCGTCGATCGCGTCGGGCAGCTCGGCGGTGCTGCGCACGATCCGCATGCCCTTGCCGCCGCCGCCGGCGCTGGCCTTGAGCAGGCAAGGGAACCCGACGCGCGCGGCCTCGGTGATCAGCCGCTCCGGCGACTGGTCGTCGCCGTTGTAGCCCGGCACGACGGGGACGCCGGCCTGCTCGGCGATGCGCTTGGCGCGCTGCTTCGATCCCATCTCCCGGATCGCCTCGGCCGTCGGGCCGATGAACGTGACGCCGGCTGCCGCGCAGGCCGCGGCGAACGACTCGTTCTCCGAGAGGAAGCCGTAGCCCGGGTGGATCGCGTCCGCGCCCGTCAGGCGGGCCGCCTCGAGGATGCGGTCGACGCGCAGGTACGACTCCGCGCTGGGAGCGGGGCCAAGCCGGAACGCCTCGTCAGCCGCCTCGACGTGCGGAGCGTCCGCGTCAGCGTCGGAGTACACGGCGACCGTGGCGATCCCGAGGTCGCGACACGTACGCATCACCCGCAGCGCGATCTCGCCGCGGTTGGCCACCAGGACCTTCGTGATCGGTGTGTTCATGATCGTCTCCACCTGCCGTCCGGATCAGTGCCGGAACACGCCGAATGAGGTCGTGCCCTCGACCGTGTTGTTGTGCGCTGCAGACAGGCAGATCCCCAGCACGCTGCGCGTGTCTCGTGGGTCGATCACCCCGTCATCCCACAGCCGGGCCGTCGCGAAGAGCGGCGACGCCTCCTGGTCGATCTGATGTTCGATCATCATCTTGACCATCTGCAGGTTCTGCTCGTCGACCGCCTCGCCGCTCTTTTCAGCCGCCTCGCGCTTGATGATCTCGAGCACGCCGGCGAGCTGCTTGCCGCCCATGACGGCGATGCGGTGGTTCGGCCACGTGAACAGGAACCGCGGCGCGTACGCGCGGCCGTTCATCCCGTAGTTCCCGGCGCCAAAGCTGGCGCCGATCATGATGGTGATCGCCGGCACGGTGCTGTTGGACACGGCGTTGATCAGCTTGGCGCCGTTCTTGATGATCCCGCCCTGCTCGTAGATCGACCCGACCATGAACCCCGTGATGTTCTGGAGGAAGATCAGAGGGATGTCGTTCTGGTTGCACAGCTGGATGAACTGCGCGCCCTTGTTCGCCGATTCGCTGAACAGGATGCCGTTGTTGGCCAGGATGCCCACCGGGTAGCCGTGCACGTGCGCCCAACCGCAGACGAGCGTCGAGCCGTAGAGCGGCTTGAACTCGCTGAACCGCGATCCGTCGACGACACGGGCGATGACCTCCCGCGCGTCGAACGGGTGCCGGATGTCCGCCGAGGCGATCCCCAGCAGCTCGTCCGCGTTGTGCACCGGCTCCTCGACGTCGGCGAGCGGCTCCGGGCCCTGCCGTCGCCAGTTGAGGTGCGCCATGATCTCGCGGCCCAGCCGGATCGCGTCGACGTCGTCCTCGGCGAGGTAGTCCGAGACACCCGAGACCCGGCTGTGCATCTCTGCGCCGCCCAGGTCCTCGTGGGTCGTCTCCTCGCCGGTCGCCATCTTCACCAGCGGAGGTCCGCCCAGGTAGACCCGGGCCTGCTCCTTCACCATGACGGTGTAGTCGCTCATGCCCGGGATGTACGCGCCGCCGGCGGTCGAGGACCCGAACACGAGGCAGACGGAGGGGATCTGCGCGCGTGATCGGCGGGTGATGTCGCGGAACCCTCGGCCGCCCGGCACGAAGATCTTGTGCTGGTTGGGCAGGTCCGCGCCGGCGGACTCGATCAGCGAGATCGTCGGCAGCCGGTTCTCCTCCGCGATGTCGGCGAGTCGGTTCGACTTCTGCACCCCGATCTCGTTGACGGCGCCACCCTTGACCGTCGAGTCGCTCGCCGTGATCAGGCACTCGACGCCGGAGACGACGCCGACCCCGCCGATCACGCCGGCGCCGGGCGTGACGCCCTTGATCCCGTTGCCGGCGAGCGCGCCCACCTCGAGGAAGTGCGTGTCGCGGTCCAGCAGCAGCTCGATCCGCTCACGAGGGAGCAGCCGCCCCTCGGCGCGGAACCGCTCGACGTACCTGGGGCCGCCGCCAGCGCGCGCCTGCGCCAGCAGCGTGCGCACCTGCTCCAGCGTCGCCAGGTTCGCGGTGCGGTTCTGCTGGTACAGCTCCGCGCGCGTGTCGACTCGTGTCCCCAGTGTCGGGTATGGATGTCCCATCTCGCCTACCTCACAAGACATCGGCGCCGCGTCGCGCTGGCGCCTGCTCCGATCTCGCTTCTCTGCACCGGGTCGGCAGGGCGCCGCCGTGGCGACCCGCGCCCCGCTGCCGCCGTCAGGCCCCTCGCAGGAACGCGCGCGCCTCTGCGGGCGTCATCGGCTCGCGTCCCGCCTCGCGCGCCACGCGCGCGAGCTCCTCGATCAGCTGACCGTTGCCCGTCGTGCGCGACCCGTCCGGCATGTAGAACGTGTCCTCCACGCCCGTGCGCAGGTTGCCGCCCAGCTCCGCGGAGCGGCGATGCATCGACCAGACGTCCTCGCGGCCGATCACGATCGTCTGCCAGTTCGCGCCCTCGGGCAGCTCCTCGAGCAGGATCGGCAGCAGCGCCGGGTTCGCAGGCATCCCGCTGTTCACGCCCATCACGAACGAGACGAACGCAGGCCGGCGCACCAGCCCGCGGTCCACGAACATCCGCACCGAGCGCACGATCCCGGTGTCGAAGCACTCGCACTCCGGTACCACGTCCAGCGCGTACATCGCCTCCAGCGTCCGCTCGATCTTCTCGACCGGGTTGTCGAACAGCATCGGGGGCCACGCCCACTCACCGTTCGACTTCAACCGCAGGTAGTTCAGCGATCCCGAGTTCATCGCCGCCATCTCCGGGCGGGTCCGCTCGAGGCACGCCAGCGGGCCCGAGATATCCGGACCCACCATCCCGGTCGTCATGTTCACCAGGATGTCCGGGCACTCCGCGCGGATCGCGTCCGTGATCGCCGCGGCGACCTCGGGGTCCCACGACGGGAAGTGGCCCATGCCGGGCTCCTGGCGACGGAAGTGGATGTGCACCACCGCCGCGCCCGCGTTGTAGGCGTCCCGCGCCGACGCCGCCATCTCTGCCGGCGTCACCGGCACCGGATGCTGCAGCGGGTTCGTCAGGACGCCGTTGAGGGCACACGTGATCAGGACCTTGTCGCTCATGATGTTCCGCTCACAGGGCAGGCGGGCTCTCACCCGGAGTAAGTAAGCGATTACTTACTTCCGCCGACCGCGAAGGGCAAGCCCTTCCGCATCCGAGCCGCCGGCGCTCGTCCAGGCCAGGCGTGCGCTACGGCTCGCAGCTCAGCAGCGCGTCCACGGACTCCGCTCGCAGGATGCAGCGTGCATAGAGCCGGTAGCGGTGCGACCCCATGCGCTCACGGACGCCCGCCATGTTCTCCGCGCAGGCCTCGAGGTTGGTCTGTCCGACGATCTCGAGCAGGTGCTGGCAGACGTCGTGCTCCTCGGGGAGTCGGCCGCAGCCGGCGCTCCCCGCGACGAGGCTCAGCGCGAGCATCGTGGCGACGGCGGGCCCGCGCATCCGGCTGAGGGGCGCGTTGCGGGCGGTGGAGCCACGCCCGTCAGCGCTGCGTTCATCAGCGCCGCGTTCATCAGCGCGGAGGCCGTGGGATCTGCGTGGGCACGTGCTCATTCGGTGACGATGATCTCCACGTTGTCCAGCTCCGGTGGCGGCCCGGACGTCTCGATGAACAACCAGCGCAGCAGCTCGAGGTAGAACGAGAACAGCGGGATGGTGCGACCGATCTCCTCGCGCAGTCGCTCCCGTCGGGCCTTGTGGGAGGCGTGGCTCTCGCGCGTCAGGAACAGCAGCTCGCGGTGGTAGGCGTCGGCGGTCTGGATCTGGAACTCGAAGGTCTTGCCGTTCCAGCGCAGCACCGTCTTGAGCGCTCCCCAGCCGCTGTTCTTCTGGTCGTTCATGTAG
>ERZ869909.533-NODE-533-length-42947-cov-5.136109_pt1 | contig 42947 bp, 37 predicted proteins | sample MGYA00520892_ERZ869909 | MGnify/ENA primary metagenome ERZ869909 (study PRJEB32215, sample SAMEA104723947) | bioreactor metagenome | biome: bioreactor; feature: anaerobic bioreactor; material: water | place: China | collected 2015-03-12 ... | reverse complement strand
AGCCAAAGCGCTGCTGGCCAATGCTCCTGGTGTGGTGTTGCTGGAGCAGAATGAGGATTTCCCAACCCAGGTGAGTCATGCGGCCGGCCATGATGAGGTTTTTGTTGGCCGGGTGCGCAAAGATATCTCGCACGAGCTTGGTCTAAACCTGTGGGTGGTGGCAGACAATATCCGTAAAGGTGCAGCGACCAACAGCATTCAAATTGCAGAGCACTTGATACGGGATTATCTGTAAACGCTTTGCCTGAAAAAAGCCAACCTTGTGTTGGCTTTTTTTTCATGGCGAAACCCCGCTTGGCTGGCAGCTGGTAAAGTTCTGCTTTATAGTGCCGTTATAGACGAGATGGAATGTTGTTTGCATAGATTATCGGTAGACCCCGTGTAGATGCTGTTTGAATTTTTCAGTGATTCAGGGTAGCAATGCCCTGGTGGTCGATTTTCACGCATCAGACAGCCACGAAAGCCCGGCAGGTGCCGGTTGGATTAGGAAGCATACATGCAGCTCTGGCGAATTTTTTTTCTGATTTGTCTTGTCAATTTACCGACGCTGGCGATTGCCAATGACGGTAGCACCCCTATTCGCGGCCCAAGAGCTGCAGATCAACAAAGCCGGGTGCAGCAACTGGGCCCAATCACACCGACGGATACACTCTGGCGCTTAGCGCAGCAAGTGCGGCCGGATGGCGTTGATATGTATCAGGTGATGTATGCGATTTACCTGAAAAACCCGCAAGCTTTTTTAGACAACAACTTCAATCATCTTCGAACCGGCGCCATGCTGGATGTGCCTTCATTACGTGAAATCCGTGCGGTCGATCCGGTGCAAGCCCGGCAAAAATCAACCGCCGATGATGAAAGCTGGGCCAGGCGCGCCAGAGCCAGTCAGCCTGCGGCAACTGAGCCTGCCCAGGCAACAGCAGCACCAGCTGCTGCCAGTCAGCAACTGCAGCAAGCGGTTGAGCGGCTGGAGCAAGAGCAGCAGCAACAGCTGCAACAATTGCGTTATCGTTTTGGTGAGTCGATGCTGCTGGTGGAAGGCATCATGCAGGAAAATCAGGGCTTGAAAAGCACCCTGGACTCAGTCCAGCAGCAACTGGATGCGTTAAAAGCACAGATGGCTCAGGATGCAGAGCTGCAGCGCGAGCTGGAGCAGATGGTCCGCTTGCAGGCTGAGTGGATGGCCGAGCAGCAAGCCATGCAGCAGCTTGATACGGGTTCGGGGTGGCAGCAACTACTGGCAAGTCCGGCATTCTGGGTGCTGGCGGCATCGGTGCCAGCGCTCGGGATCTTGTTGGGGCTACTGGTTTGGATCAAGCGGCGGAGTAAACGAGCTCAGGAAACCATCGAAGCGGCGACTGCCGAGCCCAAGGCTGCCAGTAACTATCAATCACCACTGCCAGAGGTAGATGACAGCCTGGATGTGGATGACTCACTCTTTAGTCTGGATGATTCTTTGCTGGATGATGCTTTCGGTGAGGATGTGGATGATAGCCCAGTCGATTTAAGTGATGATCTGCTGGATGATGAAGTCTTGCTGGACGACAGCAGTATAGGCTCGGCTGATGATTTGCTGGATGATGACTCTTTGCTCGAAGATGATTCTTTGTTGGATGAAGACAGTTTGTTGGAGGATGACAGCTTACCTCAGTCTGATACAGACTTGAGTGAGGATACGGCAGAGTTTGACCCCGACAACATCCTGTCAGGAACCGACCTGGACTCACTCTTCGCTGAGGCCGATGATGAAACTGACACCCAATCCGCCAGCACGGATGACTTTGATGATGAGATGCTGGAAGAAATAGAGCTGGATATCCCAGAAGATCAACCCATGGAGCAGGACGATCCCAAGGCGAAAGCTGCTGAGGCAACGGAGCCCGATCCCTTTTATGACGAACTGGAGCAGGAGCCATCGTCACTGCTGGATGATGACGCGGATTCGCTCGTGTCGGATGAGTCTTTAGCAACGGATGCGATGGAGCCAGAACAAAGCTTTGATAGCTCAGAGTTGGATGCTTTTGCCGAAAGCCTGGTAGAAGAAAGCCTGGCTGCCGAAGCATCGGCAGGGCTCGAACAGGATGACGATGACGTGGTTGAGGATGTGGATGCACTGCTCGACGCGTTAACCGAAGACAGCACCGAACCGCAGTCAGAGAGCCCGACCAGTGACGATAACGAACTGGATGATGTCACCGATGATACCGGGCAGGATGCGCTGACGCAGTTACTGCGTGAAGACACTGAGCAGCACGACAGTGCTGTTGCGATGCCAGATGAGTTATCGACAGAGCAGAATGACCATCTGATTGCGTCTGAAGAAGATGAACTTCAGCGTGAAGCGGAGACAGAGGCTGAATACCTGACTGACTTTGCTGATTTAGAAGATGACTTCCCGGCAGAGACGGTCGAAGCCAGTGAACTTGAAACCCCTAATCTGACTGATCTCGATGATGACTCGGTGAGGCCTCCTTCAGCTGCCGCGCGCTCGGTCGAGAATCCGAGCGCAGTGCTGGATGAATACCCTGAGCTGGAGCTGACTGATGACGACACAGACACTGGAACAGACAGTCGGGTAGAAGCAGACATGGACGACGAGGCGCTGGCCGCTTCGGCTTTGGTTGCTGAAGCTGATGCAGCAGCAGGAACTGAACCTGCTCAGGTTTCCGCAGCCGATCAGCACGACAGCTTTGATGATGATTTGCTGCAAGCACAGGATGAGACGGACTTAGCCGATGAGTTTGGGAGTGAGGTGCAGCTGAGCGAGGATGACGAAACTGATTTTGACGCCTTGTTATCCGAATTAGAACAGATGGCGGAGCGTGTCTCTGAGCAGGGGCCTGAGGCAGCTGAGTTGCCTGAGACGGCCAGTGATGCTGAAGTTGGCGAGGTTTCTGACGACGATTTTCAGGATATTGATCAATTGTTGGCAGAAGCCAATGAGCGTGCTGCCTCAGCTCAAACACCAGACTTACACATGGCGCTGGATGTAGAGGATTACCAGCAGGTGCTGGATCAGGCTGAGCTTGCCGATGAGCACAGTGAATACGCTGCGCAACTGGATTTGATTCGTGCTTATCTGGAAATAGACGATCAGGACAGTGCCGGGCAAGTGATAAAAGAACTGTTGGCCTCCGATGCACCGGCTGCGATGAAAGAGGAAGTCAAGCAATTGCAGCAGGGCAAGTCGCCGGATTAAACCAAAACGCCGCATCGTATTGCTCTATTGATTAGACTGTGGCGCTGAAACTCGCCTCTTGTGGTGGTTTGGGTATATAATTCCCCCTTTAGAAAAACCAGGCTGGTTCACCGCTGCGCCTGGTTTTTTATATGGTTGAATGAGGTGTGCATGCGGATTGCGCTTGGAATTGAGTACGATGGGTCGGCATTTTATGGCTGGCAGCGTCAGCAGGAAGTGGCCAGCGTACAGCAGCATCTGGAGCAGGCTTTGTCCCGGGTTGCTGATGAAGCCATTCTGACCCAATGTGCTGGTCGTACTGATGCAGGGGTTCATGCTACCGGGCAGGTGGTGCATTTTGATAGCAGCGCGGAGCGTTCAGACAAAGGCTGGATTATGGGAACCAACAGTCACTTGCCTGCAGGCATCAGTGTGCGTTGGGCGAAACAGGTGCCGGATGATTTCCATGCCCGTTTTTCTGCGACTGCCAGGCGCTATCGTTACATTATTTTGAACCAGCCCTACCGGCCAGCTATTTTGCAGGCTGGTTTAAGCCACTACCATCAACCCCTGGATGCACAGCGGATGCATCAGGCTGGTCAGTGCTTACTTGGTGAGCATGACTTCAGTGCTTTTCGGGCTATTCAGTGTCAGTCGAAAAGTCCGAATCGTTTTGTCCATCATCTGAATGTGCAACGTGTCGGGCCTTATGTGGTGATTGATATCAAAGCCAATGCCTTTGTCCACCATATGGTCCGTAACATTACCGGGTCATTGCTTGAAGTGGGGATGGGACGACAGCCAGTCAACTGGTTGGCTGAATTACTGGCTGCGAAGGATCGGACCAAAGCGGCGGCGACAGCCAAAGCTGGTGGTCTTTATCTGGTCGCGGTAGACTATCCTGCAGCGTATCAGCTACCAGTGACTGAGCCAGGGCCTTTGTTTTTACCAGCCCAACTGGACTGACTACTAAGACCAGTTTTTTATATTAACATGCGCCGTTTTTATGCTTTAATAGCCACCGTTTTCAGAATTTCGGTGCATTTCAGCCCAAATAAGTAAGGCTTTATGGTGTGAACGCCGAAAGCCGATTAGGAATCGATATGAGTTGGTTAGAAAAGATCCTTCCCCGAACTTCGACTTCTGCACGCCGCAACATTCCTGAAGGCGTCTGGACCAAATGTACGGCTTGCGATGCCGTTTTGTACAAAGCCGATCTGGACAGGCAGCTTGGCGTTTGCCCTAAGTGTGATCATCATATGCGAGTCAGTGCCCGCGATCGCCTGACCATGTTTCTAGATAGCAACACGGCCACTGAGTTGGCGGCGGATTTAGAACCGCAGGATTTGCTGAAGTTTAAAGACAGCAAACGTTACAAGGACCGCATCACTGCGGCACAAAAAGAAACTGGCGAAAAAGATGCCATGCTGGTGATGCATGGCCAGCTAAAAGGCATGCCTGTGGTCGCTTCAGCCTTTGAGTTTAACTTTATGGGCGGCTCCATGGCATCGGTAGTGGGTGCCAAGTTTGTCAAAGGCGTTGAATACGCCATCCAGCACAAAGTACCTTACATCTGTTTCTCCGCCAGCGGCGGTGCCCGCATGCAGGAAGCTTTGTTGTCGCTAATGCAAATGGCCAAAACCAGTGCGGCGTTAGCCAGGTTAAGTGAACAAGGCCTGCCGTACGTGTCGGTACTGACTGATCCAACCATGGGGGGAGTTTCTGCCAGTCTGGCGATGCTTGGGGATATCAATATTGGTGAGCCCAAAGCCCTGATTGGGTTTGCCGGCCCGCGTGTGATTGAACAGACCGTGCGGGAAAAGCTGCCGGAAGGTTTTCAGCGCAGCGAGTTTCTGCTGGATCATGGTGCCATTGATATGATTGTTGACCGCCGGGAAATGCGCGATACAATTGCCCGACTTGTGGCTAAATTTATGCAGTTGCCAGCTCCGCAACAGGAGTAAGTCAACTGCTCAGGGAACTATGAGCACCTTAACCTCCCTTACCAGCCAATCGTGCCAAACTCTGGACGATTGGCTTTGCTTTATTGAGCAGCAACACCCGCAACATAAAATTGAACTTGGCCTGGAGCGTGTCCGCCAGGTGGCAGAGCGTGCTGGCTTGCAGCAACTGCCTGGCCGGGTAGTGCTGATTGCCGGTACCAATGGCAAGGGCACCACGGCACGTTGCATGGAGCAATTGCTGCTGGCACAGGGATTGACGGTTGCAGTCTACAGTTCGCCACATTTATTGCGGTTTAACGAGCGGTTGCGTTTCAATCTGCAGGATGCCACCGATGCCGACTGGGTGAGAGCCTTGGCATTTATCGAGCAGTTGCGCCAGGATATCGAACTGACCTATTTTGAGTTCACGACGCTTGCTGCATTTTATCTCATCAAAGATTTCCAGCCAGATATAGCCCTGATCGAAGTCGGTTTGGGGGGGCGCCTCGATGCAACCAATATTGTCGAGCCAGAGCTCAGTATTCTTACCACCATCGATCTGGACCATCAAGACTGGCTTGGACCAGACCGTGAGGCCATTGGCCGTGAGAAAGCGGGGATTTTCCGGGCAAATCAGGTGGCCGTGGTGGCAGAGCAACAATTGCCAGCCAGTGTGCTTGATGTTGCTGCTCGTCTGGGAACCGAACTGCTGCGTGCTGGTCAGGATTATGACTGGCAAGCAGGGCAGAATAGCTGGAGCTGGCAAAGTCCTTCCGTTGCACTGACTGAACTACCGCTGTTGCCGATCCCACTGCAAAATGCAGCGACGGCGCTGATGGCCCTGCAACACCTTGGTTTGTTGCCTGCAGAGACAGCGCAAATTACCAAGGCGCTGGCCGAAGTTTCATTAGCCGGGCGCATGCAGTGGTTGCAACAAAAACCGGCCGTGTTGCTGGATGTGGCGCACAATCCTCAGTCCATTCACTATTTGGCACAGCAACTTAAGTCCATGCGCGTGGGCCACCGTCGGCTGGTAGCGCTTTGTGGCATGATGGCTGACAAAGTAAAGCCTGGAGCGCTGGATGCATTGCTTGAACTGACAGATCACTGGGCTTTAGTCAGCTTGCCAGGGCCGCGTGGCGCCTCGGCTGGGCTAGTGCTGAGTATTCTGCCAGACAACTGTTCAGTCAGCTGCTTTAACGACGTGCGGAGCGGGTTTGAACAGACTCTGCAGCAGTTGCAACAGGATGATTTATTGCTGGTGTTTGGTTCATTTGTTACTGTGTCTGCGGTACTTGGCCTAAGCACCGCTTTACCGGAGGCGAAATGACACGAGCTTTTAAACAACGCTTATTGGGCGCTTGCATTTTAATGATTGCAGCCGTGGTATTTTTACCGGACTTATTGGATGGTGAAAAACAGGTGCTGAAAGATGATTTCGATCAAATCCCAGCCCGACCTGAGTTTCAGGGGGTGCAGGAGCAGCAGTTGCTTGATAGTGCCGCGGTGATTGCCCGGCGTGAGCAAGCCCTGGCGGAGCCAAGGCTGGATATTGAGCCTGCAGATGCAGATACAGCGCAACCAACTCAAAGCGCCAACGCTGGCCATGAGGAGTTGCCTTCGCAGGAGTATGCTCAGGTCACGGTAGGCGAAAGCCCGGCTAGCCCTACGCGTCCGGCGACAACGGTAGCAGAAAACTCCTCGCAACTGCTGACGGAGCGGGCCTGGACGGTGCGGGTTGGCAGCTTTGGTCGGGTACAAAATGCTGAAGAGCTGGTCAAACGCCTGAACGATGCTGGTTTTCGTACTTACACTCGTCAGGTGACCAACAGTCAGGGCGTTCAGTTGACCAGTGTTTTCGTTGGGCCAGATTTGCGTCGTGATGCGCTGGAGCAACGCTTAGCAGAGCTTCGGGCCATTGCCCGGGATGATCGTCTGGTGATCAGCAACTATCAGCCACTGGAAAATAATTAGGCAAGGGCCGGCGACTTTGATAGAATGCGCGCCGTGATCAGACATCCTTTGGTATTTCATGGTTTGGATTGATTTTGTCATTCTGGCTATTATCGCGCTTTCAACAGTGATCAGTCTGGTGCGCGGTTTTGTCAAAGAAGCGGTTTCTTTGATCGTCTGGATCCTTGCCTTTTTTATTGCCAGTTATTACTACCCGCATCTGGCTGCTTATTTTACCAGCCTGGATGATGAGATCCTGCGTAATGCTCTGGCCATCGCCATCCTTTTTGTTTGTTCCCTGATCCTGGGAGCTTTAGTCAACTTTCTTATCAGCAAGCTGGTCCAATCCACTGGTTTAAGTGGAACAGACCGGGTGCTGGGTCTTATTTTTGGTGCTTTGCGTGGTGTACTGTTAGTCAGCGCAGTGCTGTTTTTTGTCGATGCCTTTACCGGTGCCGGCAAAACCGATTGGTGGCAGAGCTCGCTATTGATTCCTGAGTTCCGATTTATCATTGAGTGGTTCTTCGATTATTTGCAGCATCACTCGAGTTTTATGCAACAGCCCTAGTACCTGTTTGTCGTGGGGTATTAGTTTTAGGCGAGGAAAATTCCATGTGTGGTATTGTTGGTATTGTTGGTAAGTATCCGGTCAATCAGGCGTTGTACGATGGCCTGACGGTGTTGCAACACCGGGGCCAGGATGCCGCTGGCATCGTGACGGTGGATAACAACACCCTACGTTTGCGTAAAGCAAATGGCCTGGTGAAAGATGTGTTTCATACCCGCCATATGCTGCGCTTGTCTGGCAATATTGGCATTGGTCATGTCCGTTACCCAACGGCTGGCTCCTCCAGTACCGCCGAAGCTCAGCCGTTTTATGTCAACAGCCCTTTTGGCATTGCCATGGCGCACAATGGCAACCTGACCAATTCGGAGCAACTGACTGAAGAGATTTTCCGCCGGGCCAGGCGCCATATTAATACCACCTCGGACTCCGAGATCCTGCTGAATGTGTTTGCACACGAGCTGCAACAGAACAAAACCTTGTCATTGACCGCAGAGGATGTGTTCCAGGCAGTCACGGCTGTGCATCGCAAAGTCAGGGGAGGCTATGCCGTGGTCTCCCTGATCATTGGCCATGGCCTGGTGGCCTTTCGCGATCCCAATGGCATTCGTCCACTAGTGATTGGCAAGCGTGAGACGGAAGCGGGTACCGAATATATGGTAGCGTCTGAAAGCGTTGCTTTGGATGCAGATGGTTTTACGGTGATGCGGGATGTGTATCCGGGCGAAGCCGTCTACATTACCGAAGAGGGTGAGCTGTTCACCCAGCAATGTGCCGAGAATCCTGGTTACAGCCCTTGTATTTTTGAGTATGTCTATTTCGCCCGGCCAGACTCAACCATTGACAATATCTCGGTCTATGCCTCACGGGTCGCTATGGGCACCAAGTTGGGCGAAAAAATCAAACGTGAGTGGAGCCAACTGGATATTGATGTGGTGATCCCAATCCCGGAAACCAGCAATGACGCGGCGCTGCAAATTGCCCATGAGCTGGGTTTACCGTACCGGCAGGGCTTTGTGAAGAACCGCTACATTGGCCGTACTTTTATTATGCCTGGCCAGGTTGAGCGCAGAAAATCAGTGCGCCGTAAATTAAACGCCATCCAGCAAGAGTTCAAAGGCAAAAATGTGTTGCTGGTGGACGACTCCATTGTACGGGGTACGACCTCGCAGCAAATCATTGAAATGGCGCGCGATGCTGGTGCTAAGAAAGTGTACTTTGCTTCCGCTGCACCTGAAGTACGCTTTCCTAATGTGTATGGCATCGATATGCCATCGGCCAATGAGCTGATTGCGCATGGTCATGATGTCGACAGTATTTGTGAGAACATCGGTGCGGATGGGTTGATCTTCCAGTCGCTGGAAGATTTGATTGCTGCGGTTCGTACCGTGAATCCGGAGATCAAGCGCTTTGAAACCTCGGTGTTTGATGGGGTTTATGTCACCAACGACATCGATCAGGATTACCTGAACCGATTGGATCAACAGCGTAGCGATGGCGCCAAAAACCGCAATGCGGCCATGGCGATGGCAACCAATCTGGAAACCTACAACGAAGCGGATTAATACCCGCCGCAAAAAAACAAAAGCCGCAATTGCGGCTTTTGTTTTATTCGAACAACTCAGTTAGTGCGTAAAGGCTGGGCCAAAGCCGGAGCTCCACAAAATTGCGGTGCCGGTCAGTACACAGACCAACAAAATCAAGCCGCAGGTTACTACCGAGCTGGCATAGATAAAGCCACGCTCTTCCGGTATATGCATCAGAATAGGCACGCCAACATACAGCAGGTAAACTGAGTAAGCCAAGCCAGCGAGACCTACCAGCATCACAAACCATAGCTCTGGATACAGAGCGGCAAAACCAACCATAAACAAAGGGGTAGAGGTGTAAGCCGCCAGTTCCAGAGTTTGGGTATAGGTGGGCTCAGAACCAAAAGTATGGGCCATCCAGTGCGCCAGAAAGGCCAGCGCAAACACACCGCCAATCAAAGCAAAATACATAGCGACAGACAGCATCAAGGCACTGTCAGCGGTCAGTTTTATGGTATCCCCCACGCCAATACTCCAGCCAATATGCACGGCTGAATAATAAGCACAGATGGATGGAATCAGCGCAATAATCAATATATGCGCCAGGCTGTAACGAAAACTTTCATGGCGCTGGTCGATGGTATGCCACTCTTCTTTCGGGTGGGCATAGAGTCCCCATAGGTGGTTCAATATCATAATTATTATCCTTCACACTGCCTACGTCTTATGCAATCAGCACTGTTGTACCAATTGGGTTATACCAGAGTACCTCTTAGGTATAGTTCAGTTATGGCCAAATTTAGTCCGGCCGTCAAGTCATGTTGCACAAAATTTGATCCGGATCAGCTTTGACAGCCTGATCGCTGGTTGCTCAGGCCTGAAAACGTTATAATGGCGTTTTTTACCAAGCTGTAGATGCCTTAATGAACACTGCCGAACTTGCCGTTTTGCTGGCTCCAATCCACCAGTTTTTGCACTGTCGCACGCCGGATGCCTGGCTGGAGCGTGCTTCATTGTCTGAGCAGTTACCGGCTTTGTTGATTGACCATATGCATTGCGAACTAAAAGCCGCGCAAAGTGCGGCTTTCTTAATTCGCCGCTATGCCACCGATAACGATTCCGCCAAATCTTTGCTTGCCTGGCTAAAGCCGTACGAGGATTTTGTTTATCGCAAAGTCGGTGATGGCAACTTTAGCCAGAGTAAAAATGCACTGATAGGCCAACTCACAGCCAAGGGCACGGCACCCTGGCAGCCGCAGGTGTTGGAGAAGATGGTGCGGCTCATTAAAGAGGAGCTGCACCATTTTGAGCAGGTGCTGGCTTTTATCCGCCAGCGAGGCATCGAGATTCAGCCCCTGAGCGCTGCTGGTTATGCTTCGGGTTTATTGCGCCATGTTCGTAGTCGTGATCCTGGCTTGCTGGTTGATAAGCTGATCATCGGCGCCTTGATTGAAGCCCGCTCTTGCGAGCGCTTTGCCGCTTTAGCCCCCTTGCTTGATGAGGAGTTACAGCGCTTCTACATCTCTTTGCTGCGCTCAGAAGCTCGCCATTATCAGGATTACTTGCAACTGGCAGCAGACATCAGTGAGGAGCCCATTGATGAGCGGGTGCAGCAACTGGCGGCGATAGAAGCAGCGCTTATTCTACAGCCCGATACCGACTTTCGTTTTCATAGCGGGGTGCCGGTTGCAGCCTGAAGGCTGCATTGCTTGAAAAATGAGCAGTTGTCGATTAAGCTTAGCTTCAGCATCGATGGATTATGATGCTTGTGTAAGCTAAAGGTGAAGGAGACACACCATGAATGCACTACCACAATCGCAAGAGACTACCCGCAGCTCAAACCAGCCGAAAGACCACTATCAACCAGCCCGTGGCCATTTTGGCGAGGCACCATCCTTACTGGCAGGTAATAAACCTTTTAGTGAGCGGCCAGAGTTAGAGCCAACCGCTATCCTCGGCTACAACTAAGCTTTGCGCCAGTTCCGACGGTTGGTTGCTTTGCGTTCAGGATCTTATAGCTCGTGCCTTACAGATCCTGAAAAAACAGCTGCCAGTCGTCGGCACTGACTTTCAGGTAGCTGGCTTGCTGGTACCAATCACCCAGCACATAGCGCTGGCCTGTGCCCTGCGCTAAGGGTACTTGGTGCACCTTGGGTCGGTGGGTATGGCCATGGATCAGATGGCGCACTCCCGCTTTCTCCATCACTCGCACTACTTCCTCAGGGGTCACATCCATAATTTGATTGGCATCACCGGACAGCATTGCTTTGTAGGCCGCACTTTTACGGCGTGCTTTTTTGGCCAGGTGTTGGCGATACCACAGCGGTAACGACAACATCAGGTTTTGCCACCAGCGTTGATCCCACCAGCGACGAAACTTCTGATACTGGAGATCGGCAGTGCAGAGGCTATCACCATGCATAATCAGGGTAGGGGTGCCATACAGCTCAATCACCTGATGCGCCGGTAATAACTGCATGCCGGCACTTTTCGCATAGCGCTGACGCAGCAGAAAGTCCCGGTTGCCATGAATAAAGTACACCCGCACCTGCTGGCTTAACTGTTTTAGCTGCTGGGCGACCTCGGTTAGTAATGGCTCCGGGTTATCATCGCCAATCCAGACTTCAAACAAATCGCCTAAAATATAGAGTGCATCCGCCTGGACGGCATCCTGCTGCAGAAACTGCAGAAAAGCGCTGGTGATATCAGTTCGCTCAGCGCTTAAATGCAAGTCTGCAATAAACAGCGTGTGTGGCTTAGCCATTCAGCTCGGCGCGCTCAATCACCACCGGCTCGGTAGGAACATCGGCATGAGGGCCATGGCGACCGGTTTGTACAGCGGTAATTTTTTCCACCACCTCCATGCCGGCACTGACTTTACCAAACACGCAGTAGCCCCAGCCCTGGCTGTTTTCGGCCCGGAAGTTCAGGAAGTCGTTATCGGCCACGTTGATAAAAAACTGGCAGGTGGCTGAATGTGGATCCGAGGTGCGAGCCATGGCAATGGTGCCGATGGTATTGGCCACCTGGTTGTTGGCTTCGTTTTTAATCGCAGCTTTGGTTGGCTTTTGCTGCATATCGCTGGTAAAGCCGCCACCCTGGATCATAAAGCCCGGAATCACCCGGTGAAAAATGGTGCCATCAAAAAAGCCGTCTTTCACGTAGCTTAAAAAGTTTTCCACTGTGGCCGGTGCTTTGTCGGCGAAGAGTTCCAGCGTAATCACGCCAAAATTGGTATGCAATTGAACCATGGGATCTTCCTTCTGAGAAAAAAAGTCATTGTAGCCTTTTTTTGCCTGCTGCGACATAGCGCGACAGGGCGGTGCGGTGCTAAACTAGCGCTTTCGTTCAAACAGCAGGCAGGAGTCCCGAGTGCAGATCTTCAATACCCTTACCCGAACCAAAGAGACCTTTCAGCCACTGGTTGAAGGCAAAGTGGGGCTTTATGTTTGTGGTATCACGATCTACGACTACTGCCATATCGGCCATGCCCGTACTTATGTCGCCTTTGATGTGATCAACCGCTATTTACGTTTTTCCGGTTACGATGTCACCTATGTGCGCAATATCACCGATGTGGATGACAAAATCATCAAACGGGCCGCCGAGAATAATGAGAGCTGCGATGCACTAACGGCGCGCTTTACCAAGGCCATGCACGAAGATTTTGATGCGCTTGGCTTGTTGCCAGCTGATATTGAGCCAACCGTGACCGGCCATATGCAGCCGATTATTGAGCTCATCCAGACACTGCAAGACAAAGGTTATGCCTATGTCAGCAAGGATGGTGATGTGCTGTTTGATGTCAGCAAATACGATGCTTATGGCCGTTTAAGCCAACAAAATCTGGAGATGCTGCAAGCCGGAGCCAGGGTTGATGTCAAGGACAGCAAAGATGATCCGCTTGATTTTGTGCTGTGGAAAATGGCCAAACCGGGTGAGCCCAGCTGGGCGTCGCCCTGGGGCAAGGGGCGACCCGGCTGGCACATTGAATGTTCGGCCATGAGTGCCTGCCATCTTGGAACCCATTTCGATATTCATGGCGGTGGTTCGGACTTGCAGTTCCCACACCACGAGAACGAGATTGCTCAGTCGACCTGTGCCCATGACAGCAAATACGCCAATACCTGGATCCATACCGGTATGGTGCAGGTGGATAAAGAAAAAATGTCCAAGTCGCTCGGCAACTTCTTTACCGTGCGTGAAGTGTTGGCCAAGTACAATGCCGAGTCGGTGCGTTATTTCTTGCTTTCGAGCCACTACCGCAGCCAACTGAATTACAGTACCGAGAACCTTGAGCAGGCCCATGCGGCACTCAGCCGTTTGTACACGGTACTGCGCGAGTTGCCGCCGGCGGAAGAAGTCGAGCTGAGTGATGACGAGAGCTTTCAATATGTCGAGCGCTTTCAGCAAGCGATGGATGATGACTTTAATACGCCGGAAGCCTTGCCGGTACTGTTTGAACTGGCGCGTGAAGCCAATCGCTGCAAAGACAGTGATGTAGAAAAAGCGCGCCAACTGGCCAGCCTGCTGCATATGCTGGGCGGCGTGCTGGGAATTTTGCAAGGCGATGCAGAGGCATTCTTACGCGGTGGTACTGCCGGTCAGCAGCAAGACGATGTGGCAGAGATTGAAGCGCTGATTGCCGAGCGCAATCAGGCCAGGGCTGATAAAAATTGGCCGGCTGCCGACGCCGCTCGCGATAAGCTTAGCGCCATGGGTATCGTGCTGGAGGATAAAAATGGTGTCACCAGCTGGCGCCGCAGCTAGGAGCGATACAGATACCCCCCCTTTTCTGTTGATAGTTTTTGATACAAGCCACCAGCAAACTGGTGGCTTGTATCATTTTAGCTAAACTAAAATACAGGGAAGGAACAGCAAATTACCCAAAAAGTGGTATACTTTTGATCTCGAACAATAAATTCAAGCTTAGATGAAGGGAGTGGCATGCGCAACAATCAGCCGGTAACCCAGCGTGAACGAACCTACCCCAAAGAGCAGAAGCTGATTTCTGCCACCGATACCAAAGGTATCATCCAATACTGCAACGATGCTTTTGTCGCGGTCAGTGGTTTTAGCCGGGAGGAATTGATTGGCCAGCCGCATAATATTGTGCGGCACCCGGATATGCCACCAGCGGCCTATGACAACATGTGGTCCTACCTAAAGCGTGGCAAACCCTGGATGGGGCTGGTGAAAAACCGCTGTAAAAATGGCGATCACTATTGGGTCAATGCTTATGTTACGCCGGTGCATCAGGGCGGCAAAGTGGTTGGCTATGAGTCGGTACGGGTCTGTCCAAACCGTGAGGATGTTGCACGGGCTGAAGCCTTGTATCAACGTATTCGGGAAGGCAAGGCCACCAATCCTTTGTTATCGCGTGCCAAGCGTTGGGCTGAGCTTAGCTGGGCACCGGCTGCAGCCTTAGTGCTGGCGTTTGGCGGTTGGCAGTTGTTCGGCGTGGGTGCTGCGGCCTTATCTTTGGCTGTGACCACCGTGCTGGTTTATGCCATTGCCCAGTGGCAATGCAGCGCCCGGCTTGGCCGGCTGGATGCGCTATTACCGTCGGCCTTTCGTGATCCTCTGGCGATGCAGTCCTACAGTGACAGTCAGGGGGTGGAAGCGTCCTTTGAAGTGGCGATCCTGGCCGAGCAGGCGCACTTAAATACCGTACTGACCCGGATTGAAGATGCTGCTGAGCGGGTCTTTAACTTTTCCAGCGATGCTAAAACCACTTCAGAGCAAGCGATTGAACAGATTGGTCGTCAGCAGCAGGAGACCGAGCAGGTGGCAACGGCGATGAATGAGATGACCACCACCATTGCTGAAGTATCGGTGCATGTGCAGGAAACCGCTTCTCAGGCGGATGATGCCGATAAGCTGGCGCAATCCGGCTTGCAAATTGCCGGTGATACCCGCGGTGCCATCGTCCATCTGCAACAGTCGGTCAATCAGATCAGCAGTTCTGTGCAGGAGCTGGCGGCTCAAACCAGTAGCATTGCCAAAGCAGCTCAGATTATTGAACAAATTGCCGATCAAACCAACTTGCTGGCACTCAATGCCGCCATTGAGGCAGCGCGAGCCGGTGAGCAAGGTCGGGGTTTTGCCGTAGTGGCCGATGAAGTGCGGCAACTGGCGGCACGTACCACCGAGTCAACCAAAGATATTCATGGCATTATCACCGAGCTGACCCGCAAAGCGGACGCTGCGGTGCAGGTGGCTGAATCAGGGAAAGGCGATGCTGAAAAAGGCGTAGCTATGGTGGGTGATGCGGAAAAAATGTTGGATGGCATCAGTCAGGCCATTAACAGCATTGCCGCTATGGCAATGCAAATGGCGACCGCTGTGGAGCAGCAGGCGCATGTGGCCGATGATATTAACCGTCAGGTGGTCAGTATCTCGGAATTGGCGCAAGACAGCACCGGTAAAGGCCAGCAAGCGGCAGAAAGCGTATTCCGCTTGCAGGATACGGCCCATGATCTAAAAGATCTGGTGCAGCGTTTTAGCCGCCTGCATTAAAGAACGGGTTTTCTGAAAAAACGCAGCAAGTCGCTGCGTTTTTTTGTAGTCAGATTTTTGTAGTCAGATTAAGGTTGGTCGTGATAGCGCTCGCAGGCTTCCAGCGTGTTTTCAATCAGGCAAGCGACCGTCATAGGGCCAACACCACCGGGCACCGGGGTGATAAAAGCAGCACGCTCTGCGGCAGCGGCAAAGCCTATGTCTCCTACCAGCTTACCGCTTTCCAATCGGTTGATGCCGACATCAATCACCAAAGCCCCGGGTTTAATCCAGTCACCGGGAATAAAGTCGGGCTTACCGACAGCAACCACTAAAAGTTCAGCCTGACGTACATGGTATTCCAAATCACGGGTAAAGCGGTGGCAGATGGTGGTGGTGCAGCCAGCCAACAGCAGCTCCAGACCCATGGGGCGCCCGACAATATTGGAAGCGCCTACTACCACGGCATGCAGACCTTTGATGTTCTGACCAGTGCTTTCCAGCAGAGCGATAATGCCTTTTGGCGTACAGGGGCGCAGTGCCGGCATCCGCTGAGCCAACCGGCCGATATTGTAGGGATGAAAGCCATCGACATCTTTGTGCGGATGAATACGCTCTAAAATGACGGACGCATCCAGACCAGCAGGCAAAGGCAATTGCACCAGGATGCCATCCACGTCCGGATCCTGATTCAGTTGGTCGATTAAATCCAACAGTTGCTGCTCGGAACTGTCGGCTGGTAAATCGTAGGAAAAGGAACGAAAGCCGACTTCATCACAACTTTTGCGTTTGCTGCCCACATACACCTGGGATGCCGGATCCTGCCCTACCAGCACTACGGCAAGACCAGGAGCGCGTTTGCCTTGTTGAATTCTGTTTTGTACTTTGGCGGCGACTTTGGTTTTTATCGACTGGGCGACGGCTTTACCATCGATCAACTGGGCGGTCATAACTTCTCTCAGCATAAGTGAATGCTATTATTTTCTCATACCCTCTGCCGGATGACCAGATACTTGCCGCTGATCTGGCTGATAGTGGTTGACGTACTTGCCAAGGTACTGATTTGGCTTTTATCAGCTGCCTGGTATAAATAAGCAGCAATCGGGGGGCCGGACTAAAAAAAGGTTTGACGATACCTTGTCCGGGCGTTAATATTCCGCCCCGTTGCAGCGATGCAGCAAAGTCGGTGATTGGCGCAGCTTGGTAGCGCACTTGGTTTGGGTCCAAGGGGTCGCAGGTTCAAATCCTGCATCACCGACCACTAAATCCTCCCGCGTAGGCGTTTGACATGTGCGCCCGTAGCTCAGTTGGATAGAGCAACGGCCTTCTAAGCCGTGGGTCATAGGTTCGAATCCTATCGGGCGCGCCATTTGGGTGCAAAGTAAGTTTACATTGTGGTGGTTGTAGCTCAGTTGGTAGAGCCCCGGATTGTGATTCCGGTTGTCGTGGGTTCGAGCCCCATCATCCACCCCAACTCGTTCGAAATGTCGGTGATTGGCGCAGCTTGGTAGCGCACTTGGTTTGGGTCCAAGGGGTCGCAGGTTCAAATCCTGCATCACCGACCATTTCCCATCTCTTTTTCTATCATTCAAATTATTAGCTATTCGTGTTTGCTATGTTCTTCGTAGCACGGCCAGGCTGGCGGATCTTTTTCCGGAACACGCTGTGAACCCATCCCTGGGCGCTCTTGACACGCCGTCCGGGCGTGTCAGGTTTCCGGAAAAAGTCCGCCCATCCTGGCCTCATTCGGATTCAGCGTTAGGGGATCGCCAGCTTCTGACAAAGCCGTAATAACGTCTCCAGCGCCAAACCACTGGCTTGCACCTGGCTGTAGGCTAGCCCAATCCGCCGCTCCAGTCCTGTTATGGCAATAGGGCGCAACAGCAGATCCTGCCGCTGGCGCAATTGCTCAAAATCCGGCACCAAAGCACAAGCCACACCAGCGGACACCAACCCCAGCGCATACTCAATGGTATGAATATCGGCCCGGATATCCGGTTTGATGCCTTGCCGTACCAACTCCGGATACAACTTTTGCCAAGCCTCGCAAGGCGTCCGCTTAATCAGGGCCAACCCGGAAAAATCCTGCAAATTGATCCGTTGTTTAAGCGCCAGCGGGTGGCCGGCTGGCAAGGCCAGCTGAAAGTGGTCATGGTACATCGGCTGAAATTGCTCGCCACTTTTTAACAATTCGGGGCTGATAATGCGAGCATCACAAGGCTCATCCGGCTCCACCAGCTGCAACTCCAGGCCGGGCAATTGCAGGCTGAACTGCCGAAGTAAATCACTCATTCGCTCAACGCCCAGTGCTCGTATTAATCCAAGCCGAAAGCGAATTTTATCGACCGGTTCGGTAAAAGAGCGCTGCAGCGCCTGAAACTGTCCCAGCAGCCGGCAGGCATGGCCATAGAGCCGCTCACCATCCTCGGTTGGGGTAACCCCTTTGGGCTGGCGCAAAAATAAAGTGACATTCAGTTGCTGCTCCAACTGGCGAATGGCGGCCGAAAGCGAAGGCTGGGCTACGAAGCATTGGCGCGAGGCCGCGCTGACACTGCCTTGTTCGTACACCGCGACAAAATACTTCAGATGGCGTATATCCATAGTTTAAATCTATACCAGATACCAAAATAATATATTTTAACTTTATACCAAGGCTGGCTAATCTGGCCAGTAACCGATCTGTTTTTTAAGGAAAACACACCATGAGCAGAGCCCCATTCAACTGGCAAGACCCGTTTCATTTATCCGAGATGCTAACCGAAGAAGAGCGGATGATCCGCGACAGCGCGCATCAATATTGCCAGGAGCGGCTGATGCCGCGCATTTTGCTGGCCAACCGTAATGAGCAGTTTGATCGCGCCATTATGACGGAACTGGGGGAGCTTGGCCTGCTGGGTGCTACCTTGCCGGAAGAATACGGTTGTGCTGGTGTCAACCATGTGTGCTATGGCCTGGTTGCCCGTGAAGTGGAGCGGGTCGATAGCGGTTATCGCAGTGCCATGAGTGTGCAGTCCTCTCTGGTGATGCATCCCATTCATGCCTATGGCACCGAAGCTCAGCGCAAGAAATACCTGCCAAAACTCGCCACCGGCGAATGGGTTGGCTGTTTTGGCCTGACTGAACCGGATGCAGGCTCGGATCCGGCCAGCATGCGCACCACCGCCAAGAAAATTGACGGCGGTTATTTGCTCAATGGCAGCAAGATGTGGATCACCAACTCGCCGATTGCCGATGTGTTTGTGGTCTGGGCCAAACTGGACGGTGAAATCCGCGGCTTTGTGCTCGATAAAGGCTTAAAGGGCCTGAGCGCTCCCAAAATTGAAGGCAAGTTCTCCTTGCGTGCCTCCATCACCGGTGAAATCGTGATGGATCAGGTGGAAGTAACCGAAGATGCATTATTGCCTAATGTCAGTGGCTTAAAAGGTCCTTTTGGCTGTCTGAACAAAGCCCGTTATGGCATTGCCTGGGGTGCGCTCGGCGCCGCCGAGTTTTGCTGGCATGCCGCCAGGCAGTACACGCTTGATCGCACTCAGTTCAACCGGCCGCTGGCAGCCACGCAACTGGTACAGAAAAAACTGGCGGATATGCAAACCGAGATTAGCCTGGGGCTGCTGGGCTGCCTGCAAGCCGGCCGCCTGATGGATGCCGGCAGCCTGGCCCCTGAGACCATTTCACTGATTAAACGCAACTCCTGTGGCAAGGCGCTGGACATCGCCCGTCAGGCCCGTGATATGCATGGCGGTAATGGCATTGCCGATGAATACCATGTGATCCGCCATGTGATGAACCTGGAAGCGGTCAATACCTACGAAGGCACCCACGATGTGCATGCGCTGATCTTAGGCCGTGCCCAGACCGGTCTGCAGGCTTTTGGTTAACAGCGCTTTGGGGCTGAAACCAGCCCCAATACGACCCAACAGGAGTTCCGATGGCCAGTTCACAACATCCCTGGCTGCAGGCCTATCTGCAGCGTATTGTGCACCAGCAATTACCCGAAGTCGCCGTCAGCCCGGGCGAGCTTGCCCCGGCCCTGCAGTTTCAGTTGTTCGAAAGTCAGCTGCAAAGCCGCTTGCTGGATTTGCGCTCGCGGCTGATGCAAGCCAAAGGGCAGAGTTTTTACACCATTGGTAGCAGTGGTCATGAAGCCAATGCGGCAGTTGCTGCAGCCCTTAGGCCCACTGATCCGGCTTTTTTGCACTACCGCAGTGGCGCCTTTTTTATCCAGCGCAGCAAACAGGTTGAAGGGCAAACCCCCTTGTACGATCTGTTGCTGTCGTTCGCCGCTTCAGCCGAGGATCCCATCTCCGGTGGCCGCCACAAGGTGTTGGGCAGCCTGGCGCTGAATATACCGCCGCAAACCAGTACCATAGCGTCGCATTTACCCAAGGCGGTTGGGACGGCTTTTGCCATAGCGCTGTCCAGGCGTTTGCAGCATGAGGGCAGCTGGCCGGGTGACAGCATTGCTTACTGCAGCTTTGGCGATGCGTCGCTCAATCACTCCACCACGCAGGGTGCACTGAATGCTGCTTGTTGGGCTGCTTTTCAGCAGGTACCTGTCCCGGTGCTCTTTGTCTGCGAAGACAATGGGCTGGGCATTTCTACTCCAACACCCACCGGTTGGGTGCAGCAAAACCTGAACAACCGCCCTGGTCTGACGTATTTTCATGCCGATGGACGTGATCTGGCCGGCACTTACCAGGTGGCCCGTCAGGCCGCCGATTATGTACGACGTTACCGCAAACCGGCGGTGCTGCATTTGGCCACAGTACGATTGTTTGGCCATGCCGGCTCTGATGCCGAAGTGGCCTATCGCAAAAAAGAACGCATCGCCGATGAGCTGGAGCTGGACCCTTTGCTGTTTAGCACCGCTCAGATCCTGCAGCAGGGCTGGATGAGCCCGACTGAACTGAGCGACTGGGTGCAGGCGCTGGATCAGCGTATTGAGCGCATTGCTGAACAGGCCAGCAGCCGGCCTAAACTAACCTCAGCCGACGCGGTGATGGCCTCCATTGCCCCAGAGCGGCCTGAAAAGCCATTGCCGATGCTGCCGGATGCGGCTGTACGTGAAGCGTTATTTGCGTTTGATAAACACAATCAGGGCAAGCCACAGCATTTGGCCAAGCTGCTGAACTGGTGCCTGCACGATCTGATGGCGCAGTACCCCGACATTGTGCTGTGCGGTGAAGACATTGCCAAAAAGGGGGGGGTTTATAATGTTACCCAGCATTTGGTGCATGCCTTTGGCTACAACCGGGTGATCAACACCTTGCTCGATGAGCAAAGCATCCTGGGGCTGGCCATCGGGCTGGCGCAGCAGGGCTTTGTCGCCATGCCGGAAATCCAGTTTCTGGCTTATGTGCACAATGCCGAGGATCAAATACGTGGCGAAGCGGCTACCCTGCCGTTTTTCTCCAATGGCCAGTACCACAACGGTATGGTGATCCGCATTGCCGGCCTGGCTTATCAGAAGGGCTTTGGCGGTCATTTCCATAACGACAACTCCTTTGCGGTGTTCCGGGATATTCCAGGCTTAATCTTACTTTGCCCGTCCAATGGTGAAGATGCGGCCTTATTGCTGCGCCAGGCCGTGCGGCTGGCGCAGGAGCAAAAACGGTTGGTGGTGTTTTTGGAGCCAATAGCGCTTTATATGACACGGGATCTGCAGCAGCCAGGCGATGGCCTTTGGCTGCGTGATTACCCAAGTCCTGAGACGCCACTGCCCGCTTTAGGTGAGCCTGCGGTGTTTGGTGATGGCCAGGAGCTCTGCATTCTTAGCTACGGCAATGGCTACTATCTGTCGCGACAGGCGGAGCTGGAGTTACGCGACCAGGGCTATAGGTTGCGTTTGCTGGATGTACGCTGCCTGATCCCCCTGCAGCTGGATGCTATCCTGAGTGCCATCGGGCCTTGTCGCAAGTTGCTGATTGTCGATGAATGCCGTCGCCGTGGCTCGGTCAGTGAGGAGCTGGTTACTTTGCTGCATGAAGCCAGGCCCGGTCAGTTTCAGCTTGAGCGCATCACAGCCGAAGACAGCTTTATTCCGCTTGGCGCCGCTGCCTATCAGGTGCTGCCATCGAAAGAGCAGATCATCGCCAGCATCCAAAGCATGTTGGGTGCAGAGACAAACACAGAACCACAGGAGCGCAGAGCATGAAAAAAACCGCTGTGGTGGTCTGCCCGGGGCGCGGTAGTTACAACAAGCCGGAGCTTGGCAGCATTGGCCGTTTGCATGGTGATAAAGCCGCTTTACTGAACGAACTGGATAAAGTCCGCGCTGAACTTGGCCTGGCTGGCATTGCTGAGCTGGATGGCGCCGGCCACTATGCCAGTCGGTTGCATCAACAAGCAGAAAACGCTGCTGGCCTTATTTTCAGTGCCGGTCTGCTGGATTATCAGAGCATCAATCAGGCGGAGTTTGAGGTGCTGGCTATCACCGGCAACTCCATGGGGTGGTACACGGCCCTTGGCTGTGCCGGTGTCTGGCATCCGGCTGCGGCGATGCAGTATGTCTGTCAGATGGCAAAGCTCACCGCCGGGGCGGCAGGAGGTCAGTGCATCTATCCATTGGTCAACAGCGACTGGCAGCCCGATGCGGAAAAAATAGCTTTGGTCAACGCGCTGCTGGCTGATTATGCCGGTGAGCTGTTCGAATCGATTCGTTTTGGTGGTTATGCGGTGCTGGCTGGCAGCGAAGCAGCGATGCAAGCTGTGCTAAGCCGGTTACCCAGGGTCGATGAGCGCTTCCCGCTGTTGCTACCTGGCCATGCCGCGTTTCACTCTCCCTTGATGGCAGAGGCCGCCCGCAAAGCCATGGCAGCCATTCCTGAGAGTGCTTTCGCGCGCCCGGAGTTGCCGTTAATCGATGGCTGTGGCCGGATCTGGCAGCCTTATACCACAGAGACCGCAGCGCTCAAACGCTATACGTTGGATCGTCAGGTACAGGGCTGTTATGACTTTAGCCTGGCGATTGAAGTCGCGATGAAGGAGTTTGCTCCTGATGCGCTTATCCTGCTTGGCCCGGGCAGCAGCTTAGGAGGTGCCGTGGCACAAAGCCTGATCCGGCTGAACTGGCAGGGGCTTGGCAGTAAAGCTGATTTTAGTGCGCGTCAGCAACAGGAGCCGTTGTTGCTTTCGATGGGGCTGGCAGAGCAGCGCAGCCTGGTGCTGTAAACGGCTTTTCTCTTTGCACACATCTTGCTTCACTCATCTCTCAGCCGTGCTTGAGCGCTGCTATGTCCCAAAAAACCGCAGTCGGGAGGCTGCGGTTTTTTGTAATTTTATTACAGAATAATTAAGCGAAGAACCCAGTTGTTTTGGCTAAAAAACAAGCTCTTAGAGAGGTGTGCTGAATAAATATCTGTTTATTATGGATATTTCTGTGGGTTATATTGCTTATTTGCTTAGGGCTTTCTGAAAGCCGGTGGTGCCGAGTTACAAAATTTGCTATCATAGCCGCGGTTTTAAAAACGGAGGAGCTATGTTGAACCCATCCTGGCGCAGGATAGTGCTGAAAGTCGGCAGTGCATTAATTGCCCCCGATCCCCAGGCCGGTTGCAGTGAAAAATATTTAGGCCCCATCGCTGATTTCATCCGTCAATGTCGTGACCGCGATATCGAGGTGATCCTGGTTTCATCAGGCAGTGTTGCTGCAGGCAGGCATCATTTTAATTTCAATCACCACCGGGTTCCCATTGCCTTAAAACGGGCCATGGCTGCGGTTGGCCAAAACCAGATGATGAATTTCTGGTCCAATTGTTTTGATTTTCCTTGTGCTCAGGTACTGCTCACCCATGGTGATCTCAGTGATCGGGTTCGTCATGTCAATGTGCGCAATACCTTACGGCGTTTGCTGGATCATCAGGTACTGCCTATTGTGAATGAAAACGACACCATTGCCACCGAAGAAATCAAAGTGGGTGACAACGATAACCTGGCGGCTATGGTCGCCACCGTTGCAAATGCGGATGCGCTGATCATTTGTTCGGACATTACCGGGCTTTTTACCGCCGATCCTAACAAGGATCCATCAGCCCAGCTGATCCCGGAAGTACGGACCATTGATGAGCGCATTTATAGCCTGGCCGGCGGGGCCAGCTCGAGCGTAGGCACCGGTGGCATGCGAACCAAGGTGCAGGCGGCCGAAAAGGCCACCACCCATGGCGTCGATACCCTGATTGTCGATGGTCACCAGCAGGATACCTTTACCCGTTTGCTGGATGGTTTTAATCCGGGCACCATTTTCCATGGCCATAACGATCCGATGTCCGGTAAAAAGCACTGGGTGCGCCATACCCTGCGGGCCAAAGGCGAAATCTGGGTGGATGATGGCTGCATGAAAGCTTTGCGCCATCAGGGGGCTTCTTTGCTGTGTAGTGGCATTGTACATGTGCAGGGTGAATTTGAGCCTGGCGATGCGGTGATTGTTCGTTGCGGCAGTGGTAAAGTATCCATTGCCAAAGGCGTCAGTCGTTACAGTGCCCGTGAGCTATTTAGCATAAAAGGTCAGCAGACCAGTGAAATCGCAGAGCACCTGGGGGATATCCTGCCGGGCAGCACCTACGAAGTGATTCACCGTGATGAGATGACATTATTGGAGAGATTATGAGTACCCTTAGTTTGGGAACTAGTGCGGCGACCCTTGCCGCTCAGGCTGCCAAAGCAGCCAAAGCCGTTGCGCATTTATCAACGGAGCAAAAAAATTACGTGTTGCAAAGCATGGCCAATGCCATTCGCTCTGCTACCCCGGCTATTTTAGCGGCCAATGCAGCTGAGTTGGAAACAGCCAAAAGCAATAATACTAGTGCAGCCATGCTGGATCGCCTGACCTTAACCCCAGAGCGGATTGATGCGATGGCTGCTGCCATCGAGCAAATCATTCATTTGCCGGATCCGGTCGGCAGCAAACGCTTTATTGAAGAGCGCCCCAATGGCATCCGCATTGAAAAACGCCGTATCCCACTGGGTGTCATTTGTATGATTTACGAAGCACGGCCCAATGTCACCGCCGATGCGGGTGCCTTGTGTTTTAAATCCGGCAATGCAGTGATTTTGCGCTGTGGTCGTGAAGCCATTCAGACCAGCCTGGCCATTGCAAAAGCCATGCATCAGGCGCTGGCTGAGCATCAGTTGCCCGAAGATGTGCTCACCATAGTACCAGACCCGGATCGCCAGCTGATGCTGGACTTGATTCAGCAGGATCAGTTCATCGACTTAGTGATCCCACGCGGTGGTGAAGGTTTAATCCGCTTTGTCACCGACAACAGCCGGGTACCGGTGATCCAGCACTTTAAAGGCGTGTGCCATCTGTATGTGGATCAAAGCGCCGATTTGAATATGGCGCTGGAGCTGCTATTAAACGGCAAAGTGCAGCGTCCTGGTGTGTGCAATGCCTTGGAATGCCTGTTGGTCAATAAGCATCAGGCGGCCGACTTTTTGCCCATGGTAGCCGACGCCTTGCGTGCTCATCAGGTCAAAGTGCATGCCTGTGAGCGCAGCATCCGTTACTTTGCCGGTGCCGAGCCCATTGCAGCAGGTGATTTTGGTCAGGAATACCTGGCTCCGGAAATCGCCATCCGGGTGGTGGATGACCTGGATGCAGCCATGGCACACATCGATCAGTTTGGCAGTTACCATACTGAGGTGATCTGCACTCAGGATCAGGCCAGTGCCGATACCTTTATCAATCAGGTGGATGCGGCTGTGGTGATGCACAACGCCTCATCGCGTTTCTCCGATGGCGGTGAACTGGGCCTTGGTGCTGAAATTGGTATTTCCACCAGCAAGCTGCATGCCTACGGACCAATGGGCTTAGAAGCCCTGACCACAGAACGCTTTGTGGTGACCGGCCAGGGCCAGACCCGATAACAGAATGTGTTCAGTGACAACAAGCCGCCCACGGGCGGCTTGTTGCTATCTGGAAGCACTGATTTTAGGGGCAAATGACGAAACTGGGGCCGGGGGCTCGACTTGCTGTTTTTCGCTCGCTATAATGCCGCGTCCTATTCAACTACAAGTCTGTTGAGCTGCGGCTCAGGCGAGAATCAGACTGGATTTTTTCGGCGTGACATCAAGCGCCTGAATTTGATTTTGAGGTAACAAGATGCAAGTTTCTGTGGAAACCACTCAGGGTTTAGAGCGCCGTTTAACCATTACCGTGCCGGCTGATGCCATTCAGTCTGAAGTAAAAAACCGTTTACGTGATCTGGCCAAGCGCCAGCGTATCGACGGCTTCCGTCCAGGCAAAGCGCCAGTATCTATCATTCAAAAGCGTTATGGCCAGGCGGTATTGCAGGAAGTCGCTTCCGAGCAAATGCAGCGTAGTTTCTACGAAGCCATTATCGAACAGAAAATCACCCCTGCCGGTTCACCTACCTTTGCTCCACAGGCGCTGGAAGCAGGCAAAGATTTGCAGTTCGCTGCGACTTTTGAAGTGTATCCGGAAGTAGAAGTTCAGGCGCTGGACAAAATTGAAATCAGCAAGCCAGTGGTGGAAATTACTGAGAAAGATCTGGACAAGATGCTCGAAACCCTGCGTAAGCAACACGCGACCTGGGCTGAGAAAAAAGGCAAAGCAGCCAAAAACGATCGTATCATCATCGATTTTGTTGGCAGCATTGACGGTGAAGAATTTGAAGGCGGCAAAGCCTCTGACTTTACCTTGGAACTGGGCCAGGGCCGCATGATCCCAGGCTTTGAAGATGGCTTGATTGGCAAGAAAGCCGCTGAAGAAACCACGTTAGAAGTGACTTTCCCGGAAGATTACCACGCTGAAAACTTGAAAGGCAAAGCCGCCAGTTTCGCAGTGACTGTGAAGAAAGTGGAAAAGCAGGTATTGCCTGAGTTGAACGATGAGTTCGCAGCCCTGTTCGGCCTGACCGAAGCTACTGTAGACGCGCTGAAAACTGAAGTACGCAAGAACATGGAGCGTGAGCTGAAGCAAACCGTGCGTGGTAAAGTCAAAGATCAGGTGATCAAAGGGTTACTGGCCAACAACGAAGTGGAAGTACCTAAGTCACTGGTTGCCGGTGAAGTTGATGTGCTGCGTAAGCAAGCGATGCAACGCTTTGGCCAGAACATGGATCCAAAGCAACTGCCTGAACTGCCAGCTTCTTTGTTTGAAGAGCAAGCGAAAGATCGGGTAAAAGTCGGCTTGCTGCTGGGTGAAATCATCAAAACCAACGAGCTGAAAGTCGACGATAGCCGTGTGCAAGAGCTGATTGCCGATGTGGCGTCTGCCTACGAAGATCCACAGGAAGTCGTGCAGTACTACAATAGCAACCAGGAACTGCTGCAAAGCATGCGCAATGTTGCACTGGAAGATCAAGCCATCGAGTTGGTATTAAGCAAAGCGACTGTGACAGAAGCTCCTGCTAAGTTTGATGAGATCATGAATCCACAACAGGCTGCCAGCTAAGTCAACTAGGATTGACTTCTGTTGGTAACGCAGTTTTAATGGCTCGGACAGTTTTGTTCGGGCCATTTTATTTTCAGGCGTTTCAGCGCCAGTCATCAGGAAATCATCTATGTCGTTACACAGCACTTCGCATCAGGATTTAATCAACGCCCTCGTTCCCATCGTGATTGAACAAACCGCCAAAGGTGAGCGTTCTTTTGATATCTATTCCCGCTTACTAAAAGAGCGCGTTATTTTTTTAACCGGGCCGGTAGAAGATCACATGGCTAACCTGATCTGTGCTCAGTTGCTGTTTTTAGAGTCTGAGAATCCGGAAAAAGACATTTATATTTACATCAACTCACCAGGTGGTGTCGTCACCGCTGGTATGTCGATTTACGATACCATGCAGTTTATCAAACCCGATGTGGCAACCGTCTGTATGGGGCAGGCTGCCAGTATGGGGGCTTTTCTGTTATCCGGTGGTGCCAAGGGCAAGCGTTTCTGTTTGCCGAACGCCCGGGTAATGATCCATCAACCATTGGGCGGTTTTCAGGGCCAGGCTACCGATATTGAGATCCATGCCCGTGAGATCTTAAGTATAAAGGAACGCTTGAATCGTTTATTGGCAGAACATACTGGCCAGAGCTATGAGAAAATTTGTCATGACACCGAGCGGGATAACTTCTTAACCGCCGATATGGCAAAAGACTACGGCTTGGTGGATGCAATTTTGACACAGCGGGACGCGAAATAACGGCAAATTTTTGCTATGGTATTAGGATACAAAGTTCTCAGTGTGTTACTGGGGGCGAAGTGGAAGAGGAAGTTACATGGCTGATAACCGCACTGACGGTGACAAAGGCGGTAAATTGTTGTACTGCTCCTTTTGTGGCAAGTCACAGCATGAGGTGCGCAAGCTGATCGCTGGACCGCAGGTGTACATCTGCGACGAGTGCGTCGATTTATGCAACGATATTATCCGGGAAGAAATCAAGGATATTTCACCCAAGCGTGAAGCAGATAAACTGCCAACTCCGCATGAAATCCGCCATCACCTTGATGATTATGTGATTGGTCAGGAGCATGCTAAAAAAGTACTGGCTGTAGCGGTGTACAACCACTACAAGCGGTTGCGTAATGCAGGCAATAAGCCAGATGTTGAACTTGGGAAAAGCAATATTTTGCTGATTGGTCCAACCGGTAGCGGCAAAACTTTGTTGGCAGAAACCCTGGCCCGTTTGCTGGATGTGCCTTTTACTATGGCTGATGCGACCACCTTGACTGAGGCGGGTTATGTCGGTGAAGACGTAGAGAACATTATCCAGAAGCTGCTGCAAAAGTGCGACTACGATGTGGAAAAAGCCCAGCGTGGTATCGTCTACATTGATGAAATCGACAAGATTTCACGCAAGTCCGACAATCCTTCCATTACCCGTGATGTGTCGGGTGAAGGGGTACAGCAAGCCCTGTTGAAGCTGATTGAAGGTACCATTGCATCCGTGCCGCCACAAGGAGGCCGCAAGCACCCGCAGCAGGAGTTTTTGCAGGTAGATACCTCCAAGATCCTCTTTATCTGTGGTGGCGCCTTCGCCGGGCTGGATAAAGTGATTGAGCAGCGCTCAGCCAAAGGCGCTGGCATTGGTTTTGGCGCCGAAGTCAAAAGCAGAGAAAGCAGCCGCAGCCTGACTGAAACCTTCAAAGATGTTGAGCCTGAAGATCTGGTCAAATACGGTCTGATCCCGGAGTTCATCGGTCGCTTGCCAGTGGTAGCCACGTTAACTGAGCTGGATGCGGATGCGCTGGTGCAAATCCTCAGTCAGCCTAAGAACGCGCTGGTGAAGCAGTTTGCTTCCTTGTTTGATATGGAAGGGGTTGAGCTGGAGTTTCGTGAAGACGCGTTAAAAGCCATTGCGCAAAAAGCCATGGAACGCAAGACCGGTGCCCGTGGCTTACGCTCCATCGTCGAAGGTGTCTTGCTGGATACTATGTACGAGTTGCCATCGATGGAAGATGTCAGCAAGGTAGTGATTGACGATACCGTGATTCGCGGTGAGTCCGATCCTATTCTTATTTACCAACGTAAAGATCCAGCGGTCGCTGAATCGCATTAAACCTTCATCGGGCAGCTGGCAGCTGCCCGAGTTTTTCTGGCTTGATACATGCAGATGCAGGAAATCGGCAGCAAGCAATTGAAGTTCTGAAAACCGGCCTCATATAGATACATATCCTTTTGCAGCTGCATGCAACTTACTCGAGAGTGAAAAATGACTGAACAACAGATTGAACGTCGTCATATGCCGGTGTTGGCTCTGCGCGATGTGGTGGTGTACCCGCATATGGTGATCCCCTTGTTTGTCGGTCGGGCGAAATCCATCAAGTGCCTGGATGCCGCCATGGACAACGACAAACAAATCTTTTTGGTGGCACAAAAAGATGCCAGCCAGGATGATCCCAAAGCTGAAGATTTGTACGAAATCGGTACAGTCGCGACTATTTTGCAGCTGCTGAAATTACCGGATGGTACGGTTAAAGTGCTGGTCGAGGGCAGCCAGCGCGCCCGCTTGCTCGAGTTTACCGAGACTGAGCATAGCTTCGCGGCGGATATTGAAATGATAGCATCGCTGGAAGTGGACAGCCGCGAGCAGGAAGTTTTCCTGCGCTCTGCCATCAACCAGTTTGAAGGCTACATCAAATTAAATAAGAAGATCCCACCGGAAGTTCTGACGGCACTAAGCGGCATCGAAGATGCTGCCCGGCTGGCCGATACCATGGCCGCCCATATGCCGCTTAAAGTCGAAGACAAGCAAAAGGTGCTTGAAATCAGTGATGTGACTGAGCGGCTTGAATTCTTGATGGCGATGATGGAAAGCGAAATCGACATCTTGCAGGTGGAGCGTCGTATCCGTAGCCGGGTGAAGAAACAGATGGAGAAAAGCCAGCGTGAGTACTATTTGAATGAGCAAATGAAAGCCATTCAGAAAGAACTGGGCGAGCTGGAAGACGCACCGGATGAGTTCGAAACGCTGAGCAATAAAATTGAACAGGCCAAAATGCCAGCCGAAGCAGCTGATAAAGCCAAAGCCGAGCTGCAAAAGTTAAAGATGATGTCACCGATGTCGGCAGAAGCCACGGTGGTGCGCAGTTACATCGACTGGCTGAGCAATGTGCCCTGGAAAACCCGCAGCAAGGTGAAAAAAGATCTGGCTGGTGCCGAGAAAATTCTTGATGCGGACCACTACGGCCTGGAGAAAGTCAAAGAGCGCATCATCGAGTATTTGGCGGTGCAGCAGCGGGTAAATAAATTAAAAGGCCCGATCCTTTGCTTAGTCGGTCCGCCAGGGGTGGGTAAAACCTCGTTAGGGCAATCGATTGCCAAAGCCACCGGCCGCAAGTACGTGCGGATGGCGCTCGGCGGCGTGCGGGATGAAGCCGAAATTCGTGGTCATCGCCGCACCTACATTGGCTCGATGCCAGGTAAGATTATTCAGAAAATGGCCAAAGTCGGGGTGCGTAATCCGCTGTTCCTGCTAGACGAAATCGACAAGATGGCCTCAGATTTTCGAGGCGATCCAGCTGCAGCATTACTCGAGGTGTTGGATCCGGAGCAAAATACCAGCTTCAGCGATCATTACCTGGAAGTCGATTACGATTTATCCGACGTGATGTTTGTGGCCACGTCCAACAGTCTGAACATTCCGGCGCCTTTGCTGGATCGGATGGAAGTCATTCGTTTATCCGGTTACACCGAAGATGAGAAACTGAACATTGCCAAGCAGCACTTGATCAGCAAGCAGGTAGGACGTAATGGCTTAAAACCCCATGAAATCGACATTAAAGACGATGCCATCGTCGGCATTATTCGCTATTACACCCGCGAAGCCGGAGTGCGCAGCCTGGAGCGTGAAATCTCCAAACTGTGTCGTAAAGCAGTAAAAGAAATCCTGCTAAACAAGAACACCAAAACCGTGGTGATTGAGCAAGCGAACCTGGAAAGTTATTTGGGGGTGCAGCGGTATGACTATGGTAAAGCGGAAGACAACAATCGCATTGGTCAGGTCACCGGATTGGCCTGGACCGAAGTGGGTGGCGACTTGCTGACCATTGAAGCCGCCGCTGTAGTAGGTAAAGGCAAGCTAACTTTTACCGGCTCGCTCGGTGATGTGATGAAGGAGTCGATTCAGGCGGCGATGACCGTAGTGCGTAGCCGGGCAGAGGTATTGCGTATCAATGATGATTTTTACGAAACCCGGGATATTCATGTGCATGTACCAGAAGGTGCGACGCCAAAAGATGGTCCAAGCGCTGGTATTGGCATGGTGACCGCTTTGGTCTCCAGTTTAACCGGTAATCCGGTGCGGGCAGATGTTGCCATGACGGGTGAAATTACCCTGCGCGGTGAAGTACTGCCGATTGGTGGTTTAAAAGAAAAGTTACTGGCGGCCCATCGAGGTGGGATTAAACGGGTGTTGATCCCGCATGATAACCTGCGTGATTTGAAAGAAATCCCAGAAAACGTCAAAGCAGATCTGGAAATTAAAGCGGTAAAATGGATTGATGAGGTGCTGGAACTGGCACTGCAGGAGCCGCTAAGCCGCTTCCAGCCTGAGATCTTGCCAAAAAAAGCAGCAAAAAGTGCAAAAATAGAAAAAAATGCCCATTAAAGGCTTTTCATTCTCTATGGCTGTGCTAACTTAGGGAAAGTTCTCCAGCCCTTATCAGATAAGGGCTGGGCTCAAAGTGGAAAAAAAGTTGTATGAAGCTCTCTTCTGCTTGCAAGCGCTCTGAATGCTTGTTATAACAAGAGCGCGTAATTACAACATCAATACGTGTAGTTGTTGAAAACAATAACAATTGAAGGGGATGATATTGTGAACAAGTCTCAACTTATCGACAAAATTGCTGCTGGTGCTGAACTGTCCAAAGCGGATGCTGGCCGTGCGCTGGATGCATTTATCGGTGCCGTGACTGATGCACTGAAAGAAGGCGATTCTGTTGCTCTGGTTGGTTTTGGTACTTATTCTGTTCGTGAGCGTGCTGCCCGTACCGGCCGTAACCCACAAACTGGTGCTACCATCCAGATCGCTTCAGCAAAAATTCCTTCATTCAAGCCTGGCAAAGCGTTAAAAGACGCTGTCAACTAAGAATGAGCGTTACCCGGCGCGCCGGGTAACTTAGCCAGGCAGCAGGCTGCACCTAACCATCGCTAATTGGCATGGTCGCAAAGAACCAAGGTTCTGTCGGTAACTGCTTCGCCAAGGCTTCAATCAGAAAGGCGCATCTGTTAAGATGCGCTTTTTTTATGACGTAGCTTCATGACCATGGCATAGCTACATGACCGAGTTGATGCGTTGCAAACAGAGATTAAGGCACGATGTTAGAGAAAATCAGAGAAGGTTCACAAGGACTAACCGCCAAGATCATTCTTGGTTTGGTGATCCTGACGTTTGCCCTGGCCGGGGTAGGTGGTTACCTTGGTTCAACCAAGGAAACGCCAGCAGCTGAAGTCAATGGCGAAGGGGTAACCCGTGCAGCCCTCGAGCAGGCTTATCAAAATGAACGCGCTCGTATGGAGCAGCAGTTTGGTGATATGTTTGAGATGCTGGCATCGGATCCAGCCTACATGGCTGGCTTTCGTGCCGATGTTCTGGAGCGCTTGATTGATGAGACCCTGCAAAAGCAGTATGCCAGGCAGCTTGGCTTACGGGTCAGCGATGATACGGTGCGTGATTTGATCCGTTCGATGCCTGAGTTTCAGGTTGGTGGCATTTTCAACAATGATCGTTATCTGGCACTGTTGCGGCAGGCAGGCCTGCAAACCGGTGAATTCCGCGATATGCTGCGTGATCAAATGGTGCGGCAGCAATTGGTACGCGGACTGATTTTATCCGAGTTTGCCACGCCTACTGAGTTGCAGCGTTTAATGGCTCTGCAACAGCAAAGCCGTGATATCCAATACATTAAGTTTCAGGCAGAGCATTTTGCCGACCAGGTGGAATTAACTGATGCCATGCTGGAGCAATATTACTACGATAATCTGGCCCGTTATGAGACCGAAGAGAAAATTGCGGTTGAATATATTGAGCTTTCTATCGAGCAAATAGCCAAAGATATCAGCGTGACTGAAGCAGAAGCGCGCGCTTTTTACAACGCAAATTTGCCACTGTACAGCACGGATGAACGTCGTCAGGTAGCGCATATTCTGTTTGAAAGCATGAGCAGCAATGCCGACACGAAAGCCAAAGCCGAGCAGGTATTGGCAGAGCTGCAAGCCGGTGCCGATTTTGCTGAAGTAGCGGCCCGTGTATCGGACGATACTTTTTCTGCTGCTGAAGGTGGCGTACTGCCATGGTTAAACCGCGGTGATATGGAGCCTTCCTTTGAAGACGCTGCTTTTGCACTGACAGAAGCAGGCGAGCTAAGTGCAGTGGTGCAAACCAGTTTCGGTTATCACATTCTGCAATTGCACCGCCTGGAGCCATCAGTGGTGCGTGACTTTGCTGAAGTTCAGGCAGAGATCACCCAGGCGCTGCAACAAGAGCGTGCCTATGATCGTTTCTTTGAAATGCAGCAACTGCTAGCCGATGTCAGTTTTGATGTGCCGGATAACTTACAAGAAGCTGCCGAGATCACTCAGTTGCCACTGCGAAGCCAGGCTTTGTTCTCCCGCCAGCAAGCGCCAGCGCCTTTAAATCATCCTCAGGTATTGCAGCGCTTGTTTAACTTACGCTTTATTGGCGAGGGGTTAAACAGTGAGCCTCTTGAGGTGGGTGCACAGCACTTGGTGGTGGCGCGGGTTACCGAACATCAGCCTGCCAGAACTCAATCGCTGGATGAGGTGCGGGAGCAGGTAGTTGCTTCGTTACGTCGTCAGCAAAGCTCTGAGCTGGCCCGTCAACAAGCGGCTCAGGTTTTAGCTCAGTTCCAGCAAGATGGTGATTTTGCAGCAGCGGCAGCGGCTGTTGGTTTGGAGCCACAACTGGCCAACAACACGGCACGCTTCGGCGGTAGCCTGGACACTGAAATTCGTGCCAAGGCTTTTGCCTTACCTCGTCCGAGTGACGCACGTCCGGTAAGTGCTGATCTGGCTGAGCTAATGAGTGGTGATATGGCATTAGTCGCTGTGACTGCGGTTCGTGATAGCGAAGTGACTGAGGTACCAGATGCTGAAGATTTGGAGCGTTTTGCGAATCAACACGCACAGCAAGCTTATGAAGCCATGCTGGCAGCATTAAAAGCGGAAGCTAAGATAAAACGGCCACGGTTGGAAATGCCGGAAGAACGTTTCTAAGCGTGTAACCAACAAGTCGAACCCCGCACATGTGCGGGGTTTTTTTATCCAGATTCAGAACATTGAGCAGCTGTTTAGCTCAGGCCCATAAGTTTGCGGGTATGTGGATGCTGAGGCTGGTTCAACAGTTGCTCGGTATCACCTGCTTCGACGACCTGGCCATGTTGCATCACCAGGCAGTGATCGCTGATATGGCGAACCAAGCGCAGATTTTTACTGATCAACAAATACGATAAGCCATTTTTCTGTTGCAACTCCAGCAACAGATTGACGATTTGTGCCCGCAGGGTTGGATCTAATACCGTCAGGGCTTCATCCAGGATCAGGATTTTGGGATCGAGGATTAAAGCTCTGGCCAGGGCGAGCCGCTGCTGTTGCCCGGCGGATAACATGTGCGGGTAAAAATCAATATGCTCATCCATCAAACCCACTTGCTGCAGACTTTGCAGAACTTTTTGTTGGCGCTGAGGCTCATCCAGTACGGTACTAAAACGTAGCACATGGTCCAGCATGCTACCCACCTTCTGGCTGGGGTTCAGTGCCCGCTCCGAATCCTGAAACATGTAGCGGATCACATGATTGTATTTGCGGTAATGGCTTAAGGTCACCGCCTGACCGGCCAAACGAATTTCCCCCTCATCCGGTTGTTCAATCCCCACCAGCACTTTAGCCAGCGTACTTTTGCCAGAGCCGGTTTCGCCAACCACAGCCAGCGTTTGAGCTGCTCCTAAGCTAAAACTGACGTTATTGAGCGCCTGAATTGTCGTTTGGCGGAACAACCCAAGTTGTTTCCGATAGTGTTTGCTTAAGCTAACCACCTCCAGTAACCGACTCATTGTGGCTCCTTGTACTGCAACGGAAAGTGACAGCTGTAAAAGTGATGCTGTTTGCGCTCCAATGCCGGGGTATGCACGCACTCTTTTCTGGCGTTCGGACAGCGAGGACCAAGCCGGCAGCCGACCGGAAGATGCTGCAAAGTAGGGATGCTGCCAGGTAGGGCATAGAGCTGGCTTTTGGGGGCCAGATCAGGTTGAAATTCCGGTACACTCTTAATCAGTGCATCGGTATATGGATGAAAAGGTTGCGCCAACAGCCGGGCAGTTTCGCCGGACTCAACCAATTGCCCGCAGTACAGCACCGACAATCGGTGGGTGTAGCGGGCGATGCTATCAAGCTCATTGCTAATGAGCAGTACCGACATGCCTTTAAGCTGGTTCAGGCTACTAATCAAGCGAAACAATTGTGCCTGGGTAGAGGCTTCGAGGGCTGTAGTGGGCTCATCGGCAATCAGCAATTTGGGGTTTTTCGCTATGGCCATGGCGATCATCACCTTCTGGCATACCCCTTCCGAGAGCTGATATGGATAGCTTTCCAAGACCGACTGGTGCTCTTTGATCCCAACCTTATGCAACAACGCAATGGCTTTCTTGCGCTTTTGCCGAGCGCGGTTCCACCAACCACCTTTCAACAGTTGGTTAGGGATGGACTCATGCAATTGTTCTGCAATCAGTGCGGTTGGATCCAGGCATTTGCTTGGCTCCTGATAAATCATGGCAATGTCCCGGCCTATGATTTTGCGCTGCTGATCGAAGGGAAGTTGCAGTAGATCGACACCACACCAGTGGAAGCGATCGGCTTTGATACGCCAGCGCTGATTCAGCACACCAACGATGGCTTTTGCAATCAGGCTTTTGCCAGAGCCAGACTCACCGACCAGCCCTCTGATTTCGCCTTCACGCAAACTTAAACTGACCCTGTCAACGGCCCGGATCAAGCCCTGACTGGTTTCCAGCTCCAGTGTCAGATTTCGGATATCCAAAAGCAACATTAGTTTTCCTGCCGTTTGCGAACTGCTGTTCTTAAGCCATCAGAAACAAGATTGACACTGAGTACTGCAATAAAAATCAGTAAGCCAGGCAAGGCAATACTCCAGGGCGATAAATAAATCAGATCCAGTGCATCCGCTACCATCAGGCCCCATTCCGCAGCAGGTGCCTGTGCCCCCAAGCCTAAAAAGCCGAGCGCTGCTATATCCAGTATAGCGGTGGATAAGGCCATACTGAACAGCACCGTGAGTTGCTCCCAGGTATTTGGGAGAATCACATAGCGCAAAATCTGCCAGTTGTTGGCACCATCCAGGCGGTAAGCAATGACATACTCCTGCTCCAGCTGCTGTAAAATGGTGTTACGGATACCATGCACAAATTGTGGTAGCAAGGCCAGCATAATGGCCCAGATGGTATTAACAAGCCCTGGCCCCAAAATGGCAACAATGATGATGGCCAGTAACAACGACGGAATGGTCAGTGCCAGATCCAGCACATGGTTAAAGGCGCTGGCCCGAAAGCCTTTGCTCATACCGGCCAGCACGCCCAGCAACAGCCCGAATAACAGAGCGCCAATGGCGGTGACCAAGGCAATGCCAAAGGTGTAGCTGGCCCCTTTAATCAAGCGGGATAACTGATCCCGGCCCAAGTCATCGGTACCCAGCAAATAGCGAACATCACCCAAGTCATCCCAGGATGGTGGCAGCAACAAAGCATCCGGGTTTTGCAGGTAAGGATCATAAGGGGTGAGCAAAGGGCCAAACAGCGCAATCAGGCTAAAGAAGCCAAACAGCATCAGGCCAACAACCGCAGCATGTTGTTGACGGAAACTATCCCAAAGCTGACTTAGTGGGCCATGCTCAGTTTTCTGATGCAGCCATTGAAATTTAGCCATTGGCTTGTTTCCTTGCCAGTGGATTGAACAGGGTATGTAGCACATCCATCAGGATATTCACCAGGATCACCAGGCTGGAGATCACCAGCAATCCTCCCTGGATAGCAGGGTAGTTGCGCTGATTGATGCTGTCGAGTAGCCAGAGACCAATGCCTGGCCAGGAGAAAATCAACTCAGAAATCATCGCCAGCGTCACCAGGGTGCTAAACTGCAGGCCCAGTTGGCGCATGACCGGCAGCATGGCATTGCGCAAGCCATGACGGTACAGCACCTGGCTGCGGCTTAACCCTTTGGCTCGCGCTGTTTTGATATAGCTTTGTTGCCAGACATTCAGCATGGCATCGCGGGTAAAGCGGATCATCACAGTGGTGGGGTAGGTAGCCAGCACAAAAGCTGGTAACCATAGATGGCGGATGGCGTCCTGCAGCGCGGCTTGCCAGTAGGTTTGACCAGATAACAGGATATCTGGCAGCATAAAGCCAGTCACCGCAGGGATTTCATACAGCACACTGATGCGCCCGGAGGTTGGAAACCAGCCCAGACCAATACTGAACAGCATGATCATCAGCAAAGCCCACCAAAAAATGGGCAGAGAGTAGCCGAGCAAAGCAATGGTAGAAATGGCTCTGCCAGACCAGTGATTGGCTTTAATTGCCGCCAAGAGTCCAAGCGGTACACCCAGTACAAAGGAGATCAGCAACGCATAGGCCACCAGCTCCAACGTGGCCGGGAAGACTAGTTTCAGCTCATGCAAGACCGGCTGTTGACTGGCCAGTGATAAGCCCCAATCCCCTTGCAAAATACGCTGTAAAAAAGCGATGTACTGCTGCAAATAACCATCATCGAGCCGGTACTGTTGCACCAAAACGGGCATGAGCTCATCGTCTGGCTGGCTGATGCCACTGAAATTGACCAGGGGATCGCCGGGAAATAAGTGTCCTAAACTAAATGCAAAGCAGGTGAGGGCAAAGAATACAAAAGAGAGCAGGAATAATCGTCGGATCAGATAATGCCAGATCATGGCGTGTCCTCATCCGAGCGTATAAAAGCTGTTGACAGGTCAATACCACCGTAGGGGTTAATGCCAACCCCCTCTACCCGCTGGTTGACGGCTTGAAAGCGTTTGGCGTGGGCAAGTGGCAGTAATGGTAGATGCTCAGTCAGGTACTGCTGGGCAGCCCAGTAATAACTGCGTCGAATCGCTTGATCGTCTGTCAGCAGGGCTTGAGCCAGCAACGCATCAAAGGCAGGATCACACCAAAGCGCCCGGTTGGTGCCACTTTCAACGCCATTGCAGCTTAGCAGGGGGCGAAAGAAGTTATCCGGATCTGTATTGTCAGCATTCCAGCCCAGCAATACCGTGTCGTGATCACCTTGTCTGAGTTGGCGGCGAAAAGCATTCCACTCCAGCGTGACAATGCTGGCCCGGACACCGATTCGGGCCAGATCCGCTTGCATCATTTCCGCCATGCGCGTGGCATTGGGGTTGTACAGCCGCTGAATAGGCATGGCCCAGATGGTCATGTTAAAGCCATAGGGGTACCCCGCTTCAGCCAACAAGGTTCTTGCTTGGCCAGGATCGTACTGCACCGGCAGCAAGGTGGGGTTGTGTCCCCAGGATGTCGGGGGCAACAAAGAGGTAGCCGCTTCGGCCTGATCAAAATACACCGCTTGCAGGATTGCATCCCGATTGATGGCCATCGACAGTGCCCGACGTACTTTGCTGTTGTCAAATGGCGCCCTGCTGGTGTTGAAAGCCCAGAAGCCAACATTCATACTGGTTTGCTGCTGAACTTTTACATCCGCACGCTTGCTGATGAGCTCGAGCTCTGCCATACGCGGATAGGCAATGATGTCGCATTCATGGGTCAGCAGCCGCGCCATACGTTTGGCATTATTGGGCTCGATATCAAATACCAATTGTTCCAGCTGGCTCGGTTCGCCCCAATAGTTGTTATGGCGGTAGTAGCGAATAAACACATCTTTTCGGTATTCACGAAACTTGAAAGGGCCGGTGCCAATCGGCTGAGAGTCCAGGCGTTGTCGCTGGTTTTGCTGCAACAACTGTTCAGCATATTCTGCTGAATGGATCACGGCAAAGTCGGTGGCCAGGTTGGATAAAAATGAACTGTCACGCTGGCGCAGATAAAACACCACCTGATCATCGGTCGGGGTGGCGATACGTACGACACGGTTGGCCCAGTCTACGGTTTGAAAATAAGGGTACTCGCCACCACTTACGTTATGAAATGGGTGCTGTGAGTGCATCACCCGTTCGAAGCTAAAACGCACATCCTCAGAGGTTAATGGCCTGGTTGGTGTAAAATAGTCGGTGTGGTGAAATTGGACATTAGGCCGCAGAAAGAATGTATAGCTAAGACCATCTTCCCGCCTTTCCCAATGGGTTGCCAGGGCTGGTTTGAACTCGCCATTTTGGGCATTGATGTCCAGTAGACGATCAAACAGCTGCCGGCTGGTGGCGTCTATGGTGGTGCCAGAAGTGACCAGTTGTGGATTAAAACTCTCTGGCGATCCTTCGCTGCAGTACACCAAACCCGAGCGAACTTCCGCTGGCATATCCGGTTGACAGGCGGCGAGCAAGGTGACAAGCAAGGCAGTTGCTAAGCTACCTTTAATCAATGGCTTCGGCATGCTGGTCCTGTTGGCTGTCCAGTAACTGGTATTTTTTCATGTAGCCACGTAACTGATGATAGGTTAATCCCAGGCATTCGGCTGTTTTTTTCTGGTTGTATTGGCAGGTAGCAAGCGCTTGCTTGAGCAGGTTAATCTCAAACTCTTGGGATACTGCTTTAAAGTCCAGTGGCTTTTCGGGATGGATGTGCGGTAGCCCCGGTGCGGCCTGTCCTGGAGTCATCTGAGCTGCAGTTGCTTCACTGAAAACCGATTTGCTTGTAGGCTCAGAGGTGACGCTGCTTTGCCGATCGCGTGTTTTGACCCGTTGCTGAGGCCTAAATGGCGAGGCAAAAGGGTCCAGCAGAATGTCGTGTACCGGCACATAGGGGTTGTTGGTACGGTAAACGCTGCGCTCCACCACATTTTTGAGTTCCCTGACATTGCCTGGCCAGTGGTAATCCAGTAAGGTCTTTTTGGCTTTTTCACTAAAGCCACTGAATAGTTCGAATTCCAGCTCCCGCGCCATGTTGATGGCAAAGTGTTCTGCCAGCAGCAGAATATCTTCACGCCGCTCGCGCATCGGCGGCAGGGTAATGACATCAAAAGCCAGCCGGTCTAACAAATCGGCGCGGAACTCACCTTGTTCAGCCAGGGCTGGTAAGTCTTCGTTGGTGGCGCAAATCAGCCGTACATCCACTTTCACCGAGCGACTGCCACCGACCCGCTCAAACTCGCCGTATTCAATCACCCGCAGTAGCTTTTCCTGCACCAGACTTGGGGTGTTGGCCAGCTCATCCAAAAACAAAGTACCACCGTTTGCCCGCTCAAAGCGGCCTTCATGCCGCTTGCTGGCGCCGGTAAAAGCCCCGGCTTCATGACCGAATAACTCACTTTCCAGCAGGTTTTCGTTCAGGGCTGCACAGTTGAGTGTCAGGTAGTTTTGATCCCAGCGTTGTGATAAAAAGTGCAGCCGGGCAGCGATCAATTCTTTGCCGGTGCCGCGCTCACCAATAATAAGTACCGGCTTATTCAGCGGTGCGGCCTGAGAGACTTGCTCCAGCACGGTCAGAAAGCTGTTGGACTGGCCGATCAGATTATCTTGTTGTTGTGTTCTGCGCATCGGATAACTTTAGTGAAAATGACCAAATAGTAGTGTATTTCATTATAGCGTCTTGCCATAGCTCTTTCTGCCTAATTTATTTATTTAATAAATTCAATGGGTAACAGCTATTAAAAAGTTGGCAAGGAATGTGAATGTACTCTGGTGTATCCCGACCAATTGAAGAGGTAACTAAGATGGGTATTTTCAGTCGCTTTACAGACATTATCAACTCAAATTTGAATTCACTGCTGGATAAAGCCGAAGATCCGGAAAAAATGGTACGGCTGATCATTCAGGAGATGGAAGACACCCTGGTAGAAGTGCGTTCCTCCTCTGCCAAGACCATTGCCGAGAAAAAAGATCTGCAACGGGCGCTGAATCGCCTAAACGATGAAGTGACGGACTGGCAGAGTAAAGCCGAGCTGGCATTATCAAAAGAGCGGGAAGATTTAGCGCGCGCTGCTCTGGTCGAGCGGGAAAAAGCCGCTGAGCAAGTCAATGCGGTGGAAACGGATATTGCCCAGTTGGATGAGCACATCAACAAACTGCAACATGAAGTGGCGCAGTTGCAGGAAAAACTAGCGGATGCCAAAGCCCGGCAGAAGTCGATGCTGATGCGGCAAAAAACCGTGGCCAGCCGCCTGGATGTGAAAAAGACGCTGAACAGCGAAAAACTTAACGATGCCATGTACAAGTTCGAGCGCTATGAGCAAAAGATTGATTCGATGGAAGCGCAGGTCGAATCCTACGATCTGGGTAAAAAGACCCTGAAAGATGAGTTTGCTGAACTGGCGGCACAGGATAAGATTGAGAATGAGCTGGCAGCATTAAAAGCGAAAGTTGTCAGCAAAAAAGACAACAAAGCAGACTAAGCGGACCGAGCAAACCAGGAGCCAGCTATGGGAATTCAGGAAATGATTTTTGTGCCCATGATCTTATTTACGATCTTTGTGGCACCGCTATGGGTGATTATGCACTACCGTAGCAAAAACAAAATCGGTCAGGGATTGACCGATCAGGAGCTCGGCCAGCTCAATGAGCTGGCGCGTAAAGCCGATAAAATGGCAGAGCGTATTAAAACGCTGGAGGCGATTTTGGATGCCGAAAGCCCACGCTGGAGACAACGTCATGACTAAGCCACGTAAACCGCTGCTGCGTGATGATCGTAATGGCAAAATTGCCGGGGTCTGTGCCGGTGTCGCCGATTACTTTGGCATTGAAAACTGGCTGGTTCGGATCATTACCCTGGCCGCTTTGTTTCTTGGGATGGGTAGCTTTGTGTTGGTGCTTTATTTTGCTGCCTGGGTGGTACTGGAGAAGAAATCCAAGTACGAGGCCAGTCATGGCAGTATAGAGCCGGGCAAGGACGATGACAGTGTCGAGGTAAAAACCCAGGTGTGGCAAAAGGGCGAGCCACCTAAGCAAGCCTTGCAGCATCTGAATCATAAATTTACCAGTTTGGAATTACGGCTACGCGATATCGAGCGTCATGTGACTTCGAGTACCTTTCAACTGAACCGCGAGTTCAACAACTTGTGAACTTTGGTTGACACTTCGCCACTGGCTTGCTGCATCATCCGGACAGCAAGCCGTCTGGCTTGCTTCCAATCGCCTAAAATTCTGCTATCTGTAGTGCATTCATCCCTAAGTAGATTAATGAAAGAATTGTATGCACAGCACGTCGAAATCCCCTGCCACTCTATGCATTCATGCAGGCAAAACACGCAATGAACATGGCAGCTTAGCTACCCCTTTGTACCAAAGCTCTACCTTCATTTTTGACAATGCCGAGCAAGGTGCGGCCCGCTTTGCCGGCGAAGAAGCGGGTTACATTTACACCCGGCTTGGTAATCCCACGACACGCGAGTTGGAACTGAAAATTGCCGCGCTGGAAGGCATGGAAGATGGCGCTGCAACAGCCACGGGCATGGCCGCCGTATCGGCTGCTACGCTGACGTTCTTGCAGCAGGGCGATCACATGATTTGCAGCAAGGCCGTCTATGGCTGCAGTTTTGCTCTGTTTAGTCATCAGTTTGCCCGCTATGGTATTGAAGTCAGTTTTGTCGATATGACCGATCATGCGGCGGTGCAGGCTGCGCTTCGACCCAACACCAAATTGCTGTTTGCCGAAACACCCATTAACC
>ERZ869909.532-NODE-532-length-42962-cov-4.688446_pt1 | contig 42962 bp, 46 predicted proteins | sample MGYA00520892_ERZ869909 | MGnify/ENA primary metagenome ERZ869909 (study PRJEB32215, sample SAMEA104723947) | bioreactor metagenome | biome: bioreactor; feature: anaerobic bioreactor; material: water | place: China | collected 2015-03-12 ... | reverse complement strand
CAGGCAGGCCAGGGCGGTGAGCCACAGGCCTGCGGTCAACACTCCGGCCAGCAGGGTCATCCGTGCGCCCTGCCTCAGCCTGCGCCGTCGTCGGGCGCCTTGCCGTCATCGGCAGGGGGCTTGTTGCGATAGCGCTGTGGTGCGGCCAGGGTGTGGGTGTCTTCGTCGTACTTGCCCTTGAGCTCGTCGCGGACGATCTTCGACCACATCGGCACGCCGGTGAAGTAACCGGCGCGGGCCAGCACATGGGCTGCCACCGGCGAGGTCAGCATGATAAACAGCGTGGCCGCCAGCGCGCGCGCGGTCACGCCGGTTTCGCCAAAATGCACGGCGACGGCAATCATGATCAGGCCCGAGCCCAGCGCGCCCGCCTTGGTGGTGGCGTGCATGCGCATCAGCAGGTCGGGCATGCGCAGGGCACCCAGCCCGGCCAGCAGCATGAACAGGGCACCGGTCAGCAGCAGTCCGGCGGCGATCCATTCAGTCATCATCGCGATGGCCCCCTTTTTCCAGATAGCGGGCAAAGCCCACGGCGGCCAGGAAGGCGGTCAGCGCCAGCACCAGGGCCACATCCAGAAAGGCACTGTGGCCCGACTGAATGGTATAGAGCCCAATGAACGCCATGGTCAGCAGGGCCATCAGCTCCAGCATTACCACACGGTCGGGCAGGGTCGGGCCCAGCACCAGGCGGATAAACGTCACCACCAGCGCCAGGCACAGAATGATGAAGCCGATCCACACCACTACATCCATCATCGCAGCAGCTCCAGAACCCGTTTCTCGAAATACTTGATCTCCTCGCGCGCCGCTTCCGGATCGTCCAGGTACATCATGTGCACGTACAGCACCCGGCGATCGGTGGACACGTCCAGGCTCAGGGTGCCCGGCGTCAGGGAAATCAGATTGGCCAGCAGGGTGATCTCGCCATCAGTATGTGCTTCCAGTGGCACGGCAATCACGCCGGGGCGCATGTAGTCCGTGGGCGTCAGCACGTCGTAGGCGACGCGGAAATTTGAGCGCACCAGCTCCTTGATAAAGAAAAACAGGAAGCGGATCACGCGCGGCACTTTGCGGATATAGCCGGAAAAACGCGGCACATCGCGCAGCGTCACGCCCAGCAGCAGGTAACCCAGCAGGAAGCCGATAGCGAGGCCCGAACCGGTAAAATTACCGGTCATGGCCACCCAGATCAGCGCCAGCATGATGTTCCAGGTCAGACCGTTCATGGTGTCACCCCCAGTACGGCCTGGATATAGCCGTCGGTGTCCATCAACTGCTCCGCCGCCATCATGCAGATCCGGAACAGCGGCTCCATGGCCAGCCCCATGAAAATGGTCAGCCCGGCCAGCATGATCACCGTGGCATACATCATGCGCGTGCCACCCCTGAACTTGCGTGGCGGTTTGATATGGCAGACTTCCTGTTCTTTCCAGAACACCTCTGCCCAGATCTTGACCATGGAATAGAGGGTCATGAAGCCGACGGCCAGTGCCGTGGCCACCAGCCACCAGGCGTATTCCTCCACGCCCGCGCGAATCACCATGAACTTGGCGAAGAAACCGGACAGCGGCGGCAGACCCGCCAGGGAAAACGCGCAGATCAGGAACAGCAGCGCCAGCATCGGATATTGCCGATATACGCCGCCCAGTTCCTTCAATTCGTAACTGCCCTTGAAACGGAATACCAGGCCGCTGATCAGGAACAGGCCGGACTTGGCGACAATATTATGGGCAATGAAATAAATACCCCCGGCCAGAGCAAGCGGCGTGAACAGCGCCAGCCCCATAAGCATGTAACCGATCTGGCTGACGATATGAAACGACAGGATACGCCGGAACTCGAACTGCGCCGCCGCCCCCAGCACCCCGGTGACCATGGTCAGCCCTGCGATCCATACCATCAGCGACTGCGACAGCGTGCCCTCGAACGGGAAGATCAGGGTGAAGAAGCGGAACAGCGCATAAACCCCGACCTTGGTCAGCAGCCCGGCAAACAGCGCCGACACCGCCACCCTTGGCGTGTGATAGGACGCCGGTAGCCAGAAGAATAGCGGGAACGCCGCCGCCTTGATGCCGAACGCCATCAGGAACAGCATCGACACCACGGTGATCATGGCGGTGTCTTCCAGCTCGCCGATCTTCATGGCGATGTCGGCCATGTTCAGCGTGCCCATGAGGCCGTAGAGCAAACCGATGGCCGACAGGAACATGGCCGACGACACCAGGTTCAGGGTCACATACTTGATCGCCCCTTCCATCTGCGCCCGTTCGCCGCCCAGAATCAGCAGCGCAAACGAGGCCACCAGCATGACTTCAAACCACACATACAGGTTGAACACATCGCCGGTGAGGAAGGCGCCGTTGACGCCCGCCAGCAGCAGGTGCATCAGCGGATAGAAACCGAAATGCTCGTGCTGTTTGCTGACCGAGCCGAGCGCATAAAAGGCGGTGGTCACGGCACTGACGCCGGTCATCAGCACCATGAAGGCGGCCAGCATGTCGCCCACCAGCACAATACCGAACGGCGCGTGCCAGTTGCCCATGTGCATCACCAGCGTGCCTTCACGCCAGATCTTTTCCATCAGGAAGCCGGAGGCGATCAGCAGGCCGCTGGAGCCGAGCACGCCGATAATGCGCTGCGCCTTGCGCGAGCGCCAGTAGATCAGTGACAGCGCACCTGCCAGCAGCGGAATGACAATCGGCAGGGCCAACAAGGTCGGGGACTGCATCAGGTATCGGTGTCCTTCATCTGGTCCATGTCATCGGCCTGCACGATTTCGTAGGCGCGGTGGATCAGTACCACGGCAAAGGCGAGTACGCCGAAGCCGATCACGATCGCGGTGAGGATCAGCGCCTGGGCCAGCGGGTCGGCCACGGCGCCTTCGGGTGCCAGAGCGCCGTAGGGAATCAGCGGTGGCGCTTCACGGGTCATGCCCGCCGAGGTAAAGATCAGCAGGTTGGCGGCGTTGGACAGCAGCACCAGGCCGATCACCAGCTTGACGATGGAGCGGCGCATGATCATGTAGATGGCGGCGGCATAGAGGCCGCCGACCAGAAACGACATCAGGGTAATCATTCTTCTGCCTCCGCCAGTGACAGCACGATGGTCAGCACGGTCCCGATCACCACGGCATACACGCCAATATCGAACAGCAGCGGCGTGCCCAGTTTGGTTTCACCCAGAATCGGCAAGGTCAGCTCTACCCACTGCGAGGTAAAGAAGGCGTCGCCCATGAACACGCCCGGCACGCCGGAAACGGTGGCCAGGAACAGACCCCAACCGAGCAGGTCGCGCGGGTCGATATGGATCAGTTTGCGGGTAGATGGCACATCGGTGAAAAACAGGTGCAGACACACCGCCGCCGCCGCCACCAGCCCGGCAATAAAGCCGCCACCGGGTTCGTCATGCCCGCGCAGCAGCAGGAACACCGAAAAGATCAGCAGCAGCGGCAGCAGGAAGTAGCCGGTGGTGCGCAGTACCAGAGACAGACTGTTCATGTGTCCTTGTCCTCCGCACGGAAGCGAATCATCGCCAGTACACCGATGGCCGCCAGGGCCAGTACGAAGATCTCACCCAGCGTGTCCAGGGTGCGGAAATCCACCAGAATCACGTTGACGATATTGCGGCCGTAGGCGGCCGGGGCACTTTCCGCAATGTGATATTCGGAAATGCTCGGGAAGTAGTAGGTGTTGTTCACGCTCAGCATCAGCAGCGTCATGGTGGCGCCCACCGCCAACGCCAGGCCGGCATCACGCAGGCGCAGATGGGTGGGCGACAGCTTGATAAAGCGCGGCAGGCGGAACAGCACCAGTACCAGCAGGATCACGGTCAGGGTTTCGATCAGTACCTGGGTGATGCCCAGGTCCGGGGCGCTGAACAGCACATAGACCAGCGCCACGGTGAAGCCGATGGCGCCGAGCGAGGCCACCGCACTGAGGCGCGACGACGTCAGCACGGCCATCAGCACGGCACTGGCCAGCACACCGGCCACCACCACTTCATACAGCCGCAGGTCGCTGAAATCGAACAGCAGCGTGATGTGATCACGGAAGGCAAACAACTGGCTGCCCACCAGCACAATGGTGCTGCCCAGAATGATCATCAGGTAGTAACGCAGGTAGCCGTTCTGCAGCATGCGGGTTTGCCACGCCGACAGGCGGGTGATGCCGTCGATGCTGCGCTCGTAAATCTGCTCCGGGCCGATCTTCGCCAGCAGGTCCACGAAGCGGGTGCCGCGCCGGAACAGGGCCCAGCCTGCATACAGCAGCAGGCCCAGCGCCAGGCTGGCGGCGCTGAGCATCAGTGGCAGGTTGATGCCGTGCCACAACGAAATGGACTTTTCCACCGGCGCGCCGTTGACCGCGGTGATGGCAGCGCCCAGCAGCCAGCTCTGGGTCTGCGGTGCCGCCAGCCCGAGCAGCAGGCTCAGGGTGGCGAGTACTACCGGCCCGGCCAGCAGGGCAGGCGGTGCTTCGTGGGGCGACTTCTTCGTTTGCACCCGCTGCCCGTACCAGGGCTTGAGGCCGACAATCGCCGCCACGGTCACGCCCATGACCGCCGAGGCCACGGCCAGGGTGGCGAGGATACCGCTGAACAGGGGCGCGTCCAGCACGGCTTCGAACATCAGTTCCTTGGCGACAAAACCGAACAGCGGAATGATGCCGCCGAGCGACAGCGCCGCCACCCCGGCAAACAGCGCGGTCACCGGCATCGCCTTGCCGAGGCCGCCGGTGTCGAGGAAATCCTTGCTGCCGGTTTCATGGTCGATGATCCCGGCGACCAGAAACAGCGCGCCCTTGTACAGCGAGTGCGCCAGCAGGAACGCCATGGCGGCGGTCAGGGCGAGTTCGGTGCCGATGCCGATCAGCATGGTCAGCGTGCCCAGGGCCATCACCGTGGAATAGGCCAGCACGCGCTTGATGCCGGTGCTGCGCACCGCCAGGAAGACACCGAGGAACATGGTGAAGGCGCCCGCCAGGCCGAGCACGGCGGTCCACAGTTCGGTGCCGCCCAGCGCCGGTTGCAAACGCGCCAGCAGGTAGACACCGGCCTTCACCATAGTGGCGGAGTGCAGGTAGGCGGACACCGGCGTCGGCGCCGCCATGGCGTTGGGCAACCAGAAGTGGAACGGGAACTGGGCCGATTTGGTGAAGGCGCCAACCACGATCAGCAGCAGGATCGGTGCGTAGAGTGCGTGGCTGGTCAGGGCCTCGCGCTCGGTGAGCAGTTCCGACAACTCGTAGCTGCCGCCAACCATGCCCAGCATCACCAGGCCGGTCATCAGCGCCAGACCACCGGCGACGGTGACGAACAGCCCCTGGCGGGCCGACAGGCGCGCCGGTTTGCTGGCGTGGTTGAAACCGACCAGTAGATAGGAGGTAATGCTGGTCAGCTCCCAGAATACGAACAGGCTGATCAGGTTGTCCGAGAGCACCAGGCCGAGCATCGAGGCCATGAAGCACAGCAGCAGCACGTACAGCCGACCCTGATCGCGGTGACCTTCCAGATAGCGGCCTGCATAGGCGACGATGAAGAAGCCGATGCCGGAGATCAGCAGGGCGAACAGCAGCGACAGGCCATCCAGACGGAAGGCCAGGTGAATGCCCAGGCTGGGGATCCACTGCCAGGATTGCAGCAACACCTCGCCATCGTGGCCGACAGCGCGCAGGTGGCTGGCGAACCAGATGAACAGGGCAGCGGGGAGCAGTGCCAGCAGCCAGCCGCCGAAGCGGGGTTGCAGGCGATGCACCAGAGGGGCCAGCGCGGCCACCAGAAAACCGGAGAGTACGGCAAGCAACATAAGGTCAGCCCAAGGCCCGAATTAATCAGCGCGCCGTTATCCTATCCAAAAGTCTAATGCCTTGGCAAACAGGAACGGCCGCGCCAAGTGCTCGAAATTACTTGTTTTTTCATAGCGGTGCCCGGTGGTTTTTGCTTCAGGTCAAGGTGCGGCATTTCGTCCCTTGCACATATATATAAGCATGGCATACTGCCCGGCGCTGAGGGGGCGCAAGCCCTGATATCCGGGCGTTTCCTTGACGGGCGATTTCCGTGAATAGTCTGCTGATTGTCCTGTTGCCGCTGTGCGGCGCCTGCCTGCCTCGACTGGCGCAGGGTCTGGGCCGTGCCTGGTGTGCCCGTATTACCGTGTTGCCGGTGCTGGTGGCGCTGGCGTTGCTGCTGCAGGCGGCGCCGGACGTGCTCGGCGGCGAGGGCCTGCGTTTCAGTGTGCCGTGGCTGACCCAGCTGGGCATGGCGCTGGCATTTCGTCTGGATGGTCTGTCCTGGCTGTTTGCCCTGCTGATTCTCGGCATCGGCGTCCTCGTGATCCTCTACGCCCATTACTACCTGGAAAAGAACGATCCGGGCGGGCGCTTCTACACCCTGTTGTTGCTGTTCATGGGCGCCATGCTCGGCCTGGTGCTGGCGGACAACCTGCTGCTGATGGTGCTGTTCTGGGAGCTGACCAGCATCAGTTCCTTCCTGCTGATCGGTTACAGCTTCCAGGATTCCGGCGCACGCAAGGGTGCGCGCATGGCGCTGGCGGTGACCGGCGCGGGCGGCCTGGCGTTGCTGGCCGGGGTGCTGCTGCTCGGGCAGATTGTCGGCAGCTATGCGCTGGACGATGTGCTGGCGGCGGGCGACCAGATTCGTGCCCACAGCCTGTACCCGCTGGTGCTGGTGCTGGTGTTGCTCGGTGCCTTCACCAAGTCGGCCCAGTTCCCGTTCCACTTCTGGCTGCCCCATGCCATGTCGGCACCGACGCCGGTGTCGGCGTATCTGCACTCGGCCACCATGGTCAAGGCGGGTGTGTTTCTGCTGGCGCGGTTGTACCCGGCCCTGTCCGGCACTGAACTGTGGGGGCTGCTGGTCACCGGGGCCGGTCTGGCGACGCTGGTGCTTGGGGCGGTCACGGCCCTGTTCCGGCACGACCTCAAGGGCTTGCTGGCGTTTTCCACCATCAGCCATCTGGGGCTGGTGACCTTGCTGTTCGGCCTGAACACGCCGATGGCGACGGTGGCGGCGCTGTTCCATATCGTCAACCACGCCACCTTCAAGGCGTCGCTGTTCATGGCGGCGGGCATCATCGATCATGAAACCGGCACCCGGGACATGCGTCTTCTGGGCGGTTTGCGCCGCTACCTGCCGCACACAGCGTTACTGGCCACGGTGGCGGCGGGGGCCATGGCCGGGGTGCCATTGTTGAACGGCTTCCTGAGCAAGGAAATGTTCTTCGCCGAAACCGTGCAGGCACGAGTGTTCGGTACCTGGCATCTGCTGGTGCCGATTCTGGCCACAGTGGCGGGCAGTTTCTCGATTGCCTATTCGCTACGTTTTATTCGCGATGTGTTTTTCCGCAGCACGCCGGGCTGGTTGCAGGACAAGGCTCCGCACGAGCCAGCGCGCTACATGCGTGTGCCGGTGGAAATTCTGGTGATCCTGTGTCTGGCGGTGGGCATGATCCCGATGTTCATGGTGGGCGCCCTGCTGGCCACGGCGGCGGCCGCCACACTGAATACCGAGGCGCCGGCGTTCAGTCTGGTGATCTGGCACGGGTTTGATACGGCGCTGAAGATGAGCCTGCTGGCTTTGGTGGCGGGCGTGGTGATCTATCACTACCGCAAGACGCTGTGGCGCTGGCATGCCCGCCTGCCGTTGCAGGATGCCCGCCATGTGTTCGAAGGCGCGTTACAGGCGCTGGGCCGGGCCGGGGAAGCGGTGGCGACCGGGGTCGTCAACGGTTCCCTGCAACGCTACATGCTGGTGCTGTTGCTGGCGGTGGTGGCGCTGCCGGTATGGGCGTTGTGGGGCTGGCCGCACTGGACCGGCGTGTCCGGGCTGACACCGGCGGACCCGGTCACGGCGGTGGGCGCGTTTATTCTTTGCGCGGCGGCCATCGGCACCGTGGTCAGTCATCACTACCGTCTGGCGGCGCTGGTGCAGTTGTCCGCCGTGGGGCTGATGGTGGCGCTGGCTTTTGCGCGCTTCTCCGCGCCGGATCTGGCGCTGACGCAGATTTCCGTGGAAATCGTCACGGTGGTGTTCCTGATGCTGGCGTTGTACTTCCTGCCGCAGTATGCCGGTAACCGTTCCAGCCGTGCGCGCCTGCTGCGTGACGCTGGCATCGCGGCCGTGGTCGGCGGCGGTGTGGCGGCGCTGGCATGGGCGGTGATGACGCGGCCGCTGGACAGTATTTCCGGTTTCTTTATCGACCAGGCGGTGCCCGGCGGTGGCGGCACCAATGTGGTTAACGTGATTCTGGTGGACTTCCGCGGCTTCGACACGCTGGGCGAAATTTCCGTGCTGGTAATTGCGGCACTGGGTATTTATGCGCTGCTCGACGGTTTGCGCATCGACGCACCGGGGCGGCCGCGGGGCGAGTTGATCAATCCGCACCCGATGATCATGACGGTGGTATCGCGGCCGATGCTGCCCATCGCGCTGGCGGTGGCGCTGTATATTTTCCTGCGCGGCCACAACCTGCCCGGCGGTGGTTTTATTGCCGGTCTGATCACGGCGGTGGCACTGATCCTGCAATTTGTAGGCAACGGTGTGAACTGGACGCAGGAACGGCTCGGAGTCCGTTATCACCCGGTGCTTGCCGGTGGCCTGCTCATTGCCCTGGCCACGGGCGCGGGCAGTTGGCTGTTCGGTTATCCGTTCCTGACGTCATCGCATACGCATTTCCATGTGCCTGGCATTGGCGAGATCGAGTTGGCCACAGCCATGCTGTTTGATCTCGGTGTTTATCTGGTGGTGGTGTCGAGCACACTGCTGATCATCGGCAAGCTCGGCAGCATCAGTGCCGTGCCCAAGACCACGGAGGCGAGTCACTGATGGAAGCGCTGATGGCCGTGTGTATTGGTGTGCTGACCGCGTGTGGCGTGTACCTGATGTTGCGCGCCCGCACCTTCCCGGTGGTGATGGGGCTGATGCTGCTGGGCTACGCTGTCAACCTGTTCCTGTTTGCCATGGGGCGTCTGGCCACTGAAGCGCCAGCCGTGATCGGACGTGCCGAGAGCCATGCGGACCCATTGCCGCAGGCGCTGGTGCTGACCGCTATCGTGATCGGTTTTGCCATGACTGCGTACGTGGTGATTCTGGTGATTCGTGCTCGCAAGACGCTGAACCATGATTACGTGGATGACCGGGTCAATGAACGGGCGCACGGTGCGCCGGAGAAAAGCCAGGGGACGCGGTCGTGAGTGCACACCTTCTGATCCTGCCGATTCTGCTGCCGCTGCTGGCCGGGGCCGTCCTGTTGCTGTTCAGCGGTGCGCGCCTGGCCTGGAAACGACCGCTGAACCTGTTCGCCTGTGTGCTGCTGCTGGGCGTGGCGCTGGCGCTGCTGGTCAAGGCGGCGGGTGGTGAGACGCAGGTGTATGTGCTGGGCGACTGGGCGCCACCGTTCGGCATCGTGCTGGTGCTCGACCGTTTCAGCGCGTTGTTGCTGGTGGTCACTGCGGTGCTGGCGGTGCCTGTGACCCTGGCCATGAGTGCCGGCACGGACCGCACTGGCCAGAATTTTCATGCTCTGTTGCAGTTCCAGTTGATGGGGCTGAACGGCGCCTTCCTGACCGGTGATCTGTTCAACCTGTTCGTGTTTTTCGAGGTGCTGCTGATTGCCTCGTATGCGTTGCTGGTGTTCGGCGGTGGCCGGGCGCGGGTGGCGGCGTCGATGCATTACGTGTTCCTGAACCTGGTGGGCTCAGCGGTGTTTATCATCGCGGTGGGGCTGCTGTACGGGCTGACCGGCACGCTCAATATGGCGGACATGGCGCAGCGCCTGGCGACCTTGCCCGCCGAGGATGTGGCGCTGGCCCGTGCGGCCGGGTTGCTGCTGTTGCTGGTGTTTGCCATGAAGGCGGCGCTGTTGCCGCTGGGCATGTGGTTGCCTGCCGCTTATGCCTCGGCGGCGGCGCCGATTGCTGCGTTGTTTGCGATTATGTCGAAGGTGGGGATCTACGCCATCTTCCGTGTTCATGGTCTACTGTTCGGTGACCACGCCGGGGCGCTGGCCGGGCTCGGCCAGACGCTGATCTGGTGGCTGGCACTGGGCACACTGGTGCTCGGTGTTTGCGGCATGCTCGGGGCGCGATCGCTGCGCAGTCTGCTGGCCTGGCAGGTCATGGTGTCGGTGGGCACATTGCTGGCGGGTTGGTCACTGGGCACGGCGGCGGCGTGGCGGGGCGCGTTGTTTTATCTGGTGCACAGTACCTGGCTGACGGCGGCAATGTTCCTGGTGGCTGGTGTAGTGGTTTCAAGGCGTGGCATTGCGGAAGATGGCTTCATGATCAGCCAGCGCATTGCTTCACCGGCGGTTGGCCTGGCGTTTCTGGCGGGGGCGGTGGCGCTGATCGGTTTGCCGCCGCTGTCCGGGTTTGTCGGCAAGGCGCTGCTGTTGCAGGCAGCGGGCACCGCCGAGGCCCTGTTCTGGATACTGTTGCTGGTGGCCGGGCTGGCGGCACTGCTGGCCTTTACGCGGGCAGGTTCCACCTTGTTCTGGCGCGGCGAACCGTCGACACCGCGTTCCAGTGCCGTGCCGATGCCGATGGCGCCGGTCTGGATGTTGTTGCCATTGTCGTTGCTGCTGGTTCTGGCGGGCGATCCGATCCTGACCTACCTTGGGGCCACGGCCGAGGTGTTGAAAACACCACAAGCCCTGATTGATGCCGTGCTTGGTGCACGCGCGGGAGGATCGTAATGGCTGCACGCAGCTGGCTGCCGCATCCGAACCTGACCCTGTTCCTGTTCATCGTCTGGGTGTTGCTGATGAATACCCTGTCGGTGGGCGTGGTGCTGCTGGGCGCCTTGCTGGCCTGGTGGCTGCCGAGTATCACCCGTGCGTTCTGGCCTGAGGTGCCGCACGTGAACAGTGGCTGGAAGTTGTTTCGCTTCATGCTGCTGGTGCTGGGCGATATCGTGCATGCAAACATGGTGGCGTTTCGTCTGATTCTGGGGCCAACGCGCAAACTGCATCCGGCCTGGATCGAAATGCCCATTGATCTGGATGATCCCTTTGCCGTGACGGTGCTCGCCAGCACCATTTCCCTGACACCGGGTACGGTCACGGTGGAAGTGGGGCGCGGCCATCACAAGCTGCTGATTCATGCGCTCAATGCGGAAGATCCGGACGCGCTGGTGGCGCATCTGAAAGCCCGCTATGAAACGCGCATCAAGGAGATTTTCGAATGATCGCGGCGGTGATTCCGGTGGCACTGGCGATGATGTCGCTGGCCCTGTTGCTGAATCTGTTTCGTCTGCTGCGCGGGCCGGAAATCACGGACCGCATTCTGGCGCTGGACACCATGTACATCAATTCCATCGCCTTGATCGTGTTGTACGGCATCCAGCAAGGGTCAGACCTGATTTTCGAAGCGGCCATGCTGATTGCGGTCATGGGCTTTCTGGGTACGGTGGCGGTGGCCAAGTATCTGCTGCGGGGAGATATCATCGAATGATGGCGACGGTGATCGAATTTATCGTGGCGGCCCTGCTGCTGGCCGGGGCGGCGTTTGCGCTGGTCGGGTCCATCGGTCTGGCGCGTCTGCCGGATTTCTTCCAGCGCCTGCATGGCCCCACCAAGGCCACCACGCTGGGCGTGGGCTGCACGGTGCTCGCGTCTGCGTTCTACTTTTCCTGGCTGGAAGGCGGGATCAGCCTGCATGAGCTGCTGATCATCATGTTCCTGTTTATCACCGCCCCGGTGAGCGCACACACGGTGGCGCGCGCCGCCCTGCACCGGCATGTGAAAACCTCCTCCAGAACCCGGGGTGAGCCCTGGAAGCACTGATCTGTACCGGATTCCCGGTAAAATTTATTTAAACCCTGACCTGAGCCGTTCCCCCGTTGCCCCGGGTGCAGTAAAACCTTAATCATCCACGATTGAGGGGACTGACGATGAGCAAAGGACGGGTTTTACTGGCAGGGTGCGCAGCATTGATGATCGGCGGCCTGGCACCGCTGGCACAGGCGCAGGAGAACGGTGCCCACCCGACTCGCTTTTATGTGGGCCTGGGTGCCCAGGACCTGCGGGGCTTTCGTGACGATGGGCTGTATGACGGCCTGACCCTGAACCGTGAAGACGATACCGGCGGCATGCTCTATGCGGGCGTCGAGGTGCTGTCGTGGCTGTCGCTGGAAGCCACCTTCCGCGATCTGGGCGAGTATCGTGCCGACGGTGCGCGGCAGGAGTTCGGTGCCCTGACTGTGGACGCCCTGTTCCTGACGCCGCCGGTGGCGGGGCTGAGTGCCTACGGCACCCTGGGCCTGGCCGGGGTCGCCAGTGATATCCGGCTGCCGGATACGCGCCGCGACAGCAGCGATGCCGGCGTGCATGTGGGTGTGGGCGCGCAGTGGCAGGTGCCGAAAACGCCGATCGGCATCCGTGCGTCGGTGTCGCGCATTTATGCGGATGCGGAAATTTACCGGGGTATCGATGTGGGCGGGCAGCCGTTTGCCGACTCGCAGGATTACCGTTTCCGCTTCACTACCGCGCAGGTGGGTGTGCACTATCGGTTCTGAGTGAGGCGTTTTTGAGTGAGGCGTTTCTGAGCTGACTGCCTACAAGCGGCCACCCCGGCGCAGGGCCAGGTAAGCCTGATTCAACCGCCGGGGCATCTGCTCCGGCGTCCCCGCTGCCACCACCACCCCCGCATGGCGTAACCGCGCATGCAGCGCTTCCCGCGCGCTGTCGAAGCGGGCGGCTGCGGCAATTTTCAGCGCCGTGTCGTGGTCCTCGGCCTGGGCGCGCGCCAGCTCCACCTGGGCGGGCAGCAACATATCCCCGATCAGAATCCGGCAGCGACTGCGCAGCAGTTGCACGGCTTGCAGCAGGTCATCGCTGTCATCCGGTTGCAGGCGGGTGATGATCACCACCAGAGCCTGGCGTGGCCAGTGCTGCAGCAGCTGTCGGGCGGCATCGGCGTAGTCGCTGGTCTGACCGCTCGGGTGTAACGGATAGACCTGATTGAGCAGGGTGTTCAGCGCGCCCCGATGGGCCATGGGCGGTTGCCACAGGGACTGTTCGCCGGAGAACAGCAACAGCCCGGGGCGATCACCCTGGTCCAGGCTGCTGGCACACAACAGCAGGGCGCTGTCGAGGCCGTGGTCGAACAGGGTGCGGGCTTCTACCGGCAGCGCCATGCGACCACCGCCGTCCAGCATCAGCACCAGATGGCGATGCTGTTCGTCCCGGTATTCGCGGCTGATGAGTTCGCCGCGCCGGGCGGTGGCGGGCCAGTCTATCTGCCGCAGCGAGTCACCGCTGCGGTACTCGCGCAGTTGATGGAACTCCTGGCCGTCGCCACTGCGCCGTTGCTGGTGGCGGCCCTGTTGCCGACTGCTGGCGGGGGTGGCAGTGAGGCCCGCATCCCGCAGCCAGGAGAAGTCCGGGTACACCGGCACCCGGACCGCCTCACCGAGCCGATGCCGGGCCTGCCACAGGCCCCACGGGCTCGGGCACCACAACTCCACTGGACCGAAATCCGCTTCGCCGCGCCGGGCCGGGCGATAGGGGTAGCGCACTTCGGTGATGGCCTCGTGGGTGGGGGTCACGCGGACCGGCATGCCGGTGTGCGGGTCGTCACCGGGGTGGCTGTCGCTGAGCAGGCATTCGCCCGGCAGGCTGGCGCTGTCCAGGCGAATGCGCACGCTGCCCGGCTGGCCTGCCGCAAAGGCGGCGGGCAGACGCCGTTCCAGCGTTGGGCGCTGACGCCGGGCACGCAGGGCATCGATCAGGGCCGCCAGCACCAGCGCCGCTGCCAGCCCCCCCCACAGCAAGGTGGCAGCGGGTTTGGCGGCGGGCAGCCACAGGTTCGCCAGCAGCGGCACCAGCGCCAGCAGGAGCAGGCCGTTGGCCGCCAGGAACAGGCGGCGCGCGGGAACCACCATCTGGCCCCTCATCGTTGTCCTCATTGCCGAGGTGCCGCGACCTGTTCGAGCAAGCGATCCAGCAGGGGCTCCATGCGCAGGCCCTCGATCTCGGCATCTGCACTCAGTGCCAGCCGGTGACGCAGCACCGGCCGGGCGACCGCCTTGATGTCGTCGGGGATCACGAAGTCGCGATCTTCCAGCAGGGCGTGGGCGCGGGCGGCGCGGGTCAGGGCGATGCTCGCCCTTGGGCTGGCGCCCCGACTCAGGCCGGCGAAGTCGCGGGTTTCGCGTACCAGGCGCACGGCGTAGTCGAGCACGGCGTCATCCACCTGCACGGCGGTGGCCGCCCGCTGCAGCGCCAGCACGCCGTCGCGATCCGTCAGGGGGCTCAGTTCGGCCACGTCCAGGCCGTCGCCGATGGTGCCATCAAGCATCATGCGCACCAGCCGTTGTTCGTGGGCGGCGTCGGGGTAATCGATCAGCACCTTGAACAGGAACCGGTCCAGCTCGGCTTCCGGCAACGGGTAGGTCCCTTCCTGGTCCACCGGGTTCTGAGTGGCCAGTACCATGAAGGGCGCGGGCAGGTGGAACGCCTTGCCTTCAATGGTGATCTGTTTTTCCTGCATCACTTCCAGCAGGGCGGCCTGGGTCTTGGCCGGGGCGCGGTTGATCTCGTCGGCCAGCAGCAACTGGGTGAAGGCCGGGCCCTTGCGCATGCGGAAGCTTTCGCTTTTCGGGTCATAGATCGCATGGCCGGTGATGTCCGAGGGCATCAGGTCCGGGGTGAACTGGATGCGTGCGGCGGGCAAGTCCAGGCAGCGCGACAGGCTGCGCACCAGCAGGGTCTTGCCGAGGCCGGGCACGCCCTCGATCAGGACATGGCCGCCGGTGACCAGGGCCAGCAGGATCTCGCGCACCACCTCGTTCTGGCCCACCAGGACCTGATTCAGGCGTGCTTCGATGCGCCGGGCGATATCGCCGGCGGCGGTGACGGAGGCGTTGATCTCGCTCATAGGCAGCGTCTCAGAGTTTGCAGTGTGTTGACGTGATCGCGGAAGGCCGAGGCTTCATCCGCGCTGTGGGCGACCGGTTGGTGCAGGGCCGCGTCGATCTGGTCTTCGGGCAGCCCGCTCAGGCGTGCGGCGGCGGCGCGTTGCTGTGCCGCTGTGGTGCCGTGGCGTTGCAGGCGCGCCGTGACCTGTTCCCGCAGGCCACTCAGCAGGGCGGTGCGCCGTTGCTCGCGCCACAGCAGGCGGCCGCTGGCCAGCAGGTGGTCGATAAAGTCGCCCGGGCGCTCGCTGGCATCATCCAGGGCCGGGCCGCGCCGCGGCAGGTGGCGCCAGATGAACAGGATCAGCAACAGCAGCAGCGCAAGGATCAACGGCGCGGCCTGCTGCCAGGCCCAGACATGCAGGCGCGGCAGGGTCACGCCCTGTACAAACCAGACCCGTGGATGCTCTCTGGCAAACTCGACCAGCAGCCAGGCGTGATCCAGATAATGCAGTTGATCGTTGTACCAGGGCGCCAGTTCGGTCATCACCGTGACCTGACCCGCTCCCCACTGTACTTGCAGCAGTTGCTGACCTGCTTCGTTGTCACCGATGGCCAGGACCGGGGCGTTCTGGTACCAGACCTGATCCTGCTCCGGGCCAGGGTCTGTGTCAGAGTCCGGGCTGAAAGGCAGGGCCACCAGGGAAGCACGGCTGTCCAGAGCGAGACGCAGGGTGCCGTCAGGCGTCTCCAGGCGAGTGTCATAGAGGGTGCGGCGGCGGCCGCACATGATGCGCTCGCAGGTGTCGCTCATGGCCTTGTCGCTGCTGTCCAGACAATGCCGTTGCATCAGGCCTTCCAGCCCCAGCCACAGGTCCTGGAACGGGATATCGGTGAGGGTGTGGGTGACGGCGACATCGCTGCGCTCCACGCTGATGTTCAGGGCCTCCAGCAGCGGGTGCGTGCGTGCCGTCTGGTCCGGGTCCGGCGCGGGCGGTGCAGCCAGGACCAGGTGGCCACCCCGGGCGACCCAGTCGAGCAGGTCCCAGCTCAGATCAGCGCTGACGCTGCCCCGGGTGCGGTCCAGCACCAGCAGGGTGTCCTCGGCGGGCAGCGGGAACAGGCTGTCGGTGCCGTGCAGGGTACGGGTGCGATGGTCGTGCTGGCGCAGCAGGCTTTCTGCGGCGTAGAAGGGGTTGCGCTGCACCGACGGCGACAGGGGGTCGTGACTGATGTAGCGGTAGCGCTCCACCTGGGTCAGCGCCCAGCCCAGCAGCACCAGGACGACCACGCCGATCAGCCCCCACAACAGACGGCGGCTCATGCGGGCACCGCCTGTTGCTGGCACCAGTCGTTCAACAGGGCGGCAATGGTGTCGGTATCCACCGGCCGATGGGCCCAGGCCGTGGCTTGCCACAGGGGGGTGATACGCCCCAGCAATTCCACTTCGCGATCTTCTGCGTGCTGCTGGCGCAGCTGGCGCAGGACTTCGGATTCGGTGGCCCCTTCGGGTAGCGTCACGGCCAGACGTCGGTGCAGGCTGTGCAGGCAACTGCGATACAGCAGGCTCAGGGCTTCGCGCGGGTCACCACGGTCCAGGGCCGTGCGAATCGCGCTGACCGGGTCATCGGGCAGGGTCACGCGCCGGGTGGATCGGGCACGGATGTCCACCGGTGAGACGCGCTCCCGGGTGTCGGTACTGGCGTGATCCCGGCGCACCAGATGACGGCCGGACCACAGCAGCCAGCCCAGGGTGGCGATCAACAGCCCCCACAGCAGCAGCCGCAGCAAATCCCCCAGAACGCTGAGATCCATGTCCAGATCGCGCCGGTCGCTGCCGCTGTCCCGGTTGAACAGCCAGTCCAGCAGGCGCTCCAGCAGGGTCGCTTCGCGGGCCTCGTTCGGGTCCTGGTCCGGGCGGCGCAGGCGCCAGCTGCCGCGCTCGCTCATCGGCATCAGCTGGTCCCCGGCGACGATCTCGATGGCCTGCTCGCGCACGGCTTCGCGCTCGCTGCTGGCGTGGACTTGACCGGGGCTCAGCCATGGCAGCAGCAGGCACAGCCACAGCATTGGCAGCGTGGCGGCCATCGAGCGCACGGTGCGGCGTTGGCCGATGCTGCGCAGGCCCTGTTCCAGGTCCCAGCCTTCCAGCCAGGTGCGCTTGTTCAGATACAGCGCAAAGCCGCAGCACACGTACAGCGGCTGGGTCAGGCACATCGACAGGTACCAGCAGAGGGTCATCAGCTGGTTCTCGTGCGCCACGTCGTTGTTGATCCAGTCGTACAGGCTGAGACTGAAGTCCAGCGGCAGAAGCAGCACCAGCAGGGTGAGAATGCCGAGGGAGATGAATTGCTCCACATGCACCAGGGTGATGGTCAGGGCCCCGGCGCGCTGGCCGGGTTCGGCATGCATCACCGCCAGCCGTGGTCCGGCACTGCCGCGCGGGCGCTCCAGCTGGAACACCGGCGCATTGAAGCTGCGCGACGGGCTCAGGCGGCGCCAGGTGAGGGCGCTTAACAGCCCCGGGCGGACGTAATCCGGCCAACTGCGCAGCAGCGCGCGCAGGGTGGGCGGCTCGCCAAACAGGGCGCGGGCACAGTATTCCAGCAGCGGGCGTTCCCACAGGGGCTTGAGCCACCAGAACAGCATGGCGGTCCAGAACAGGTTGCCGCCCGTCAGCCACAGCAGCGCCAGCAGGCCGGGTAACGAGGTGAGCAGCCAGATGCTGAGCAACGGGCGCCACCAGGTGCGGAACATGCGCGTGCCCAGATCCATCGCCTGCCACGGGCTGCGCGGGGCGATGCGGGCGGCGTGTGGCTGGCTCATGGGGGCGGCTCCTGCGCCGCCGGGGCGCGCTCGCGACCGGCCAGGGTGAGGTACAGCGCCAGCAGGGCCCAGCAGGCGGCGCCGACGCTGTATTTGATTTCAGCTGGCAGAAGGCGTGGCGACCAGAAGGCTTCGATAAAGGCGGCCAGAATCAACAGCAGGATCACGCCATAGATCACCGGCATGCCGCTGCGGGCGGCCTCGCGCAGGGCCGCCAGGCGGGTCAGTTGCCCCGGTGCCAGCACAGCGGCGCCCAGGCGCAGGCCTGCACCCCCGGCGAGAATCAGGGCGGTGATTTCCGGCGCGCCATGGGCGATCACAAAGGTGAACAGGGCTTCGCCCGCTTCGATGTTCACCAGATGCCCGGCTACGGCACCAAAGAAACCGCCATTGAAAATCATGATGAACAGTGCGCCGACACCGAAAAACAGCCCGCCCGCGAAGCTGCGGAACGCGACGCTGATGTTGTTGTAGATGTAATAGCCGAACATCAGCATGTCGTCGTCGCTGCCGCGCTCGCCCAGGCCGCGCTCGTTGGCGTACATGCTCTCGATGCTGGCCAGCGTTTCGCCGCCGAGCACGCTGTGGATGCGATCCGGCTGCCAGGCCACCAGCAGCCAGATCAGCGCCATGGCGATCACAAAGCTGAGACCGCTGGCCAGATGCCAGGGCCATTGCGCGCGCACGGTGCGCGGGAAATCAGTGCGCACGAAGGCGCGCAGCCGGGGCATCAGGGGCGGGCGGTACTGGTACAACTGGCGGTGGCCGCGCAGCACCAGGGCATTGAGGCGTTGCACCAGCGCCGGGCCATAGCCGCGCTGACGGGCCAGCGCCAGGTGATGGCACAGGCGCCGGTAATCGTCGGCAAAGTGGTCGATGCCTTCCGCCAGGTCCGGTTGCTGGCGGCGCTGCCCCTGTTCCAGCCGTGTCAGTGTGCTGGCGAGTTGCTCCCAGAAGGCGTTGTGGGCCTGCTCGAATTGCTGCTGGCGCATCAGTGGCCTCCCTGGGTGTAGCGGGCCACGGCGTCCAGTTGCTCGGCGGCGGCGTCGCCCTGTTCGGGGGCCGCCAGCTCCGGGAACGCCAGCCGGGCCAGTTCGTTGCGCCGTGCCGGTGTCAGGCGCGGGCGGCGCTCGTGGTAGTCGAGCAGCAGCTGGCGGTCGGCCAGGGTCAGCGGCCAGTCCGGCGGCTGGCTGGCGCCCGGATCGACCGCTGCCGGGGGCGCCTCCTGATGCAGATGCACCACCAGGGTACCGGCGGCCAGATCCCCCAGACGGCGGAAGCGGCTGTCCACCAGCATGCAGATGAAACCGGCCAGGTAGAACATCGGGAACAGGTCGGCGGTGCGTAGCAGGTTGCGGATCAGGCTGGCATTCAGATCCACCGGCGTGGCGTCTTCGCGCACCACGGCCAGGCCCAGGCTTTTCTTGCCGGGCGTCTGGCCCCGGCGCATCACTTCAAACCAGACCGGATAGAACCATTCCAGCAGGAACACCAGAATCAGCAGCAGGCCCCAGCCGACCCCGCCCAGCCAGGACAGCACCATGGCGGCGGCCACATACACCAGGATGCGGATGCAGGCATCAATGAAATAAGCCACCGCGCGCGGCACCGGACCCGCCAGGGCCAGCGTCAGCGGTACGCCCTCCGGCGTGGTGATATGCCGCTGTTCGTCGATCATTGCGATCCCCCCGGATCGTCGCGGTCAGCGGTCCTGGCTGGCCTGGCCTGCGCGGATCAGCAGCATGGCGGTGATGAACAGACCGACCAGCGCCAGCACGCGGAAAATCGCCAGGATGCCCAGCGGCGGCGGGTAGAACAGCTGAATGACATAACCGCAAAAATAGAACATCAGCACAAAGCACATCCAGGTCAGCAGGCGCGGGCTGCCCAGAAGAGCGGCATGGGTAAAGATCAGCAGCGGTCCGTACAGGATCAGGGTCATGAACAGCTTGGCGATGATCGGTGTGTCCGGCGGCGCCAGCCACCAGAGACCACCGATCCCGGTGATCAGCAGCAGGCAAAAGAACAGGCGGTTCAGATTCAGGATCACATCAGGCTCCGGAAGGTCGGGCGGGCAACACGCGTGCCAGCTGGCCCAGGCGTTCGCCCAGGGCGCGTGCCAGGCGGCGTTCATGGTCATCAGGGGTGGTCACGTTATCGGTGCCCGCCATATGGCTGGCACCGTAAGGGCTGCCGCCCCCGCGCGTGTCCAGCAGTGCGCGTTCGCTGTAGGGAATGCCGGTGATCAGCATGCCGTGGTGCAACAGCGGCAGCATCATCGACAACAGGGTGCTCTCCTGGCCACCGTGCAGGCTGCTGGTGGAGGTGAACACGGCGGCGGGCTTGCCGATCAGGCTGCCCTGCATCCACTGCTCGCTGCTCTGGTCGATAAAATATTTCAGCGGTGCGGCCATGTTGCCGAAGCGGGTGGGCGAGCCCAGCGCCAGGGCGCTGCACCCGGCCAACTCGTCCAGCGTGCAATAGGGCGCGCCTTCATCCGGCACGGCGGGCGCGGTGGCCTCGGTGACGGTGGACACCGGCGCCACGGTGCGCAGGCGTGCGCTCATGCCGGCCTTCTCCACCCCCCAGGCGATGTCCCGGGCCAGGTTGGCGATGCTGCCGGTGCGGCTGTAATAAAGCACCAGCACATAGGGTGCGCTCATGACATCAGGTCCAGCACGTTTTCCGGTGGCCGGCCCAGCACGGCGCGCTGGCCGCGCACCACGATCGGACGCTCGATCAGTTTCGGGTAGCGCACCATGGCGTCGATCACCTCGTCGGCGCTGCTGTCGGCGCTCAGCCCGGCCTCGCGGTACTCGGCTTCGCCCTTGCGCAGCAGGGCATGGGGTTGTTTCATTCCCAGCTGTTTGACAAGACGCTTAAGGGTGGCGGCATCGGGCGGCGTTTGCAGATACAGTATCACGTCAGGGGTGATGCCCTGTTCTTCAAGCAACGCCAGAGTCTGGCGGGATTTGGAACAGCGTGGATTATGGTAGATGCGGTAATCGGCCATGATCTCTCTGTGCAGACAGTCGTGTGAGCGGTCATTCTAGAGCAACGCCATGATCCGCTGGAAGGATGGATGTCATGAATGACAATGCAGTGCCCCGCTGGCGGGCGGAACTCAAGCGGTTGCAGGTGCGCACGGAAGGCCTGGTGACCTTCGTGCGCCTGCTGGCACACCAGTTTCGCAAGGACGGGCTGCCGCAAAGTGCGGCGGCGCTGACCTACACCACGCTGTTTGCGATTGTGCCTGTGCTCACGGTGACCTATTCGATTCTCGCGGCCATTCCCGCGCTGCGCGAGCGTGGCGAGTTCATCCAGAACTGGATGCTGGATTATTTTGTTCCCGATGCTGGCGTGCAGGTGCAGGAGTATCTGGGCGAATTTACCCGCCAGGCCACCAACCTGACGGTGATTGGTGCGGTGTTCCTGTTCGTGACCTCGGTGTTGCTGCTGCGCACCATCGAAAATGCCATGAACCGGATCTGGATGGTGACGCAGCCGCGCCGTGGTGTGACCAGCCTGCTCATGTACTGGGCCGTACTGACCCTGGGGCCGCTGTTGCTGGGCGCCGGGCTGGGGATCAGTTCCTATGTCACCTCCATGACACTGGTGACGGATACCGTGGCCTGGTTTGGCGGAGCCCGTCTCTGGCTGGTGATTCTGCCGGTCTTCCTGACCACGATCTTGCTGACCCTGTTGTACGTGGTGGTACCGAACTGTCATGTGCCGCTGCGCCAGGGTCTGCTGGGCGGTTTTGTCGCCGCGATCCTGTTCGAGCTGGCCAAGAGCGGTTTTGCCCTGTTTATCCGTTTCGCCCCCAGTTACGAGGTGGTGTACGGTGCCTTTGCGGCGGTGCCGTTGTTCCTGCTCTGGGTGTATGTCTCCTGGGTGATCGTGCTGGCGGGGGCCGAGCTGGTGCGCACCCAGACGGTGTATTCGGAGTACCGGCGCGATGTGCCAAGACTGCAGGCGTTGTTGCGTGTGCTGGAGGTGCTCTGGCACAAGCAGCAGCGAGGGCGGGTGTTGCGTCCGGCGATCCTGCGCCGCACCCTGCAGGCAGCGGGCGCCACGCGCTGGGATGAATTCCGCAATCTGCTGATTGATCTGGGTCTGGTGCGGCGCACCGATGAGGGCGGCTATGTACTGACCCGCGACCTGCGGACGCTGACGGTGAGTGAATTGGTAGACCTGACCCCATGGCCTGCGGCGGCGCAGTTGCGTATTGGCGGTGACTACACCCGGCCCTGGGAGCAAGCGCTGGCGGAGCGCTGCGCGGCGGCGCGCGAGGGGATGCAGGCGCCGTTGTCGCTGTCGCTGGAGGATCTGTTCACCAGCGCGGCAGAGGAGAAGCCCCATGCGTGAGGCGACGCCAAAAGCCCTGCATGTGCGGGTGCAAGGCCGGGTGCAGGGGGTGTTCTATCGCGCCAGCACACAGCAGCAGGCGAAGCGCCTGGGGCTGCGCGGCTGGGTGCGTAACTGTGACGATGGCAGTGTGGAAGCGCTGCTGTGTGGCGATGAACCCGCGCTGGATGCGATGTTGGCATGGATGGCGCAAGGGCCTGAGCGGGCGCGGGTGGATGCGCTGGAGACAACACCGGCCGAGGTGCCGGACAACAACGATTTCGAGGTTCGACAGTGAAACAGGTGGAACTGGTTAACGGGGATCTGCGCTTTCCGGCGCTGATGGCGGGGGACGGTGAGCCGGTGATTCTGTTGCATGGCTTTCCGGACAGTTTTCGCAACTGGCGGCATCAGGTGCAGGCGCTGGCCGATGCCGGCTACCTGGCAGTGGCGCCCGCGCTGCGCGGTTATGCACCGGGCTGTCAGCCGCGCGACGGTGACTATTCCCTGCGCACCGCGGTGGACGATGTCTGCGCCTTTGCCGCCCAGCTGGGCGGTTGTGCGCACCTGGTGGGCCATGACTGGGGCGCCGTGGTCGGTTATCTGGCGGCGGCACGCTCGCCGGAGCAGTTCAGCTCGCTGACCACGCTGGCGATCCCGCCCCTGAAGCGCTTGCCCGCTGCCGTATTGAAGGTGCCGGAGCAATTGCTGCTCAGCGCCTACATGGAATTCTTTCAGTTGCCGCTGGTGCCGGAATGGACCCTGCGCCGTAACGACCTGGCGGGTATCGAATGGCTCTGGCGGCGCTGGTCGCCGGACTGGGAGCCGGGCGAGTACCTGGCCGAAGCGCAGGCGGTGCTGGGCGAACCGGGCGTGATGCGTGCCGCCCTGAACTGGTACCGGCATCTGCCCCGGGTCTGGAACAGCGCCCACCGCGAGGCGCGCCGCTGGATGGCCCGGCCGATCGAGGTGCCCGCCATGGTCATGGTGGGGCGCAAGGACGGCTGCATGAGCCCGCGCCTGCTGGAGCACACCATCCACCAGCGCGACTTCCCGGCAGGCCTGCGCGTGGAGCAGGTGTCCGGCGCCGGGCACTTCCTGCACCTGGAACGCCCGCAGCGCATCAACGACCTGCTGCTCCAGCATCTGGCGGCCAGCCCCAGCGCCTGCGCGGTGTGAGTGGTTATCAAGATGCTGACGGAGCAGGAGAGAAGGATCAAGGAAGAGGCGCTGGATTTTGCCAGATCCCGGAAGAAGGCGATCGCCCGGCGTTTCGCCGATAAAACGATATACCTTCCCGAGGAGGAGCCCGTGTCGGTATTTATGGCGGGCTCTCCCGGCGCTGGCAAGACGGAGGCCTCGGTAGAGCTGTTGGAAAGTATTGATGGTCCGGCCATCCTGCGGATTGATCCGGATGAGCTGCGTTCACAGTTCGATGGCTATACGGGTGATAACGCCTATCTGTTCCAGCGGGCGGTCTCAGTGCTGGTGGAGAAGATTCACGACCTGGCGCTGGAGCAGGGGCAGAGCTTCTTGCTGGATGGCACCTTGTCGAACTATGAGAAGGCCAGCCACAACATTGCCCGTTCATTGCGTAAACGGCGTGTCGTACAAATATTGTACGTCTATCAGGACCCCTGCCTGGCCTGGCAGTTTGTACAGGCCAGAGGAGGCTGAAGGACGGCGTATCCGGCTGGATGACTTTGTAAATCAATACTTTGCGGCGAGGGATGTAGTTAATAGGTTGAAAAAGGAGTACGGTAGTGCCATACATGTGGACCTGCTGTTGAAGAACAACGACAACAGCAATCGGCTATACAAGGCGGGTATAGACCAAATTGACAACCATGTGCCGGAAAAGTACAGTCGCGCGGACATTGTGCGCCTGATCCAGCAGCGCTAGAGTGCAATTATGGCTATCTTCTCGAAAACCAGACCACTACCCTCTACGGCCTTCTCGGAGTTCATCCGCAACGCCTCTTCGGCGGAGAAGAAGAAGGTCTACACCGAGGTTATGCGCAGGGCGTCTGAACGTCAGAATGCTGTGTTGGCTTCACGCAAGCAGGATCTGCCTGATTCTGTCTGATTTGCCTCCTCTCTCCATAGTTTAAACTTCGGGTTGCCACGTTACTCCCTTCGTCCAGGGATGTCGGCGGGCGCTTCTCTGCTATAATGCGCGCCCCCGAGAACCCGAGTCTGGAGTACCCCATGACGGTGATCCGCCAGGACGACGTGATCCAGAGCGTCGCTGATGCCCTGCAGTACATCTCTTACTACCACCCCGCTGACTTCATTCAGGCCGTGCACGAGGCCTATGAGCGTGAAGAGAACCCGGCGGCGAAAGACGCCATGGCGCAGATTCTGGTGAACTCCCGCATGTCGGCCACGGGCCACCGGCCGATCTGCCAGGACACCGGCATCGTGACCGTGTTCTGCAAGGTCGGCATGCAGGTGACCTTTGAGGGCGACATGAGCCTCACCGACATGATCAACGAGGGCGTGCGCCGGGCCTACAACCATCCGGACAATGTGCTGCGTGCGTCGGTGCTGGCCGATCCGGATGGCAAGCGGGCCAACACCAAAGACAACACCCCGGCGGTGATTCACTACGACATCGTGCCGGGCAATACGGTGGACATCCAGGTGGCGGCCAAGGGCGGCGGCAGCGAGGCCAAATCCAAGTTCGCCATGCTCAATCCGTCCGACTCGATTGTCGACTGGGTGCTGGAGCAGGTGCCGAAAATGGGCGCAGGCTGGTGCCCGCCGGGCATGCTCGGTATCGGTATCGGTGGCACCGCCGAAAAAGCCATGGTGCTGGCGAAAGAATCCCTGATGGACCCGATCGACATCCACGAGCTGAAAGCCCGTGGCCCGCAGAACCGTGCCGAGGAACTGCGTCTGGAGCTGTTCGAGAAGGTCAATGCGCTGGGCATCGGCGCGCAGGGCCTGGGCGGCCTGACCACGGTGCTGGATGTGAAGGTGGTGGATTATCCGACCCATGCGGCGAACAAGCCGGTGGCGATCATCCCTAACTGCGCGGCCACGCGGCACGCGCATTTTGTGCTGGATGGCAGTGGCCCGGCCGATCTGAAAGCACCGGACATCAACATCTGGCCGGACATCGCCTGGGGCGACGGCGGCCAGTCGAAGCGCGTCAATCTGGACGCCATCACCCCGGAAGAAGTGCAGACCTGGAAATCCGGCGACACGCTGCTGCTGTCCGGCAAGCTGCTGACCGGGCGTGATGCGGCGCACAAGCGCATGGTGGATATGCTGGCCAAGGGCGAGAAGCTGCCGGTGGATTTCACCAACCGCTTTATCTATTACGTTGGCCCGGTGGACCCGGTGGGTGACGAGGTGGTGGGTCCGGCCGGGCCGACCACGGCCACGCGTATGGACAAGTTCACCCGCACGATGCTGGAGCAGACCGGGCTGATCGGCATGGTCGGCAAGGCTGAGCGTGGCCAGACCGCCATTGACGCGATTCGTGACAGCAAGGCGGTATATCTGATGGCGGTGGGCGGCGCCGCCTATCTGGTATCGAAAGCCATTCGTGCTTCGCGTGTGGTGGCGTTCGAGGATCTGGGCATGGAAGCGATCTATGAATTCGAGGTCGAAGACATGCCTGTGACGGTGGCGGTGGACAGTGAAGGCACTTCCGTGCACCGTACCGGTCCAAAGATCTGGCAGGCAAAAATCGGCAAGATTCCCGTGGCCGAGGAAGCCTGATCCCGGGAGATCAACCGCTTTATGCGCAAGCTTTGCAATCAATATATAGGGCCACGTGGTGTGGCGCTGCTGTTCATGTTGCTGTTCGGTCTGGCTGGCTGCGCCAGCCTGCCTTACGAACTGCCCGGCATGTCAGCGGTGCCCGCGCCGGAACGTGTCGCCGGTTTGCGCTATGCCCAGATGGAAGAACTGGGTGCCCTGCGTGGCGCCTGTGCGCACCTGCAGGACATGCGCCAGCAGGGGCGTCGTCTGCGGCCTCAGGAGCTGGAAGAGCAGCTGCTGCCCGCCTGCAAGCGCCAGATCGAAGGGGCCCAGGCCCGGCTGGCACGCGAGCGACAGGAAGCGGAAGAGCGGGCCATCGCCGAGATGATGGAACGCGAGTGGGCCTGGGTGCAGGAACAGGCTGCCCTGCGCCGCAGCCGTGAAGCCGAATGGCGCGAAGCGGAACGGCAACGGCAGGAGGCCGAGTTGTTACGCGCGCAACTGGCGCAGGCGGAGCAGGCGCAGGCAGAGCGCCGCGCCGCCCTGGCGCAACGCATCATGGCCACCAATGTGCAGGCCGCTCTGGAAGAGTACGAAGACAAGCCCATTGCTCACAGCATGGGGCAACCTTCCGCCACCACCCTGAAAACCTTCCTGGCCTGTGTTGAGCTGGCCTATCCGAATCAGGGTTATCGTGTGTCCCAATCGGGTCGCACTCTGACGGTGATTGCGCGCAAGGCGCAGTTGCCGCGCGGTGATCTGCCCATCGAAACGCGCTTCGTGGAGAATGCCAACTACTGGCGCATGACGTATCTGATGGTGGCCGATATCGAGGCGCGTACAGACGCGGATCGCTTTGTGCTGTCGCAGAATCTGGCGGCTGAGGGATGCCCGCAGGAAGGCGGCTTGTTCTGACCTGATCCCGAATCAGTGCCGCCGCAGATCCACCTTGCCAAACGTGCGCCGCCGCCGGGCGGCGTTTACCAGCGCGGAAAAAATTCGTCGGTGTGCCGGATGATACAGCAGATATTCCGGATGCCACTGCACGCCCACCTGCCATTGTCCCGGCCCCGTGGTTTCAATCGCCTGTACAAAATGGTCCGCATCCCGGGCAGCGACGCGCAAGCGTGTGCCAAGGGAATGAATCGCCTGGCTGTGCAGGCGATTGGCGCCCAGGCGATCGCGACGCAGGATACGTGACAGACGCGAGCGCGGGGTCAGGCGCACCCGTTGCATGGCAGTGAGCAGTCGCCGCGGGCGGGTATGGCGGCGCATCGGTGTGATGTTCTGATGAAGATTGCCGCCGCGATGCACATTCAGCAGTTGCGCGCCCCGGCAGATGCCGAGCACTGGCAGGCTGCGTGACCGGGCCTCATCCAGCAGGGCCATTTCCACGCGATCACGTTCCGGATTGAAGCGTGCCTCGACCTGCGGCAGCTGCTGGTAATGACGCGGGTGAATATGATCGCCGCCGGCGATCACCAGGCCATCCACGGGTCGTGGTGGCGTTTCCTGGCCGGGGCACAGGTAGCAGGTGCGGGCACCGCTGGCGCGCAACGCCAGCCGGATCAGGTGGATATCGAACAGGTACCGGCGCGGCCCGGCAACGCCGATCAGGATGCGGTCTTCGGATTCAGCCATGAAGCGGTTTCCTGTTCCCAGCGGGTCACCAGTTTACTCAGGCGGCCATCATGATGCGCGCGCCAGGCGTCGGCCATGGCGGCCAGTCGCTTCCGGTCGGCGGCCAGATCGTCCACCCGGACCCAGTCGTTCCATACATGACCGAACGACCAGTCCGGATTGTCGATATCGCAGTCCGGCAGCCGGTAGTGCAGGGTCGGGCGCGGTTTGATGCGGGGATCGTCCACAGCCTTGCGCACGCGCTTTTCATCCAGATGCGCGAACAGCGGCATCATGTCCAGGGCGCGGTTGCGGGTCGGGTTGTGGGTCAGGTAATCGCCGATCAGTTGGTCCAGATCCGGCGCATAGTCGGTCTGGTTGATCAGGCGCACATATTCTTCGGGCCAGGGGCCGATGTAGGTGGTGAACTTGCGGCTGATGTCCAGCTGCTGGCGCGCCTTGAGCCAGTCATAGCAGAGTGAAAAGGCGCGCAGGTAGCCGAGCAGGGTGTCGGCTTCCAGGTTGGGCAACTCCGGATTCAATTGCAGACCGAACGCGTAATACAGTGCATGGCGGCTGCCCTTTGCACCTTTTTTTCTCAGGTGCGTACACAGCGCTTCGATATCGTTCAGTGCGTCCAGTGCCAGGGGTGGCCCGACAATTTCAAGCGGCACAACACGTTCGGCGGCGGCATCCACCAGATCCAGAGCAGCGTCCGCCACCTCACCGAGTAGCTCAGGTAATTCGCTGGTATCAAACTCCATATCCTTGATCGGGTCGGAATCCAGTTCGATCTTGAAGGGGCCATGGTGGGTGTCGACCACCTGAACATAGCGGCTTTCCTGGCTGGCCGGCGCATCGAAAAAATCACTGACGTGAGCCACCAGGTCATCGAAGGTCATACCGGACAGTTCGATTTCCACGCCAACGCGACGTGTTTTGCCGTCGGCGGTATCTTGCCGAGCGGGAGACAGCAGGGATGTGCTGGCCAAGTGGGCTACTCCTCTGCGAATGATTTCTTTACGCTAGCAGAGCGTCGGCAGGGCGGCCAGTCAAAGGATGTGAAATCAGTATTCGTGTTCCCGGATGACCTCCAGGAAGGCATCGCCAAAGCGCTCCAGTTTGGTTTCCCCCACGCCGGTCACGCTGAGCATCTCGTTTTCTTTCAACGGGCGTCGTTCGACCATTTCCAGCAGGGTGCGGTCGTTGAAGATCACATACGGCGGTACACCATGCTCGTCCGCCAGTTCGCGGCGCAAGCGACGCAAGGCTTCCCACAGGGGCTTGTCTTCCTCTGGCAGGACCACCTGCTGGCGACTGCGTGGACGTTTTTCTGTCACATCGCGGGCATCGCGGCGCAGGTCGATGCGCGCCTCGCCGCGCAGGATCGGCCGACAGGCATCGGTCAGGTGCAGGGCGCCAAAACCGTCCACATCCACCCGCAGCAGACCGCGCGCCACGAGTTGCCGGAAAATGCTGCGCCAGGTGCCGTTGTCCAGATCAGCGCCGATGCCGTAGGTGGACAGATGCTGATGGCCAAACTGACGGATTTTTTCCGTATCACCGCCGCGCAGCACGTCAATCAGATGATTGACCCCGAAGCGCTGGCCGGTGCGGTAGACACAGGACATGGCTTTCTGCACCGCTTCGGTGGCATCCCAGGTGGTGGGCGGGTTCAGGCAGGCGTCACAGTTGCCGCATTGGGCGGGGGAGTCCTCACCAAAGTATTGCAGCAGGGCATGACGGCGGCAGCTGGTGATTTCGCACAGGCCGAGCATGGCATCCAGTTTGTGGCGCTCACTGCGTTTGTGTTCCTCTGACCCGGAGGAACCTTCCAGCATCTGTCGCAGCTTGATCACATCCTCGATGCCGTAGGCCAGCCAGGCGGTGGCGGCGTCGCCATCCCGTCCGGCGCGGCCGGTCTCCTGATAATAGCCTTCCACGCTCTTGGGCAGGTCCAGGTGCGCGACAAACCGCACGTCGGGTTTGTCGATGCCCATGCCGAAGGCAATGGTGGCGACCATGATGATGCCGTCTTCGCGCAGAAAGCGTTGCTGGTGGTGGCGGCGCGTATCGGCGGGCAGGCCGGCATGATAGGGCAGCGCATTGAAGCCTTGCTGTTGCAACCAGGCGGCGGTGGTGTCGACCTTGTTGCGGGACAGGCAATAGACGATACCGGCGTCCCCGGGATGCTCGTCGCGCAGGAAGCGCAGCAGTTGCTGGCGGGCATTCTGCTTCTGGGTGATGCGGTACTGGATGTTGGGGCGGTCGAAGCTGCTGACAAAATGCTGTGCATCGGCCAGGCCAAGACGGTCGGCAATCTCGCGCCGGGTACGGGGGTCGGCGGTGGCCGTCAGGGCGATCCGGGGCACCTGCGGAAACTGATCGCGCAACAGCCCCAGTTGCAGATAGTCGGCGCGGAAGTCGTGCCCCCACTGGGAAACACAGTGGGCTTCGTCGATGGCAAACAGGGCAATCGGGCACTGGTGCAACAGATCCAGCGTGCGGCCCTGGGTCAGGCGTTCGGGGGCCACATAGAGCAGGTCGATCTCGCCCGCCAGCAGGGCGCGCTCGGTGGCGGCGGTTTCCGCCCCGGACAGGGTGGAGTTGAGAAAGCCGGCGCGCACGCCCAGCTCATGCAGGGCGTCCACCTGATCCTGCATCAGGGCAATCAATGGCGAGATCACGATACCCGCGCCCGGCCGCAGCAGGGCAGGTAATTGATAGCACAGGGATTTACCGCCGCCGGTGGGCATCAGCACCAGCGCATCATCACCACCCACCAGGGTGTCGATGATGGCCTGCTGATGGCCGCGAAAGCTGTGATAACCGAAGACGCGTTCGAGTAAAGCGAGCGGGGTGTCCAGAACATGATCATCCATGGCAGAGAAGTATAGCGTCTCCGGATCAGGCTGGCTGTAGGTGATTGCCGACAGGGGCTTCACTGCCGGTTTGCCATCCTCGAATGTCAAGTCCACCCCCCGGAACAGACAGGAGTCAGCCAGATGTTCGGATTCATGAAAGACAGAGCACGTCGCAAACTGGAAAAAGCCTACCGGGCGCGGCTCGAAGAGGCGATGCGTTTGCAGCGCAATGGCGATATTCGTGGCTATTCCCTCAAGACCGAGGAGGCAGAAGCGCTGAGGACGCAGCTGGACGCTCTGGAATAACATGGCTCGCAGCTTCTAATTAAAAATGATATGCGTTATCATTTGGGGTCATTATCCCTGGAGATGAACGTATGAAGTGCTTTGCCCCCCTGTCGCCCCGGGATATGCACGAGGTGCATCAACTGACCTACACACTGGAAAACGCACTGGAAAAACTTCAGGACGAGGTGAACACACTGGTGGACGTACTGGAGGAGGTTCACGTGGCGTCGGAGACGTCTGATCCCGAGACGGTGAAACGGCAGGGGGCGGTGTATTTGCACACCATGGGCATCCTGATCCCCTGAACCTGATGTATCCTGCTCGTCTGGAGGGGGCGTCACGGTAATCTCGTGACGTCCCCTTCACGCCCGCTTTCCGTGGCGCCCGGCACAGTGAAAGCGGTCATCCCCGCCAGCAAAGAGACGAGCGGCATTATGCGCGACGATGTGCGTGACTATTACGGTCATACCCTCCAGTCCAGCCTTGATCTGCAAACCAACGCCTGCTGTGATCAGATGCCTCCGGAGTGGCTGAAGCCGGTGCTGTCGCAATTGCATGATGAGGTGGTGAGTCGTTACTACGGTTGCGGGCTGGTGGCGCCGCAGCAGTTGAAGGGGATGCGGATTCTGGATCTGGGCTGTGGCAGTGGGCGCGATGTCTACCTGCTGTCCGCGCTGGTCGGGGAGCAGGGCGAGGTGGTCGGGGTCGACATGACGCCGGAGCAGCTGGCGGTGGCGGAGCGGCACCGCGATTACCATCGCCAGGCGTTCGGGCATGCCCGCAGCAACGTCAGCTTCCTCCATGGTTATATCGAGCAACTGGATGCGCTGGGGTTGCCGGATGATTACTTCGATATTGTGGTATCGAATTGCGTCATCAATCTGAGCCCGGACAAGGAGCGGGTGCTGCGTGAGGTCTTCCGGGTGCTCAAGCCGGGCGGCGAGATGTACTTTTCTGACGTCTACGCTGACCGCCGTATTCCCGAACCATTACTGCAGGATCCGGTGCTGTATGGAGAGTGCCTGTCCGGGGCGCTCTACTGGAACGATTTTCTGAACCTGGCGAAAAGCGCCGGTTTCGGCGATCCACGGCTGGTGGAGGACCGCCCCATCACCATCGAGAACCCGGCCATTGCAGAGAAGCTGGCGCCCGCGCGGTTCTATTCAGCGACCTATCGATTGTTCAAGCTGCAGGCCCTGGAGCCCGCCTGTGAGGATTACGGACAGGCGGTGATCTATCGCGGTGGTATTCCGCATTCGGAGGCGGTGTTCCATCTGGATGCGCACCATGCCATCGAGCGCGGCAAGGTCTTTCCGGTATGCGGCAACACCTGGCGCATGCTGCAGGATACCCGCTTTGCGCCGTACTTCGATTTTATCGGCAACTTCGACACCCATTACGGCATCTTCGAAGGATGCGGTGTGGCCCTCCCGTTCAGCCAGGCGGATCAGGGCGGCAGCGCCGCGGCCTGCTGTTGAGCAAGGCGTCTGCTTGAGGAGGCAGCTATGCAGTTGATCAAAACGCAGGACTGGTATCGCACCTCGAAGGATGAGCCGCGTGGCTACATCGAGGCGGCGGCCTTGCGAGAGGTGTGGTTTCATACCGGTACCGCCTGCAACCTGTCGTGTCCTTTCTGTCTGGAAGGTTCGAAGCCGGGGGATAACCGGCTGGGGCTGATGACGCTGGCGGATGTGAAGCCGCTGGTGGATGAAGCCTGTGACCTGGGGGTGCAGCAGTTTTCGTTTACGGGGGGCGAGCCGTTCGTGGCGCGCCAGTTTCCGGAAATTCTTGCCTATGCGGCGGCACAGCGCCCTTGTCTGGTGCTGACCAACGGGACCCGGCCGTTGTTGCAGCGCCTGGCGCAGATCGAACCACTGGCCCACGCCGCGCATCCGGTGTCGTTCCGGATCAGCGTCGATTACCCGGAGCTCGACCGCCATGAAGCGGGGCGCGGTGCAGGCACCTTCGACGAGTCTTTCCGTGCGCTGAAGGCATTACATGATCTCGGTTTTCATGTGTCCCTGGCACGCCAGTGGAGCGCCGATGAAGACACCGCTGCTGTTGAGCGCGCCTACCGTGACTGGTTCGCCCACTATGGCTTGCCCGCCGATCTGCACCTGGTGTCGTTCCCGGATTTCGCGCCGCCCGGTGTCGAGCGTGCGACGCCGGAGATCACCGAACATTGCATGACCACCTATCAGGACGCCGACAGTCGCGCGCGTTTCATGTGCGCCTTCAGCCGCATGGTGGTCAAGGACAAGGGCCGGATGCGGGTGTATGCCTGCACGCTGGTGGATGATGACGCGCGCTACGATCTGGGTAGCACCCTGAAAGAAAGCCTCGATCAGCGCATCATGATGCGGCATCACCGGTGCTACAGTTGTTTCAGTCTGGGCTCCTCCTGCAGCGAGCTCTGAACCCGTACACGTCTGCAAGGGCAGAAACATGAACATGCGCAAGCTGGTGGTGCTGGCGTTGGTGGCCGGAGCGGTCGCCGCGTTTTTTATTTTCGATCTGGGGCAGTACCTGACGCTGGAATACCTGCGCAGCAGCCTGGACCGGTTCCAGTCGTTATATGCCGAGCATCGTCTGCTGACGCTGGCAGGGTTTTTCCTGATCTATGTGGCGGTGACAGGTTTGTCGTTGCCGGGTGCGGCGATCATGACGTTGGCCGCCGGGGCGTTTTTCGGGCTGGCCGTGGGCGTGGTGCTGGTGTCCTTTGCCTCCACGCTGGGCGCTACCATCGCGTTTCTGGTGTCCCGGCTGTTGCTCAAGGATGCGGTGCAGTCACGGTTCGGCGAACGTCTCAAGGCCATTAACGAGGGCGTGCGCAAGGATGGCGCCTTCTATCTTTTTACCCTGCGTCTGGTGCCGATCTTTCCGTTCTTCATGATCAATCTGGCCATGGGGCTGACGCCGATTCGTACCTGGACCTTTTTCTGGGTCAGTCAGGTGGGCATGCTTGCCGGCACCGTGGTCTATGTGAATGCGGGTACTCAGGTGGCGATGATCGAATCGCCGGGGGATCTGCTCTCGCCACAATTGCTGGGCGCTTTTGTGCTACTGGGGCTGTTCCCCTGGCTGGCGCGTGCGCTGCTGGGTCGTGTCCAGGCCCTGCGCGTTTATCGCGGCTGGAAAAAACCTGCCTGTTTTGATGCCAATATTGCGGTGATCGGTGCCGGATCTGCCGGGCTGGTGACGGCCTACATCGCGGCGGCGGTCAAGGCAAAAGCGATTCTGATCGAGCGGGACCGCATGGGCGGCGATTGCCTGAATACCGGCTGTGTGCCCTCGAAGACGCTGATTCGCAGTGCGCGGGTGCGTCATATGCAGAAGCAGGCGCCGGACTTCGGCGTTGCCGGGGTGCCCGGTGAGGTGGATTTTCCGGCGGTGATGGCGCGCGTGCAGTCCGTGATCAGCAAGATTGAGCCGCATGATTCGGTCGAACGCTACACCGGCCTGGGCGTGGAATGCCGACAGGGTCATGCGCGGCTGGTGTCGCCCTGGGAGATCGAGATCACCAATGACCAGGGCGTTGAACGTGTTCGCGCCCGGCACATCGTGATTGCTTCGGGCGGTGAACCGCTGGTGCCACCGATTCCCGGGCTGGCGGAGATGGAGGTGCTGACCTCGGACAGCCTCTGGTCGTTGCAGACGCAACCGCAACGGTTGCTGGTGCTGGGGGGCGGGCCCATCGGTTGCGAGCTGGCGCAGAGTTTCGCCCGGCTCGGTTCCCGGGTGACGCTGGTGGAAATGGCGCCACGTCTGCTGCCCCGGGAGGATGAAGAGGCGTCGGCGCATGTGGCCGGGGCACTGGAGGCGGATGGCGTCACCCTGCTGACCGGTTTCCGTGCGGCGCGCTTCGAGCGTATCGACGGTCAGCAGTGGCTGCTGGCGGTATCCGCTGAAGACGGCAGTGATGAACAGCGCGTGCCGTTTGATCAGGTGCTGGTGGCATTGGGGCGCCGTGCTCGCACTGAAGACATGGGGCTGGAGGCACTGGGGATCGAACGCACCGAGCGTGGCACTCTGGCGGTGGATGATTACCTGCGCACCCGGGTGCCGAATATTCTCGCGTGCGGTGATGTGGTGGGGCCGTACCAGTTTACCCATGTGGCTGCGCATCAGGCGTGGTACGCGGCGGTGAATGCATTGTTCGGTCGTCTCAAACGTTTTCGGGTCGATTACCGGGTCATCCCCTGGTGTACCTTTACGTCACCGGAAGTGGCCCGTGTTGGCCTGAGCGAGGCGGAGGCGCGGGAGCAGGGGGTCGCCTTCGAGGTGACGCGCTATGGTATCGACGATCTCGACCGGGCCATTGCCGATGGTACCGACACCGGCTTCGTCAAGGTGCTGACCGCTGCGGGCAGTGATCGCATTCTGGGCGTGACGATCGTGGGCGAACATGCGGGCGATCTGATCGCCGAGTATGTGCTGGCCATGAAGCACGGGTTGGGGCTGAACAAGATACTTGGCACCATCCATATCTACCCGACGCTTGCTGAAGCGAACAAGTTTGCTGCCGGAGAGTGGAAAAAGGCGCACGCGCCGCAGCGCGTGCTGACCTGGCTGGCGCGTTACCATCGCTGGCAACGCGGTTAACCGACGACTGAAGTCGATCAGTCGAACGCGTTTTCAATCACATCGCGATAATTGCGGATGCGTTGCACATAGTGCACGGGCTCATAACCGCGCGCATAACCATGACGTGTGCGCGGGTAGTAGCGCCGGTCCGCTTTTAACGGCAGTACCTGTTCCATGTCCCGCCAGGAATCCGGATTCTTGCCCAGCTCGCGGGCCAGTTGCCGGGCATCCAGCAGGTGGGCCCGGCCGATGTTGTAGCTCGCGAGTGCCAGATAGGTGCGATCCGGCTCGGGAATGGTATCCGGAAGGCGGGCATGCAGATCGGCCAGATAGCGCGCGCCGCCCTGTACGGCTTCGCCCGGATTGAGCCGGTCGACCCCCAGTGATTCGGCGGTGCGCTGGGTCAGCATCATCAGCCCGCGCACGCCCGTGGCGGAACGGGCTTCCGGATCCCAGTGGGACTCCTGATAGGCCAGTGCGGCCAGCAGGTCGGCGGGCATGCCGGTTTCGCGCTCGGCTTCAAGAAAGAGGCGCCGGTACTGCGGCAGTCGTTCGTCCAGGCGTCGATTCAGTGCGCGCATGTCGACAAAATCAAAAGTAGCGATGTAGGCGTAATAGCGTGCTTCCATTGCGGCGATGGCCAGATCACCGTTATGGCTGGTCATCCATTCGGCGGCTGCCTCGGCGACGTCCGGCAGTGATTCGGGACTGTACCAGCCCAGATTCTCACCCTCGTTCAGGTTCATCTTCACATCCAGCACGGGCCAGTGACGGCGCGTGATCTGAACAATATTGGAATCGGCCACAGTGCAATCAATCCGGCGTTCTGCGGCGTGCCCGAGCAGGGTTTCTGTGCTGTGGCGTGATGTTTCGCTGAACGACAGGTCGTTGTGCTGCGTTTGCAAGGTGCGCAGGGTGTCGGCATAGCTGGAGTTGGCGGCGACCTGGATATTCAGCCCGACCAGGTCTGCGGTGCGGCGAGGGCGTGGCTGGAGTTCGCGGTGACAGACCAGTTGCTGGCGCACTTCCGTGTGGGCAGGCCCCCGGGCGAAGCGTTCATTGCGGGCGCGTGTCTGGGTCAGCCCCGCTGCCGCCAGATGAACGCGCCCTTCGTCCAGCGCCTGCAGCACATCGGCGGTGGAATCCAGTACATGCCATTCGATATCCCAGTCATTATCGCGAGCGAACGCATAGACAAGATCGTGTTCGGGGCCGACAGGCCGCTGATGGCGGTCAAGATAATAGGTGGTGCCTGCATTGCGGGTGGCAACCTTGAGTACGCCTTCGTCTTCAAGCTGGCTCATGTCGGCGGTGGAAGGTGTGCGATCGCCGCACGCCGTTAACATGGCCGCGCCCATGACGGACGCCGCCAGATAACGCTTCTTTTGCATGGAATGGTCCCCTTCTTTTTACAGTCGGGGACAGCCTACCGTATCACTTGCGTGAATTGAAAATTCACGCGTCAGGCGCGCAAACGTGTGCGTACGCCGCGGCCGGTCATTACCGCCAGCACTTCCAGCAATGACAGGAAACCCCGGTCATGCTGGCGCGGTGCCTTGCCCTGGCCCATGCGAGCAAGCTGGCGCGCATACCAGCTCACCTCCATCAGTGCCATCCGGTCGATGGCCTTGATGCCGACCTTGATCGGTTTGACCTGACTCACCGCCGGTTCGCCCGCCAGAATGCGTCGCGACAGATCCGGCTCGATGGCCAATGGGCGTGCCAGGCCGATCAGATCGGTGGCCCCGGACGCCAGAGCGGCGGCCATGCCGCCGGCACTGCGAAAACCGCCTGTGACCATCAAAGGGGTGCTGACGCGCTCGCGCACTTTTTCTGCAAACGTCAGAAAATAGGCTTCACGTTCCAGTGTGCTTTGCTTGACGCTGGCGCCGGTGGCCATGGCCGGGCTTTCATAATTGCCGCCGGAAATTTCCACCAGATCAATGCCCAGATCAGCCAGGGTCTCGATCACCGCGAGGGATTCTTCCTCGGTAAAGCCGCCGCGCTGAAAATCAGCCGAGTTGAGTTTGATGCCGATACTGAAATCCGGTGCCGTGGCAGCGCGCATCGCCTTGTAGATTTCAACCACAAAGCGCATGCGGTGCTCAGCGCTGCCGCCCCATTGATCGTCACGCTGGTTGTGATGCGGAGACAGGAACTGGCTGACCAGGTAGCCGTGGGCGCCGTGAATCTGCACGCCGTCAAAACCGGCCTCACGGGCCAGCGCCGCGCTGCGCGCGAAGCGCGCGATGATGTCACGAATTTCAGCGTCGGTCAGGGCGCGCGGTGTGGCGAACATCCGGTTCAGCGGCGCTCGGAAGGGAATGGCGCTCGGTGCCACCGTATTCGGATTGATCATTTTCGGGCTCTGTTTGCCCGGGTGATTCAGCTGCATCCAGTGCTGGTTGCCCCGCACCTTGCCCGCAGCGGCCCATTCACGCAGCAGGGCCATGTCGCGGTCGTCTTCCAGAGCCACATTGCCGGGTTCGCCAATCTGCGTGCGATCCACCATGACGTTGCCGGTGATCAGCAATCCGGTCTCACCCTCGGCCCAGGTGCGATACAGGCGCGCCAGGGCCCGTGTGGGGCGGCGGTCGAGCGTGCCCAGGGCTTCACTCATGGCAGATTTGGCGAAACGGTTCGGAATGACGCTGCCGTTGGGCAGCGTCAGCGGCTGGTTCAGGGTGGTATCGGGCATGCGCATTGCTCACCAGGTTATGCAAGATGAGCGACACCATAGCAGTGATGTGGTGATGAACAAGTCCCGCTCAGGCCAAACGCATCAGCGCAGCAGCAACACCAGAATGATGATGACCAGCAGCAGGGTGGTTGCACCGGCCCCGGCAGGAAGTTCATCCATCTGTGCGGACAGCGAGGCCAGCTCCTGGTCGTTAAGCCGGTCGATCCTTTCAGCGGCGGCGTCCGGATTGACGCCACGGGCCACCAGTGCGTCGCGCACTGCATCACGCTCCAGGGCGTTCAGCAGGCGTTCACGCTGCTCGGTACTGCGGGCCTCGGCCAGGGCGCGGTCGGTGCCGATCATGGCATCGTCCAGGGCTGCGGCGGAGGTGCTCACCAGTTGCGCGGCCAGTAGCGTGGCGATCAGGCACAGGTGCAGGGCGCGACGGCCCGGCCAGCAAAACGTCATGGTGTCCTCCGACAGAATGGTTATTTATAGCTCAAGCCTAATCCGGTCGCAGGCGGTGGGTAACCGCTAACACCTTGTTTTTACGCAATTTTGCGTGGCAGTTGCGCAAAGATCGGAATTGGTGTTCACTTGTTGAAAGTCGGAACAGGAATTCAGGGTATGGCCTACCGCGAGACAGCCCGGGTCAGGGAGCGCAAGGCCGCGCAACACCAGGCTCTGCTAACGGCCGCAGAGCGTCTGGTGCGTGATGGCGGCTTCGCCGCGCTCACGATCCAGGCGCTGGCGGAACGCGCTGGTGTGGGCGTGGGCACGGTGTATCGTTATTTCAGGGCCAAGGACGTGCTGGCGGCGGAGGTGTTCCGCATGGCCACCGAGCGCGAAGTGGCGGCAGTGCGTGAGGCGGTGGCGGGGGATGCGCCGGTGGTGGCGCGCCTGAGCCATGCCATCCGCGTGTTCAGCCAGCGTGCCCTGCGCGCGCCGCGTCTGGCCTGGGCGTTGATTGCCGAGCCTGTGGATCCGGCCGTGGACGAGGCCCGTCTGGTGTACCGCGAGGCGTACCGGGATGTGTTTGCGGCGCTGATCGACACCGGCGTGCGGCGCGGTGAATTGCCAGCGCAGTCGCCTCGGCTGGTGGCCGCAGCGCTGGTGGGGGCTCTGGCCGAAGCACTGCTCGGGCCGCTGGCATCGGATGCATCGCTGCCGGCAACGGAAGGCGACAGCATCCAGGGCATTACCGATTTCTGTTTGCGCGCTGTGGGCGCTGCCGCCTGATGTGGCGAGAAGGTAGAGGAGATAGACCATGAACCGACCGACCGGACCGATCAATGCGGACGCGCTGGCGTCCACCCACGAGGTGTTCAACCAGGCGTCAGCGCTGGAAGACTACAACGCCTATGACACTGACACGGCACTGCGTGAGGGTGTGGTGCGCCACGGGGCGGCCTGGGCCGAACCGATGTTGTCGGCCCATGGTGCTCGCACCGGCAGTGCCGAGGTGATTCGCTGGGGGTTCGAGGCGAATGAATTCAAACCGCAGTTTCACCCGCACGACCGCCAGGGGTACCGGGTGGACGAGGTGCGTTATCACGAGTCCTACCACAGGCTCATGGCGCTGGGCCTGGAAGCGGGCCTGCATTCGCGCGCCTGGGCTGAACCGAAGCCGGGTGCCCACGTGGCCCGGGCAGCCATGGGTTATCTGCAGGCGCAGGCGGAAGCCGGACACGGCTGCCCGCTGACCATGACCTTCGCAGCGGTGCCGTCGCTGCGACTGACGCCCTCCATCGCCGAGGAATGGCTGCCGAAGGTGCTGGCCAATGCCTATGACCCGCGCAATGTGCCGCATACCGAAAAACAGGCGCTGACCATCGGCATGGGCATGACCGAAAAACAGGGCGGCTCGGACGTGCGCGCCAACACCACCACCGCCACCCCGGTGGGTGCCAGTGGCCCCGGCGAAGCCTATGAACTGATCGGCCACAAGTGGTTTACCTCGGCGCCGATGTGCGATGCGTTCCTGATGCTGGCCCAGTCACCGGGCGGGCTGAGTTGTTTCCTGGTGCCGCGCTGGCGCCCGGATGGCAGCAAGAATCCGATTCAGGTGCAGCGCCTGAAGAACAAGGTCGGCAATGTCTCCAATGCATCATCGGAAATCGAGATGCGTGGCGCGCTGGGCTGGATGGTTGGCGAGGAAGGTCGTGGCGTACCGGCGATCATCGAGATGGTGGCCATGACCCGGTTCGATTGCATGATGGGATCGTCCGCCGGTCAGCGTCAGGCTGTGGCGCAGGCCATCAACCACGCTGCCGGACGCGCCGCGTTTGGCAAGACGCTGATCGACCAGCCACTGATGCGTAATGTGCTGGCGGATCTGCAACTGGAGGTCGAAGGCTCGCTGGCGATCACCCTGCGCATGGCGGAAGCCCTCGACAAGAGCCTCGCCGATGCTGGCAATGAACATGAAAAACTGTTGCTGCGTCTGGGCCTGCCCGCTGGCAAGTACTGGATCTGCAAGCGCACCCCCTTCCACGCCTATGAAGCCATGGAATGCCTGGGCGGCAATGGCGTGACGGAAGACTTCATTATGGCGCGGCTGTACCGCGAAGCGCCGATCAATGCCATCTGGGAGGGCTCGGGCAACGTCCAGGCACTGGATATGCTGCGTGCCCTGGGCAAGACCCCGGCCGTGCTGGAGGTCTGGTTCGCCGAACTGGCGAAGAGCACCGGGGCAGACGCCACGCTGGACCGTGCCGTGGCAAGACTCAAGGGTGAGTTCAGCGATCTGTCCAATGCCGAGTACCGCGCCCGCCATGTGGTGGATCAGCTGGCGCTCACGATGCAGGCCAGCCTGCTGGTGCAGGCGGGCAATACGGCGGTGGCCGAGGCCTTTATCGCCTCGCGCCTGGGCCAGCAGGGCGATCGCAATTACGGGACCCTGCCGCAGGGGCTGGATATCGACACCATTATTGCCCGGGGGCAGGTGCGTTGAGTAACGGTTTGCCGCTGGTAGAGTCCCGGGCACATTGGTAAGGTTCATGTCCTTACGAGCCAGGGGAGTCGACCAGGGTGAGCAGCTTTCAGCCGGGTATTTTTGACAAGCGTTTTCGCGAACAGGTGTTTCTGGAATACGGGCTGGCGCGCGGCACCTCCGAGCGTGCCGTGCGCGACGCCCTGCGTGCCGTGCTGGCGCTGAATGACGAGGAGCACACCGTCATTACCGTGGCCTTCGGGCCGCATCTGTGGTCCATGCTGGACGGCCATTTCGATTTCCCGCCTTTCTCCCTGGAAGGGCAGGTGGCCGCGACGCAGGGCGATCTGCTGGTCTGGGTCCAGTCGCCGGATCGCAGCCACGCCTTTGACGGCGCGCTGGCCGTGCACCGGGCATTGGGCGACCGCTTCAGCACCCAGCTGGAAATCAATGCCTTCGTCTACCACGACATGCGCGACCTGACCGGATTCGTGGACGGTATCGGCAACCCCCAGGGCGAGAAAGCGAAGCTGGCGGCGCTGGTGGGTCAGGGCCACCCCGGTGTGGGGGGCAGTTTTGTGCTGACGCAAAAATGGGTTCACGATCTGGCCGCGTTCGAGGCCCTGCCGGTGGCGGAGCAGGAACGTGTGATCGGCCGTACCAAGGAAGACGCGGTGGAATTTTCTGACGATGAAATGCCGGTGGACGCCCACGTGGGGCGCACCGATGTTGACCGCGACGGGGTCCCGCAAAAAATATGGCGCCGCAGTGTGCCTTACGGCACGACCACGGAACACGGCAGTTATTTTGTCGCCTTCAGCTGCGAGCTGGATCGCTTCGATTATCTGCTGCGGCGCATGTACGGCATGGTGGATGACGGCGTGCGCGATCGCCTGACCACCTTCTCCACGCCGGTCATGAGTTCATGGTGGTACGCGCCCACCCGAGACTTTTTGCAGGCTTTGTGATGGCATCGCTCAAGGAACAATTGCTCAAGGCCGGGCTGGCGGACAAGAAACAGGCCCGCCGCGCGGAACACGAAAAGCGCCAGGCGAAGCAGCGCCAGGCGAAAGGCCAGGCCCCGGCGGACCAGGTGGACGTCCGCGCCGCGCGCGAAGCGCAGGCGGAGCGTTCCCGGGCGCTGAATGCCCAGCGTGAGGAGCAGGCCAGGGCCAGGGCACTGGCGGCAGAAGTGGCGCAGATCATTGCCACCAACAAGATCTCGCGGGAAAACGGTGACGTGCCGTATCAGTTTACCGATCAGCGCAAGGTGCAGAAAATCTATGTGCCAAAGGCGCTGATCGATCCGCTGGCGCGCGGGCAGATGGGTGTCGTGCGCGCAGGCCAGGGCAAAGGGTACGAGGTGGTACCGCTGGAGACAGCGCTGCGGCTGCGTGAGCGCGCACCGGAGGTGGTGGTGTCACTGCACGCGCCGCAGAAGGCGTCCACAGCGGACGAAGACGATCCCTACGCGGACTTCCCGATTCCCGACGACCTGATGTGGTAACCCCGCAGCCCGGTTCAGCCGTTGATCACGCGCCCGCGGTAAACGCGGGTGTGGCGTTTGTCGGCGGCCGCCATGGGAGGTGGTTCTTCTGTTGCCATGCGGGGCAAGCCGTCTTCCTCTTCGATACCGTCATGCATCAACTGGCCGCGATAGCGTTTCTGTTGCGGTGTCGGGGGCGGCGTGACCAGCAGGTTATCGGGCCCTTCAAAATCAATTAGCGCCAGACGCAGTTCAGCGTAAACCCGCTGTAGCGATTGGGCGCGGCTGCGTCCGGCCAGTTCGGCAAGACGTTCGCGCAGGTCGTTGTCGGTGAGATGCAGCTTTACTCCGAATTCGGACTGGATCAGCCGGCGGCACTGGTTTACCAGGCGCAGCAGGCGATACTGCATCAGCCAGTTGGTGTCCTTGGCGGTGTCCATGGTGCATTCCCCGTCTGCGTGGGGGCCCATACTACATGGGCCTCTGTAAACAGCAGAGGCAGAAACCGTGCCAATGTCACACTTTTCCCGGAAAAACGGTGGGGGTGGGGGTCATGCGAAAATCTCAGTTCTTCGGGTGTGTTGCTGGAGGGCTTGTTTGCTCTGTATTGGTGCGTTCTTGGTTTTTTGGTGCACCAGGTTGGGGTGTTCTTTTTCGTTGTGGTGGTGTTGGCCCTCGGGGGGCGGGTAAAGGGTTTCTGGACACGCCGTAAACCCGTCCCTGGGGGCTTGCGTTCGGCATCCATGCCTCTCGACAGTC